>BNJT01001132.1_pt1 | contig 112833 bp, 150 predicted proteins | sample 8540491 | NCBI WGS metagenome assembly BNJT01 (sample SAMD00202455, study PRJDB9452) | human saliva metagenome | host: Homo sapiens
AAGCTAGAATTATTCATTTAATCAAACCATTCATCCAAAAAGGCATTACAAAAATGAGTGCATGGGATGTTGACTATAACTCTTTTATTACTTCTTCATAGAACTTATTGTGAAGGATTTTTTTATAATTTATGCCAATTCCATACCCATTTCACTATTTACCGATGACACAGAAAAACAATTGAAAGGAACTTTCTATGCAATCAACTTACAACATTGACGATCCAAACTTGTCTTATGAAGCTAAACGTGAATTATGGCAGATCGGTTTTGGTCTGCAGAAAGTTGATAATCTAGTTCCATCAGCGTATATGGAATCTTTGGCTGAGAAACAGTCCCGGGGTGAACTGACTTATGAGCAGGTCTATGAAGATGCAACAGCTTATCATCATACCATTGATGCAAGTACGGAGGAGGCAGACTTGGTTTCTACGTATTGTAGAACTCTTGTCTCGAAGAGGATTTAGCTTCAGTCCCATGCGACCTTACTTGCTATTCATAAGGAATTGTTTCAAGATATATTTGAACCCTCTATTCCGGTGGGGCAATGTCGTCAGACCAATATCACAAAGAATGAACCTGTTTTGAATGGTGAAAGTGTTGTGTACTCGGATTACTCTATGATTCAAATGACCTTGGATTATGATTTTAATCAGGAAAAACAAGTCACATATGCGACACTAACCCCGGCGGATATGGTTAAACAAATTCAGAATTTTATTTCAGGAATCTGGCAGATTCATCCGTTTCGCGAAGGAAACACTTGGACGGTAACGGTATTTTTTTGATTCAGTATCTTCGTGAGTTTGGTTTGATATTGATAATACACCATTTTCAGCAACATGCCAAATATTTTTCGTGATGCCTTGGTATTAGATAATGCAAAGATTTTACAGAGACGTCCTGAGTTTTTAACAGCTTTTTGAAAAATCTCTTGCTTGGTGGTCAAAAACGATCTGTCCTCAGAAAGAGATGTATCTAGAACTCAATCTTTAAAAATTCTGATACTAAAAATTTCAGGAGAAAATGAAGTAAATCTTTCTACAATAAAACGCATAGTATGAACTGCACCCTAAAAAGTTAGACAGAAAAATTTAACTTTTGGGGTGTTTTATTATGAAATTGAGTTATGAGGATAAAGTTCAGATCTATGAACTTAGAAAACAAGGATATAGCTTGGAGAAGTTTTCAAAAATAAATTTGGGATAAACAATTCTAATCTTAGGGTACATGATTAAATTGATTGATCGTTACGGAATAGAATTCGTCAAAACAGGAGGATTTCGACTAGATTTACTTCTTTTGGTCATTTGGAAATTGAAAAGACCAAAGCGAGTAATTTTATACAGCTTAGTGATTGGATTGCTACAGACTCAGCGAGGAATCAGTTGATTCTCAAGGATGTTCTAGCCCAAGTGGCAGATGGACGGAATATCTTGGTTTTAGTTAATCGAATTCAACAGATAGATGTCTTTGAAAAAGTTATTGAAAAGAGAAAGAGGTTGATGATTTTTATATTATTAGCGGAAAAACCAAAGTCCGAGAGAGAACAAGTTTACTGGAAACGTTAGAACAGTTAGATAAAGGGTTTGTTTTATTGTCTACTGGAAAATACATTGGTGAAGGTTTTGACTTACCTCAGTTGGACACGCTTATCTTAGCAGCACCCTTTTCTTGGAAAAATAATTTGATTCAGTATGCAGGTCGGATTCATCGAAACTACAAGGATAAGACTTTGGTATGTATTTTCGATTATGTGGATATCCATGTTCCTTATTTAGAAAAGATGTTTCAGAAACGACAAGTAGCTTATCGAAATATGGATTATAGTGTCATTGAGGGTGAGGAGAAACAGTTCGTTTATATTGATAGTAGATATGAGAATGTGTTAAGAGATGACTTAGCAGAGGAAAGACAGGAGTGTATGCTTATTTTACCTTATGTACACCAGACAAAACTGATGAATGTTCTAAAAGAATTTAGGATTAGTCAAATTGAGATATGTGTACCAGAGAAGGGTTTTGCAAAATAAAGCGTGGCTAGACCAGTTGAAGTGCAAGAAAATTAAAGTATCTTTTACTCAATCAAAAATAGTCACGCCTATTCTTTTTGGTAAACAAGACCATTGTTTGGTATGGTGCAATGCCATTATTAGGGAAGGTAGATGAAATGACCATATTACGTTTGGAATCAGCTAGTATAGTTTCTGGAAAATAGTGACAAGTTTACGATAGAGAAAATTTTTAAAAAAATTTCTATGTATAATTTTCATTTTGAAAAAAACGAGAAGTCTTGACAGGTCAACGACTCAATGAACTGGAAATCAAGGGTATTCGTTTTGACTAAGTTTAAAAATGGGAAATCGGTATTGCATTCATCTGGATTGATACTAAAAATCCACCCATCGATACCATCGGCTGGGTAGTAAAAGAAATAAAAAACTTCGCTGTCTTTTTGTTTTTGTGTTTTACATTTTTTTCTTGACAAGTCTTTTTTGTTATGGTATTCTTTTCATGTAACAGATGTTGCGCAACAAATGTTGCATGAAAGGAGTCATATGCCACCAAAGGTTAAATTTAGTAAAGAGACTATGATTGGGACAGCTTTACAATTGGTGAGAGAAGAGGGTCTGGCTAGTTTGACGGATAGGGCATTAGCTGAGAAACTTGGAGCTACACCAAGAGTCATTTTTGGGCAATTTGCTAATATGTCTGAGTTACAAGCAGAAGTTATTGTTGCTGCGGAAATGGTAGTGGTGGAGTATATTCGCAAAAGCCTTAGAAGATGAGAAGCCGTTTCGGTCTGTCGGGGTTGCTTTATATTCTGTTCGCCTCAAAAGAGCCCTCAACTTTTTTCAATTGCTTTTTCCAAAAATCCTAGCAAAGATCCGATTCGTCGCTTTCAAGATTTTCTTCCCATGAAGGATCATAGTTACCAATTGGTTCTGGATTCGATTGTCGCAGACTATCCTTTGACGTTAGAGGAGGCTAGTCGCCTGTACCAGCATCTATTTATCTATTCACATGGCATGGCCTCTATGGTTGCTTCTGGTATTTATCAGTTCAGCATGGAAGAAGTGATTAGATTACTGACAGAAGTTTGTCAATCTCTCATTAAAGAAATGGTAGGAAAGAAATGATTCAACTAGAAAATGTTCACAAAAGCTACGGCCAAACCAAGGTTTTAAAAGGGATTGATTTGCAGATTCAAGATCAGGATGATGTGGTTATCCTAGGCCCTTCTGGATCAGGCAAGTCAACTCTCTTAAACGTATTATCCGGATTAGAAAAGGTAGATGAGGGGCATATCCTCATTAAAGGACAGGATTTATCGCAACTCACGGATGCGCAATTGACAGCCTTTAGACGTGAGAAGATAGCCTTTATTTTCAGCAGTATTATTTATTGCCTAATCTAACTGTTAGACAAAATGTAAAGATGGGAGCCGACCTGGCAAACAATCATGATTTTTTGCAGATCATCGAGGATTTGGGACTTGGCGATAAGCTGGATAAGTACCCAAGTGAATTGTCTGGTGGGGAACAGCAGAGAGTGTCTATTGCTCGAGCCTTGGCCAAAAAGCCAGAGATTCTTTTCTTAGATGAGCCGACCGGGGCCTTGGATGAAGAAACAGGGCGCAAGATTCTCGACTATATCTGGAAGTTGAAGGAAAAGCTGGGCTTTACCCTAATTATGGTGACGCACAACCAAAATATTGCGAATATGGCAAGAACTGTTATTCGTGTCAATAGTGGCAAGATTACCGAATTTGTGACCAATGATCGACCTCAGACTGCCTATGAGATTGGATGGTAAGCCATGTTTTCAGTAAAAGATATTCGAAAATTAGTTGTCGTCAGTATTATTGGGGCTTGTGCAGTCTTTGTGGCCAATCTCTTCTTGAATTTTTATCTTGATATTGAGCAGTTGGAAATTTCTAAATCCAATCCGATGATTCAGACTTATTATGATGCCCAGGTTTCGCTATCTTGGATGGTGGCCATGGTCAGTGGGCTTGTCTTGTCCTTGACATCAATCCTTCTCATGTGTTTTTATATCAAACAATTTGTCGATGATCACAAGGAACAATTAGGAATTTTAAAGGCCTTGGGCTATAGCAATGGCCAGTTGGCTAAACGATTTTGGGCTTTTGGGCTCAGTTTTGGAGTTGGAGCGCTTCTTGGTTATTTAGCTTCCTTTCTCATGATGGGACATTTTTATGACTTCCGCAATGAGAAGGGGATTTTGCCAGAAATTACCATTCATTTTCATTGGCAACTCTTAGTTGCTTTGGTGATGCTGCCAACGACTTTCTTTATGGTTCTTGCGATTGGCTATGCTAGAAGACAACTACAAACGCCAGCCCTTCGCTTATTGAAAAAATCCCCAACACCAATCAAGGTCAAAAGGAGAAAGAGTGCTGCCACGAAAGAGAAATCCTTCCTAAAAGAGCTGTCTTCGTCGCTGATTTGGGGGAGAAAATCGATCTTGTTTTTTGTGGTCTTTGGCTCCATGTGCTTCGCGGCCATGGTTCAATTGTCCTTTGGACTAAGGGACTACACAGATGACGTCATCCAAACCATGATGATTATGATTGGCTTGATCCTTTCTTTCTCTATTCTCTTTTTGTCATTGGGGATTGTCGTCTCAGAAAGTCGCGAAACCTTGGCTTTGATGAAGGCCTTTGGCTACACCAATCGTGAATGCCAAAGTCATATTCTCGCTCCCTATCGTTTTTGGGCCTATCTAGGATTTGTTCTTGGAACGGCTTATCAATATGGTATATGGAAATCCTGATCGGTGTGATCAAAGATACGATCCCAGAAAAGATTGAGCATCACTTTGATGGGAGTGTGTGCTTTTGGACTTTGATCGGTTTTGCTGTGGTCTATGAAAGCCTCTTTTATCTATCCAACAGAAAACTCAAAAAAACAAAACGATTAAAAGAAGTTCTCTTAGCCGAATAAATGAGAAGGTTGGATTCTCCAGCCTTTTTCTTATGAAACTCATTAACAAGAGAAGGATTTTTCACTATTCTAGGGAAAATGAAATAAAGGAAAGAAAACGAAGTTACTGGCAGGACCTGAAATGATCTTTTTACTTGATTTGACGCAACAAATAATCCTTTATCTCTGTAGGAATCCTCTTGCAGTTTGTGGTTGGTATTGGAGTTGCAGCCTTGAGTTATAAATAAATCAATATACCTGTGGTCATGTTACACAGGTCTTTCAATTAGCTGAAATATTTCACCTATATTTTTTCTTAACCTTTGACTATTCTGCAAAATTATCGTAAAATAAAGAGTAAATGATAAAATGAGGTCAGAGTCTGTTCGCTCTGGCGATAGTAGTATAAATGAGGAGAAACGCTTTGGAATTAGAAGTATTTGCTGGGCAAGAAAAAAGTGAACTATCTATGATTGAGGTAGCGCGTGCTATCTTGGAACTTCGTGGTCGCGATCATGAGATGCATTTTAGCGATCTTGTAAACGAAATTCAAAACTACCTTGGAACATCAAACAGCGATATCCGTGAAGCTTTGCCTTTGTTCTACACAGAGTTGAACTTTGACGGTAGCTTCATCTCACTTGGAGACAACAAATGGGGGCTTCGTTCATGGTATGGTGTGGACGAAATCGATGAAGAAATCATCGCTCTTGAAGAAAATGACGACGATGAAGTAGCACCAAAAGCTAAGAAAAAACGTGTCAATGCCTTCATGGATGGCGATTCAGATGCTATTGACTACAATGCAGATGACCCAGAAGACGAAGATGCATACGAAGCAGATCCAGCTCTTTCATATGATGATGAAAATCCAGATGATGAGAAAAACGAAGTGGAAGCTTACGATGCAGAAATCAACGAAATCGCTCCTGATGACTTGGGTGAAGACGTGGATCTTAACGAAGAAGACGACGAGTTTTCAGATGATGATTCTGAAAACATCGAGGAATAAAAGTTAGCTATTGACAATTATCCTATTTTTAGGTATTATATTGTTCGGGCACCTCTTTTAGAGGTCGGGGCTCCCTAGTTCTTAGGGAGCTATTTTTGTTTTTTCAAGAAGTTATCTTCTTGATTATTCTTATTAGTAGGGTCTTGTTTTCTATGTCCCCTCGTAGTTAACAAGACCTTGAGCATTTTAGAAAGAGGAATCTATGTCTACGAAATATATTTTGTAACTGGTGGTGTGGTATCGTCTATTGGGAAAGGGATTGTGGCAGCGAGTCTAGGCCGTCTCTTGAAAAATCGTGGTCTCAAAGTAACCATTCAAAAATTTGACCCTTATATCAATATCGATCCGGGAACCATGAGTCCTTACCAGCACGGAGAAGTTTTTGTGACAGATGATGGAGCTGAGACAGATTTGGACTTGGGTCATTATGAACGTTTCATCGATATCAATCTCAATAAATATTCCAACGTGACAACTGGGAAAATTTACAGTGAAGTTCTTCGTAAAGAACGCCGTGGAGAATACCTTGGGGCAACTGTTCAGGTTATTCCTCATATCACAGATGCTTTGAAAGAAAAAATCAAGCGTGCCGCTCTAACGACTGACTCTGATGTCATTATCACAGAGGTCGGTGGAACTGTTGGGGATATCGAGTCCTTGCCATTCTTAGAGGCCCTTCGTCAGATGAAGGCAGATGTGGGTGCGGATAATGTTATGTACATCCATACAACCCTGCTTCCATACCTCAAGGCAGCTGGTGAAATGAAGACCAAACCAACTCAACACTCTGTCAAAGAATTGCGTGGATTGGGAATCCAACCAAATATGTTGGTTATTCGTACAGAAGAGCCAGCTGGTCAAGGAATTAAAAACAAACTAGCCCAGTTCTGTGATGTGGCACCAGAAGCCGTTATCGAGTCTTTGGATGTCGAACACCTTTACCAAATTCCATTGAACTTGCAGGCTCAAGGTATGGATCAAATTGTTTGTGATCATTTGAAATTAGACGCACCAGTAGCAGATATGACAGAATGGTCAGCCATGGTGGACAAGGTCATGAACCTCAAGAAACAAGTTAAGATTTCCCTTGTTGGTAAGTATGTGGAGTTGCAAGATGCTTATATCTCAGTGGTCGAAGCCTTGAAACACTCTGGTTATGCCAATGACGCAGAAGTTAAAATCAATTGGATTAATGCCAATGATGTGACGGCAGAGAATGTAGCAGAGCTCTTATCTGATGCGGACGGAATCATCGTGCCAGGTGGTTTTGGTCAACGTGGTACTGAAGGGAAAATCCAAGCCATCCGCTATGCGCGTGAAAATGATGTTCCAATGTTGGGTGTCTGCTTAGGCATGCAGTTGACTTGTATCGAGTTTGCTCGTCACGTTTTAGGTCTTGAAGGTGCCAATTCTGCAGAGCTTGCACCAGAAACAAAATACCCTATCATTGATATCATGCGTGATCAGATTGACGTTGAGGATATGGGGGGAACCCTTCGCTTGGGACTTTATCCTTCTAAACTAAAACGTGGCTCTAAGGCTGCGGCTGCTTATCACAATCAAGAAGTGGTGCAACGCCGTCACCGTCACCGTTATGAGTTTAACAATGCCTTCCGTGAGCAGTTTGAGGCAGCAGGCTTTGTCTTCTCAGGAGTTTCTCCAGACAATCGTTTGGTCGAAATCGTGGAAATTCCTGAAAATAAATTCTTTGTAGCGTGTCAGTATCACCCTGAACTGTCAAGTCGTCCAAATCGTCCAGAAGAACTCTACACTGCCTTTGTCACTGCAGCAGTTGAGAACAGTAATTAGCAAAATCAGAACCTTTGAGAAGAATCTCAGAGGTTTTTTGCTTGCATATTTAGGATAAGACTTGCAAAAAAAAAACATAGTGATATAATTAACATAAAAAAATCCTAAGGAGGATCTACAATGAAAAAAATCACCCTATTTAGTTTAGCTTTAGCAGGCCTAGCTTTGCTTGTTTCACCTCATTCAGGGCAGGCATTTGAGCTTAAAGAAGAATGGGTTGTTAAGTGTGGAGTACAGTATCAAGATGGCAAGATTCTTCGATTTAATAATGGCCATGAAGTGGATATTAAAGTCTTGGATTTGCCAAAAACAGAGAAAATCGAGTGGACAGTTAGTCTCAATGGTCAAGATCAAACTGTCAATTTCCTAGGTCAAGAAAAGGACAAGTCTATGATGGGTGTAGAGGGACGTTATCTGAATTTCTATGTTCCATATGGCTATAGAGGAGATATCAAGGTAGAGGCCAAGAGCGGAAACGAAGTAAAGACCTGGTCAACGAAAGTTGTGGATGATATTCATAATGATAGTGGAAAGAGAGGCTACTACCATATTAAAGAATCAAATGATCAATACACCTACCTTGATACAAAATGGGACTATCAAACCAAGACTTACACTGCTACCTTACCAGAGACTGTCAATGGTCAAAAGTATATGCTTGGGCAGACTATGACAATAGTGAGTTGAAACTTGAAAAACTAAAATCTATCAGTCGTAAATATGATGGAGGATCTTTCAAAGAACTTTATCCGATTGTAAAAGCAGAAAGTTGGCTAAAATCAAACCAAAACTGGTACTATCAAAAACAAGGTCAATTAGTGCAGAGCGATTGGGTTTATGATAAGGGAACTTGGTACTTTATGAATGATAAAGGAGTCATGTTCAATCAAACTTGGCTTTATCAAGGTAACAACTGGTATGCCTTTAAATCATCAGGAGCCATGATTGCGAGTGACTGGCTTTACGATCAAGGCAAGTGGTACTATTTATCAACTTCAGGAGCTATGAAAGCAAGCTCTTGGGTTTATGACAAGGGAGACTGGTATTATGTAAGTTCTTCTGGTGCCATGCTAGCGAATGATTGGGTCAAAGATAATGGCAAGTGGTATTATCTGGCTTCATCAGGTAAGATGCTTCGCAATACCTACACACCTGATGGTTACTACGTTGGCAACTCAGGTGCCTGGCAATAAGAATAATACTCTTCGAAAATCCCTTCAAACCACGTCAGCTTCATCCACAACCTCAAAACAGTGTTTTGAGCTGACTTCGTCAGTTCTATCTACAACCTCAAAGCAGTGCTTTGAGCAACCTGTGGCTAGCTTCCTAGTTTGCTCTTTGATTTTCATTGAGTATAAGAAGTCCTTTTCCTTAAAGGAAGAGGCTTTTTACTTGCTTTTCTGCTACTTCCTCATTTGTCCTAAAGCCTTTTTTGTGTTAAAATGAATGGTATGAAAGCTAAAAAAATGTGGATGGCAGGTCTGGCTCTGCTTGGTATTGGGAGCCTTGCCCTTGCTACGAAAAAAGTTGCAGATGACCATAAGCTCAGGAAGACTCAGGAAGAGTTGACAGCGATTGTACGAGACCATTTTTCAGACATGGGGGAAATTGCGACCCTCTATGTTCAAGTCTATGAAAGCAGTCTAGAGAGCTTGGTTGGTGGCGTCATTTTTGAGGATGGCCGTCATTATACCTTTGCCTATGAAAATGAAGACCTAGTCTATGAGGAGGAAGTTTTATGATACAACCAGCAAGTTTAGAAGAATTAGCATCTTTAGTGGAAAAAGACGGTAAGAAGGTCTTTCTTTTTGTGGCAGACTGGTGTGGTGATTGTCGTTATATCTATCCTGCCTTGCCAGAAATTGAGGAGACCAATCCAGAGTTCACCTTTATTCGAGTGGACCGAGACCAGTACATGGATTTAGCCAAACTCTGGGATGTTTACGGGATTCCTAGCCTTGTTGTTCTAGAAAAAGACAAGGAAATCGGTCGTTTTGTCAATCGCGATCGTAAAAGCAAGCAACAAATTAATGACTTTTTAGCAGGATTGAAATAGGAGAAAAGGAAACAATGATTTTTACATATAACAAAGAACATGTCGGTGATGTCCTTATGGTCATCGTGAAAAACAGCGGAGATGCCAAACTAGATGTGGAACGCAAAAGGCAAGGTGGCTCGTGTTTTTCCTCAAAGATAATGGGGAAACAGTAGCTTGGAATATTTTCGAAGTTTCCAGTTTGTTTGAAATTGCAGATCGTGGTCAAGTCTTTTTTTATCAGATGAGCAAGTCGCTCGTTTGAACCAAGAATTGCAGGCGGAAGGTTTTTAAAGAGGAAATTGTTAATGACAAAGGAACCCTAAATTTGTTGTTGGTGAAATTGTTGAGATGGTAGCCCATCCAGATAGTGACCACCTTAACATCTGCCAAGTTGCAGTAGCAAGTGACAAGACAGTGCAAATCGTAGCAGGGGCTCCCAATGCGCGTGTGGGGTTGAAAACCATTGTGGCTCTTCCTGGAGCTATGATGCCCAAAAGGCAATCTTATTTTCCCAGGTGAACTTCGTGGTGAAAAGAGTTTTGGCATGATGTGTAGTCCTCGTGAATTGCATCTGCCAAATGCTCCGCAAAAACGTGGTATTATTGAATTATCAGAAGACCAAGTTGTCGGAACACAATTCGACCCAGCTAAGCACTGGACTGCCTAGGAAGTTGTCAGTATCTGATAGACCAGCTAGAAGGAAATAAGATGGCAAAAAATGTTGTGATTACAGGAGCGACCTCAGGAATCGGTGAAGCGATTGCGCGTGCTTATCTGGAGCAGGGTGAGAATGTCGTTCTAATCGGACGACGGACAGACAAACTAGAAGCCCTTAAGGCGGAGTTTGCAGAAATTTTTCCAAATCAAACCGTCTGGACCTTTCCATTAGATGTCACGGATATGACTATGGTAAAGAGTGTCTGCTCTGATATTCTAGAAACGATAGGTCAGATTGATATTCTGGTCAACAATGCAGGCTTGGCTCTAGGTTTAGCACCTTATCAGGACTATGAAGAGTTGGATATGTTGACCATGATGGATACCAATGTCAAAGGTTTGATGGCAGTTACTCGCTGTTTCTTGCCAGCAATGGTAAAAGCCAATCAAGGACATATCATCAATATGGGCTCAACCGCAGGAATTTATGCCTATGCAGGTGCAGCAGTTTATTCAGCTACCAAGGCAGCGGTTAAGACCTTTTCAGATGGACTGCGAATTGATACCATCGCAACGGATATCAAGGTGACGACCATTCAGCCTGGAATTGTCGAAACAGATTTTTCGACGGTACGTTTTCGCGGTGATAAAGAGCGGGCTGCGTCCGTTTACCAAGGAATCGAAGCCTTGCAAGCTCAGGATATTGCAGACACAGTAGTCTATGTGACCAGTCAACCTCGTCGTGTGCAGATTACAGATATGACCATTATGGCCAATCAACAGGCGACAGGATTTATGGTTCATAAAAAGTAAAAAATTTCCTCGAAAGTTACAAATTTCTGTAACTTTTTTTGATTTCCTACGAATAGATAAGTAGGAGGAAGAAAATATGTATAATAAAGTTATCATGATTGGGCGTTTAACGTCTACACCAGAATTGCACAAAACCAACAATGACAAGTCGGTAGCGCGAGCAACTATCGCTGTGAACCGTCGTTACAAAGACCAAAACGGGGAACGCGAAGCCGATTTTGTTAATATGGTCCTATGGGGCAGACTAGCAGAAAGCTTGGCAAGCTACGCAACTAAAGGTAGTCTCATTTCAGTGGATGGAGAATTACGTAACCGTCGCTTTGAGAAAAATGGTCAAATGAACTATGTGACCGAAGTTCTTGTGACAGGATTCCAACTTTTGGAAAGTCGCGCCCAACGTGCCATGCGTGAAAATAATGCAGGCCAAGATTTGGCGGATTTGGTCTTGGAAGAGGAAGAATTGCCATTTTAAACATTAAAAAGTCTGAGTTGCTCTCAGGCTTTTTATCTTGAGAAAGTCAGACTTTTTTCTTGACTATTTCTGACCAAGTGATACAATAGAACTATGGATTAGCACTCAAGTACAAAGAGTGCTAATACTATCTATCTCATTATGGAGGAAATCAGATGTTGAAACCATTAGGGGACCGTGTGGTCTTAAAAGTAGAAGAAAAAGAACAAACTGTTGGAGGCTTTGTCCTTGCAGGCTCAGCCCAAGAAAAAACCAAAACAGCTCAAGTTATGGCTACTGGACAAGGTGTTCGTACCTTGAACGGTGACTTGGTTGCTCCAAGTGTTAAGGCTGGAGACCGTGTCTTAGTTGAAGCTCACGCAGGTCTTGATGTCAAAGATGGCGATGAAAAGTACATCATCGTAGGCGAAGCTAACATCTTGGCAATCATTGAAGAATAGAAGGAGAAAGTAAGTATGTCAAAAGAAATTAAATTTTCATCAGATGCCCGTTCAGCTATGGTTCGTGGTGTCGATATCCTTGCAGATACTGTTAAAGTAACCTTGGGACCAAAAGGTCGTAACGTTGTGTTGGAAAAATCATTTGGCTCACCCTTGATTACCAATGATGGTGTGACCATTGCCAAAGAAATTGAATTAGAAGACCATTTTGAAAATATGGGTGCCAAATTGGTATCAGAAGTAGCTTCAAAAACCAATGATATTGCAGGTGATGGGACTACAACTGCAACTGTTTTGACCCAAGCTATCGTCCGTGAAGGAATCAAAAACGTCACTGCAGGTGCCAATCCAATCGGCATTCGTCGCGGGATTGAAACAGCAGTTGCTGCAGCAGTAGAAGCCTTGAAAAATAATGCCATCCCTGTCGCTAATAAAGAAGCTATCGCTCAAGTTGCAGCCGTATCTTCTCGTTCTGAAAAAGTAGGCGAATACATCTCTGAAGCTATGGAAAAAGTTGGCAAAGATGGAGTCATCACTATCGAAGAGTCACGTGGTATGGAAATAGAGCTTGAAGTTGTTGAAGGAATGCAGTTCGACCGTGGTTACCTTTCACAGTACATGGTGACAGATAGCGAAAAAATGGTGGCTGATCTTGAAAATCCATACATTTTGATTACTGATAAGAAGATTTCAAATATCCAAGAAATCTTGCCACTTCTAGAAAGCATTCTCCAAAGCAATCGTCCACTCTTGATTATTGCGGATGATGTTGATGGCGAAGCTCTTCCAACTCTTGTTTTGAACAAGATTCGTGGAACCTTCAACGTAGTAGCAGTTAAGGCACCTGGTTTTGGTGACCGTCGCAAAGCCATGCTTGAAGATATCGCCATCTTAACAGGAGGAACAGTTATCACAGAAGACCTAGGTCTTGAATTGAAAGATGCTACAATTGAAGCTCTTGGTCAAGCAGCGAGAGTAACTGTGGACAAAGATAGCACTGTTATCGTAGAAGGTGCTGGAAATCCTGAAGCGATTTCTCACCGTGTTTCAGTTATCAAGTCTCAAATCGAAACCACAACTTCTGAGTTTGACCGTGAAAAATTGCAAGAACGCTTGGCGAAATTGTCAGGTGGTGTAGCAGTCATCAAGGTCGGAGCTGCAACTGAAACTGAGTTGAAAGAAATGAAACTCCGCATTGAAGATGCCCTCAACGCTACTCGTGCAGCTGTTGAAGAAGGAATCGTTGCAGGTGGTGGAACAGCCCTTGTAAATGTTATCCCAGCCGTAGCTGATTTGGAATTGACAGGTGATGAAGCAACAGGACGCAATATCGTTCTCCGTGCCTTGGAAGAACCTGTTCGTCAAATCGCTCACAATGCAGGATTTGAAGGATCTATCGTTATCGATCGTTTGAAAAATGCTGAAGTTGGTACAGGCTTCAACGCAGCAACTGGCGAGTGGGTCAACATGATTGAAGAGGGAATCATCGACCCAGTTAAAGTGAGCCGTTCAGCTCTTCAAAATGCAGCATCTGTAGCCAGCTTGATTTTGACAACAGAAGCAGTCGTAGCCAATAAACCAGAACCAGTGGCCCCAGCTCCAGCAATGGATCCAAGCATGATGGGTGGTATGATGTAAGCTTTCTATAGAAAACACAAAAGGAGGGAATGCCTATCCCTCCTTTTTATGATATTCATTTCTAAATTGATTTGAGCTCTCCTAACTTATATGATAAAATAAGACTAGAAAAAGGAGAAGAACATGATCGATGTAGAAGAAATTCTGAGCAAGATGAACCCCAATCAGAAGATTAATTATGACCGTGTCATGCAGAAGATGGTACAAGTATGGGAGAAAAATGAGCAACGGCCAACCATTCTCATGCATGTTTGCTGTGCCCCTTGTAGTACCTATACACTAGAATATTTGACCAAGTATGCAGATGTGACTATCTATTTTGCTAATTCCAATATCCATCCCAAGGCAGAATACCATAAGCGGGCTTACGTCACCAAGAAATTTGTCAGTGATTTCAATGAGAGGACAGGAAATACGGTCCAGTATCTAGAAGCTCCCTACGAACCAAATGAATATCGTAAGTTAGTCAGAGGACTGGAAGAAGAGCCTGAAGGTGGCGACCGTTGCAAGGTTTGCTTTGACTACCGCCTGGATAAGACAGCTCAAGTGGCTATGGATTTAGGTTTTGACTACTTCGGTTCGGCTTTAACCATCAGTCCTCATAAGAATTCTCAAACCATTAACAGCATCGGAATCGATGTGCAAAAAATTTACACAACACACTATCTTCCAAGTGATTTCAAGAAAAATCAAGGCTACAAACGTTCAGTAGAGATGTGTGAGGAGTATGATATCTATCGTCAATGTTATTGTGGATGCGTCTATGCAGCCCAGGCTCAGAATATTGATTTGGTTCAGGTTAAGAAAGATGCCACGGCTTTCTTGCTGGATAAGGATGTTGAAAAAGACTATTCCCACATCAAATTTACAGTTACGAAATTAGATATATAAGGATAATCCCAGCTGTAAAGCTGGGTTTTTAAAATAAAAAAACCGGGGTCTTAACCCCAGTTTGACAACTTTACCGATTCTTTAGTTCTACATAGCGCTTGTACCAAATGTTTACATAGGCTTCTGAGAAAGGACCTCGTCCATTGTTAATCCAATCAACAAGAATTTTTGACATGTTCTTTTTAAAAATATAGTCCAAGTCATCAGAATAATTCATTTTGCGTTTGTGACGCTCATACTCCTCAACGTCCAAGAGACGTTTTTCCCCATCTGTAAAAATTTTAACATCCAAATCGTAATCAATATACTTCAGTGCTTCTTCATCCAGATAGTAGGGGCTAGCCATATTGCAATAGTAGGAAATTCCATTATCACGAATCATGGCAATGATATTAAACCAATATTTCTTGTGAAAGTAAACAATAGCTGGTTCTCGAGTGACCCAACGACGACCATCACTTTCGGTAACCAGTGTATGATCGTTGACACCAATAATGGCGTTTTCTGTTGTTTTTAGTACCATGGTGTCCCGCCAAGTTCGGTGGAGACTCCCATCATGCTTATAACTTTGAATTGTAATAAAGTCGCCTTCTTTTGGAAGCTTCATAACTAACCAACTTTCTACAATTTATAAGTTTATCGTTTACTATTGTACCATAAAATTACCTAAAATCTGTGAATTTTACATGAAAATATTAAAGATATTCTCTAAGAGCGCTTGCTATATCCGAAAAATCGTAGCCCTTTCGTGCTAAAACTTGGGTTAAACGCTGTTTAAGTTCGTATCCTTCATATTTTCGGGCATACTTAGAATATTGCTTATCAAGTTCCCTTGAAGATGAGTTCCTGAGTCGTTTCTTGGTCAACTTGACTATCCAACTGGTCAAAAGGCACTTTTTAGCATCAGGAGTAGAGAAGCCCTTGTTGGTCAAATTTTTGGATAATCTTATCTTGCAAAGCACGAGCTGGAAGTTTTTCCCTCATATTTTTTTCAATAGTTTATTTGGCTACACGTTGAGCAACTTCCGAAGAATCAAATTCTTTCAAGGTCTCCTCTATAGTAGATTTTTGAAATCCCTTTTTTTGTGCTAGTTTCTGAGTCAGTACATAAGGTCCCTTGTCTCCTGAAAGGTGATTGGCATTGATGATAGCATAAGCGTACTGATTATCATTAATCCCAATTATCTTCTTTAAGATTAATAATGACTTGAGAAACTATGTTTTTCATCAATATCGTATTTTTTTCAGATATTCTCTGACTTCTTTTTTTCAGTGCGAGCTTTAAAGGATAGGGTGATAGAGGGCTAGATTCTTACCATAAGAAAATTGAGCAAAGTTCTGAATCTCTTTCAATTCCTCTTCGCTTATCACCTTATCTCTCGATAACATAAAACGAACAATTGTATCTTCGGTGATGTAGCATTTGTCGCTATTATCAAGCTCCATCAGATAGAGTCTTTTTCTTTTCAAGTTTTTGTGATTTTTTCATAGTTCTATTATAACTCAAAATGTGATAAGATAGGGGTATGAATCTGAAAGTGAAACAAAAAATACCATTAAAAATCAAGCGCATGGGAATTAATGGTGAGGGAATCGGCTTTTACCAAAAAAAACGTTAGTCTTTTGTGCCTGGGTGCTCTCAAAAGGAGAAGATATCTATTGTCAGATTACTTCTATTAAACGTAACTTTGTTGAAGCAAAAGCTACTGAAAGGTCAACAAGAAGTCTAAATTTCGAGTTGTGCCAGCTTGTACTATTTACAATGAGTGCGGAGGCTGTCAAATCATGCACCTGCATTATGATAAGCAACTGGAGTTCAAGACGGACTTACTTCATCAAGCATTGAAAAAAATTTGCTCCCTGCAGGATATGAAAACTATGAAATTCGTCCAACTATTGGAATGCAGGAACCCAAAAGTACTATCGTGCTAAGTTACAATTTCAGACTCGAAAATTTAAAAAAATCAGGTCAAGGCTGGGCTTATATGCACAGAAACTCTCATTACTTTAGTAGAGTTGAAAGACTGCCTGGTACAAGACAAAGGAAACTCAAGTGATTGCTAATCGTCTAGCAGAATTACTTACTTATCACCAGATTCCAATCACGGATGAGAAAAAAACTCTAGGTGTTAGAACTATAATGGTTCGACGAGCTAGAAAAGACTGGACAGGTTCAGATTATTATTGTTACAAATCGTCAGCTAAATTTAACTCAATTGGTAAAAAGACTTGGTTAAAGGTTTTTCCAGAAGTTGTGACAGTAGCTGTGAATACAAATACAGCTAAAACCAGTGAGATTTATGGTGAAAAAGACAGAGATTATCTGGGGACAAGATGAGTATTCAAGAAGGGGTTCTTGATTATGAATTTTTCACTATCTCCTCGCGCTTTCTACCAACTAAATCCTGAACAAACAGAAGTCCTCTATAGCGAAGCAGTAAAAGCACTGGATGTTGATAAAGAAGACCATTTGATTGACGCTTATTGTGGAGTTGGAACGATTGGATTTGCCTTTGCAAAGAAAGTAAAAACACTCAGAGGTATGGATATTATTCCCAGAAGCTATTGAAGATGCCAAGCGAAATGCTAAAAGAATGGGATTTGACAATACTCATTATGAAGCTGGAACGGCAGAAGAGATTATTCCTCGTTGGTACAAGGAAGGCTACCTAGCAGATGCTCTGATTGTGGACCCACCACGTACAGGTCTGGATGATAAGTTATTAGATACTATTCTTACTTATATACCAGAAAAAATGGTTTATATTTCTTGTAATGTTTCGACCTTGGCTCGTGATTTGGTACGCTTAGTAGAAGTCTATGACCTTCATTATATCCAGTCGGTCGATATGTTCCCACATACAGCTCGAACTGAAGCTGTTGTAAAATTAATAAAAAAAGTTTAAAAAAGGTGTTGACAAAATTTAAAAAGTCGGTATAATAGTAAGAGTTGAAAATAACAACTCTGGTCCGTTGGTCAAGGGGTTAAGACACCGCCTTTTCACGGCGGTAACACGGGTTCGAATCCCGTACGGACTATGGTATGTTGCGGTTGGAAACACTTGATGAAAAAAAAGTTTTAAAAAAAGTTTCAAAAAAGTGTTGACAAGCGAAAAGCGACTGTGATATACTAATATAGTTGTCACTTGAGAGAAGCGAGTGACAAAGACCTTTGAAAACTGAACAAGACGAACCAATGTGCAGGGCACTACAACTAAGGTTGTAGTACTGAACAATGAAAAAACAATAAATCTGTCAGTGACAGAAATGAGTGAGAACTCAAACTTTTTAATGAGAGTTTGATCCTGGCTCAGGACGAACGCTGGCGGCGTGCCTAATACATGCAAGTAGAACGCTGAAGGAGGAGCTTGCTTCTCTGGATGAGTTGCGAACAGGGTGAGTAACGCGTAGGTAACCTGCCTGGTAGCGGGGGATAACTATTGGAAACGATAGCTAATACCGCATAAGAGTAGATGTTGCATGACATTTTGCTTAAAAGGTGCAATTGCATCACTACCAGATGGACCTGCGTTGTATTAGCTAGTTGGTGGGGTAACGGCTCACCAAGGCGACGATACATAGCCGACCTGAGAGGGTGATCAGCCACACTGGGACTGAGACACGGCCCAGACTCCTACAGGGAGGCAGCAGTAGGGAATCTTCGGCAATGGACGGAAGTCTGACCGAGCAACGCCGCGTGAGTGAAGAAGGTTTTTCGGATCGTAAAAGCTCTGTTGTAAGAGAAGAACGAGGTGTGAGAGTGGAAAGTTCACACTGTGACGGTATCTTACCAGAAAGGGACGGCTAACTACGTGCCAGCAGCCGCGGTAATACGTAGGGTCCCGAGCGTTGTCCGGATTTATTGGGCGTAAAAGCGAGCGCAGGCGGTTAGATAAGTCTGAAGTTAAAGGCTGTGAGCTTAACCATAGTACGCTTTGGAAACTGTTTAACTTGAGTGCAAGAGGGAGGTGGAATTCCATGTGTAGCGGTGAAATGCGTAGATATATGGAGGAACACCGGTGGCGAAAAGCAGCTCTCTGGCTTGTAACTGACGCTGAGGCTCGAAAGCGTGGGGAGCAAACAGGATTAGATACCCTGGTAGTCCACGCCGTAAACGATGAGTGCTGGGTGTTAGACCCTTTCCGGGGTTTAGTGCCGCAGCTAACGCATTAAGCACTCCGCCTGGGGAGTACGACCGCAAGGTTGAAACTCAAAAGGAATTGACGGGGGGCCCGCACAAGCGGTGGAGCATGTGGTTTAATTCGAAGCAACGCGAAGAACCTTACCAGATCTTGACATCCCTCTGACCGCTCTAGAGATAGAGTTTTCCTTCAGGGACAGAGGTGACAGGTGGTGCATGGTTGTCGTCAGCTCGTGTCGTGAGATGTTGGGTTAAGTCCCGCAACGAGCGCAACCCCTATTGTTAGTTGCCATCATTCAGTTGGGCACTCTAGCGAGACTGCCGGTAATAAACCGGAGGAAGGTGGGGATGACGTCAAATCATCATGCCCCTTATGACCTGGGCTACACACGTGCTACAATGGCTGGTACAACGAGTCGCAAGCCGGTGACGGCAAGCTAATCTCTTAAAAGCCAGTCTCAGTTCGGATTGTGGGCTGCAACTCGCCTACATGAAGTCGGAATCGCTAGTAATCGCGGATCAGCACGCCGCGGTGAATACGTTCCCGGGCCTTGTACACACCGCCCGTCACACCACGAGTTTGTAACACCCGAAGTCGGTGAGGGTAACCGTAAAGGAGCCAGCCGCCTAAGGGTGGGATAGATGATTGGGGGTGAAGTCGTAACAAGGTAGCCGTATCGGAAGGTGCGGCTGGATCACCCTCCTTTCTAAGGATAAGGAACTGCGCATTGGTCTTGTTTAGTCTTGAGAGGTCTTGTGGGGCCTTAGCTCAGCTGGGAGAGCGCCTGCTTTGCACGCAGGAGGTCAGCGGTTCGATCCCGCTAGGCTCCATTGGTGAGAGATCACCAAGTAATGCACATTGAAAATTGAATATCTATATCAAATAGTAACAAGAAAATAAACCGAAAACGCTGTAGTATTAATAAGAGTTTATGACTGAAAGGTCAAAAAATAAGGTTAAGTTAATAAGGGCGCACGGTGGATGCCTTGGCACTAGGAGCCGAAGAAGGACGTGACAAACGACGATATGCCTTGGGTAGCTGTAAGTAAGCGATGATCCAGGGATTTCCGAATGGGGGAACCCAACAGGTACTACCTGTTACCCGCATCTGTTAAGGATGTGAGGAGGAAGACGCAGTGAACTGAAACATCTAAGTAGCTGCAGGAAGAGAAAGCAAAAAGCGATTGCCTTAGTAGCGGCGAGGCAGAAAGCAGCAGGAGGGAGCAAACCGAAGAGTTTACTCTTCGGGGTTGTAGAGACTGCAATGTGGACTCAAAGATTATAGAAGAATGATTTGGGAAGATCAGCCAAAGAGAGTAATAGCCTCGTATTTAAAATAGTCTTTGTACCTAGCAGTATCCTGAGTACGGCGGGACACGAGAAATCCCGTCGGAATCTGGGAGGACCATCTCCCAACCCTAAATACTCCCTAGTGACCGATAGTGAACCAGTACCGTGAGGGAAAGGTGAAAAGCACCCCGGGAGGGGAGTGAAATAGAACCTGAAACCGTGTGCCTACAACAAGTTCGAGCCCGTTAATGGGTGAGGCGTGCCTTTTGTAGAATGAACCGGCGAGTTACGTTATGATGCGAGGTTAAGTTGAAGAGACGGAGCCGTAGGGAAACCGAGTCTGAATAGGGCGGATTAGTATCATGACGTAGACCCGAAACCATGTGACCTACCCATGAGCAGGTTGAAGGTGCGGTAAGACGCACTGGAGGACCGAACCAGGGCACGTTGAAAAGTGCTTGGATGACTTGTGGGTAGCGGAGAAATTCCAAACGAACTTGGAGATAGCTGGTTCTCTCCGAAATAGCTTTAGGGCTAGCGTCGACATTAAGATTCTTGGAGGTAGAGCACTGTTTGGGTGAGGGGTCCATCCCGGATTACCAATCTCAGATAAACTCCGAATGCCAATGAATTATGGTCGGCAGTCAGACTGCGAGTGCTAAGATCCGTAGTCGAAAGGGAAACAGCCCAGACCACCAGCTAAGGTCCCAAAATAATTGTTAAGTGGAAAAGGATGTGGGGTTGCACAGACAACTAGGATGTTAGCTTAGAAGCAGCTATTCATTCAAAGAGTGCGTAATAGCTCACTAGTCGAGTGACCCTGCGCCGAAAATGTACCGGGGCTAAAACAATTTACCGAAGCTGTGGATACCTTTATAGGTATGGTAGGAGAGCGTTCTATGTGTGAAGAAGGTGTACCGTGAGGAGTGCTGGAACGCATAGAAGTGAGAATGCCGGTATGAGTAGCGAAAGACAGGGTGAGAATCCTGTCCACCGTAAGACTAAGGTTTCCAGGGGAAGGCTCGTCCGCCCTGGGTTAGTCGGGACCTAAGGAGAGACCGAAAGGTGTATCCGATGGACAACAGGTTGATATTCCTGTACTAGAGTATGTAGTGATGGAGGGACGCAGTAGGCTAACTAAAGCAGACGATTGGAAGAGTCTGTCTAAGCAGTGAGGTGTGATATGAGTCAAATGCTTATATCTATAACATTGAGCTGTGATGGGGAGCGAAGTTTAGTAGCGAAGTTAGTGACGTCACACTGCCAAGAAAAGCTTCTAGCGTTTAAACATACTCTACCCGTACCGCAAACCGACACAGGTAGTCGAGGGCGAGTAGCCTCAGGTGAGCGAGAGAACTCTCGTTAAGGAACTCGGCAAAAATGACCCCGTAACTTCGGGAGAAGGGGTGCTGACTTTAAGTCAGCCGCAGTGAATAGGCCCAAGCAACTGTTTATCAAAAACACAGCTCTCTGCTAAATCGTAAGATGATGTATAGGGGGTGACGCCTGCCCGGTGCTGGAAGGTTAAGAGGGTGCTTAGCGCAAGCGAGGTATGAATTGAAGCCCCAGTAAACGGCGGCCGTAACTATAACGGTCCTAAGGTAGCGAAATTCCTTGTCGGGTAAGTTCCGACCCGCACGAAAAGGCGTAATGATTTGGGCACTGTCTCAACGAGAGACTCGGTGAAATTTTTAGTACCTGTGAAGATGCAGGTTACCCGCGACAGGACGGAAAGACCCCATGGAGCTTTACTGCAGTTTGATATTGAGTGTCTGTACCACATGTACAGGATAGGTAGGAGTCTAAGAGATCAGGACGCCAGTTTCGAAGGAGACGTTGTTGGGATACTACCCTTGTGTTATGGCCACTCTAACCCGGATAGGGTGATCCCTATCGGAGACAGTGTCTGACGGGCAGTTTGACTGGGGCGGTCGCCTCCTAAAAAGGTAACGGAGGCGCCCAAAGGTTCCCTCAGAATGGTTGGAAATCATTCGCAGAGTGTAAAGGTATAAGGGAGCTTGACTGCGAGGCTACAACTCGAGCAGGGACGAAAAGTCGAGGCTTAGTGATCCGGTGGTTCCGTATGGAAGGGCCATCGCTCAACGGATAAAAAGCTACCCTGGGGATAACAGGCTTATCTCCCCCAAGAGTTCACATCGACGGGGAGGTTTGGCACCTCGATGTCGGCTCGTCGCATCCTGGGGCTGTAGTCGGTCCCAAGGGTTGGGCTGTTCGCCCATTAAAGCGGCACGCGAGCTGGGTTCAGAACGTCGTGAGACAGTTCGGTCCCTATCCGTCGCGGGCGTAGGAAATTTGAGAGGATCTGCTCCTGGTACGAGAGGACCAGAGTGGACTTACCGCTGGTGTACCAGTTGTCTTGCCAAAGGCATCGCTGGGTAGCTATGTAGGGGAAGGGATAAACGCTGAAAGCATCTAAGTGTGAAACCCACCTCAAGATGAGATTTCCCATGATTTTATATCAGTAAGAGCCCTGAGAGATGATCAGGTAGATAGGTTAGAAGTGGAAGTGTGGCGACACATGTAGCGGACTAATACTAATAGCTCGAGGACTTATCCAAAGTAACTGAGAATATGAAAGCGTAGTGTTTTCTTGATTTGAATAGATATTCAATTTTGAGTAGGTATTACTCAGAGTTAAGTGACGATAGCCTAGGAGATACACCTGTACCCATGCCGAACACAGAAGTTAAGCCCTAGAACGCCGGAAGTAGTTGGGGGTTGCCCCCTGTGAGATATGGAAGTCGCTTAGCTCTAGGGAGTTTAGCTCAGCTGGGAGAGCATCTGCCTTACAAGCAGAGGGTCAGCGGTTCGATCCCGTTAACTCCCAAAGGTCCCGTAGTGTAGCGGTTATCACGTCGCCCTGTCACGGCGAAGATCGCGGGTTCGATTCCCGTCGGGACCGTTTGAAATAACGTAAGTTATTTTAGACTCGTTAGCTCAGTTGGTAGAGCAATTGACTTTTAATCAATGGGTCACTGGTTCGAGCCCAGTACGGGTCATATCTGCGGGTTTGGCGGAATTGGCAGACGCACCAGATTTAGGATCTGGCGCTTAACGGCGTGGGGGTTCAAGTCCCTTAACCCGCATTAAGATATAATAAATGAGCCGGCTTAGCTCAGTTGGTAGAGCATCTGATTTGTAATCAGAGGGTCGCGTGTTCAAGTCATGTAGCCGGCATTTTTAGATAGAAGAAAACAGTGCGAACGTAGTTCAGTGGTAGAACACCACCTTGCCAAGGTGGGGGTCGCGGGTTCGAATCCCGTCGTTCGCTTAGAGAGGCCGGGGTGGCGGAACTGGCAGACGCACAGGACTTAAAATCCTGCGATTGGTAACGATCGTACCGGTTCGATTCCGGTCCTCGGCATAATATAATGAGCACCCTTAGCTCAACTGGATAGAGTACCTGACTACGAATCAGGCGGTTAGAGGGTTCGACTCCTCTAGGGTGCATTTTTCTATTTTAACTCGGGAAGTAGCTCAGCTTGGTAGAGTACTTGGTTTTGGGACCAAGGTGTCGCAGGTTCGAATCCTGTCTTCCCGATTCATGGCGGTGTAGCTCAGCTGGCTAGAGCGTCCGGTTCATACCAGGGAGGTCAGGGGTTCGATCCCTTCGCCGCTATAATGATCTTGTTGGACCTTTAGCTCAGCTGGTTAGAGCTCTCGGCTCATAACCGAGTGGTCGTAGAGTTCAAGTCCTACAAGGTCCATTTGAATAGTATGGAGGATTACCCAAGTCCGGCTGAAGGAACGGTCTTGAAAACCGTCAGGCGTGTAAAAAGCGTGCGTGGGTTCGAATCCCACATCCTCCTTTTTGTATTAACGCGGGATGGAGCAGCTCGGTAGCTCGTCGGGCTCATAACCCGAAGGTCGTAGGTTCAAATCCTGCTCCCGCAATAAGGCTCGGTAGCTCAGTTGGTAGAGCAATGGATTGAAGCTCCATGTGTCGGCGGTTCGATTCCGTCTCGCGCCATTTTTACTTATAGTATGTATGCGGGTGTAGTTTAGTGGTAAAACTACAGCCTTCCAAGCTGTTGTCGCGAGTTCGATTCTCGTCACCCGCTTTGAACTTTGTTCAAATTACCAAGTTTTTAACTTGGGCGCGTAGCTCAGGTGGTTAGAGCGCACGCCTGATAAGCGTGAGGTCGGTGGTTCGAGTCCACTCGTGCCCATTAATTGGAGAATTACTCAAGAGGCTGAAGAGGACGGTTTGCTAAATCGTTAGGTCGGGTAACTGGCGCAAGGGTTCGAATCCCTTATTCTCCGTTTTTAATGAGGGTTTATAACTCTCTTTTTTTGTATTTTTAAGAATAGTAGAATAAAAACTTCAAATTTGTAAAACTTAATTGGATTACTCATCTGAAGTTTTTTTCGCTCTTTGTCAACTGTAGTGGGTTGATATAATAGTCTTAGACCTTGATTTTTCAAGGTCTTTTTTGAATTTGGTCAATTTTTGGTCAACTTTTGTTAGAAAAAATTATTGACTTAAAAACTCCCTAACACGTTTGTTTTCTGATTCTTCTTTTTCCTTGATTAAATGACCATATGTTTGAGTTATTTGTATAATATCTTTATGTCCCATATTTGAAGCTATAACCCAGATATCGATTCCATAACCTAACATAATACTTGCGTATGTGTGCCTAATACCTGTAGCTGATAAATCGAGTGGTTTGAGTTTCAACTTCTTGAGATGTTCTCTTAAACGCTTATTCACTTCGTGATTACTTGGAACGATAGTATACAAATCGAAAAAAAGATATGATTTTTCTTTTATTTTTTTAATATTTGTTTGTTTAATATCTCTACTTTGAATCTCTTTTTAATTGATTCAAAACATTCAATGTTTCTGAATCGACTGGAATAGTTCGAACAGAAGTAGCTGTTTTTGCTGGTCGCCATTCTTTCTTTCTAGGGTCATAGCGCCTGTATGTTTTGATTTCTTGAGTTTCATTCAAAAACACAATCCCATGTTAAGCCTAGCACCTCACCGAAACGCAAGCCAGTTTTTTTAGTTGAATAAAAAGAAGATAGTCAATAATATTAAACTTCAGTTCAATATTATGTTTTACCTCTTTCAATAATTTATGATAATCAGCTGAACTCTTGATAGCTTTTTTTCTTTTTTTAATCTTTCGGCTTGCTTGTCCTGTAATAACAACACCATCTGTAAAATCAATGATTGATAACTTATCTTTTTTCGCAAATTGAATGACTTTTCTAACTTCCGCATTTAAACGCCGAACCGTATCTTTTTCCAACTCTTTTTTTGCGTATTCGTTGATAAATTCTTGATACTCACTATAAGTGATGTTAGTAGCTGATTTATCTTTGAAATAATCTAAAATAAGTTTACCTCTATGTTTATGATGTGCAATTGTTCCTTGACTTTTATTTAAAGGAACAATTTGCAGATTATACCATTTCTGCCATAATTGATAGAGAGAAATATTTGAATCAATTACATTACCGTTTAACAACTCTAATTCAATTTTGCTTGCTTCCAGCATCGCTTCTTTTTTTGTTTTGAAGCCTGAGTTTGAAGCTACTACCTTTTTATTTTTATCAAATATTCTATAATCCCAATTTTTCTTTTTTCCTCGTTGTCTGTATGAAATTGCCATACGATTATCCTTTCTTTTTAAAAACAGATAACCAAGACATCGTCTTGGCTATTATATCATTTCTCTTTTAATAATTCTGAAAAAAATGCTGTTCAAAAAAATCTCTGGTCTTAGAGGCAAGAAAGATATATTTACCACCCTGATTCTGAGGATATTTTTACAAAACCATCTTTGTTTTTATCAATATCGATTTTTGAGCGAATATCAGACCGATAGAGAACATTTTCAAAAAGCCAAGGTCGGGAGACGGAAACCATCTCTAAAAACATCGTTTAGATTAATATATTGACCAGCAGACGCTTTCTTCTTCAGATTGAGATACTCTTCCTTTTTCTACAATGATATGTGTGTTGGGAAGATTTACTTCTAAATTGTCTATTTTTAATTAAAAATTTTATCTGTCATATCAATTTTTTTCTCTTTCTGTGATAAAAATAAGGTATAGAAATAGTATTTATTATTTCTACTAGTTTTAGTTATCATTGCACTCGCTTTGGTCGGTTGAGTCTGTAGTGATAACTTTTTCTTTTTACTATCAATATTTTTTTCTTTCTTAATTCTTTCTAATATATCCGAAGCGATTTTTCGAAATTCTTCTTCCTTTTTCTACACTATTTAGCGTATACGTCTCTAATTTTTTTTAAATGCTTGTTTCGCTTTTTTTCTTTTTAAATCTCGTGTAGCTGTGTAATTCCATAATTCAATTTTGATAACCTTATTCTTTTTCATCATGTACCATTTTTGATTACAAATCTAATTCTTCGCATTAGCTGATGATATTCTCTATTTTTCTTACCAAACCACGAATCACACCAATCCCAATAAGTATCTGAATTTGTGATAATTGTTAAATCATTGATGATATACGCATCTTTAAACCGTGAACTTAACTGTGTCGCTGAATCTGGTTCTAATACTTGAAACAGTTCTCTAAAGGTCATGCCACAACTTGAATCTAATTCATTAATTACAATAGTTTTTTCCCCTTTATAACCTGAACCCAAATCGAATCGTTTCTTGTTGATGGATGGGGTATGTGCGCCTAACCTATCATGTTCTTCTGCGAGTAAACGTGCTAGATAGGATTTTCCTGTTCCCCCTTCAGCTTGAATATAGATACCTGTATGATTTCGTTCTCCCTTACTCATACGAATAAACTCTTTTTGAATAAATTCTTGTCTGTTTTCTTCAAATTGCCTTTTTATTTGAATTCCACGCTTTTTTTGTGCTATTCGTTGAGTGAATTGCTCAAATAATTGTTGTTTCGCTTCCATTATAAGTAGTCCTTCCTCTGAGATTTGATAACTTAATTCTAAACAATATTCATCGATTTCTAAACCATTATCAGCCTTTTCTTTGCTATGATTTTTGATTTTTCCCATGATATCATCGATATAGTTTCCATTATTTGATGAAATAACTTCCGAAACTTCGTAAGGAAATTTGTGTTCTTCCATGTTACGTTCGTTTCGATGCGTCAAATATCGACATGCTTTTTATCGAACTACGAACAAATTCTAAATTTTTGTTCTCTTGAAATTGATAAACCCTTATAAACAGATGAATAAGTATGAGCATGTTTGAAATCAATATAAAAAAATGTGCATGCAGTGGTTTTGAACTACCGTCGTCTTTCAAATCTTTATCATGAAAAATAATATGATACCTATCATCTTCATTTTTACAATAGTCTTTAATCCGTTGAATAACTGATTCACGAAAATCCTCTTCAGTTAATTCTTGATTTGCTTTATGTTCATATTCAAATGAAATTTGACCAAAAAATTTTCTTTTTCTGTCATTTTGATTAATTTTCATAAAAATCCTTCCTGATTTTTGACACAAAATAGAGAGTGTGTGTTGATTTTGAGTAGATGTGATATGTTGTTGATGTGGATGCACAGACGGAGAAAACTGTGCATCCACAGAAAAATAAACATCATATCTGATTGACACATCACAACAAAAAATTCTTATTCATTGGACATGGATTGTGTAAATATTTTGGTGCTGGTGTACTTGCTTACCTTCAGTAGCAGTACACCGCACCTTTATTTTTTTCTAACTGCTGTTGAGCTGAATGTTCTACTATTTTCTAATCTAATAAAATCATTAAATAAATATCTACTGTCTAACTGATTTAATTCTCTTTTAGCCTGTGCCAATAATTCTTCCATAATATTATAACTTTCACAATTCGCTGGAAAAGTCCATGTTGCCACAGCTCTGTGTTCATAGTAAACAACAGTTAATGTTAACAGTGAACGATTCGCTTTTCTGATAATTTCTTGTTTTTGAATTGCTGTAGCGAGAAGATTCTTCCAAAGTTGGCTCTACATTTATCTGCCTACAAAATCGTCTCATTTGCCACGTCGCAACATATGACTTAATGCTATTTCTGAAATAATCAAATTCAGCATTTCTAAATACAAAATCGATATTAATTATAAATAGTAATAATATAAATGATACACTCGAAATTAAACGTAGTACTGATATAAAAAAACAATAAAAATAAAAAAATGTTTCTATATGTATTTGAAAAAAATGATAAATGTAGCCAAACGCTCTAAAATAAAAAAATATAATAGAAACAAAAAAATTGTAAAATTAACTACATTGTATTTATTAAAGTATTTTTGTCATGTGATTTCTTCCTTCCTGATGTTATAAGAGGGGGTTAGAAGTGGCATAATATGCGTTCGATGTTCACTATCTATAAACTTGACTATACCTGTACCAATACCAGGTGGGACTACAATATTATCAACATTGATGTTGGGCAATAAAAACTGACAAGTATTCGCATTTATCTCACCTAAAATAAAGATACAGTTAATTTGTTCACGTACTGCTGTATTACCGCTAAATGCAGTTGCATCAAAGCGTTGGCTACATAAAATGAGTGAGATGGAGGTCTGACGGCCGAGAAGAGCAATCGTCCCAAGTAATTGCCCAAATGATTCACGAGACTGCTTAGAGCTCCCCTGAACAAGTGCCAACAGTTCATCAATAACAATATAAATGCGTTCAAACTGAGTTTTTGGATTTGTTAATAATATTTTTTGCCGTTCATATATCTTATTAATGATTCGACCCAACAATTCATTGACCTCTGTAATAAAACTGTTTAAGTTTGAACCATGTGTTGGTGCTAATACTTCTAAACCTAATTCCTTACTTAGTAAGTAAACATCAGCGATTTTAGGGTCGACGCAAATAATTTGATTTGTGAAAGATTTTAGACAACTAATCAAATAACGTAAGAAATGAGTCTTTCCTGTACCAGATGCTCCACTCACCGCCAAACTTGTCACCGCTTTCATTGGGATATTACAAATATTGTTAGCCATAATTGGGAGAGTATTTTTCTGACACGTTCTTTTTTTAATAAAAAGATGAAAGATTATCAATCTTTAACCGAGTTGGAATCCCATCAACCCAAGGAAAGAAAAATGCACGTGCTTGATTTTCATTTTTTGTATCATAAGGAACAAAAAAAGCATTATTCTGTGGTAAGAGAGTCTTGAATGGGTAGAGTATGCCAGCGCAAATTGCAAAAATATCAAAGTATAGTTTTTTGCTTAAAGAATAGCTTACAGGGAGATTTGGGACGTAAAAAAACGCCGGAATCATTGCTTTGCAACCTTAATATCAAATGAATTTAAATAAGATGATTCATCATTAATATTGAGAGCGTTATTCAAATTTCTCAAAATAAATTGTTCTAATTCGAATTTGTTTTTACCAAATTCAGTAGTGTCAGAAACAACCGCTTCTGACACTTTCTGATTTTGGCTTTTATTCATTAAAAAAGCCATGCATTATTTTCCTTTCTTCTTAATATCTTTTGCCCTGAAATAAAGTTGTCCGTACTGGTTTTCAAAAGCTTCTAAATCTTCAAATTCAACAATATCTCCGATTTCGAATTTTGATAAATTTGGCTTATTTTCTGGTAAAAACTTGACCTTAAAAGGATTGTGATTATCACTTGCAACGTAAACTTGATAGCCTTGAATGTTATCTGTACGTTTCATTTTTTCTTTACCGTTGACAATTTCGCCCGATTTTTTTCAAATTCATATTGAATCTCAAGTTGTTTACCAACCAATTTTACAACTTCATCTGAAAGAGCTTGTTCTGCTAGGCTAGCACTGTAGCCATTTGTGCGTTTAAAAAATGCCATAATTGGCCCCCTTTGTTAAAAAGTATTTTAAAGTTTTGCTACGAGAGCAGTAACTTTATGAGTCTATTCTAGCAATAATTTTTTTCGAAAATCTACAAAATGTGTATTTCAAATTTGACAAATCAATATTTACGATATATAATTTATGTGTACGATATACATTAGAAAGTGTTAAGGAATAAAAAAATGACTAATTTAAAACTAAAAACGATTATCTGATTTTTATGGATGACATGATACAAAAAGTATCAAATTGAGGAAACAAAAGATATTCAAAAAAATTACGTATAAAATTTGTTAGAGAACTGGAAGCTATGGGCGAGTGGGAAAAAGCTAATTCTAAAACTTTTTGGTAGAAATAGAACAAAGGTATTCAATTATGAAATTCTTGATAGATTAGAGAAACGGTGTGAACGATATTTAGTTAAGAAGAGCGGATTTGATTTTTGATAAGTTCAAAGATTATAAAAGCAACATAGACAGTGAAAACTATTTTGAAGAACCAACAGAAGATGAACTAAAGGATATGCATGAAAAAGCTGTTTTTAGGTCATGGGCTGGGTCTATCTCAAAAGAAGAGATTCGAGATGTTATGCTAACAGCTTTATTTGAAAAATTTTTTACTCCCATTGATGTTGAACAATGGCAAAAAGATAGCGATATTTTAACCATTGTTGGTGTTAATGATGATAGAGAATCTAGTTTTGAATATTACAGGGCGAAGGAGCGTTATTTGTCTCACAATAAATCTGCATATTATAAGGAAAGAAAATAAATGAATAAAAAATAACCGCTAGGATTCTTTCTTAGCGGTTTGGTTTTTCTTTCACAGTTTTTATTAGTAATTGGAAGGCTTCTAAAAGCTGTTCTTGACTCGTTTGTGGAAGTTGAGTTAATTGGTCAGCTAATAACTCTAGATGTGGGTTTTTGGGGGTTATACGGCTTTCAAATAGCTCTGATGGTGTGATATTAAGAGCTGTGATAATCTTTTCTAGTGTATCAATCTTTATATTTGACCCCTTGGTTTCAAGGTTGGAAATATAATCTATGCCCACACCAGCTTTTTCGCTGAGATTTTGCTGACTTAAATTTTTTTCTTTACGTATGATTCGTATTCGTTGTCCGATATACTTTTGTAAGTGAATTGATTTCATAAGCTACCTCGTTTCAATACCATGATACAAGGAAGACAACTGTAAAATAACCCATATACAAACAAATTTTTTTGTCAAAATATTGTCTACAAACTAAAAAAATGTGTTAAAAATAGTGCTATAAAAATATATAAAATTGCATGATATACTACATATATCATGGTTTGACTTAACAGTCAAACCAATCCTATTAGCTCTTACAAGGAGAAAATGATGAAGAAACTGAAAACCCTCACAACTTCAACAGCTATTGCGCTTGCGTCTGTTGGTGTGCCTGCATTTGCTCAAGAAGCAACTAACACAACAGCAGTTGATTCAACTGCTGTCAACGAACCAGCTCTTGTTTCAAAACCTGTAGCTGATGCAAAACCAGAAGTGAAGAAATCTTCTGACGTCAAACCTGCTCTTGATGCTCAAGAGTCTACTGTTAAGCAAGTTGAAGCTGAAAGCCAAACAGCAAAAGCTGAAGCTACTTCTGCTAACCAAGCTGTTACAACTACCGAAACTGCTTTGACAAGCGCTAAAGAGGACTTGAAGTCAGCGGAAGCTGTTAAAGCCAATGCTACAGAAGAAAATATCACTGCTACAAAAGCTAAACAAGACACAAATGTAAAAGCTCAAGAAGCCAATCAAAAAGCAACTGAAGCGTCTACTGAAGCGATTAAAGCTCAAACTGAAACTGTAGCAACTGAAACAGCTAACGTTGCCAGCGCAACAAGTAAGAAAGCTGAAGCGGATAAAACAGTAACCGCTAAAGAAGCAAATGTAAAATCAGCTGAAGACGCGCTAAATGGTTCAGGACTTGGCGAAGCTAAAGCCTCTCTTGCCCAAGCTGAAAAAGATATTGAACAAGCCAATGCCAATATCTCAAGCGCAACAACAGCTGTAGAAACTGCTAAGAAAGCAGATAACAACCGCGCAGATGCCATCAAACAAGCTACAAACAATGTGAATGTCAAAAATGACGCATTGAAATTAGCTAAAGAAATGATGGACGCAGATAAAACAAAAGTTGAATCCATCCAAGAAAAAGCAGATGCTACAGCGTCTAAAGAAAAAGAAGCGCAAACTGCTTTGGATGCACAGAAAGCTCGCTCTGATGAAGCTGTCATTCATATGGGAAATCCAGTTCACCATTTGACAGATGAAGAAAAAGCTTACTATGGTCTTGATAAAAATGATATCACATTTAAAGATGCTTCAAGCTACTATATCCGCAATAGTTGGAAAGAAGACGGTAAAGCCGACGAACTAATGTTGACAATGGGAGCAAAGATGTATAACGCTCTCACAGTTGACTTCAATAAAAACGATGCGAATCGCAAAGTTGATATTGACCATTTAACAGATGCTGAAATTATTGAAATTAGTGATTTTTATGCTAAATTGATCCATGCTTTACAAGATAACATGGGATACCCAGAAACATATAAATCTGCAACATACGTTGCTCAAGATACTCTTGACTACAGTAAACAAAGAGCTAAAGGTTATGAAGCCCGTGGAATTGACCCTGCTGTGGCTGGTCACCTTAAAGATAACATTGGGAATGAAAATCTAGCCACTGTTCGTGGTAATAGTGCAATAACAATGCTTGATTTGAAATATGCTGTGTTAGATGCTTTTAAACGATATTCATTCCTTGATGACAAATCAAATTGGGGACACGCAGCTAACAACCTAACCGGTGGTGGTATTGCTATGACAGTGGCAAACATCAACGGCAGACGTTGGTTTGTCAACTCATTTGGTAGCAAAGATACCAAAGGTACATACAAAATCAACCTCAACCAAGACCTTGCCCAACTTGAAGCAAAACTAGCTGAAGCACAAAAAAACAAAACAGTCAAGCTCAGACTGCACTTACAAATGCTCAAGCAGAATTAGCAGAAGCTTCAAGCAAATATGCTTCTGCACTTGAAGCTAAAACAGAAGCTGAAAAAGAATTGACAAGCAAAACAGCTAGTCCACTTCAAACAGAAGTTGCTGAAAAGAACTTGCAATTGGCAAACCTTGCTTTGAAAAATGCACAAGAACGTAAAGCAACTGCTGAAAAAAAGCTGTTGAAAACTTCTCAAGAAGCCAAGCAGAAAAAGAAACTGCTCTTGAAACAGCTAAAGCTGAACTAGCTACAGCTAAAACGGCTCAAAAAGATGCTGAAACTGCTCTTACAAATGCACAAGCAAAATTACAAGCAGAAGAAAACAAGTTGACTGCACTTCAAGATGAACAAGCGAAGCTCCATGCAGAAAAAGACAAATTGGTGTCAGATGCTAAAAGCAATTGCAAAAAGAATTGAGTGCTTATCTAAACGCAGATAAGAATCTTGCAGATGCGCAAGCAAAAGTAGCTGATTTAGAAACAAAACTAACTCAAGCAAAATCTTCTGCAAAATTGGCACAAGATAAATTGGATGCCATTACAGCTAAATTGAAAGCTGAACAAGCTAAATTAGCTGAAATCCAAGAAGAGTTTGATAAGTTAGTCAAGGCTGAAAGAAAGGACTACTACAATTTATCAGGTTGGTATCTGGAGTATCTTGAAGGGAAACAAGCGGATAAGAAAACAGATACAGAACTCAAGAAAGTAGAAGACTCACAAGCTGGTAACTGGATTGAGTCAGCTGGTCGCTGGTGGTACAAACATGCTGATGGTTCATATACAACCAACGGTTGGGAACAAATAAAGGATAAATGGTACTACTTTGATCACGCAGGTTGGATGCAAACTGGCTGGGTCAAAACTGATGGCACATGGTATTACTTGAATGAAACAGGTTCACTGGCTACAGGCTGGGTCAAAGACAACGGCACATGGTATTACTTGAACAAGTCAGGTTCAATGGATACAGGTTGGGTTAAAGATAATGGCTCATGGTATTATCTTGACCAGTCAGGTGCTATGACAACAGGCTGGTTTACAGTTTCTGGTAAATGGTACTATGCCTATAGTTCAGGAGCTCTAGCAGTAAACACCACTACACCAGATGGCTATATGGTCAATGCCAACGGTGAGTGGGTAGGATAAGGATGAGAAAAGGAATTTGAAATCATGAAAAATAAAAAAATATTAGTTAGTTCTTTATTAGCAGGTTCGTTGTTATCAGTGGGTCTTATGGCTTCTAAACCAATGGAGGTTCATGCCTTAACAGATATGAGTGTCAAGGATACTCAAAATCCCTTGAAAATCACCTTAATACCGACAGCGGGAGGTTCTACATCTGCTACTCTTTTAGTCGACCTACAAAGAAGTTCCAACGTTAATGATAGCACTTCTCTCTATTTTGATATAGTTAATGAGAGTACTGGAACTTTGACTGAATCGCATTATTTTGGTAAATTTGATGGCAAGAATAGATTACAGTCGGGTATTAATTTACTTCTAGTAGAGGATGGCAATTATTATTTAGATATATATAGTGTAGATGATTTTGGAAAACGTTATTTTGGACGTTCAGAAATTTTTAGAATATCAGATAAGGAATACTATCCTATTAAGAAAGTAGAAGCACCCAAAGCTACTGAAACTCCAAAACCAGCTACTAGCTCTAACTCAGGTCAGACTGGTTGGTCAGGTTCTTCTTACTATAAAGCTGGTGTTAAAGTAGTCAATCAATGGATTTTTGATGTTCAGTACAATTCTTACTTCTACCTAAATGCTTCAGGTAACTTTGTTCAAAATGCTTGGTCAGGAAGTTATTACCTCAAATCAGGTGGCTACATGGCTAAGAGCGAGTGGATTTATGACAATAACTATAAATCATACTATTACTTGACAGCAGAGGGTAGCTATGCACGTAATACCTGGGCTGGAAGTTACTACCTTAAATCAGATGGTAAAATGGCCAAGAGTGAGTGGATTTATGATAGTAGCTACCAATCTTACTATTACCTAACGTCAGAAGGAAGCTATGCTCGTAACACATGGGTAGGTGACTACTATCTCAAGTCAAATGGTAAGATGGCAGTCAACGAACGTACCCCAGATGGCTACAAAGTAGATGGCTCAGGTAAGTGGGTAAAATAAGGAAAAAAGAAAAGGAAAATGAAAAAATGGGATTATTTACAGACTCACTAAAAGTTAGTTCTGGTTTAACACTAGGACACGCAGCAACAAAAATAGGTATCCAAAAAACATTGTCAGCAGCTGAGGAGAGAGCAGCTACAAAGTTTAAAAATTATCAAGCTAGATTTTTTGACCCTATTGTACGTGAAGATTTGTGCCATTTGGAAGTTGATGGACATTTAAGAGCTAAGCACTACCCTTTCCCTGAAAAAGCTAGTGGGATAAATATTTCCGTACTACAAAAGGATGTTCAACATTTAACAAAGGAATTTAATGGTGAGAAACTAGTGAACTTTATTAAAAGACATCCATTATTTACAGCTTTTTATCGTCTTGTTATTAAGTGTTCCAATCGGTTTATCAGATATTGGTTCGGTATTAGGATTTTTCAGCGTTTGTTTTTTTGTAGTTAGGTTGATATTTGCACGACCTAAAAAAAATTTCAAAGATTATTGATAGAAGACGCTAAACAATACTGGAAAATTAGGGAGTATATAAGACATGCTTTAGAAGTGGGAGAATTGACACCACAAGCAAGTTTGAAAAAATTATTAAAAGCTAGATTGGTGCAACGTTTCCCCGATACAATCGAAGAAATTGAAGCACATGCATTTAATTATAGGCACGGATTGTAAAACCTAAAAAAATCTTCTTACGTTTGTAGGAAGATTTTTTGGATTCTCAAAAACTAGTTTAAAAGACTACGCTATTTAAACCATTTTTGAGAATGAATATATAAGGATATCCAGAAATCTAGTTGGTCAACCTTTGGTCAACTTTTGTATTTTGAATATACCTTAGATGGTGACGATGTCTTGGTATATCTGATACTCACTTACATATTCTAACTTATTTTAACTAAGATAAAACTGTAGTGGGCTGCATTAAAGCTAAAATCTTTATATATTGTCGTTTTTTTATGGTTGTGCTTATTTATTACTACTTCCAACTCTTGAGTGAAATTTCTCCGCTATTGAGCCAGATTTCTTTTCCGTTATCACATTGTACTAAAAGTTTTCCATTTTCAGAGATATCTTTAGCAAGTCCCTTGTAGTCTTTTTTGTCCAGTGTGAAAGCAACTTCTTTTCCAAGCACGAATGACTGTTTTTTATATAGGTATAATAACTCATCTGCTGGTGTTTCGAAGAAAGCATGCCAGATTTCTATGATTAATTCATTCCTTGTTATTGGAGCTGTAGTTTTAAATAAGCTAGCAGCTTTTTCTTTTAATTCTTGTGGGAAATCATTAATAGTAAAGTTGATTCCTACTCCAATAATGATATCTGTGACTAAGCCTGTTTCTACAGAGGTCATTGCTTCAGTGAGAATTCCTCCAATTTTATGATTGTTTAGGTAGATATCATTGACCCATTTTATGTCGACATCTATTAAAGTTAGGTTCTTAATGGCTTTGTAGACAGCTCCGGCTACAAGTAGTGTGTAGGACGGTAATTTGTCGTAGGGGAGATTGGGTTTAAGATGGAGTGTCATATAAATGCCACCTTGGGGTGAGTAGAAAGAACGTTGAAAACGGCCTCGGCCAGCTGTTTGATAGGAAGCTAGATAGAGGGTGTTTGCTTCATTTCCTAAATCAATTGCTTCTTTTGCATCGAGTTGTGTTGATCTTGTTTCGGGTTTAAAACTGATTTTAATTGGAAGATTTTGTTCTAGAAGTTCCGGGAGAATAAGATCTCCATTCACCAGTTTATAGCCTTTATTTTTGATACTATCAATTTTAATTCCTTCTTGTTCGAGGCGCTTGATAGCTTTCAAAATTGATGTTCGGGTCAGTGATAGTTCTTCTGCAATCTTTTCTCCGCTGATATAATCGCTTTCTTTTGCTAGAATTTGGTAGACGGCTTGGTAGGATTTCATAGTGTTTCCTTTCTCACTAGTTAGGAATTGTAAATGATTTAAATATAGTTTGGATAGTTGCTTCTAATCTTTATTTTATTACTACTATTTTTAACATATGCCTAGTATTTTTCGGCACGATTTTTTTGGAGTGAATCTAGTCATTAAGCTTGAGTTGTGAAATCTCAGTATTTTTTTGCTCGCTTTTTTTACCTAGGGAAGCGTTTCCTTTGTTTTTCAAATTGCTAAAAAAAGTGGTACAATAAAGGGTAACTTACTATTATCTGAATCAATTGATTTGGAGAGAAAGGATTCGTTTTGAAATCAATTGGCTTTTATTGAAAAAGCTGAAAAGGGTTGTCTAGTAAAGAGCTGATTTTATTGGGAATTATCCTGAGTATCTTTTTTTACCCTTTTTATCTTTTTTTGTAGTTGTATTCTGTTTATATATTATCAGTTTAATTTTTACAGGGAACATGAAAAGTATTCTTCAGAAAATGGGGGAGCATCCGATGCTGCTTCTTTTTCTTGGTTATAGTACTGTTATATCCGTTTTTGCACAAAATTGGATGGGAGTTGTGGCTTCAGTAGGAATTTTTTTCTATTTACTGTTTTCTTTTTTGCACTATCAGTCGACTTTTATCACATAAATTCTTTTCGATTGATTTTTGCAGCTCGTCTTGTTTGGTAGCGTTTTGTCAGCTGCTTTTTGCGAGTTTAGAACATTTTCAAATTGTGAAGAAATTCAATTATGCTTTTCTTTCACCCAATATGCAGGTCTGGCATCAGAATCGTGCAGAAGTGACCTTCTTTAATCCTAATTATTATGGAATTATTTGTTGTTTCTGTATCATGATTGCCTTCTATCTGTTTACAACAACCAAGTTGAATTGGTTGAAAGTATTCTGTGTGATTGCAGGCTTTGTGAATCTCTTTGGTTTGAACTTTACTCAAAATCGAACTGCCTTTCCTGCTATTATCGCTGGAGCAATCATCTATCTCTTTACGACTATTAAAAAAACTGGAAGGCCTTTTTGGCTTAGTATTGGGGTTTTTCGCGATTGGCTTGAGTTTCCTCTTTTCTAGTGATTTGGGAGTTAGGATGGGGACTTTAGACTCTTCTATGGAAGAACGCATTTCTATCTGGGATGCTGGGATGGCCTTGTTTAAGCAAAATCCTTTTTGGGGTGAGGGGCCATTGACCTACATGCACTCTTATCCTCGGATAAATGCTCCTTATCATGAACATGCTCACAGTCTGTATATTGACACGATTCTGAGTTACGGAATTGTGGGGACCATTTTATTAGTTTTGTCTTCTGTTGCTCCTGTTCGTTTGATGATGGATATGAGTCAGGAGTCGGGAAAACGTCCGATTATAGGCCTTTATCTGTCTTTTCTTACAGTGGTTGCTGTGCACGGAATTTTTGACCTGGCCCTCTTCTGGATTCAGTCCGGTTTCATTTTCTTGCTAGTTATGTGCAGTATTCCGTTGGAGCATCGAACTTTGGTATCGGATATGACGGATTAAATTTATAAGATTAAAATCTTCTACCTTGTGTAGGAGATTTTTTTACTGGGAAATTATTTCCAAATCGAAATAGTTGACAGTTAGAACGATGAGTGTTACAATTGTTTTATTCTTTTCGATATCGAAATAAATTGGAGATGTTATGAAAGATAGTCATTTGGTAGCCCATCATATTCGTTTGCTGAATGGGCGAATTTTTCAAAAGTTATTGAGCCAAGACCCCGAAGCTCTTTATCGGAGTGAGCAGGGGAAGATTTTAGCGGTTTTATGGAATAGTGAAACAGGCTGTGCAACTGCGACAGATATTGCTTTGGCAACTGGTCTTGCTAATAATACGCTGACGACTATGATAAAAAAGCTAGAGGAACAAAAGCTTGTAACTGTTAGTCCATGTGGAGAAGACAAGCGTAAGAAGTATCTAGTTTTAACAGACTTGGGGCAGTCGCAGCAAGAAGTGGGGCAACGTGTCAGTCAGAAATTGGATACGATCTTTTACAAAGGATTTTCAGAGGAAGAAATTCGTCAGTTTGAAGCCTTTCAAGAAAGAATTTTGGCTAATCTAAAAGAGGAGGAAAATGAGGTTTAAAATGGAGCAAATTAGCTGTTTATAAGTAAAGACCACTTTTGACTTTGTTTTCCAACTCTTAGGACAAGGAAACTATGTGGTTAGCTATGGTCAGACTCAGATTGGTGGAGTTGCCTATGCCCAGTACGATATCTTCCGTCTAGAAAACGGGAAAATTGTGGAGCATTGGGACAATAAGGAAGTCATGCCTAAGGTAGAAAACTTGACCAACCGAAGAAAGTTTTAAATTGAGGATACAGAATGATTGAATACAAAAATGTAGCTTTACGTTACACAGAAAAAGATGTCTTGAGAGATGTCAATTTACGGATTGAGAATGGAGAGTTTATGGTTTTAGTTGGACCTTCTGGATCCGGTAAGACGACCATGATTAAGATGATTAACCGTCTTTTGGAACCAACTGATGGAAATATTTACATGGATGGCAAGCGCATTAAAGACTATGATGAGCGTGAGCTTCGTCTCTCTACTGGTTATGTTTTACAGGCCATTGCTCTCTTTCCAAATCTAACGGTTGCGGAAAATATTGCCCTGATTCCTGAGATGAAGGGTTGGACTAAGGAAGAAATTGCTCAGAAAACAGAAGAGCTTTTGGCAAAGGTTGGTTTACCAGCAGCTGAGTATGGACATCGACTTCCTAATGAATTATCTGGTGGAGAACAGCAACGGGTCGGTATTGTTCGTGCTATGATTGGTCAGCCTAAGATTCTCCTCATGGATGAGCCTTTTTCGGCTCTTGATGCTATTTCGAGAAAACAGTTGCAGGTTCTGACTAAAGAATTGCATAAAGAGTTTGGGATGACAACGATTTTTGTGACCCATGATACGGATGAAGCTTTGAAATTGGCGGACCGTATTGCTGTTTTACAGGATGGGGAGATTCGCCAGGTAGCGAATCCCGAGACAATTTTAAAAGCGCCTGCCACAGACTTTGTAGCAGACTTGTTTGGAGGTAGTGTTCATGACTAATTTAATTGCAACTTTTCAGGATCGTTTTAGTGATTGGTTGACAGCTCTATCTCAACATTTGCAGTTGTCGCTTTTGACCTTGTTGCTAGCTATCTTTATCGCGATTCCCTTGGCTGTCTATCTTCGCTATCATGAGAAGTTGGCCGACTGGGTCTTGCAGATTGCAGGGATTTTTCCAGACCATCCCGTCACTGGCCTTGTTAGGGCTCTTTATCCCCTTGATGGGAATTGGAACCTTGCCAGCTTTGACAGCTCTAGTGATTTATGCGATTTTTCCGATTTTACAAAATACCATCACTGGACTCAAGGGAATTGATCCGAGTTTGCAAGAGGCTGGGATTGCCTTTGGGATGACTAGGTGGGAGCGTCTCAAGAAATTTGAAATTCCACTTGCTATGCCTGTTATGATGTCTGGGATTCGGACGGCGGCTGTCTTGATTATCGGTACGGCAACCTTGGCTGCCTTGATTGGGGCAGGGGGACTGGGTTCCTTTATCCTTTTGGGAATTGACCGTAATAATGCCAGTCTGATTTTGATTGGGGCACTTTCTTCTGCAGTGCTTGCTATTGCCTTTAACTTCCTACTAAAAGTGATGGAAAAGGCAAAATTGCGGACGATTTTCTCTGGTTTTGCCTTGGTGACCATGTTGCTTGGTCTGTCTTATAGTCCAGCTCTCTTGGCTCAAAAAGAGAAAGAAAACTTGGTTATTGCTGGGAAATTGGGTCCAGAACCAGAAATTTTGGCCAATATGTATAAGTTGCTGATTGAAGAAAATACCAGTATGACTGCGACTGTTAAACCGAATTTTGGGAAAACAAGTTTCCTCTATGAAGCTCTGAAAAAAGGCGATATTGATATCTATCCTGAATTTACTGGTACGGTGACTGAAAGTTTGCTTCAACCATCACCGAAAGTGAGTCATGAGCCAGAGCAGGTTTATGATGTAGCGCGTGATGGTATTGCCAAACAGGATCATCTAGCCTATCTCAAACCTATGTCTTATCAAAATACCTACGCTGTAGCTGTTCCGAAAAAGATTGCTCAAGAATATGGTTTGAAGACCATTTCGGATTTGAAAAAAGTGGAAGGGCAGCTGAAGGCAGGCTTTACGCTTGAGTTTAACGACCGTGAAGATGGCAATAAGGGCTTGCAATCAATGTATGGCCTCAATCTCAATGTGGCGACTATGGAGCCAGCTCTTCGCTATCAGGCAATTCAGTCAGGTGATATTCAAATCACGGACGCCTATTCGACTGATGCGGAATTGGAGCGTTATGATTTACAGGTCTTGGAAGATGACAAACAACTCTTCCCGCCTTATCAAGGGGCACCACTGATGAAAGAAGCTCTTCTCAAGAAACATCCAGAGTTGGAAAGAGTTCTTAATAAAATGGCTGGTAAGATTACAGAAAGTCAGATGAGCCAACTTAACTATCAAGTGGGTGTCGAAGGCAAGTCAGCAGAACAAGTAGCCAAGGAGTTTCTACAAGAACAAGGTTTGTTGAAGAAATAACTTAAAAATGCTGAACTCAACTTCCTTAAACGACTAAATAGAAGAATGCTCAGACAATTTCGTCTGAGCATTTTTATGTTAGAGTTATTAAATGTCCTCTAAAATGGAAAGAAAGAGAAAATTTTCAGGATTTTCTAAAATTTCACTGTAAATACACTTGACTATTCACAAAATAAGTGTATAATGTGTTGTGAACTACTTAACAAATAAAGATTTCCAGCTTATGTCGACTAAGGATGGAAATCTTGTGTATAGACAGTTCAGTAAATATATAATAGAGCGTTGCGTCCGAAAGTCTATCCAGACACGGCTCTTTAAAAACAAAAGGAGAAGATTATGAAAACAGAACCGATTCATCGTACCAGTATGTGGAAATTTAAGTTAAGTGCTGCCACCATGACTTTGATTCCCGCTGCCGTGGGGATTAACTATGTTGCCAAAGCCTTGGCGGAGGGGTTAAAGTTGCCCGTTTGGCTGGGGTCCTTGGGAACCTTTCTTACCAGCATGTTGGCTGGGCCGGTTGCCGGTGCCATTAGTGGTTTCATCAACAACGTGATCTATGGGCTGACCTTATCGCCAATTTCAACCGTGTATGCGATTACCAGCATCGGAATTGGGATTGCTGTCGGAGTTTTGCACGCCAATGGGTGGTTCTCGTCAGCGCGACGAGTATTTGTTTCTGCTATTATTATTGCCATCGTTTCAGCTGTCATTTCAACGCCGCTCAACGTCATCTTTTGGGGTGGTCAGACCGGTATCGCTTGGGGTGACTCATTGTTTGCGGTAATGGTCGCCAATCATGCACCAGTGTGGCTGGCCTCATTTACCGATGAGTTTATCTTGGATATTTTGGATAAAGTCTGCGTGGCCTACCTGGCATTCTTCATCTATCGTCAGCTGCCGAAGCGGATGGAGCACTTCTTTAGAGATGATAAATGATGACTGATAAAACATTGATTTCTGGAGCGCCACGGGTCAAGCTCAAGTGGTACCAGGTGATCGATCCGATTACTAAGCTCTTGTTCATCTTGGACATGACGTTGTTGAGCTTTGCCAGTATGAATTTATTGCTTCAGGCCGGATTAATTCTTGTCGCAACACTGCTATTGTTATTTTCCAAATTGAGTTCTACCACCTTTAAGGCGCTGGGATTCAGCCTGTTTCTGATTTGCACCATGCTGATCATCCAAGGGTTATTTTACAGTCAGAATCAAACTGTGCTGTTTTCTGTGCTTGGGGTGTCGTTCTACAAAGAAGGCCTGATTTACGCCACCACTCTGGGTTGTCGAGTATTGGTGATTATTTTGACCAGTGGCTTTTTTATGGTGACCACGAGTATTTCAGAAAACGCGGCCTATTTGGAACTGTCCGGATTGTCTTATAAAACCGTCTACGTTCTGATGTCGGTGTGTTATATTTTGCCGGAAATGATGCGCAATATGCGGAAAATCCAGCAGGCACAAAAAGTTCGCGGAACCAATCCGCAAAAAACGTTGATTCAGAAATTAAAGTCAGTCCTGCCGGTTCTAATTCCATTGGTGATTAAGACCTTGGATCAATCGATGACGCGGTCGATTTCTCTCCAACTGAGAGGTTTTGATAATCTCAACCGGACTGTCAGAACCTCCCAGCGCGTGTATCGCCTGTCGCGGACGCTGCACATTGGTCTGACTGGATTGGCAATTTTATTGATTGGGTGGAAGATATGGACGAAGATAAACGGATTGTAATTGAAAATTTGACCACCCGTTATCCGGGTACTGAGCAACCACAACTGCGTCAGATTAACGCGGAGGTTCATACCGGCCAGGTGGTTGGGATTATCGGGAATAGCCACTCCGGCAAATCGACTTTGTGCCGTGTGCTGGCAGGGGTCATTCCCAAAATTGTGTCTGCTGAGATTGAGGGCGATTGGCACATGTTTGGCCAGCGAGTGTCCGACAATTGGCCCGTTTATAATGCCATGAATGGAGTTGTACTGCAAAATCCAGCTGGCCAACTAAGCGGGTTGGCAGACACGGTTGCCGATGAAATCGCCTTTGACTTGATTAATCAGGGAATGGCTGAAGGACTGATTCAAAAACGGGTTGAAGAAGTTGCCACGCAAATGGGGCTGATTGAACAGCTGAATTTGCGTCCCGAGAGCCTTTCCGGTGGTCAGAGCCAGCGGTTGGCAATTGCCACGGCGATTGCGGCTAACCCGGCTGTTTTGATTATGGATGATCCGACCAGTCAAATGGATCCCCTTGGCCGCCGACAATTTCCAATGGCTGGCCCAAGTCAAAGAGACGACTGTCTTCATTGTCACCAGTGAAATTGACGATTTGTGCGAAGTCGCCGACGTTTTGTGGGTGCTGCACGAGGGTCAAATGGTAGCCCAGGGCAGGCCGGGTGAGGTGTTTAATCATTTGGCAGCTGACTGGCAGATTCCAGCCCCGACAATCCAGCAACTTGCTCAAAAAATGGATTGGCACTTGGCTGATGGCCGGTATCCGGTGAATTACGCTGATCTGAAGGAGGTTCGTTATGTCCACAATTGAACTGAACCACCTGACGTTCACTTATCCGGAACGGTCCTTTAGCTTGGATGTTGAAGACAAACACTTCGCCGATCCGATGGTGGCGATTGTCGGCCAAAATGGTGCCGGCAAATCAACGCTCTTCAAATTGTTGACGGGTTTGCTGACACCACAAACCGGTGTGATTAAGATCGATGGAGAAAATTTTAATGATCTTAAACCAGTCGAAAAGTTACTGAAGGTTGGGATTACTTTTCAGAATCCTGACGATCAGCTTTTCAACCCGACCGTTCAACGAGAGGTGGAGTGGAGTGTCGCGCAGGTCATGGATGACCACGACACGATTACGAGGCGGGCTTTAGCGGCTCTAAAAAGAGTTGGCTTGGATGATAAAACAGCTGAAAGTCCATATGACCTGTCATTGTCGGAACGCAAGCTGTTGAGCGTTGCCACAGTTTTGGCAGTGGATCCGGCGATTTATTTATTTGATGAGCCGATGATGTCGCTTGATTGGGAAAGCCGGCGCAAGTTGACCGCAATTTTCCATCAGTTGGCTGATTCGGGCCACCAAGTTGTAACCATCACCCATGACATGGATTGGGTCGCCGCCGAGTTTGAGTCGGTGTATGTTATGGAACACGGGAAGTTTGGCTTCGCCGGCAGTCCACGGGAATTGTTCAGCAATCACGAACTTGTCCAGCGAGTGGGATTACTACCACCGCGGATTATGGACATAGCGGAGTCGCTGGGTGATTCACAGACATATTTATCGGTTAATGATTATTGCCAGAAAAATCGAGATGTATAGAAAAAGTCACCTCTGCGGGTTTTCCAGGTTGAAGGATTAACTTCAGCTTCTGGCAAGAACTCACATGGGTGACTTTTGTGTTTAATAACGTTTCATGATCATCGGGTGCTTCCTCCGATCACTCGGTTTGATTTTACTTTGTTTCATGGTTATAATCATATACCATTTCTTTTGGATTTTTTGTGTGACTAATACAAAATAGGTCTTCATAGGTCTTCGCATTTTTAGCGCCCATTAGGATCATCAGTATAATTTTCTGAATTAGGAGACTGTCCCATCACTATTCGAACTTCGTCTCCCAACTTACGCTGTTCCCATTCAATGGGGTAGGGCAAATCCTCATGACAGCAGTTTACCGTGAACAGTGGATATTCTGGGCAGCTACCAATGTCTTTTCAATCTATCTCTTGTGGGGAGAAAGCCTGCAAATTCAAGGGAAATATCTAATTTATCTCATTAACAGTCTAGTTGGTTGGTATCAATGGGGCAAGGCTGCTAAGCAGAATACGGATTTACCTAACAAAGATAAAAAAATCAGTAGCCTAGAAATAAGGTAACTGAGCTCTAATCTATATTCAATTTTTAGGAATGAGAAGGTCTAGATAAAATTGGACAACTTCCTGGTCTGTGAAGTCTTGTCCTTTTTTGAGCCACCAGGTCAATGTCTCGATAAAGTTGGACACGACTAAGTGTTGGAGGTAAGAAGTAGGCAAACTCGGGTGAGCTTCTCTTAAATCATCAGCCATCACGGAATAGACATGGTGTTCTAACTCTCTCTGGAGTTGACGGAGGAAGTAGTCATTTTTGGAAAATAGCAGACTGGTGATATGGTCTTGGTTTTTCTGAAAATGGAGAAAGAGGTGGGCGAGGTAGTCCTCGGTTGAAATGGATTGCTCTCTTTCAAAGAGGTGATGGAAGAGGTAGCGACAAAGTTCGTCCAGAAGTAGTTCCTTACTCTCATAGTGACAGTAAAAGGTGGAACGTCCCACATCTGCGAGGTCAATGATATCCTGAACTGTAGTGGATTCGTAGCCCTTCTCGTTCAAGAGTTGTAGAAAAGCTTGATAGATGGCTTTTTTTGTTTTGCTGATACGGCGGTCAATGTTCGTCATGTGGACACTTGAGGCAAATTGTTCAGAACTGAATAAAGTTGACGTTTTGCTTCTATCCTTTCTTTGAGTTTTAGCGGATAATGATAATGAACAAGATGTTCATAAATCTATTATAACAAAGGAATGAGAAAGATGAAGGCAAAATATACTGTTTGGGTAGCTTTTTTCTTAAATTTAAGCTATGCTATTGTTGAGTTTATCGCAGGAGGAATCTTTGGTTCGAGTGCTGTTCTTGCTGATTCTGTCCATGACTTGGGAGATGCTATAGCTATTGGCATATCGGCCTTTTTAGAAACAATCTCAAATAGAGAAGAAGATAGGCAGTACACCTTGGGTTACAAGCGATTTAGTCTTTTAGGAGCACTAGTGACTGCTGTGATTCTTATCACAGGATCCATCCTAGTGATTTTGGAAAATATAACTAAACTTTTTAATCCACAGCCCGTCAATGATGAAGGTATCCTATGGCTAGGAATTATTGCAGTCAGTATCAATGTGCTAGCTAGTCTAGTAGTTCGTAAGGGAAAGACAAAGAACGAGTCAATTCTCAGCCTGCACTTTTTTGAAGATACACTTGGTTGGTTGGCTGTCATTCTAGTGGCGATTATCCTCCGATTTACAGATTGGTATATCCTTGATCCGCTCTTATCTCTTGTCATTTCCATCTTCATTCTAACAAAAGCCATTCCTCGCTTTTGGAGCGCGCTCAAGATTTTCTTGGACGCTGTGCCAGAAGGAGTAGAGACTGGTGATTTGGAGAAGAATTTGGATGCTCTGACTAATGTCAAAAGTGTCAATCAACTTAGCATTTGGTCCATGGATGGTCTGGAAAATAATGCCATTATCCATCTTTGTTTAGAGGATTGGGGGCAGATGACGGAAACAAAGAATCAAGTACGTCAGCTCTTAGAAGAAAGAGGAATTCAGAATATTACCATCGAAGTGGACACCAGTCAAAGCAATCATGCGCAACATAAGCAAAAGGTAACAGCCTTAGAGCAACCTCATGGGCATCAACATTAGAAAAGAGGTTGGGGGAAAGTCTTTAAAAGTAAAAAGCGCATAGTATCAGGCATTGAAAATATGATACTATGCGTTTTATTGTGAGGATATTTACTTCATTTTATCTTGAAATTTAGTTTTTGCCTAGATTCTAATATCTTAATCATTCTTGGTACTCTCTCTTAATGTCAGTCTGGTTCCTAGCATGGTCAGGCTAGGGATTTTGCGACCGTGGAGTACTTCCTTGTTAAGAATATCCATACCTGCTCGGCCCATTTCTTCAGTATAAACTGTGATGCTAGAGAGGGGAGGATAGACTTGCTTGGTCAGGCTGGTGTCGTTAAAGGAAATGAGGCTGACATGGTCTGGTAGGCTGATTCCAGCTTCTTGGAGGGCACGGAGGGCACCGATGGCTAAACTATCGCTAGCTGCAAAAAAGGCAGGTGGCAGTTGGTCTCCCAAACTCTGAATAGCCTCTTTCATTAAGTCATAGCCAGACTGGGCGGTAAAGCTTCCTTGAAAGACCAGTTCATCATGATAGATCCCTTTTGTTGGGCTGTAGTTCCTAAAATTTTCCAGCCGCTTATCCTCAATGATTTCTTCTTGATCGGTTGTTTCCTCAAGCCCTGTTAGAATCCCGATACGGTTCATCCCTTGACTGAGGAAATAATCGACAACCTGTTTCATGGCAGTATAAAAGTCCGTGATAATACAGGTGTGTCCTAGTGAAAGAGTATCACTATCTAGAAAGACAAGAGGCTTTTGGTATTCCTCAAAGGTGGAAATCTGAGCTCGGCTAAATTTTCCGATGCAGAGAATCCCAATCACTTCTTCGCTCAGGGTAAAAGGATGGTCATTAAAATAGCGTAAGATATCATAGTCCAGTTCTTGGGCTCTTTTTTCTATTCCTAGGCGAATCTGGTAGTAGTAGAGGTCGTCCAACTCCCCTTGTTCGCTGACCCATTGGATAATGGCAATCTTTTGCTTGGGTTTATGGGACTCACCTGTCTTGAGGTGCTTGGTGTAACCCAACTCTTCAGCAACGGTTAAAATACGGTGTCTGGTTTCTTCTGTAACAGATAGGCTCTGGTCGCGATTGAGGACACGGGATACGGTTGCGATAGAGACAGAGGCTAGCTGTGCAATGTCTTTTAAGGTAGCCATAAATCCTCCTCCTTTTAGGTTAGTATATCATATTTTTTTGTATTTTACTGATAGTTTAGTAAAATTTTAGTAAAAAGGATTGACCCTGGGAAATACCTTGGATACAATAGAAGAAAACGATTACACGTTGAGGTGACTTAACGGACAGTCAAAGGAGAAATCATATGACACAACATCTTACTGCAGAAGCCCTTCGCAAAGATTTTCTTGCTGTTTGATCAAGAAGCAGACCAAACTTTCTTTTCACCAGGTCGTATCAATTTGATTGGTGAACACACAGACTACAACGGTGGGCACGTTTTTCCGGCTGCTATTTCCTTGGGAACTTATGGTGCAGCTCGCAAGCGTGACGACCAAATTTTACGTTTCTACTCAGCTAACTTTGAGGACAAGGGCATTATAGAAGTACCTTTAGCGGATCTCAAGTTTGAAAAAGAGCACAACTGGACCAATTATCCAAAAGGGGTTCTCCATTTCTTGCAAGAAGCTGGGCACGTGATTGACAAAGGGTTTGATTTTTACGTTTATGGGAATATCCCAAATGGTTCTGGCTTGTCTTCTTCAGCATCATTGGAACTCTTGACAGGAGTCGTGGCAGAGCATCTATTTGATTTAAAACTAGAGCGTCTCGATTTGGTTAAAATCGGAAAACAAACAGAAAACAACTTTATCGGAGTCAACTCTGGCATTATGGACCAATTTGCTATCGGTATGGGTGCAGACCAACGTGCTATTTACCTTGATACCAACACCTTGGAGTATGACTTGGTGCCACTGGATTTGAAGGACAATGTCGTTGTCATCATGAATACTAACAAACGCCGTGAATTGGCGGACTCTAAATACAATGAACGTCGTGCTGAGTGTGAAAAAGCAGTGGAAGAGTTGCAAGTTGCCTTAGATATTCAGACCTTGGGTGAATTGGACGAGTGGGCCTTTGACCAATATAGCTATTTGATTAAAGATGAAAATCGTTTGAAACGTGCTCGTCATGCTGTGCTTGAAAACCAACGTACCCTTAAAGCTCAAGCAGCCCTTCAAGTAGGAGATTTGGAAACATTTGGTCGTTTGATGAATGCGTCACACGTTTCCCTAGAGCATGACTATGAAGTAACTGGTTTGGAATTGGACACCCTCGTTCACACAGCTTGGGCTCAAGAAGGTGTTCTCGGTGCTCGTATGACAGGGGCAGGTTTTGGCGGATGTGCCATTGCCTTGGTGCAAAAAGATGCTGTTGATGCCTTTAAGGAAGCTGTTGGCAAACACTACGAGGAAGTCGTTGGATACGCTCCAAGCTTCTATATCGCTGAAGTTGCAGGTGGCACTCGCGTCCTTAACTAGTCAAAAGGAGGCTCTATAGTGACCTTAGTAGATAAATTTGTAAAACATGTCATTTCTGAAAGTTCATTTGAGGAAATGGATCGAATCTACCTGACCAATCGTGTCTTGGCACGAGTGGGAGACGGTGTTTTGGAAGTTGAGACGGATCTGGATAAAGTGATTGACCTCAAGGACCAGCTTGTCGAGGAGGCGGTTCGATTAGAGACGATTGAGGATAGTCAGACTGCGCGTGAAATCCTTGGTGCTGAATTGATGGACTTGGTAACTCCTTGTCCGAGTCAGGTCAATCGTGACTTCTGGGAGAACTTACGCCCAATCTCCTGAACAGGCGATAGCGGATTTTTACCAACTCAGCCAGAAAAATGACTACATCAAGCTCAAGGCCATCGCTAAAAACATTGCTTATCGTGTTCCATCTGACTATGGAGAACTTGAGATTACCATCAATCTCTCTAAGCCTGAAAAGGATCCGAAAGAGATTGCGGCAGCCAAGTTGGTGCAAGCCAGCAATTATCCCCAGTGTCAGCTTTGTATAGAGAATGAAGGCTACCATGGTCGGGTCAACCACCCAGCTCGTAGCAATCACCGCATTATCCGTTTTGAAATGGCTGGTCAGGAATGGGGCTTCCAGTATTCGCCCTATGCTTACTTTAATGAGCACTGTATCTTTTTAGATGGCCAGCATCGTCCCATGGCTATTAGTCGTCAGAGCTTTGAGCGTCTGCTGGCGATTGTAGAGCAGTTTCCAGGCTATTTTGCAGGTTCTAATGCGGACCTGCCGATTGTGGGAGGCTCTATTCTGACTCATGACCACTATCAGGGAGGCCGGCACGTATTTCCTATGGAATTGGCTCCCTTGCAAAGACTTTCCGATTTGCAGGTTTTGAGCAGGTCAAGGCAGGGATTGTCAAGTGGCCTATGTCAGTGTTGCGTTTGACCTCGGATTCCAAAGAGGAATTGATCAATTTGGCTGACAAGATTTTGCGAGAATGGCGGCAATATTCAGACCCAAGTGTGCAAGTCTTAGCAGAAAGTAATGGAACACCACATCATACCATTACACCGATTGCCCGTAAACGCGATGGACAGTTTGAGTTGGACTTGGTCTTGCGGGACAATCAGACATCGCCAGAGCATCCTGATGGAATTTATCATCCCCACAAGAATGTTCAACATATCAAGAAGGAAAATATTGGCTTGATTGAGGTCATGGGCTTGGCTATCTTGCCACCACGTCTGAAAGCAGAAGTGGAGCAAGTCGCCAGCTATCTAGTGGGAGAAGGGGATACAGTTGCCTCTTATCATCAGGAATGGGCAGACCAGCTCAAAGCCCAACATTCAGATCTAACGGATAAAGAACAAGCCCTTGAAATCGTCAAGGACTCTGTAGGTGCCATCTTTGCGCGTGTTCTGGAGGATGCAGGAGTTTACAAGCAGACGGAGCAAGGACAGGCAGCCTTTATGCGCTTTGTAGAGCAGGTCGGAATTTTGCCAGACTAGGAGCTTTCTCCTTGCACAGTCCTATAAAAAGTAGTATCATAGTGTCGTTTGAAATATCAGGAGGAAACGATGAAAGATTTTCATTTTGACGCTATATCTGCCTTTGAAAATTACGAAATTGAAAAAATGAGAGATGGTCACGTTGTGGTGACGACCAAAGTAGTGGACTCGTCGCTAAACTACTATGGCAATGCCCATGGTGGCTATCTCTTTACCCTTTGCGATCAGATCAGTGGTTTGGTAGTTATCTCGCTGGGGCTTGATGGGGTGACACTCCAGTCCTCTATCAACTACCTCAAGGCTGGAAAACTCGACGATGTGCTGACCATTAAAGGAGAATGTGTCCATCAAGGTCGCACAACCTGTGTAGTGGATGTCGATATTACCAATCAAGAAGGCAGAAATGTCTGCAAAGCAACCTTTACCATGTTTGTCACAGGCCAGCGGTCAGAAGATAGACAGGTGAGGATATAGATAAACAAAAAAGAGGCTCGCACCTCTTTTTCTTATTTCTTTTTATGATTTAATACGGCATTGAGGACAATGGCGAGTAGGCTGGCTACGACGATTCCGTTTGAGAAGAACATTTGGAAGGCTGTCGGCATGCTGACAAAGAGATTACTGTTGTTGAGTCCGACACCTGCAGCGATGGATACAGCTGCGATAAGGAAGTTGTGTTCATTGTTAGCAAAGTCAACACGGGCGAGGATTTGCATCCCTTGAATCGATACAAAACCAAACATCACCAGCATGGCACCACCGAGGACAGGGCTCGGAATGATTTGGGCAAGGGCGCCAAACTTAGGAAGGAGTCCAAGGAGAACGAGGAAACCAGCTGCGTAGTAGATTGGCAGGCGAGTCTTGATACCTGATAATTTAACCAAACCAACGTTTTGTGAAAATCCTGTGTAAGGGAAGGTGTTAAAGATTCCTCCGAGAAGTACGGCTAAACCTTCTGCACGGTAACCGTTGCGCAGGCGCGTGCTGTCGATTGGATCTTTTGTGATATCAGACAAGGCTAGGTAAACACCTGTTGATTCAACCATAGACACCGTTGCGATGATACACATCATGACAATCGATGAGATTTCAAAGGTTGGCATCCCAAAGTAGAGTGGGAGTTGGGACATGGACAAGTGGTGCTGCCGCAACAGGAGAGAAATCAACCAAGCCCATGGTAGCAGCAATGGCAGTTCCAACAACCAGACCAATCAAAATGGAGATAGACTTGATAAATCCTTTTGGTAAAGATGTTAATCAAGAGGATAATCAGAACAGTGATAGCTGCAAGCAAGAGACTTTGACCAGTTGGCTCTGGAACGTTATTTCCCATATTTCCAATAGCGACAGGAATCAAGGTTAAACCAATCGTGGTAATAACAGATCCTGTTACGATAGATGGGAAAGAGATTGGCCACTTTTTGAGAAGATGCCTGAAACAAGAACCACGTAAATCCCTGATGCGATAAGGGCACCAAACATAGCACCACTACCATGGCTTTGCCCAATCATAATCAAAGGGAGCGACCGACTGGAAAGGCAACTCCTAGAACGACTGGTAGTCCCAATCCCAAAGTATTTGTTGAGTTGGAGTTGGAGGAAGGTTGCCACACCCACACATGAAGATATCTGTGGAAATCAGGTAGGTCAACTGCTCAGTTGAATAGCCAAGGGCTGTCGCAATCATGATGGGAACCAGGATGGATCCAGAGTACATGGCTAGTAAGTGCTGCAAGCCAAGAACGGCTGCTTGTGAATGTTTTTTTCTTGAGTTTTGCATTAGAGATCTGCCTCCTTAAAATACGACTTGACCATTTTCAAAACGATCTAAACGAGCGAGTGATAGGACAGGATAGCCTGCTTTTTTTCAAGCAAATCACGGCCATCTTGGAAAGGATTTTTTTCAATCACAATACCGATAGCTTCGACTGTGGCACCAGCTTGTTCGATGATTTGAATCAAGCCTTTAGCAGCTTGGCCATTAGCAAGGAAATCGTCGATAATCAAGACCTTGTCCTCTGGTGAGAGGAATTTTTCCAGCGATAGAAACGGTGCTGGTTACCTGCTTTGGTAAAGGAGTAAACTTCGGGCAGTTAAGATTCCTTCGTTCATAGTGATGTTTTTAGCTTTTTTAGCGAAAATCATGGGAACGTTTAAGGCTTCAGCTGTAAAAACGGCTGGGGCAATACCTGACGCTTCAATGGTCACGACTTTGGTAATACCAGCAGCAGCAAATTTTTCCGCAAAAACCTTACCAATCTCTCGCATCAAGCTAAAGTCAACTTGGTGGGTTAAAAAAAGGAATCCACCTTGAGGATGTTGTCACCCAAGATATGCCCATCCTTGAGGATGCGCTCTTCTAATAATTTCATAAGACCTCCTAAAGTCTAAAAGTCAATCCATTTGCTTGTTTATAGTTTCTAGCAAGAAATAGAAAAAGGACCTACTTAATCTCTAAGTAAGTCCCCAAAATAGGCATGGCAAAAACGACCATACCCTCATGTCTGACTTACTTATTGTTAGGTGTTCCGGCACCTTGTAGAAACATCGTGCCAATTCACGACATAAACAAGTAAAACGATATTCAATTTTTAAATAGGCTTGAGCCAATGTTTTTTTATTTTTACACTAAATAACTTTATAAATCAAATATTTTTGTTAGTGTTTTTGGTTTTAAAAAAACGAACAAATATAATAAAAAAATAGGAAAAAATTAACTTATTAGCTAACATTTAGAAGGTTTTTTTCCATCATAAAAAGGGCATATTATTAGGTTTTTTTAAACACCTGACAATATGCCTCTTTCTAACTTTAAAGACTTTTTCCCAATCTTTATTATTCTACTCGCTAAATCTTTAAAAAAATAGCCATCTGGGATCTAGAAACTGCAAATTCATGAGGGTAAATAAAGCTATCTCCCACTCGAAATTCTCTTTTGGTCAGCGGACGATGGATAGGATAGTCAGCTTCCAGCAGTTTTTGGTGGAGCTGAGGAACATCTGCAATGCCAAAGGAGATATTGACACCGCGCCCGAAAGGATAGGTCAGCTGAGCTAATTCTTCTGCGCTGCCTTCTTCTAGCATAAGTTGGCAGTCTTCAAGCGAGAGGAAGAGAAATTTCTCCTCTGGACGCTCGTATTCGACAGAGAATCCTAGCAGGTCGCAGTAGAAGTGACGTGATTTTTCGATGTCAGATACTACAAATTCAGGAATGACAGCTTGATAGTCCATTCGTTTTCTCCTTAGAGTTCAATCTCCAAGACAATGGGTGTGTGGTCTTGACGAGCACCCTGAGTCAATCATATCAGACTTGGTCACCTTGTCAGCGATGCGGTTACTTGTGAGCCAGTAGTCGATTCTCCAGCCTGTATTGTTGATTTTTAGAAGTCTTGCTGCGTTGTGCCCACCAAGTGTAGCGTTCTGGGAACATCGCCGTGAATGTGGCGGAAGGTATCCGTAAACCCAGTTGCTAAAAAGGTTGGTAAATCCAGCACGTTCCTCGTCGGTAAATCCCAGGTGAACGGCGGTTGCTAGCAGGATTTGCAAGGTCGATCTCATTGTGGGCTACATTGTAGTCACCGGTCGCAAGGACTGGTTTTTCTTTGTCTAGTTCAGCCAAGTACTCTGCATATTTGACATCCCAGACTTGGCGTTCTTCCAAGCGTTTGAGGCCATCGCCAGCGTTTGGAGTGTAAACTTGCGTTACGAAAAATTCATCAAATTCCAAGGTAATGATGCGGCCTTCCAAGTCCATGGTAGAAGGGGCACCGATTTCTGGGAAAGTGATAGTGGGCGTAAGTTCTTTTCTTATAGAGGAACATGGTTCCAGCATAGCCTTTGCGGGCTGGCTCTTGGGAAGAGCGCCACGTGTTTTCGTAGCCTGGGAAGAGTTCTTCTAAAATTTCCAAGTGTTTCTTTGTAGGACCCTTGGCAGAAAGCTTGGTTTCTTGGATAGCGATAATATCAGCATTTTCAGCGACCAAGGTTTGTAGGACTTCTTGGGACAATTTGGCACGAGCTGAGTCACTTGTTAGGGCAGCATTGAGGGAATCAATATTCCATGAGATAAGTTTCATAAAGTTACCTTTTTTTCATTCAGATTATAGATTTTATTATACCAAAAAAAGATCTATTTCCCCAACGTATGGTTTGAAAAATTACCCTCTTTCGTTTATAATGAAGAATGATTTTATGAAAGGGAGTGAAAATAAATGAAATTTTACTCATATGACTATGTGCTTAGCCAAATCAGTCAGCAAAATGGAATGATGATTGGCTTTGGGATTGTTCTCCTAGCTATCACAGGATTTTTTGCTTTTAAGGCCTATCGTGATAAAAAGGGGACTAAGTTTCGGGAATTGGTCATGATTTTGGCCTTGACTTTAGTGGCCATGCTTTTTGGTGACAATCTCAAAAATACCAGACCAATCAAGCCTCTAACAATCAATTTCAAACCTCACTTCATTTTCATAGAGGTTGTTTCCAAAGACTTGGGAGTGGATAAATCAGAAGTTTATGTCAATACTTCTGCAACCACTGATGGAGCGCTTGTCAAGGTAGGTCCAAATGTCTACCGCGCCATGAACGGGAGCCAACCAGACAAGTATCTTTTAGAGAAATTAGAATTGCATCAAACAGACGCTATTGAATTGGTGGAGGTAAACAAATGACACTCAACTATATGGAAATTTTAATCAAACTTGCCTTTGGGTCTCTTTCTCGCTTGTTTTTGTTATCAATGTGACAGGAAAGGGAAATCTAGCGCCTAACTCTGCGACAGACCAAATTCAGAACTATGTTCTTGGTGGTATCATCGGTGGGGTGATTTACAATAGTTCAATCAGTATTCTGCAGTACGCAGTGATTTTGATGATGTGGACGATTTTGGTCTTGACCCTCAAGTGGCTCAATAACAATGTTCGTTTTGTCAAACGCTTGATTGATGGGAAAACCAACTCTCCTCATCAAAAATGGGAAGATTGACCCAGAAGCCTGTCGTTCAGTTGGTTTGTCTGCAGCGGATGTAGCTCTCAAAGCTTCGTAGCCAAGGGATTTTCCAGATGAAGCAAGTTAAACGAGCTGTGCAGGAGCAAAATGGCCAACTCATCGTGGTCCAAATGGGAGATGAAAATCCTAAGTATCCAGTTGTGACTGACGGTGTGATCCAAGTTGATGTTTTGGAATCGATTGGTCGTAGCGAAGACTGGTTGCTTGATAACCTCAGCAAACAAGGACATGACAATGTAGCCAATATCTTTATCGCTGAGTATGATAAGGGTGTGGTCACAGTCGTAACCTATGAATAAGAAGAACCTGGGGTCTAGGCCTCAGGTTTCCATTTGCAATCAGAAAGGGATTTTATGTCCATTATTCAAAAACTTTGGTGGTTTTTCAAGTTAGAAAAACGCCGTTATCTAGTCGGAATTGTGGCCTTGGTCTTGGTTTCCGTCCTCAATCTCATTCCCCCTATGGTCATGGGGCGGGTGATTGATGCTATTACCTCGGTGCAATTAACCCAGCAAGCCCTCCTTCTTGACCTATTTTACCTGCTGCTTGCGGCCTTTGGGATGTACTATCTGCGCTATGTTTGGCGCATGTATATCCTTGGGACTTCCTACCGTTTGGGACAGATTATGCGGTCTCGCTTGTTTGAGCATTTTCACAAAAAAATGTCTCCAGCCTTTTTATCAGACCTATCGGACAGGGGGACTTGATGGCACACGCAACCAACGATATCAATGCCTTAACCCGTCTCGCAGGTGGCGGTGTCATGTCTGCTGTGGATGCCTCTATCACGGCGCTGGTGACCTTGCTGACCATGCTCTTTTAGCATTTCGTGGCAAATGACCTTGGTTGCCATTCTTCCCCTGCCTTTCATGGCTTATGCGACCAGTCGTCTAGGGAGAAAGACCCACAAGGCTTTTGGTGAATCACAGGCTGCCTTTTTCTGAACTTAATAACAAGGTGCAGGAGTCTGTATCAGGTATTAAAGTGACCAAGTCTTTCGGTTACCAGGCGGACGAGTTGAAGTCTTTTCCAGGCAGTCAATGAATTGACCTTCCAAAAGAACCTGCAAACCATGAAATACGATAGTCTCTTTGACCCCATGGTTCTCTTTATTTGTTGGTTCGTCCTATGTTTTAACCCTCTTGGTCGGTTCTTTGATGGTTCAGAAAGGGCAGATTACAGTTGGGAATCTAGTTACCTTTATCAGCTACTTGGATATGCTGGTTTGGCCTCTTATGGCTATCGGCTTCCTCTTTAATATTACTCAGCGAGGGAAGGTTTCCTACCAGCGGATTGAGGAACTTTTGTCTCAGGAATCACCTGTACAAAGACCCTGAGTTTCCTCTGACGGTATTGAAAACGGGCGCTTGCAGTATGCCATTGATAGCTTTGCCTTTGAAAATGAGGAAACACTGACAAATGTTCACTTTAGTTTGGAAAAAGGGCAAACACTGGGCTTGGTCGGGCAGACAGGCTCTGGAAAAACGTCCTTGATCAAGCTTCTCTTGCGTGAATACGATGTGGATAAGGGTGCCATTTACCTAAACGGTCACGATATTCGGGACTATCGTCTGACAGATCTTCGCAGTCTCATGGGCTATGTCCCTCAGGACCAGTTCCTCTTTGCGACTTCGATTTTAGACAATATCCGCTTTGGCAAATCCTAACTTGCCCCTTTCAGCGGTCGAGGAAGCGACGAAGCTAGCTCAAGTTTACCAAGATATTGTAGCCATGCCTCAGGGATTTGATACCTTGATTGGTGAAAAGGGAGTCAGTCTTTCTGGTGGTCAAAAGCAACGTCTGGCCATGAGTCGGGCTATGATTTTAGACCCTGATATCTTGATTTTGGATGATTCTTTGTCAGCTGTGGATGCCAAGACAGAGTATGCCATCATCGACAATCTTAAGGAAACGCGTCAGGACAAGACAACCATTATCACAGCGCATCGCCTCAGTGCAGTTGTCCATGCAGATTTGATTTTGGTTCTGCAAAATGGTCAAATTATCGAACGGGGTACGCACGAAGACTTGCTAGCTTTGGATGGCTGGTATGCCCAAACCTACCAGTCTCAGCAGCTGGAAATGAAAGGAGAAGAAGATGCAGAATAAGAAAGAACAATGGGCTGTATTGAAGCGCTTGATGTCTTATCTCAAGCCTTATGGACTCCTTACCTTTTTGGCACTCAGTTTTCTCCTAGCGACGACGGTCATTAAAAGTGTCATTCCCCTTGTGGCTTCCCACTTTATCGACCAGTATCTGAGTAATCTCAACCAACTCGCTGTGACCGTTTTGCTGGCCTACTATGGCCTTTATATCCTACAAACGCTGGTCCAGTATGTCGGCAATCTTCTCTTTGCGCGGGTATCCTACAGCATCGTTAGAGATATTCGTCGAGATGCCTTTGCCAATATGGAGAAACTAGGCATGTCTTACTTTTGACAAGACGCCAGCAGGCTCTATCGTCTCTCGTTTGACAAATGACACCGAGACTATCAGCGATATGTTTTCAGGGATTTTATCTAGCTTTATCTCAGCAGTTTTCATCTTTCTGACAACTCTTTATACCATGTTGGTGTTGGATTTTTCGTTTGACAGCTTTTAGTCTTGCTTTTTTTCTCCCCTTGATTTTTCCTTTTTGGTCAATCTCTATCGGAAAAATCAGTGAAAAATCATTGAGAAAACCAGAAGTCTCTTGTCAGATATCAATAGCAAGCTGGCTGAAAACATCGAGGGAATCAGGATTATCCAGGCCTTTAATCAAGAGAAGCGCCTACAGTCAGAATTTGATGAGATTAACCAAGAACACTTGGTCTATGCCAACCGTTCTGTAGCCTTGGATGCCCTCTTTTTGCGCCCCTGCCATGAGTTTGCTGAAACTCTTTAGGATATGCTGTCTTGATGGCCTATTTTGGCTATCGTGGACTTTATCTGGGAATAACGGCCGGGACCATGTATGCCTTTATCCAGTACATCAACCGCCTCTTTGATTCCTTGATTGAGGTGACGCAAAACTTTTCAACCCTTCAAACGTCCATGATTTCTGCAGGCCGTGTCTTTGCCTTAATCGATGAGAGGACCTATGAGCCTCATCAAAAAGATGGGCAAGCCAAAGTCCAAGAGGGCAATATCCGTTTTGAACATGTGTGCTTCTCGTATGATGGCAAACATCCGATTCTGGATGATATTTCTTTCTCCGTTAATAAGGGTGAAACCATTGCCTTTGTGGGGCATACAGGTTCTGGGAAATCTTCGATTATCAATGTCCTCATGCGTTTTTATGAATTTCAGTCAGGGCGAGTTCTCTTGGATGATGTGGATATTAGGGACTACAGTCAGGAAGAGCTGAGAAAGAACATCGGTCTGGTCTTGCAGGATCCCTTCCTCTATCATGGGACCATTAAGTCCAATATCGCCATGTACCAAGATATCAGTGATGAGCAGGTCCAGGACTGCAGCTAGCTTCGTGGATGCAGATTCCTTTATTCAAGAACTTCCTCAGGGTTATGATTCCCCTGTTTCTGAGCGTGGTTCGAGTTTTTCAACTGGTCAGCGCCAGCTTCTTGCCTTTGCTAGAACAGTCGCCAGTCAGCCTAAAATCCTGATTTTGGATGAAGCGACAGCCAATATTGACTCTGAAACAGAAAGTTTGGTTCAAGCTTCACTGGCTAAGATGAGACAGGGGCGGACAACCATTGCCATTGCCCACCGCCTTTCGACCATCCAAGATGCCAACTGTATCTATGTTTTGGACAAGGGGCGCATTATCGAGAGCGGAACCCATGAGGAACTTTTGGCTCTGGGAGGAACCTATCACAAGATGTATAGCTTGCAGGCGGGTGCCATGGCCTAATACTCTTTGATTTTCATTGAGCATAAGAAGGAAATCCTTCAAATTACAGATTTCTTTCACCGCCTTTTCCATTTTGTGGTATAATGAAAAATGTTGACAAATAGTATAATAAAAACAAAGGAGAAACAGCATGCTGAAATGGGAAGACTTGCCCGTGGAAATGAAATCAAGCGAGGTTGAGTCTTACTACCAGCTTGTCTCTAAAAAGGAAGGGTTCGCTGATTTTTCAAGCGTTGTTTGGACTGGATTCTAGCCTTGGTCTTACTGGTTCTGGCCTCTCCCATCTTTCTCATCTTGAGCATTTGGATCAAGTTGGATAGCAAGGGGCCAGTGATTTACAAGCAAGAGCGCGTGACCCAGTACAATCGACCTTTCAAGATTTGGAAGTTCCGTACCATGGTGACGGATGCGGATAAAAAAGGGAGTCTGGTGACTTCTGCTAACGATAGCCGCATTACCAAGGTTGGCAATTTCATCCGCCGTGTGCGTTTGGACGAACTGCCTCAGTTGGTCAATGTCCTTAAAGGCGAAATGTCCTTTGTTGGTACACGACCTGAAGTGCCACGCTACACAGAGCAGTATAGCCCTGAAATGATGGCAACCTTGCTTTTGCCAGCAGGGATTACCTCTCCAGCCAGCATCAACTACAAGGATGAGGACACCATCATCAGTCAAATGACGGAAAAAGGCCTGTCAGTTGACCAAGCCTATGTCGAACACGTCCTTCCTGAAAAGATGCGCTATAACCTCGATTATCTCCGAGAATTTAGTTTCCTTGGAGACATCAAAATCATGTTTCAAACCGTGTTTGAAGTGCTAAAATAAAGTAGTCATGAGAAAATGAGTACAGATAAAAGGAGCAAATCAATGCCAAATTACAATATTCCATTTTCACCACCCGATATTACAGAAGCAGAAATTGCTGAAGTAGCGGATACCCTTCGTTCTGGTTGGATTACAACAGGTCCTAAGACAAAAGAACTGGAGCGTCGCTTGTCTCAATACACACAGACGCCCTAAGACTGTCTGTCTTAACTCTGCGACTGCCGCTCTTGAGTTGATTTTACGTGTCTTGAAGTTGGGACCTGGTGATGAAGTCATCGTTCCAGCCATGACCTATACAGCTTCATGTAGTGTCATCACTCACGTAGGAGCGACCCCTGTCATGGTGGATATTCAAGCAGATACGTTTGAAATGGACTATGACCTGCTTGAGCAAGCTATCACTGAGAAAACTAAGGTGATCATCCCAGTAGAGCTCGCAGGGATTGTTTGCGACTATGACCGTTTGTTCCAAGTTGTGGAAAAGAAACGTGACTTTTTTACTGCGTCAAGCAAGTGGCAAAAAGCCTTTAACCGTATCGTGATTGTTTCTGATAGTGCCCATGCTTTGGGATCAACTTATAAAGGACAACCTGCTGGTTCTATCGCTGATTTTACTTCTTTCTCATTCCATGCTGTTAAGAACTTTACAACAGCTGAGGGAGGAAGTGCGACTTGGAAAGCCAATCCAGCGATTGACGACGAAGAGATGTACAAGGAATTTCAAATCCTTTCCCTTCACGGGCAAACTAAGGATGCTCTTGCCAAGATGCAACTGGGCTCATGGGAATACGATATCGTCACACCAGCCTACAAGTGCAATATGACCGATATCATGGCTTCTCTTGGTTTGGTACAATTGGACCGTTACCCTGGTTTGCTAGAACGTCGTAAGGACATCGTGGACCGTTATGATCGTGGTTTTGCAGGTTCTCGCATCCATCCTTTGGCACACAAGACTGATACTGTCGAATCTTCACGCCATCTCTACATCACCCATGTAGAAGGAGCAAGTTTAGAAGAGCGCAACCTCATCATCCAAGAATTAGCTAAAGCAGGAATTGCAAGTAACGTCCACTACAAACCGCTTCCGCTCTTGACAGCCTATAAGAATCTTGGCTTTGATATGACGAACTATCCTAAGGCTTATGCCTTCTTTGAAAATGAAATTACGCTCCCTCTTCACACTAAATTAAGCGATGAAGAAGTGGACTATATCATTGAGACTTTCAAAAACAGTTTCTGAAAAAGTGCTAACTTTATCAAAAAAATGACAAACTACAGTCAAGTGAAAAGTGTTCCTGTCCCTAAAAAGTCTAATTGAGTGTAAAAACTGTTGTTTTCAATTGAAAATAGTTTACACTTGTGGCTGAAGCCCCTTTCTCCTCAGAGAGAATTTTTATAGGATTTTCCTTTCTTGTAGAAGTCCCTGTGGTTTGAAATGAGATGTGAGCAATTTGGTGTAGCATTTAGAATTTTTATTAGGCATCATTTAGAAAATGTAGTGTCTTGTTCTAGTTTTCAATTCACCCTATTTTTTGAAAGACGCGAGTTTCCACGAATGAGGTTGTGGAAACTCGCGTCTTTCTTTTTTGTTTTCAGAATATTGTTCAAAGTTTTGAGACTATTTTTCATGTTCTAGTCATTCTTTTGAAATAATCTATAAAACACGTGTCTGCAATGATTTATATGTCCTATTCCAGTATTTTAGAAGAACTGCGTCTATTTTTATAGAGCTTGAATCTAGCTTTTATAGAAAATCTATTTAAGAAATATATTGTATTGTTTTGATTTCAATCCGCTATATGAACGATATTCATGTAAATATACCTGGCGAATGCTTGCATGACAAGATATTTGTTCTTGTATTTATAAATTAGTATTTTACGAGATGTCAACATGCTTTAAATACAGTGAATAGGATATTTTTATGTTCAAGCTAAGAAAGATAGTAATCACTTTTGAATGGAAGGTTAAAGAATTATTAGAAGTATGGTTAGATATATAAATGGTCACGCTTTCACAATTTTGATATTTTATTGTGTTATTCCTTGACAATTTTGATTTAAAAATATATTATAAAGAAAATGACAGCGGTGTCATTTTTCTGGTATGGAATTTATATGAATATTAAATTAGGACATAATATTTTTAATTGGAGGCTAATATGAAATCTTTTCAACAAAATGAGGTTTTCTCTATTCGTAAGTCTAAGGTGGGAGTTTGCTCAGTTCTCTTAGCGGTTTTATTTATTGGAACACAAAGTGTTTTAGCTAATGAAGTAGTTGGTGAAACTTCTTCGTCTAAAGATAATATGCAAATGAACTCTTTGTTGAGTAGCACATCTACATCATTATCTGCGGAACCCCATTCTGATACTCTCAGTCTTGATAACAATTCAAGTTTAAGTACTGATAATAATGGAGGAGTGAGTATTAATCAAATAAACCTGATATAACAAATGATACTATGATGGGTAACATCTCTGGGATGGAAGTGAATACTATTTTAAGTACTAATCTGAACGAAGACGTAGCTTTGAATGTTAAAGATTATGGAGCAATAGGTGACGGAGTTAATGATGATCGACAAGCAATTCAAGATGCAATAGATGCTGCAGCTCAAGGGCTAGGTGGAGGAAATGTATATTTTCCGGAAGGAACTTATTTAGTAAAAGAAATTGTTTTTTTAAAAAGTCATACACACTTAGAATTGAATGAGAAAGCTACCATTCTAAATGGTATAAATATTAAGAATCACCCTTCTATTGTTTTTATGACAGGTTTATTTACGGATGATGGTGCGCAAGTAGAATGGGGCCCAACAGAAGATATTAGTTATTCTGGTGGTACTATTGATATGAACGGTGCTTTGAATGAAGAAGGAACTAAAACAAAAAATCTACCACTTATAAATTCTTCAGGTGCATTTGCTATTGGGAATTCAAATAACGTAACTATAAAAAATGTAACATTCAAGGATAGTTATCAAGGGCATGCTATTCAAATTGCAGGTTCGAAAAATGTATTAGTTGATAATTCTCGTTTTCTTGGGCAAGCCTTACCCAAAACGATGAAGGATGGGCAAATCATAAGTAAGGAGAGTATTCAGATTGAACCATTAACTAGAAAAGGTTTTCCTTATGCCTTGAATGATGATGGGAAAAAATCTGAAAATGTGACTATTCAAAATTCCTATTTTGGCAAAAGTGATAAATCTGGGGAATTAGTAACAGCAATTGGCACACACTATCAAACATTGTCGACACAGAACCCCTCTAATATTAAAATTTTAAATAATCATTTTGATAACATGATGTATGCAGGTGTACGTTTTACAGGATTCACTGATGTATTAATCAAAGGAAATCGCTTTGATAAGAAAGTTAAAGGAGAGAGTGTACATTATCGAGAAAGCGGAGCAGCTTTAGTAAATGCTTATAGCTATAAAAACACTAAAGACCTATTAGATTTAAATAAACAGGTGGTTATCGCCGAAAATATATTTAATATTGCCGATCCTAAAACAAAAGCGATACGAGTTGCAAAAGATAGTGCAGAATATTTAGGAAAAGTATCAGATATTACTGTAACAAAAAATGTAATTAATAATAATTCTAAGGAAACAGAACAACCAAATATTGAATTATTACGAGTTAGTGATAATTTAGTAGTCTCAGAGAATAGTATATTCGGTGGTAAAGAAGGAATTGTTATTGAGGATTCAAAGGGTAAAATAACCGTTTTAAATAACCAATTTTATAATTTATCCGGTAAGTATATATCATTCATCAAATCTAATGCAAATGAGAAAGAACCTGTTATACGTGATAGCGATGGTAATTTCAATATTGTAACGGAGAATGGGCTTTACAAAATTGTAACAAATAATTTAAGTGATAAAAACGAAAAAGAAAAAAACAAAGAGGAAAAACAATCTAATTCAAATAATGTAATTGATAGTAACCAGAAGAACGGAGAGTTTAACTCAAGTAAAGATAATAGACAAATGAATGACAAGATCGACAATAAACAAGATAATAAGACAGAAGAAGTAAACTATAAAATAGTTGGAGATGGCAGAGAAACTGAAAATCATATTAATAAATCTAAAGAAATAGTAGATGTAAAACAAAAATTACCAAAGACTGGTTCGAACAAGATTATGGAACTATTCTTAACAGTGACAGGAATTGGTTTACTTTTGACACTAAAAGGGTTGAAGTATTATGGTAAAGATAAATAAAATTTGTTCGATACAAGGAAGTTCTGTAGAAAATGAGGATACTGTAGGTTCACAAAATCAGTATTTTTGGATTATCGATGGAGCTACAGATTTATATAATTCTAAAGAGGAGATAGGTTATTCAGTCTCAGAAGTTGTACATATTTTATCAGAAAGTTTGTCGGTTAATTGTAAAGAATCAAAAACTCTTAAACAAATATTTGAAACTGCTTTACTCGAGGTTAAAGATGAAATCGGTTTAAACTCATATGAATTAACAGAGTATTATCGCTTACCAACATTTGCTTTTATATTTGCTAAACTTTCAGAAAAAAAGTTGGAGTATATGATGCTAGGTGACTGCGTCATGTTAGTAAACGAAATGGAAATAACTGATCATAGAGTAGATAACTTATTTGAAAAAGGAAAAAATGAGATAAAAGATTCAATTGGTACAAATAGTGCTTTAAATAAAAAAATTATTTTACAAAAAATCAGAAAATTATCTAATCAACCGAGTGGGTACTGGATAGGTTCGTTGGATGAGAGATTTTTAGACCATGCTATTATTAATCAAATAGATGTTACTAGTGAACAAATTGTTTTAATGAGCGATGGCTTTTATGAATTCTATCAAAATAATCAAAATAAGACTTTTGAAGAGTTAATTAAGATGAGATTTAAATTCTTCTGCTATTGATCCAATCTATGGAAAGAAGGATGATGCAAGTATTCTAGTTATTGATGTTTGATATATTGTTTAAAAATATTAATTGTTACTATTGAACTTTGTTAAGAAGAGGTACCTAAATGTTAAGGTTATATTTAGAAAATGAAATTATAGAATTATCAAATAATTTAGAGACCATTTGGGTATCTGTGCTTGATAAATATGAGAAGTTATTTGAATATTTATCAAATGAAGAACGAGTAGAATTGATTAAAGAAGATTTAATCATAAATGAGTCAGTTCTAAATATTGATAAAAAAAGGATATGAGTTAATTTGTTTACAACATCCTGTTTCATATGACTTAAGAAGAATTATTAGTGTAATAAAAAAATATCAACTGACATTGAACGTATTGGGGATAGAATTGTTGAAATTTTTAAAAAAATCTACAGATTATTCAAAAATAATGAAATTTTGAAGAAAAATTATTTCAGAAATAAAAAAATACTTCATGAAGTTATCGGACTGCATATGAATAGGGCTATATCTTGTTATAGAGAGGAACAATCTGGATGTTTAGATATGGTTGTTATACAAAAAAACAGAATGAAATAGAAGAGCTTAGTATAAATATTGAAAAGAAAATAATGAATTACATATTTGAAGATGATGGGAACGTTTCTGAAGTAATTGGTGCTTTAGATATTATTCATCACCTTGATAAAATTGCTCATACTACGCAATCAATTTATAAAATGGATAATGTATAGAAAAATATGGGAACATAAATTAGAAAGAAAAATTATATGAAAACAATTATTGATAATTTTTGTTGATAGAGTAATTGAATACGGAATGTATAATGAAATTGACAAAATATATGTGAAAAATAGAGTACTAGCGTTAATAGGTGAGGAGGGAACTGATCGTATTTCCGATGAAAATGACCTGAAACAAATAAAAGATTGCTTAGTGGAAATCGCCTTAAAAAACGGTAAAATTAAAAGATTTAATTGAGGAAAAGGAATGTTTAGGAGCAGAGTTAATGAATTTCATAGTTCCTTTACCTAGTCGATTAAATGATATTTTTTGGAGTTCATATGATATATCACCTCAAGAAGCAGTTGAAGAGTTTTATAAGTTAAGTAAAGATAGTGATTATATTAAAACTTCTGCTATTGCTAAGAATATTGAGTTTCGAGCATCAACTAAATACGGAGAGCTAGAGATTACGATAAATTTGTCAAAAACCCGAAAAAGATCCAAAAAAACAATTGCTGCTGAAAAAAATTAGTAAAAAGCAACTAATTATCCCTAAATGTTTACTATGTATGGAAAAATGAAGGATATCAGGGGCGAATAAATTATCCAGCACGTTCGAATCATAGAATTATTCGGTTGAAACTTGGTGACGAAGTATGGGGATTCCAGTATTCTCCCTACTCATATTTTAATGAGCATGCGATATTTTTTTAAATAGTCAACATGTACCAATGGCTATTACCTCTAAAACATTTGAACAATTATTGGAGATTGTTGATATTTTGCCAGGATATTTTGCTGGTTCAAATTCTGATCTTCCTATCTCAGGAGGCTCCATTCTTAGTCATAACCACTACCAGGGAGGGAAACATATTTCCCAATGGAAAAAGCAAAATTTGAGAGTGAATTTCGTTTTAAAGACTTTGAGGATGTTAATGCTGGTATTGTAAAATGGCCAATGTCAGTAATTAGGTTACAAAGTGAAAATAAAAATCGATTGTTAGATTTAGCTAATAAAATTCTAAATAAGTGGAGGGAATATTCAGATTTAGAAGTAGACATCATTGCTATGACTGAAGATGTCCCACACCATACGGTGACTCCTATTGCTCGTAAAGTGGACGGGAGATATGAATTAGATATTGTTCTAAGAGATAATCATACTACTGAACAATACCCAGATGGTGTTTTCCATCCTCATCAAGATGTACAACATATTAAAAAGGAAAATATCGGGTTAATCGAAGTGATGGGACTTGCGATATTACCACCTCGTTTGAAACCAGAGTTAGAAGAAGTTGGAAAATATCTTTTAGGAGAGGATAACGCAATTGCGGATTATCATTTAGAATGGGCCGACCAATTGAAAGAAAAATATCCTCGCATTAATAAAGAAGAGGTTAATAGCGTAGTTCAACACGAAGTAGGACAAGTGTTTGCGAGAGTTCTGGAAGATGCAGGAGTTTATAAGAATACACCGTCTGGGCATGAAGCGTTTATGAGATTTGTTAAGTCGGTTGGAATTAATTAGGAGGAAACCCAAATGGCAATATTGGTAACAGGCGGAGCTGGTTATATTGGTAGCCATACCGTAGTAGAATTACTAAATTTAGGAAAGGAAGTCATAATTGTCGACAACCTTTCGAACTCTAGCATCTTGGTGCTAGACCGTATTGAAGCAATTACAGGAATACGTCCCGTGTTTTACGAATTAGATGTTTGTGATAAACAAGCATTGAGAAAGGTATTTGAACAAGAATCGATTGATGCTGCAATTCATTTTGCAGGTTATAAAGCTGTCGGAGAATCCGTGCAAAAGCCTGTGATGTACTACAAAAATAATATTATGAGTACATTGGCACTTGTTGAAGTGATGTCAGAATTTAATGTTAAAAAGATTGTCTTTTCTTCAAGTGCGACTGTATATGGAATTAACAATCAGTCACCCTCTAATTGAGACGATGCAAACAAGTGCTACAAATCCTTATGGGTATACGAAAGTGATGCTTGAGCAAATTTTAAAAGATGTTCATGTGGCAGATTCAGAATGGAGTATTGCGTTGCTTCGTTATTTCAATCCAATTGGTGCTCATGAGTCTGGTTTGATTGGGGAAGATCCCTCAGGAATTCCTAACAACTTGATGCCCTATATTGCACAAGTAGCGGTAGGTAAGCTGTCAGAGCTAAGTGTGTTCGGAAATGATTATGATACGCTTGATGGTACTGGTGTGCGTGATTATATCCATGTAGTAGATTTAGCAATAGGACATATAAAAGCTTTAGAAAAAGTATCTGAAAAAACAGATGTTTATATCTATAACCTAGGTTCGGGAGAAGGCACTAGTGTATTACAACTTGTAAATACATTTGAAAGTGTTAATAAGATCCCTATTCCTTATAAAATAGTTCCAAGACGTTCAGGAGACGTTGCAACTTGTTATGCAAATGCAGACAAAGCATATAAGGAATTAAATTGGAGGACAACAAAATCGATTGAAGACATGTGTAGAGATACATGGAATTGGCAATCAAAAAATCCCAATGGCTATAATTGATGATACTGTCTATATGAGTGCTGTATTTTGGAAAAAAATTACTTAAACCTTTTAATGAAATGCATATTTAATGAAAGATAAATTTTTTTAAAAAAATGTTTTGAAAGCGCTTGACAAAGTAAACGGTTTCGTTATATAATATAAGCATAGATGACACCGGTGTCAAATATAAAAAAAGAGGGTCTTTATATGAAAAAAACCTAACAAAAATTAAGTTCAAAGAAAATGGAGAATTTAATCATTTTCCAGGAAATACTGTTGTAGCAAATCTTTATACTAAAACAAGATTTGATGGAAGTTGTTGATATTATTCAATCACGTTATAGAGAATTACCATTTATCGATAAGTTTACTTTAACTCCAAGGAATTCTATTCACATGACTGTAATTGAATTGTTGTGCCATGAAAATCGTGAAACGGAGTTTTGGAGCAGTAATCTTCCTCTAGATACACCTTTACAGGAAATACATGATTACTTTGCTAAACAACTTGAAATTTTTCCATTGTTGGATGAAGAAATTCATATGCGTGTAACTGAAATGGGAAAACAAAACATACTAGTTGAACCTGCAGATGAAGCTTCTGCAAAGAGATTAGAAGAAATTCGTACTTATGTTTCAGAAAAAGCAGGTGTTCGTTTCCCTAATCATGATAGATATCAATTCCATATTTCAATTGGATATCTTCGGATTCCTCTAACCGAAGAGGAGGAAGAAGAGTTTACTAAAGTCAGAGCAGAATTAACTGAAATTTTATTAGAGAAGATTCCAACTATTACTGTAAACCGTATTGACTATACTGTATTTGAAGATATGAGACAATTTGTTCCATATCACGAAAAATTTAAATAAAATAATAAAAAAGGAGAACTTATCATGAAAAAAATGAAAGTTTGGTCTACTGTACTTGCAACGGGAGTTGCTCTTACTACACTTGCTGCTTGCTCTGGAGGTTCAAATTCTACGACTGCTTCTTCATCTGAAGAAAAAGCTGATAAAAGTCAAGAATTAGTAATCTATTCGAACTCAGTCTCAAATGGTCGTGGTGATTGGTTAACTGCTAAAGCAAAAGAAGCTGGTTTTAATATAAAAATGGTTGATATTCCTGGCGCTCAATTAGCAGACCGTGTTATTGCCGAGAAGAATAATGCAGTTGCAGATATGGTATTTGGAATTGGTGCTGTTGATTCAAATAAAATTAGAGATCAAAAATTACTAGTACAGTACAAGCCTAAATGGTTAGATAAAATTGATCAATCTTTATCAGATAAAGATAATTATTATAATCCTGTGATTGTTCAACCATTAGTTTTAATTGGAGCGCCTGATGTAAAAGAAATGCCTAAAGATTGGACTGAATTAGGTAGTAAGTATAAAGGTAAATATTCAATTTCTGGGCTCTCAGGTGGAACAGGACGGGCAATTCTAGCAAGTATCTTAGTTCGATACCTTGATGATAAAGGTGAATTAGGTGTTTCCGAAAAAGGTTGGGAAGCAGCAAAAGAATATTTGAAAAATGCATACACTCTTCAAAAGGGAGAAAGTTCAATTGTTAAGATGTTAGACAAAGAAGATCCAATACAATATGGAATGATGTGGGGTTCTGGTGCATTAGTTGGACAAAAAGAACAAAATGTTGTTTTCAAAGTTATGACTCCTGAGATTGGTGTACCATTTGTAACTGAACAAACTATGGTTTTAAGCACTAGTAAAAAACAAGCGTTAGCTAAAGAATTTATTGATTGGTTTGGTCAATCAGAAATTCAAGTAGAATATAGTAAGAACTTTGGATCTATTCCTGCAAATAAAGATGCCCTAACAGAGTTACCTGAAGATACGAAAAAATTTGTTGATCAAGTGAAACCACAAAATATTGACTGGGAAGCTGTTGGAAAACATTTGGATGAATGGGTAGAAAAAGCTGAATTAGAATACGTACAATAAGAAATAAGAGTTAATTTTTATGTCCAAGTCTCTCTATTATTTCTAAATTTATAGAAGAAATAAAGAGAGGCTTTTGGTTTAGTAATAGAGGGAGTTAGTGAGATGATTAAATTTGATAATATTCAAATTAAATATGGTGATTTTGTTGCAATTGATAATCTAAATTTAGATATAGATGAAGGGGAATTCTTTACATTTCTTGGGCCTTCAGGATGTGGTAAATCAACTACTTTGAGAGCATTGGTAGGTTTTTCTAGATCCATCATCAGGAAGTATTGAAGTTAATGGAACAGATGTCACTCATTTGGAACCTGAAAAGCGTGGAATTGGTATTGTATTTCAATCTTATGCGCTATTTCCAACTATGACTGTTTTTTTGATAATATTGCATTTGGTTTTAAAAAGTTAAGAAGGTAGCTCCAGATGTTATTAAAGCTAAAGTATCAGCAGTAGCAGCAAAAAAATTAAGATCTCTGATCAACAGTTACAGCGTAATGTATCAGAATTATCTGGGGGTCAACAACAAAAGGGTAGCATTGGCTCGTGCTCTGGTTCTTGAACCCTAAAATTCTTTGTCTAGATGAACCATTGTCAAACCTTGACGCAAAATTACGTGTAGATTTGAGAAAAAGAGTTGAAAAAGACTTCAAAAAAAGAGTTAGGTATTACTACTTTATATGTTACTCATGATCAAGAGGAAGCCTTGACTTTATCTGATAGAATTGCAGTCTTTAACAATGGATTCATCGAACAGGTCGGTACACCAGTAGAAATTTATCATAATTCTCAAACTGAATTTGTATGTGATTTTATTGGAGATATTAATGTTTTGACCGATGAAACAGTCCACGAAGTATTACTGAAAAAAATGCAAGCGTTTTTCTTAGAAGATAAAAAAAGGATACATTCGATTAGAGAAAGTTCGATTCAATCGTGAAACTGAACAAGATTTCATTCTAAAAGGGACAATTATTGATGTTGAGTTTTCTGGAGTTACAATTCACTATACAATAAAAGTTTCTGAAAGTCAGATTCTTAATGTAACAAGTATTGATAGTCAGGCTGCTATTAGATCTGTCGGAGAAAGTGTGGACTTATTTATCACACCATCAGACGTTCTGCAATTTTAAGGAGGTGCAGTATGCGTCATAAATTAAATTTAAAAGATTGGCTTATTCGTTTAGGGTTAATCTGGTTCTTAGTAACATTTATTATTTATCCAAACTTTGATCTAGTAGTGAATGTATTTGTAAAAGGAGGAGAATTTTCCCTTGATGCTGTACATCGTGTTCTAAAATCTCAGAGGGCACTTCAGAGTATTATGAACAGTTTTAAGTTGGCATTTTCACTCATTATTACAGTTAATGTCGTAGGTATTCTTTGTGTTCTATTTACAGAATACTTTGATATTAAAGGTGCTAAAATTTTAAAATTAGGTTATATGACCTCTTTAATTTATGGAGGAGTGGTTTTAGCGACTGGATATAAATTTGTCTATGGTCCTTATGGATTGATTACAAAATTTTTACAAAATATTATCCCTTCTTTAGACCCTAACTGGTTTATTGGGTATGGTGCAGTCTTATTCATTATGACATTTTCAGGAACTGCTAATCATACATTGTTTTTAACAAATACAATTCGAAGCGTTGACTATCACACTATTGAGGCTGCTCGAAATATGGGAGCAAAACCATTTACTGTTTTCCGAAAAGTAGTGTTACCAACCTTAATTCCAACTCTATTTGCACTTACTATTATGGTTTTTCTTAGTGGTTTATCTGCAGTAGCAGCACCCATGATTGTTGGTGGTAAAGAATTTCAAACTATAAATCCAATGATTATTACATTTGCAGGGATGGGGAATTCTCGTGATTTAGCTGCCCTACTTGCAATTATTTTAGGTATTGCAACTACAATTTTGCTTACTATCATGAATAAGATAGAAAAAGGTGGAAATTATATTTCTATCTCTAAGACTAAAGCGCCTCTTAAAAAACAAAAAATTGCGTCTAAGCCTTGGAATATCATTGCTCACATTGTAGCATATGGATTGTTCACAGTTTTCATGCTTCCACTAATTTTTATAGTATTATACTCATTTACAGATCCAGTTGCAATTCAAACAGGTAACTTAACATTATCAAACTTTACTTTAGAAAATTATCGCTTATTCTTTAGTAATAGTGCGGCATTCTCTCCATTCTTGGTCAGCTTTATTTATTCTATTATTGCTGCTACAACAGCAACAATTCTTGCAGTTGTATTTGCTCGTGTTGTTCGAAAACATAAAGCTCGTTTTGATTTCTTATTTGAATACGGTGCTCTACTTCCTTGGTTACTACCAAGTACACTTTTAGCAGTAAGTTTATTATTTACTTTTAATCAGCCTCAATTTCTTGTCTTGAATCAGATTTTGGTAGGTAGTTTGGTAATTCTACTTATTGCATATATAGTTGTAAAAATCCCATTTTCTTATAGAATGGTACGTGCTATTTTATTTAGTGTTGATGATGAGATGGAAGATGCAGCAAGAAGTATGGGTGCTTCACCTTTTTATACTATGATGAAGGTTATCATTCCATTTATTTTACCGGTTGTTCTCTCTGTTATTGCATTAAACTTTAACTCTTTATTAACTGACTTCGACTTATCTGTATTTCTTTACCATCCATTAGCTCAACCACTGGGTATAACTATTCGTTCAGCAGGTGATGAAACAGCAACTTCAAATGCTCAAGCACTTGTATTCGTTTATACTATTGTATTAATGATAATTTCTGGTTCTGTTTTATACTTTACTCAGAGACCAGTTAGTAGAAAAAGGAAATAATAATGCAAGCAACAAGCTTAGGACTATCATATATCGAAATTGTATTAAGAATTGTACTTTCATTAGTTATTGGTGGTGTAATTGGTTTAGAGAGAGGAAGTAAATCTCAACCAGCAGGTATTCGTACACATAGTATTGTTTGTCTGGCTGCATGTTTAATTATGATGACTAATGAGTATGTATCTTATAAATTTGGTACAGGAGATCCTACACGCTTAGGTGCGCAGGTTATATCAGGTGTTGGTTTTCTTGGGGCTGGAAACAATACTTATTACAGATAAAAAGAAAATAACTGGTTTAACAACTGCAGCCGGAATATGGGCTTCAGCTGGAATCGGTCTAGCTATTGGTGTTGGTTTTTATGAAGGAGCCATACTAGGAGCAATGTCTGTTTGGAGTGTTATAACTATGTTCCAACCTTTAAAAAAATATCTTCAAAGTCGTTCAAAGATAATCGAATTGTATATCGTTGTTAGATCTACAGAGGCATATAATCGGGTACTAGTATACTGTGCTGAGAATGGCATTAGAATGACTGATTCTAGAACTGCATTTGGAGATGTTAATTCAGAAAGAATTGAATATTTTGATGTTCCAGACAAAAAAATCGCGTCATTTATTACTCTGGAATTATCAGGTAGATTTGAACATCTTCGACTGATGGAAGAAATTGCTAATATTGTTGGTGTGATTTATGTTGAGGAAATCAGCTAATCTAGGGATAAACAAAGGGACGGATTATTCTAGTCCTTTTGTTTTCTTTAAATAATAAGAAATATAAGGGCACATCTAAAAACTCAATTTCAATACTTTTAAACATTGATGTATCAACGTTTTCTGAGCAATAAAAATAGAAAATCGGTAGTTTTTAGAGGTGTCCATAATAATTTTTGAAGAAAAGGATCTAACTAATTTGAGAGTATATAAAGTGGATTTTGATGCAGGAAAAATAACTTATTTTGATGACTATAATCTCATACAGGTATACCACTTCCATTCATTTTTATGATGTTTGTGAGATGGTGTTCGCTTGTCATTTACCATTTGAAGAAATGCTTAGAAATGTTATTGTTAAGAGAAAGCTGTTCCCTATATTAGAGTGTTATATTGAACAGATAATGAATACATTTCTAAATACAGAAGGATTTACTGAAAAATGATTCCTTGGAATTTTTCAGGTAGTGTATTTTTCTTATCCGGTGATTTGTAATGCAGTTTACAAAATAGTACAAAAAACAGTGAATTGAATTGTAAAAATTTATGTTACTAGTACTGAAAGTTAATGTAGATTTTGGTGAAGTATTTCCTCAGATGTAAACTAGATTAAAAAGATTAGAATGTAATTTTCTTGTTAAAATAATTTAAATATTGTATAGTTATAGTGAAGGTTTATGACAGGAGTATTTTAATGGAAAAAAAAAGGGAAAAAGGTAACGATATATGATATTGCACGTTTATCAGGTTTTTTTCTCCAAAAAAACAGTTTCACGAGTTATTAATGGTGGAGTAAATGTTAAAGAAGAAACTTATCAAGCGATTCAAAAAAAGTTATAGAAGAATTGTCGTATATTCCAAATGCGTATGCAAGAAATTTAACTAAAAAAAAGAAGCTATAAATATATTGATTTCTGTAAAAAAATCGACTCTTTTTCCTTTAATTTGGTTCCAAACTTTATTAGATAAAGTTTTACAAACTTGTAAAGAGTATGGTGTTAACGCTATTGTTGAATATTTTAGTGAAGAGGATACAATTAGTAATTCAATAATCTCGAGTACAGGAAGTTTGATAGATGGTGTAATAGTATTTTATGAAAGTAAAGAAGATATTCGGATTAATTACTTACAAAAGAATAAAATTCCATTCATAGTTTTTGGAGAATCTAGAACACCTAATGTTGTGTATGTTTCTAACAACAATTTTCAGGCCACTTATGACATGATGAAATTAGTATCAAAAGAAAACATTAATAGTATGTGGTTACTTATGGGAGGAGAATCCCTTGTTAATATGGATCGAGAGAGAGGGGTTCGTGCTTTTTTAAATGATAAAAACTATGAAATGGATTTGAAAGTTGTATATGGTCTAACTACAATAGATTCGGTTTATTCATATGCTACAAGACATCTATCTAATCAAAATTATCCTGATTTGGTTTTTGTATCCGGGGATGAGAAAGTACAGGGATTGATTCGTGCTTGCTATGAGAAGGAAATTACTATTCCTGAGGATATTTCAATAATCGGATTTGACAATATTCCAATTTCTCAATATTACACTCCAGCTTTATCTACAATTTCTCCTAATTATGTTAAATTAGCTCAAGAAATGATTGAAGGGGTATTAGCAATTATAAAGGGGGAAAGTGTCACATCTGTTGAAGTTTCTACTAAACTTGTTAGGAGACAGAGTTTCTAGTATTGTTTAATTCTTGAAAATCCTAATGGAAAAGATGGAGTGTTCTAAAGTAAGTTCTGTTTAGCATCTATTCAGTTTCTATTGAGTTGGATCCAATTTCTAACAAGTGGGACATTTTCACGTTCGATTTACTAAAGACATTATCACATTCGAATCACACATCTTTCAAAAAAATTGTAAAAAAGTCTTGACAAAGAAAAAACAAAGTATTAAAATAAGTTCAACAAATCAGAAAAGTAACTATTTTTGATCTTCAGGGAGCCTGTGGTGATTGTGAACAGGTGGTTGGAAGTAGTGAAAGTGGGCTGATTTTAAAAATGAATTTGAAACAATGAAAATTCGGTGCGCACACCTTACAGTGCAACTTGTTGTTAGACAAGGCAGAGATGTAGAGGGGAATAGTCCCTTTATAATTGAGGTGGCACCGCGTTACTAACGCCCTCACATGGAATTTAATTCTGTGTGTGGGCTTTTTTCTATCCGTCGTTTTGTTTATCTTTTATTAGGGCGTTAAGTCGCTTTGATGAACTTGAGTTCTATCTACAGCTCCTTGCCTACTACTAAAAGCAAACAAAAAAAGTCGAATAAATACAGAAAGAGGAAATTTTTATGACAACTAAAGGTTATTTTGGACAATTTGGTGGTAGTTTTGTACCGGAGCCGATTCAGGCTTTGTTGGATGAGTTGGAAGTGACATTTGACAAGTACAAAGATGATCCAGAGTTTTTGGCAGAATTTCGTCATTACTTAAAGGACTATTCCGGTCGCGAAACACCACTCTATTTTGCGGAAAGTTTGACAGACCACCTAGGTGGCGCTAAGATTTATCTCAAGCGCGAAGACCTTAACCACCTTGGTTCTCACAAGCTCAACAATGTTTTAGGACAAATCCTTCTTGCCAAACGTATGGGCAAAAAACGAGTAATCGCAGAAACAGGAGCTGGTCAGCACGGTGTTGCGACAGCAGCGGCTGCAGCCAAGTTTGGGATGGCCTGTGATGTCTACATGGGAGCAGAGGATGTGGAACGTCAACGTCTCAATGTTTTCCGTATGGAGATGATGGGAGCAACTGTTCACGCAGTTGAAACAGGGACTCGTACCCTCAAAGATGCTGTTGATGCAGCCTTTGGAGCATGGATGAATGACCTTGAAGCCTTCTATGTTCTGGGATCTGCTGTAGGTCCTCACCCTTATCCTACAATTGTCCACGAGTTCCAAAAGGTCATCAGTGAAGAATCTCGCCGTCAAATCTTAGAAAAAGAAGGTCGTTTACCAGACTACGTTATTGCCTGTGTAGGTGGTGGTTCCAATGCCATCGGTGCTTTTTCTCAGTATGTAGCTGATGAAGAAGTTAAATTGGTTGGGGTTGAAGCTGCTGGTCATGGACTTGACACAGACAAACACGCAGCTACTATGACAAAAGGTAGTGTCGGAATTGTTGATGGCATGAAGACTTATGCAGTCTTTAAGGAAGATGGAGAGTTAGCTCCAGTTTACTCTATCTCAGCTGGATTGGACTATCCAGGGGTTGGCCCAGAACACGCCTACTTTAAAGATTCAGGTCGCGTGGAATATGTTGCAGCAACGGATGAAGAAGCGGTTCAAGCCTTGCTCCTCCTCAGCAAGACAGAAGGGATTATCCCAGCGATTGAAAGTTCGCACGCTATCGCAGAAGCAGTTAAACGTGCACCGAAACTAAGTAAAGACGATATTATCATCATCAATGTCTCTGGTCGTGGAGACAAGGACGTAGCTGCAATTGCAGACTACCTAGAAGCTAAGAAATAATAGATGGAAAAATTACAGTCCTTTCTCTCACAGAGAGCTTGTGGTTGCTGGAAACAAGCAGAGAAAGCTGTAAGGTTGGGTCCATCTGAAACGAGAGAAGAAAACATAATTCTCAAGGGAGTGCCCTTTATCGCACAACCTGTTACAGGAGGTTTCTGAGACAGGAATGAGAGATAGGAGAAATCCTATAATTGAGGTGGCACCGCGAATTTCGTCCTCACGCAAGTTGTTTTGCGTGGGGATTTTTATATATTTACCGCAGATATTGCGATTAATTTTTTAAATATTTTCAATAAATAGGTCGTTATAGAATATTTACGAACGAAGTGAGTTTCTAAAAGCTGTTTCCCGCCATAGTGGTATCCTAGAGAAGCAAAGATGCTTCTCTAGGACGGAATTTTTGAGAGTAAAATAGTTCGGGGAACTATTTTAGCCTGAGCCCAGAAATGAATGAGCGAGGAGCTCAAAAATTAGGTCTTTCATTTCCTGGATTGCTAAAATCATCCACTGGATAATTTTACCTCCCGTCCGCACTATTTAAGGGAAATAAAAAAAGATAAAAAAATTAAAAAAATAAGGAACTGAAAGGGAAATTACAATGGAACGAATCATTCATGGAGATGTCTTATCACCAATCTTGGCTTATATGCGCCTAAAGGGGCAACACAAGGTTATTTTAGAGAGTATTCCGAGAGACAAGGAAACAGCTCGTTTTTCTATCTTAGCCTATAATCCAGTTTTTGAGATTAAGTTTGAAAATGGAGTTCTCTATCAAAATGGTCAAGTGATTGATCGGGATCCCTTGGATTTCCTTTATGAAGTGACTCATAAGAGACAGCACCATTCAGACCTCCCTTTTGGTGGTGGGGCAATTGGTTTTGTTGGCTACGATATGATTTCGCTTTATGAAGAAATTGGTCAAATTCCTGAAGATACAATTGGGACGCCAGACATGCATTTCTTTGTTTATGAGAGCTACATGGTCTTTGACCACAAGAAGGAAAAAATCCATGTCATCGAGGATTCTCTCTATAGTGAGCGCAGTCAAGAAGACTTGGAAAAATCCTTGAACCAAGTGCTTGAGGAATTACGCATTCCTGCTCCAAATGAATTTGAAGACTTGGATCTATCTCCGCTGGACTTCAAACCGCATATTGCTCCTCAGAAGTTTGAGGAAATGGTGGAAACCGCTCGTGACTTGATTCGTAATGGCGATATGTTCCAATGTGTACTTAGTCAACGCTTCTCAGCAGAAGTGACTGGAAATCCATTTGACTTCTACAGAAATCTTCGCGTGACCAATCCATCGAATTACCTCTATTTCTATGACTTTGGGGATTATCAAATCATCGGAGCTAGCCCAGAAAGTTTGGTTTCCGTCAAAAATGGCATCGTAACAACCAATCCGATTGCAGGGACGCGACCAAGAGGAGCTACGGATGAAGAAGACAAGGATTTGGCGACAGACCTGCTTTCGGATGAGAAGGAAACAGCAGAGCATCGAATGTTAGTAGACTTGGGACGTAACGATATTGGCCGCATTTCTGAAACGGCCAGTGTCCAAGTCACTAAGTATATGGAAGTGGAGCTCTTCCGTTATGTTATGCATTTGACCAGCGTGGTCAAGGGGCGTTTGCTTCCAGAACTCACTGCTATGGATGCTTTGAAAGCAACACTTCCTGCTGGAACTGTTTCTGGAGCACCAAAAATTCGAGCTATGAGACGCATCTATGAACTGGAAACAGAAAAACGGGGCGTATACGCAGGAGCAATCGGCTACTTGTCTGCGACGGGTGATATGGATTTCGCCATCGCCATCCGAACTATGATTCTTAAAAATCAAAGAGCCTATGTGCAGGCTGGGGCAGGGATTGTCTACGATTCCATCGCCCAAAACGAATACCAAGAAACCATTAACAAAGCAAAATCTATGACTAGAATTGGAGAACTAAGACCATGATTTTATTGATTGACAACTATGATTCTTTTACCTATAACTTGGCGCAGTACATTGGGAATTTTGCAGAAGTGCAGGTCTTGAGAAATGATGATCCCAAGCTGTATGAAGAAGCTGAAAAAGCAGATGGTCTGGTCTTTTCTCCTGGTCCTGGTTGGCCAGTTGATGCTGGAAAGATGGAAGATATGATTCGTGACTTTGCTGGCAAGAAGCCGATTCTTGGGATTTGTTTGGGCCACCAAGCCATCGCAGAAGTCTTTGGTGGTAAGTTAGGTTTGGCTCCAAAAGTCATGCATGGGAAACAGAGCAATATCAGCTTTGAAGCGCCATCTGTTTTGTATCAAGGTATCGAGGATGGCCGTGCGGTCATGCGTTACCACAGTATTTTAATTGAAGAAATGCCAGAAGACTTTGAAGTGACAGCTCGTTCGACTGATGACCAAGCCATCATGGGGATTCAACATAAAAACCTACCGATTTATGGCTTCCAGTACCATCCAGAGAGCATTGGAACGCCAGATGGCTTGTCTTCTATTCGGAATTTTATCGAGAAGGTTGTAAAGTGAGGAAACTAGGATGAAAGAGATTATTGAAAAACTAGCAAAAATTTGAAAAATTTATCAGGTGTGGAAATGACGGATGTCATTGAGCGTATCGTAACTGGGCGTGTAACTGAAGCGCAAATTGCTTCTCTCCTCTTAGCTCTTAAGATGAAGGGGGAAACACCTGAAGAACGCACAGCCATTGCCCAAGTCATGAGAGGACATGCTCAACATATTCCAACTGAAATTCATGATGCCATGGACAACTGTGGTACAGGTGGGGACAAGTCTTTCAGCTTTAACATCTCCACAACTGCAGCCTTTGTCTTGGCTGGTGGTGGTGTTCACATGGCAAAACACGGTAACCGCTCGATTTCTTCTAAATCTGGTTCTGCAGATGTCCTCGAAGCCTTGGGCATCAACCTAGATCTCAAACCAGCTGAACTAGGTAAGGTTTTTGATAAAACTGGAATCGTCTTTCTCTTTGCTAAAAATATGCACCCAGCTATGAAATACATCATGCCAGCTCGTTTGGAATTGGGAATTCCAACGATCATGAACTTGACCGGTCCCCTGATTCACCCAATGGCCTTGGAAACACAGCTTCTTGGAATTAGTCGTCCAGAACTTCTAGAAAGTACAGCTCAGGTTTTGAAAAATATGGGCCGCAAACGTGCCATCGTGGTTGCTGGGCCAGAAGGATTGGATGAAGCTGGTTTGAATGGAACAACCAAAATTGCTCTTCTTGAAAATGGCGAAATCACCTTGTCAAGCTTCACTCCAGAGGATTTGGGAATGGAAGGCTACGCTATCGACGATATTCGTGGAGGCAACGCTCAGGAAAATGCAGAAATTTTGCTCAGCGTTCTTAAAAATGAACCAAGTCCATTCTTGGAAACGACAGTTTTAAATGCTGGTCTTGGTTTCTATGCTAATGGTAAGGTAGATAATATCAAGGATGGAGTTGCCTTAGCTCGTCAAGTGATTGCTAGTGGCAAGGCCCTTGAAAAACTCAGACTGTTACAGGAGTACCAAAAATGAGTCAGGAATTTTTAGCACGAATTTTGGAGCAGAAGTCGCGTGAGGTTGAGCAGATGGAGCTGGAGGAAATCCAGCCCCTGCGCCAGACCTATCGCTTGGCTGACTATCTAAAACAACACCAAGACCGTTTGCAGGTAATCGCTGAGGTCAAGAAGGCTAGCCCTAGTCTGGGAGATATCAATCTCGATGTAGATATTGTGCAACAGGCCCAGACTTATGAAGAAAACGGAGCAGTGATGATTTCTGTTCTGACAGATGAAGTTTTTCTTTAAAGGCCATTTGGATTATCTGCGGGAGATTTCCAGTAAGGTAAACATTCCAACGCTCAACAAGGACTTTATCATCGATGAAAAGCAAATCATCCACGCTCGCAATGCAGGTGCGACAGTTATCTTACTCATTGTGGCAGCCTTGTCCGAAGAACGCCTCAAGGAACTTTACGACTACGCGACAGAGCTTGGTCTGGAAGTCTTGGTGGAAACTCACAATCTAGCTGAACTAGAGGTAGCTCACCTCCTTGGAGCTCAAATTATCGGGGTTAATAACCGCAACTTGACTACCTTTGAAGTTGACTTGCAGACCAGTGTGGACTTGGCTAAACATTTCAAAGATGATTGCTTGTACATTTCTGAATCTGCTATTTTCACAGGGCAGGATGCGGAACGAGTAGCACCATACTTTAACGGAATTTTGGTAGGGACAGCTCTTATGCAGGCAGAAGATGTGGCCCAGAGAATCAAGGAGTTGCAGATTGACAAAGGTTAAAATTTGCGGACTATCGACCAAAGAAGCGGTGGAAACAGCCGTTTCAGCAGGAGCCGACTACATCGGTTTTGTCTTAGCACCTAGTAAAAGACAGGTGACCTTGGATCAGGCTGCTGAGCTGGCAAAGCTTATTCCTGCAGATGTCAAAAAGGTTGGCGTATTTGTTTCACCAAGTCGGGCTCAACTGCTAGAAGCGATTGACAAAGTTAGCTTGGACTTGGTTCAAGTTCACGGTCAGGCGGCAGATGATTTATTTGATAATTTGCCTTGTGCCAGTATGCAGGCTGTGCAGGTGGATGGAGAGGGTCATGTGCCCAATTCTCAGGCAGACTATCTACTCTTTGATGCCCCTGTGGCTGGGAGTGGCCAGACCTTTGATTGGGGCCAACTGGATACGACAGGACTAGCACAGCCCTTCTTTATCGCAGGTGGCCTTAAGGAAGACAATGTAGTAAAAGCAATTCAACACTTTACTCCCTATGCAGTAGATGTATCAAGCGGAGTGGAGACAGACGGACAAAAAGATCATGAAAAGATTAGAAGATTTATAGAGAGGGTAAAGCATGGCATATCAAGAACCAAATAAAGATGGATTTTACGGAAAATTCGGCGGACGTTTTGTCCCAGAAACATTGATGACAGCAGTTTTGGAGTTGGAGAAAGCTTACCGCGAAAGTCAGGCAGACCCAAGTTTCCAAGAGGAATTAAATCAGCTCTTACGCCAGTATGTGGGACGTGAAACTCCCCTTTACTACGCAAAAAACTTAACCCAGCATATTGGCGGAGCCAAGATTTATCTTAAACGGGAAGACCTTAACCATACAGGCGCCCACAAGATTAACAATGCTTTGGGACAAGTTCTTCTGGCTAAACGTATGGGCAAAAAGAAAATTATCGCAGAAACAGGTGCTGGTCAGCACGGTGTGGCAACTGCAACAGCTGCAGCTCTCTTCAACATGGAATGTACCATCTACATGGGTGAGGAAGATGTCAAACGCCAAGCCCTCAATGTCTTCCGTATGGAGCTTTTGGGAGCTAAGGTCGAGGCAGTGACAGACGGTTCGCGCGTGCTCAAGGATGCGGTCAATGCAGCCCTCCGTTCATGGGTAGCTAATATCGATGATACCCACTATATCCTTGGTTCTGCCTTGGGGCCTCATCCATTCCCAGAAATCGTTCGTGATTTCCAAAGTGTTATTGGTCGAGAGGCTAAACAACAGTACCGTGACTTGACAGGTCAAGATCTCCCAGATGCCCTAGTAGCCTGTGTTGGTGGTGGTTCAAATGCCATCGGTCTCTTCCATCCATTTGTGGAAGATGAATCAGTAGCTATGTATGGAGCTGAAGCAGCAGGACTTGGTGTGGATACAGAGCATCACGCAGCGACTTTGACTAAGGGTCGTCCGGGTGTCCTTCACGGTTCCCTCATGGATGTGCTCCAAGATGCCCATGGTCAAATTCTTGAAGCCTTCTCGATCTCAGCAGGTTTGGACTATCCTGGTATCGGTCCAGAACATTCTCACTACCACGATATCAAACGTGCCAGCTATGTTCCTGTGACAGACGAAGAAGCCTTGGAAGGATTCCAACTCTTGTCTCGTGTGGAAGGGATTATCCCAGCCTTGGAATCTAGCCATGCTATCGCCTTTGCGGTGAAATTGGCCAAAGAACTTGGTCCAGACAAATCCATGATAGTCTGTCTATCAGGTCGTGGTGACAAGGATGTGGTTCAAGTCAAGGACCGCTTGGAAGCAGATGCAGCAAAGAAGGGAGAAGCTCATGCCTAAGACACTAACAGAAAAATTAAATGCTATTAAAGCGACTGGAAAAGGAATTTTTGTTCCCTATATCATGGCTGGAGACCATGAGAAAGGTTTGGATGGTCTCGGTGAAACAATCCACTTTTTAGAAGATTTGGGTGTTTCGGCTATTGAAGTGGGTATTCCCTTTTCAGACCCTGTTGCAGATGGACCTGTTATAGAAGAAGCTGGCTTGCGCAGTTTAGCCCACGGGACCTCTACCCAGGCTTTGGTTGAAACCTTGAAAACCATTGAAACAGAGGTTCCGCTGGTCATCATGACCTACTTCAACCCCCTCTTTCAGTACGGTGTGGAGAACTTTGTCAAAGATTTGGCAGATACAGCGGTTAAGGGCTTGATTATTCCAGACCTGCCTCATGAACATGCTAACTTTGTAGAACCATTTTTGGCAGATACAGACATGGCCTTGATTCCCCTAGTTAGTTTGACGACAGGAATTGAGCGTCAGAAAGAGTTGATTGATGGGGCAGAAGGATTCGTCTATGCGGTTGCCATCAATGGGGTGACAGGGAAATCTGGCAATTACCGTGCAGATTTGGACAAGCACTTGGCACAATTGCATCAAGTGGCCGACATCCCAGTCTTGACAGGATTTGGCGTATCTAGTCAAGCCGATGTAGAACGCTTTAATGCGGTGTCAGATGGCGTTATCGTCGGTTCAAAAATCGTAAAAGCTCTCCATGAAGGAGAGCCAATTGAGGACTTTATCAAACAAGCAGTAGCTTACCAAAAATAATTACACAAGCAGCGAACAAGAGGAAAGGCACGAAAGGAAGTCTTTCCTTTTTCTTTTGTAGGAGAAAGGCTAGTTTTATAATGAATTGAATCTGGAATAGTACATTATGATTCCTAAAATATTTTTAAGAAAGTGATTTGAATTTCCCAATAAATTTGTTCAGTTTTTTTAATTGATTTTTACTATAGAAGATATAATTTTCTAAATTACTCTGATATGCAACTTTAAGAAAAAAAGCTAATTATTGTAGTAATTTCTTTAAGAAAATGATATAATTCATTAAAAAGAATTTGAAGGAGGAAGAATTATGTGAATCAGGATCTCTTTGATTCGCTTGAGGCACAAAAAATTGTAGATACTTTGATGAAAGGGCAAAAAGATTATGTAGATGAACGTATAGAAAAAAAGAGACCATGATAGTGTCGAATGGTTATGCATGGACGCGACCTAATCATATTGATACTGCATTTGCATCAGCAGATTTGTTTGAGTATAAATTAAAATTAGCAGGACAGACTTGGGGATATTTAGAATTTGAAACAAATACAGAAAAATATGGGAAAGTATTGTTAATTATAAAGGGTAAGAAGCGACTTACGAACCAATTTCCTTTGGTACAAAAAAATAAGAGTGGCTACTTATTTGAATATGCTCAGATGAATACACTTTATCTTAATCAACATTCTTCCTACAAAAATGATGAAGATAGTCATTCTTTTCCAATTCAGATGGAGTTAGTTTCTGATGAAATGATTCAAGAAATTGAACAAGCTACTAAAAATTCGAATATCGAAAAATTTATGATTTTAACTTATGAGGCGGACTCAGAAAACAATATTATATCTGTAGATGTTGTTATGCCTGATGCACGAACTGGTCAGTTACATTTGATTCAAGATTTATCTAAGTATATTCAATCAAGTTCGTACCATTTTGAAGAAGCTAAATATCAAAAATATTCCTAATTTTTTTCAGAATTATCGGAAACAGAAGATTTTTGAAATTATTCCAAGAATAGAAAAAAACAAGAAGGTCAAAAGTAGTAAGGAGTATGTAAATGTTTAATGGTCGGGTATTGAAAGAATTACGGCTGTTAAATGGTTTAAGTAGAGCAGAATTAGCTCAGAGAATTGATTTAACGGAACAAGCCATTTGGCAGTTTGAGTCCAACGAAACGAAACCTAAATTATCAACCAAAAATGCATTTGGCCAACCAATTTCATGTTGATTTAACTTATTTTTGAACAAGAAGAAGAAAGTATTCGATTTGATTCTTCTGTAATTGCCTTTTAGAAATGCAGACCTAGCAACACGGAAAAACAATAGATATTCAAACTATGTATTTACATAAGGTAGATAGTTTGATTGATTATTTTGAAAGTTTTGTAATTATACCTAATATTACAATTCATGACCCTAAGTAATGTAGTGAGTGAATCTTATCATAAGGGAGAATCCATTGAGGAATTGGCTCTTTATGCCAGGGAAAAATTAGGTATTTCAAAAGATAATCATGATTTGCTTTATAAATTAGAACGTTCAGGCATCTATATCGTTGAACGATTAATTAATGGCCAAGCTGATGCTTATAGCGCATGGTCAAAATTGGGAAGACCTTATATTGTGTTGGGAACGAATAAATCATCTGTACGTCGAAATTTTGACTTAGCTCATGAGCTAGGACATATTCTTTTACACAAATATAAAGATATGAATGAAGATGGCGATCGTTTGGAGCAAGAAGCAAATTATTTTGCATCATGTTTTTTATTGCCAAAAGAAGAGTTTTTAGTCAAATTTGAAGAGAGGGTTGGCAAGCGTGTCAGCAATCCTGATAGTTATATTTTATTGAAGTCGGATTTGAATGTTTCGATACAGGCTTTAGAGTATCGAGCTTTTAAGTTAGGATTATTGACTCCAAAGCAACATTCTTACTTTTTATCGTCAAATTGCGCAAAAAGGTTACAAAATGATAGAACCTCTGGATGATCAAATTTTTGTTAAAAAACCAAGCAAAGTAAAGAGTATTCTGGACGTCGTTTTGAGTAATCATCTAGTCAGTCTAGCGACTATAATGTCTAAACAAAGTATTCGTTTACAGTTTATAAGCGAAATATTTTCAGTCGAAATGAAATTTTTTGATCAATATCAAGAAGATAAAAGAACAGATCAATTTGATAATATCATTCCTTTGTATAAAAAGAAATAATTTATAATTTAACTGTGAAATAATTTCATGAAGGACATATGATAGAAATTGGACTTTATCAAACAAGCAGTAGCTTACCAAAAATAATCACACAAGTAGCGAGTAAGAGGAAAGGCACGAAAAGGAAGTCTTTCCTTTTTCTTTTGCAGGAGAAAGGCTAGGATGCCCGTCGCAGAAGCAAACTGAATCAAGATGAGCAATTCGGTTGCACTAAAGACGAGAGAACAAGAAGCTAGAAAGAGAAAATCCCCTGCGCCCATGCGGATATCGATAAAATGAGCTAAAATTCCAAGGACAAGGAAGAAAATCATGACCAGATTCCAACCAGAGCAGGCCATGAGGATTAGGTGGAAAAGTCATCCAGACCAGTAAGGGATATTCCTGATGGCGAAAGTCGTAGATGCCCAAGGTCAAACCAGCAGTGATTAGGATGACTTGCTCTCAAGGAAAGTAGCCCCAAGAGTAAGATAGAAAGATGAGACCTAAGCCTAGTTCCAAAAGGGCATACCAGACTGGATAAGGAGCCTTGCAGTAGCGACAGCGAAAGCGATTGAAGACCTGCGAGAGAATCGGAATCAAATCTAAGGGACGCAAGGGAGTCTGACAGGAATCGCAGTGACTAGCAGGTCGGATAATGGATTGCTCTGGAAAACGGTCAATGACCAAACCAAGAAAGGAAGCGAGAATGCTCCCGACAAGAAAAAAATAAAAATTAATCATACTTATCTATTCGTAAAAAATGGGAGAAGTAGTATAATGGAGAAATATAGATGAGATGGTGAGACAAAAGATGACAATTCGTTTTGAAGAAAAGGTGAGCACAGAAAATGCTCAGCTCGTATGCCAATGGTCCAACTCCCTAGGCAAATCATTTCAAGAACAATGGATGGGAACAATGATTTTTTTCCCCTTGACTATCCAAGCCTTGCAAGACTTGGAAGGAGTTTTTTCTATCTTTGATGGACACGAGTTTGTCGGACTTATCCAGAAAATCAGGCTAGAAGACAGCAATCTTCATATTGGAAGATTTTTTATCAACCCCCAGAAACAGGGGCAAGGCTTAGGTAGCCAGGCATTTTAAAGAAATTTGTCAGTTTGGCCTTTGAAAGTGGAGACATAGACAGTATTTCTCTAAATGTCTTCGAGGCAAATCAAGCAGCTAAGCACCTCTATCAAAAAGAAGGATTTGAAATCGTTCAAACCATTGAAGCACCTGCACGAAAATACGTTATGAAAAAGTTTAGATAGAAATCAAAAAAGCCTTGATTCCCAAAGCTTTTTTTATGTTATAAACTCATTAAAAAGAACTCCCCAGTTAGATTTGGAATATTTTTTTATTCTGTGTCATATAAAAAAATAAATAAAAATGAATGGCTATAGCTAGAGCTAAAATGGTTGTTATACTCACTACTATTATAGGATTAGAAGCAAAGATTAAAGAGAGAATCAAGGCAGCCAGATAGAGTGTCGCTTGGACACAGTAGTAACTTTTCGAATAGCGAAGATAGTGTTTGTTATAGGGCCCATTTACTAGGACAGCAGCTTGAAAGAGGCCAAATCCGATATAAGAGAAGCTGGTTGCAAAGAGACGATTAGCTTCAGGATTCTGAAGAAAACTCATCGATACAGTCATCATCATAAGTCCAATGAAAATAGGATAGTGACTGTAAATTAGAAATAGCCCCTTTTGATTAGATTTTTCATCAATGGCATGGTCGAATTGACCAAAATAAAACAAGAACAGAGAAATCATAATAATGAAATAAAGAACCGAATAAATCGAGAAATTCTCGATTGTAAAGAAGTTAGCTAGATTCGTAATCATCTCTCCAAACGTAATAATGACAAGAAGGGAGATGCGCTCGATTAAATGGGGAAGATTTACCTGGTAATGATCATCTTTACTAATCGAGGTAATTGGCGTAATAAATGTTAGCAGAATACTAGCATAAAGGATATAGACTCCAATGTAAATAGGAAGAAGAGCTGCTAGATAGATTTCTAAACTTCGTAGACCTGTTATCCATAGAAAACCTTTGATACTTTCCCTATGAACATTATCGGTTGATTTTTTAAAAAACTCAACCAAATATTGAAAAAATAAGGTAAGGGTTAATGTACCAATAGCCCAACAGACATAATGAAAATATTGTTGCCAATCAGGTCCAATCATATTGGCTATAAAGAGTAAAAGTCCCATTTTGATAAACATGATTACCATGTTAAATAAAGAGTTCTTTCCATAGCGATTGGTATAATCGGTTTGAATCATCCAGGAATCGATGAGAAAGCAAGACAGACATGAAAAAAATCAAGCAAAAGAATTCCAAGTCAAAAATACCGTTATGAAGATGGTGAATTAAAGCAGTTACTTTTGAAAGCGCAAAAACAAAAACTAGGTCATAAAAAAGTTCTGAAAATTCTACACGTTTATGTTTAATAAGAGTTGTCATTTTAAGACCTTTCTATTTTAGAAGTACAATTTATTATAACATAAAATGGTAATGAGAAAAAGGAGATGCTTAAATAACTTTCATGTGACGCGAATGAACTGCGCCACAAAAGTTAGGTTTTTTTCTGTCTAACTTTTGGGGTGCAGTTCAGAAGGGGTGTTTTTTCTATCGTTTTTTAGTGCTAAGACTACACAAAAAAGCCTTGATTCCAAGGCTTTTTCCTGTTGATTTAGATGCCCCCTACATGTAAATTAGCGTTAAAATAAGTTAAAATAAATAAGTAAAAAAAGCGATTAAATCAAGATATTATCACACGCTAGTTAGTATTGAAATTAAGGAAATTGACCAGTGGTTGACCAAATAAATTTTTTTAGTTTTTTTCCTGTAATCCATAAGTTTAAAATATCAATAATCACGATTTTTTTATACATAGTTCGATACCGTGTTCAGCGCAATTGGTATAGTCCAATATTCATTCACAAAATTGGTTTAAATAGCGTAGTCTTTTTAAACTAATTTTTGAGAATCCAAAAAAATCTTCCTATTTAATAAGAAGATTTTTATTATTCTAATTCTTTCTACGTACTGTTACAAGTCCAAATGTTCCAAGAATTGCACCGAGTACCAACATTGCAACACTTGATGACTCTCCAGTATTTGGTAATGATTTTGCACGTTCTACTCGTGAATATGTCACTTTTTCATCTGCACCTGCTTTAACAGCTGGAGCTGAATATGTTTGTTGTTTATCTTTTTGTTTGTTCTTTATCTTTCACAACAACATCTTCTTTAATATCCAAAGTAACATCTTTACCTGATTGTGAAGCTGTCTTAGATTTATCAGCAGTTTCTTCAGTATTTTTCTTTAGGTAAAGTATTAGAATTTGAGTCTACTCTAGGTACAGCAACAACAGTTCCATCTGGTAAGGTTGCAACTACATTTTCTTTAGCTTTGTTTTCTAAATCTAGCAACTTATCAAACTCTTCTTGGATTTCAGCTAATTTAGCTTGTTCAGCTTTCAATTTAGCTGTAACGGCGTCCAATTTATCTTGTGCCAATTTTGCAGTAGATTTTTCTTGAGTTAGTTTTGTTTCTAAATCAGCTACTTTTGCTTGCGCATCTGCAAGATTTTTTTATCTGCGTTTAGATAAGCACTCAATTCAGTTGCAATTGCTTTTTGCATCTGATACCAATTTGTCTTTTTCTGCATGAAGCTTAGCTTGTTCATCTTGAAGAGCTTTCAACTTGTTTTTCTTCTGCTTGTAATTTTGCTTGCGCACTTGTAAGAGCAGTTTCAGCATCTTTTTGGGCAGTTTTAGTTGTAGCTAGTTCATCTTTAGCTGTTTCAAGAGCAGTTTGTTTTTCTGCTTGGCTTCTTGAGAAGTTTTCAACAGCTTTTTCAGCGTTTGCTTTACGTTCTTGTGCATTTGTCAAAGCAAGGTTTGCCAATTGCAAGTTCTTTTTCAGCAACTTCTGTTTGAAGTGGACTAGCTGATTTGTTTGCCAATTCTTTTTCAGCATCTGTTTTCGCGTCAAGTGCAGAAGCATATTTGCGTGAAGCTTCTGCCAATTCTGCTTTAGCATTTGTAAGAGCAGTTTGAGCTTGGCTGTTTTGTTTTTGTGCTTCAGCTAGTTTTGCTTCAAGTTGGGCAAGTTCATTTGATTTAGAAACTGGAGTTCCTTCATTTGAAAATGCTACAATCATACGATGTTGACCATTGATATTAGCTACATCAATCCCAATATATTTTTGCAAAGTTTAGGTTTGCACGAAGGTGTCCCCATCTGTATCTTTCATTTGAAACAGCATTATCAAGATATGTTGTGAACATTAAAAGTGTTATAGACGGCTTGTTTTAATTCATACATATTTGAAATATCAGAGTTCATGAAGGAAATGTTTTCAACAGCATTTGCTACGTGACCATGAACAACTGGGTCTAATCCACGTTTTTCATATTTTTCAGCTTGTGTTGACGCTAAAGTGACAGCTTCTTTAGTTGTTCCTGTTTCTGATTGTACGTTAAATGAATTTTTAAATGCATTTCTGATTTGTTTCAATCCATTGACGTAAAATTCTGAGATTTCAAGTTTTTGAGCATCTGTCAAATTGTTAATATCAACTGGACGATTTAGATCAGCATTGTCATATTTAACGTTAGCATTTGATTGTTTAACAATGTTAGCAGAAGCTTGAAGAATGATACGACGTAAATCTTTTTTAATTGATTCATTTGTAGTTGCGTCATCTAATTTGACTAGCTGTGCGAATGTTACAACATTTGAAGACACACCAGCTGATTTTAATACATCTGCTGAAAATCCATTATACACGTTTAATGGAATAGTGAATGTTGGATTTGGAATGTTCATTCCTTCAGATTTATTCAACTTAGCTTTTTCTGCATCCAAGGCATTTTGAGCTTCTTTTTCTTTAGACGCTGTAGCATCTGCTTTTTCTTGGATGGATTCAACTTTTGTTTTATCTGCGTCCATCATTTCTTTAGCTAATTTCAAGGCATCATTTTTGACGTTTACATTGTTCTCAGCTTGTTTGATGGCATCTGCGCGGTTGCTATCTGCTGTTTTAGCAGTTTCGACAGCTTTTGTTGCGCTTGAAATATTCGCATTGGCTTGTTCAATATCTTTTTCAGCTTGGGCAAGTGAGGCTTTGGCTTCACCAAGTCCTGTGTTGTTTAGAGCGTCTTCAGCTGATTTTACATTAGCTTCTTTAGCGGTTACTGTTTTATCCGCTTCAGCTTTCTTACTTGTTGCGCTTGCCACGTTAGCTGTTTCAGTTGCTACAGTTTCAGTTTGAGCTTTAATCGCTTCAGTAGACGCTTCAGTTGCTTTTTGATTGGCTTCTTGAGCTTTTACATTGGCGTCTTGTTTTTGCTTTTTGTAGCAGTGATATTTTCTTCTGTAGCATTGGCTTTAACAGCTTCCGCAGACTTCAAGTCCTCTTTAGCGCTTGTCAAAGCAGTTACAGTAGTTGTAACAGCTTGGTTAGCAGAAGTAGCTTCAGCTTTTGCTGTTTCACTTTCAGCTTCAACTTGCTTAACAGTAGACGCTTGAGCATCAAGAGCAGGCTTGACATCAGAAGATTTCTTCACTTCTGGTTTTGCATCAGCTACAGGTTTAGAAACAAGAGCAGGTTCGTTGACAGTGTCAGCAGGTACTGGTGTTGCTTGAGCTTCTTGTGCAAATGCAGTTCCACCAACTGATGCAAGCGCAATAGCTGTTGAGGTTGTTAGGGTTTTCAGTTTCTTCATCATTTTCTCCTTTGATGGATGATAAATTGAGCTAATTTTTATAGTTTTACTACACTATTTTATCATTATATAGTGTAATATTCAACACTTATATAGTATATAAGTGTAATTTGTACTACTTATTATTTATAATTTTTTTATCTTTAAAAATAATATTAGGTAAAGGTAAAAAAACTATGAATCAAAAACAACTTACAAACATTTATTGCAAAAAGAATTAGATATTTGCGACTAACCAAAGGACTTAGCCAAGAAAAAAACTTTCTGAACTGGCTGGTTTGGGTTCTAAACATATACATAATATTGAAAATGAAAAATATAATTTTCAAATACAAACATTAAATAAAAATACTTATAGCTCTTGAAGTAGATGAAAAAAACATTTTTTTAATTTCGAGTTTCCAGAAAAAAAGCAAAGAAATTGAAAAATATCATCAATCAACTTGAACAGATACCAGAACCACAAAAAAACAGATATAATTGATGCGATAACAATCTTATTGAATAACATAAACAACCGCTAAGAAAAAAATCTTAGCGGTTTATTTTTTACTCCAAAATTATCCTCTAAATTGCTTAGAAAATCCTCTCTCCAAAAAGAGTCATTTATATTCTTGTAAAATTCGACTAAATACCGTTTAAACGAAATTTCAGTTATAACTCTATTTTTTTATTTTGTTTTTTTCAATCTCTTCTTTATACTTGTTAATCTGATACTTTTTCAAATTCATATATTTTATTGGCAAGAGAAGAAATCACGTTCTTGTTTGCTTGCTTCATATAAAAATTTTTTTAAACTTACTAACAGATTTTTTTCAATTTCAAAAAGATAATGTGAATTCTTGACTCTTTAAATTATTATAAAATTCTTCTACTTCTTCTAATCTACTATTGTAAGAATCCAATGACAATTCTGGTGCTACAGACTGTAATATTTCTGTACGCCCCCTAACATCCTCTAATAGTTCACCTATTTTTTTCAGCTTGTTCAATGCATAATTTCTGATTTTTCAAACCAATCTTCTTTTTAATCTTCGTTCAAATTCTTCTAATAAAGTAATTATAGTTAACTCAAAAATTAGTCTCCAACATTTCTTCATTCAATAGTTGCTTAATTGTTGAACTAGTACGTGGCTGAATATGAAAAATTTTTTTATCGGTAGTTGACGTCTTTCAATCTCCAGCTTTAATGAGAAAAAGATAATCTTCATTCATTAAATACGCAGGTTTCCCAGAGTTTTTAAATTCTTCTCTAATTTTTGTCTTCTGTTGTTTTTAAAACCTTCCCGTTGTAATTGCTTCACTAGCTTATCTTCTTTTTTTATAGAGATTATCCCAACTCGAGAGAATTTTTGGAATTTTTTTCCCAAATTTTTGGAAATACATATAAAGTTTCAACTACCTCATCGCCTTGAAAAATTTATGTATGATTCAATTATATGTTCTCCCTCTGAAAGTTGCTTATATTGGCCTAGTACATCTTTTTTTCAAAAATATCACGAATTTGTTTTTTTCAGTTATATTCATATAAAAATTCTTTTTTTCTATTCTTCCGCTAGGATAACTTCTAATACAATCTAAAAGCTTCTTTTTACATTATAATATTTTTTTCTTTCAATATAATGTCCTCCTTATCGTTATTTTTCAGCTTATCAAATAAAAATCTCCTAATGCAAATTTTTTATTTTTTCCCTTATGGTGCATTTGACGACTGGAATTTTTAATCGTGATACACTTTAAATGTAAATAAAGAAGCTTCAAATATTTACAAGAAAAATTGAATAGAAAGAACTAGATTTAAGCTAGTAGAGGAATATTAATATGGTTAATGCTAACCAAAATTTACTACAAAGTGGTTTGTTCGGAAACAAATCAAATCAATCAGGCGATTCAATTGTAAAACGACCGTCGTACTGCCCCAGCTCTTACTAATATTTCAACTTGTGTAGCTGTAAGTGTTACAGAGCCAAAGCCATTCTTTCCGATTGTGGGATTTGAGAAAAAAATCAAAATGGTAAAAAAACGCCCCAGTTTTTTTCTGACAAATCAATTGGTTATGAAGTATTTTTATCAATGCCCAAAGATGATGGAGCAGTTAAATTGATTAGTCTTGTTGTCCCAACTTTAGAAATTGCGAACAAGATTCAGTTCAGACATTTTGTATCAGTTAGTCAACCCACTCGGTCGCTATAAGTTCAAAAAGTTATGATGTTATAGAAGTTTGGGCTGAAGATGTCAAAGAAGTTAGTTTAAAGTAGAAAGGAAATAGATATGAAAGATATTTCTAAAGAATTAGATGATTTATCAGCTTTAGACCTTCCTTTGGAATTGCGCAAAATTTTAGCAACATACATAAATTCTGAGGTTCAAGGAAGAGTTTCATCTTTTGCTAATTTGAGTTTAGTTTACTCAAACGGTCGTTACACTGATTTCATTCGTGCATACATGTATTTTTGAACTCATTCGTCGCAAAATGTTAAAGGAAATGGAAGAAATTTGTAGGTATTTATGATTAGATACAGATTAAATAAAAAAATACAGGTCATTTAATGCCAACCTTACCAAATTTCGTAACTCTGCTTCAAGTAGTTGGAGCAGGGGTTACTATTTGGTGGTGGTATTATTCGATGGCTACTATTTAAAGGAACAGAGATTGGGATTTTTAGAAGTGAAGCACAGCTTGGCTTTCATTTAGAAGTAATTGGAATAGCTGTATTGCTTTTTGACGAATCTTGGGTTATTGATTCGGTTTGGTTTGAATTTATCAAAAATTGGCTCAATATCTTTATACTATCAATTAAGATTGATAGAACGACAGACACACAAAGCATTGTTAGATTCAGTAACTGCGAATCGCAAAGTTGGTAGCAAATTCATAGATGTTAGTAAAGCGCATGCGAGCTTCGAGAAGCTAAGCAGGCGCATCACGGTTAAAATCAAAAAAATTAGCTGACCAAACTAATGATGATTTAGAAAAGTTTGCGGAAATGTTATCAGCTTGTCTAGTGGGTAAAAAAATCGTTCTTTGATTGTTTTTAGATTATTGGTTAAGTGAAGATAATACAGAGTTCATTTATTTATTAGATGATATCGTAGAAGCTAAGGTAAGACAGCTGAAGCCTAAACATATCACAGAATTAAAACCAGCTAATGATTTTGAAATAACAGTTGAAGAAGGCTTGACCTTTTCTTTCTTGCGTTCTCCTCAGTTATTATTGGTCGGAAATACAAATAGCTCCAAAACAACGTTTTTAAAATCAATGCTCGCACAAGTATTTATGTTCAATGAAGATGTTGATTTAACAATATTAGATGTAAAATCTGAGTTCAGCTCATGGGATTTTCTACCAGCTGGGTCTATTTTATCGGACAGTGAAGAGATTTTAGCATATTTTGAAGAATTGTTGGAATTAGTTATTAAACGTGAAAAAGAAATTGCAAAATTGTCAGCACGTGATGATATTACTGGCGCAACTTTTGTCAATTTCGGTAAAGAGATGAAGCTGAAGCTGTGTATTATCGAAGAATATTCTGCGATGTTATCAAGTATAACTGATACTAAAATGAGAAAAAGGGTTCAAGATTTGGTCTTGTCTATCGTATCTCGTTCTCGTTCGAGTGGTGTCTATATCTGTATCTGTATGCAACAACCAAGGTCAGAACTTTTAAGTACAGCGATACGAGATAATTTAGGTGTTCGTATTTGTTTATCAAATGGCGCTATAACAGATGAATTAGCTCGAATGGTCTTTGGAGAAACTGACAATATTGATAATCATGCGCCCAGGTTTTTCTGGGTATATCATGACTACTGATGGACAATTCAGTAAACCCAGAAAGTTCTGGAATATCAATCTACACGAACACGGTTTGGAAAAGATTAGTACATTTAAACGAGCGTTTTTATACGGTCAACGATTAAGAAAAAAGCGTAAATAATGGGGTATAGCATTCATGGGGGTCTAGTATGACCCCCATCCCACCCCCTGTGGGTTAACTATAAAAATAATTAAAAAGGAGTTATGTTATATGATTCAATGTGACGTTGATGAAATTTCATTCGTATTTTTTTACCAGATTTTTAATGAAATGATGTCTAATTATGAAGCATTTGCTTCAAAACATCTGTTTAAAAATTGATGAATTATTGAAATTAGAAAAAGTATACAGTTAATTTCAAAATAAATGAAAAAAAGGATTTGCAGGCTATAACCATATTATCAATTTTGATGAATTTGATATTTTGTTATGTTTTTAACACAGACAGCCCAAGAATGGGAGTGTTTCTCAAATTCTCGGGTCAAGGTTTAAAACATTATATGAAACGACGTGACGAAGATAATCAAAAAATTTCGTATCGTCAATTGGTTCAAAAATTTTTCGAATTAGAAAATTATTTTGGTGGTAGTTGTAGAGTTTCAAAAAAATTGATTTTTGCGATTGATTTTTAAAGATGAAGGTTTGAAAGTGAATCAGATTTATCAGGAATTAAACAAGTCAATAATAAAAATCAAAATACGTTGACAGTTTTACAAATACAATTAAATTGAGGAAAAAAATCAGTCAAATATCGGCACTATTAATACTAACAACAGGGTAGAAACGATTTATGTCGGTAGCAAAGCAAACAAAGGAAACTCTTTACTTCTGCGTATCTATGATAAAAAATTGGAACAGGAGAAAAAGAAAGGCATCTTTTATGACGAAGCGTTGAAATGTGATGATTGGGTGCGATTTGAAATGTCAATTCGGCAGGCATACGCTAATCAAACTGGCTTAGATATTTTTAAAAATGTCGGAATGATAAAGAACTATCTAGCCTGATTTTTTTCAACGATTTACGGACAAGTATTTATTCTTCAAAAATGAGGAGTTATGGGATATTTCAAAGGTTATGTTGGAATATGTTTCGACTGATTTTGATTTATTGAGGTCAAAACCACGGCGAAAAAATGATTTATTATCTACCTATATTTACTTATTGAAAAACAGCGGTTTAGAATCGTTTTTATACAAGATTGAAAAAGATTTACGGTAAAAGAAGCAATTCAGGAATTTTTTTCAAGCATGTTTTTGATTCATTTCAAAACAAAGTACAAGCCCTCTCCTGATACTATTATTTTTCTAAATAATCGAAAAGATGAACTAAAGAAAGAAAAAAAGAGCCGTGGAACGTATTTAAGTAAGACAATGAAAAGGAAATTTATATGACAGATAAAAATTTCAATTAAAATAGAAAAATTTGGAAGTAAATCTTCCTAAAAACACACATTATAGTAGAGAAAAATGAATATCTTGACTTAAAGAAGCAAGCTTCAAAAAGGGAAATATATTAGCTTAGATGATGTCTTAAACATGTTATCAGTATCACGCCCTTGGTTATTAAAACATGTTCTTTATCAGCCTGATATTCGCTCAAAAATCGATATTGATAAAAAAACAAGGATGGTTTTTGTGAAATATCCAGATAATCAAGGCGGACGGTACTACTTCTTAGCTAGCAAAACGAAGGAATTTTTTGAAGAAAACTTTGCAGAAATCTTTTAGTTTATGATACGATAATCAAGATAATATCTTGGTTATCGTCTTTAGAGAAGAGGTAATCATGTCAGTTTCATTCAGAAAACGAGGAAAGAAGAATTTATGGGATTATAGAATTTTTTTGATAAAAAAATAAAAAGGTAGTTGCTTCAAATTCAGGCTTTAAAACAAAAAAAGAGAAGCAGAACTTGAAGCACTAGCTCTTGAGTTAAAATTGCTTAGTGGTGCAATAATTGATAAAAATATTACATTCTATGCTCTATGGGAAAAGTGGTTAGAATTAACAGTTAAACCACTCGGAAAAGCAGAGTCTACATTTAATAAACATTTATTGCGTGGTAAGTTTATCAAAGAATATTTCAAAGACAAACCAGCTTTAAAAATTAAAGCAAGCGAATATCAAGGTTTTATAAACAAGTACGCTGAAACAAATTGTCGTGATAATGTTAGTAGAATGAATGCGGAAATTAGAAATGTGATTGTGTTTGCAAAACGAGATAAGCTTAATATAGAAGATTTTACTGAAGGTGTCGTTATTTCAGGTAGACCTTCAAAGAAGCGAAGAGATGAAAAATATATTCATAGCTTTGAAGACTATCAAAAAGTTAGTAACATATTTGGAAAACAATCTTGATTTAACAACTTCAATTGTACCGCATTTACTATTGATTCAACTGAAAACAGGAATGCGTGCAGGTGAAGTCGCAGGTCTCACATGGGATTGTGTGTTGTGGCAAAGTTCGGAAATCAAAACATATCGCAGATATGACACTATAAAAAAAACGTTGGACAAAAACCAAAAAAACTGAGGATTCAGTTCGTACAGTTCCAATCGATGAAGATACATTGACAATTTTAAAAAAATAAAACAAGAGCAATCTGTATTCATTGAAAATGGAATGATTACAAATAAAGAAAAATATGATTTTTTTATTGATTTGAATTATAATGTTGTAACAAATGCAGGGGTGAACAAGCATTTAAAACAAATTTTAAAAACCTTAAAAATCCATCCTAAAAATATGACAAGCACAGGTCTGAGACACACGTATTGTTCAACAATGTTAGCAATGGGTGTTGATATTTGGGCAGTTTCAAAGTTAATGGGACATCGAGATATTAAACAAATAACTGAAACTTATGGACATCTTATAAAAGAAAAAGCAGATATTGAAAATAACAAAGTTCGTGCTGTTTTGACGAGTTTAGTTAAAAAATAGAATTATTGACCAAAAGTTGACCAAATCAAAAAGAAACGTTGATTTAACAACGTTTCTAAACTATATATTATGCCCCCTACAGGGATCGAACCTGTGACCCACGGATTAAGAGTCCGCTGCTCTGCCAGCTGAGCTAAGGAGGCAAAGAAAAAGCTGTATTGGTGCCGAAACTTCACGGTTTGTATTGAACCCGCGCAATTAAGCAGGTGGGCAACTCGCTCTAACTGAAGCTGTTTCCGTGTGAGACGGCCTACATGCTGTTAGAAGACTTTTGTTTCCCTAATAATACAAAAAATAGTCGGTCAACACTTAAGTGTGAAGTCGTACACCACAGCGTTTCTATGTTTATATAATACCACTTTTTCAAAAAAAATCAAGAGGAAAGTGCAATTTTTTGAAAAGGATTTCAGATTTTTCGCAAACGGTCGATGGCTTCCTTTCTTTGAGCCAAAGCTCGTTCATATTTACCAGTATCTTCTGCTTGGAAATAGTGATGATTACGAATTTTTTCTGGCAGATAGTCTTGCTTGACCCAATTTCCAGGATAGTTGTGTGGATAGAGATAGTCTTGGGCGTTCCCCAGTTCCTTGCTTCCGCTGTAGTGCCCATCACGCAGGTGTCGCGGAATAGGCAAGTGTCCTGATGTTTTGAGGTCAGCAAGTGCCTTATCCATAGCCACATAGGCTGAGTTGGATTTTGGAGAAAGGGCCAAATCAATCACGACATTGGCAATGAGAATGCGGGCTTCTGGGAACCCAATCTTCTGGGCAGCATCCAGAGCAGTCACGGTATGAATCTGGGCTTCAGGATTGGCCAAACCGATATCTTCATAAGCGATAACAGTCAAACGACGAGCGAGACTTGGCAAATCACCAGCCTCAATCAAGCGGGCAGCATAGTGAAGACTGGCATCCACATCTGAGCCACGGATAGACTTTTGCAGGGCTGAAAGCACATCGTAGTGTCCATCTCCATCCTTATCCATGGTAATGTAGCTCCGCTGCAGGCTATTTTTCCATAATGTCGAGAGTGATATGGCGGATGCCCTCGTCATTTTCGGGAGTAGAGAGAACTGCCAAATCCAGTGAGTTAAAGGCAGAACGAAGGTCTCCGTTTGTAGAGGTAGCAATGAAATCCAGCGCATCCTCATCTAGTTCTACTGGAAAATCAAAACCACGTTCAGAGTTATTTAGAGCTATATGAAGAGCCTCTTTGACATCTTGGTTAGACAGAGGTTCCAACTCAAAAAAATTTGAACACGACTGCGAATGGCAGGAGTGACAGAGAAGAAAGGATTTTCAGTTGTAGCCCCAATCATGATGACTAGTCCACTTTCCAAGAGAGGCAAGAGGAAGTCTTGCTTGGTTTTATCGAGACGATGAATCTCGTCTAGTAACAGGACGAGACCACCAGAGAATTTCGCCTCTTCCGCAATTTCTTGCAGTCGTTTTTTTACTATCAACTGTCGCATTGAAAGTTCGAAAGGCATACTTGGTCGTCCCTGCGATGGCAGAGGCAATACTGGTCTTGCCGATTCCAGGAGGTCCATAAAGAATCATGGAAGACAGGCGGTTGGCTTCCACCATGCGACGAATGATTTTTCCAGGCCCGACCAGATGTTCCTGACCAATGACTTGATCGATGGTTTTAGGGCGCATGCGAAGCGCGAGATTGTCTGGCATAGCAGTCCTTTCTAACGTGGATTTTAGTGTCATATTTTTTGAGTAGAATGACTCATCTAATATATCTTACTATGTCCATTCTAGCCTATTAGTTGTGATATTTCAATGGTTTTGTAATATTCAGGGTGTGAGATAGAATCTTTTTGACTATTTAATTTAATGAGGAGAGGCATCAGCATGAGAGAATTGATTTTCCTTAAAACTCAAAATAGGATAGTTGAGCCTAAAGAAGTGGAAGTGCTGACTTGAGAAATAATATTGCTAAATGTTATTGCATGAACTATAATGAAAAGAGAGGTGATAAGTAGTGGAAATAATGGAATTACCAAGTTAGGAAGTTTTCTTGGTAAAGTACATAGTAGATATAAATTTAGATAGCAATATTTGAAAAGGAGAAAATGGAACTAGATGAATACTTCAATTCAAAGCTACTTGAAAAATAAGTCATTTATGGAACTTGACGGACTAGTTGGTTTACCAAATGGAGTGAAACCAGCACCTATGAAATACAATCTTGGAAAAAAATCAACAAATATTTAAACGAAACAGGAAAAGAATTTAAAGAACTGACTGTTCTGGAACTAAAAACAATTTGAGAGAGTTAAATAAAAGATGGGACTAGATAAAAGATTTGTGGAGAAAGCCTTTGCCAGTGGCAAAGATAGAGTGAATAGGGCTATTTTTGTAAAACATGAAGAACTTATTGAACTATCTGATGAGGACTTAAGTTATTTTGGGGAAGGTATTTTTTTATTGCTTGCCTCGTAGCAAATTTGTAGAAAGTCATAAAGAGGAGATTCGAGAGAAATACAATCTTTCTAACGAATTACCAAAAGATTAACGGTATCTATTTAGGGACTTTTTATAAAAAAATGAGGGGCGTGGGATAGAATTAGAAAAAAACAAAACCAAGCTTAAAAGAAATTATAAACATGGTTGAAAAGTGAAATAGTGGATATCTATTCGAAGGAGCTTTTACTCCATTTAATCTTGGTTAATAATTTCAACTGTTACCATTTTATTCTTGCATAGTCTAATCCATTGTTTGATTGTCAGTACCAGTAATTTTAACAACTTTATTGTTAAAGTTTTTCAAGTTCCATAAATTATCCTTTTTTTATATTATTGGAATCCCTTTTGTGTAAGCTTCTTTGGCTTCTGCAAGTGTCATTTCATTAGGGCCACCATCTATATTAGTTTCTCCTGTATTTTTGCCACTGACAAACGTCACAGATATCATATACTGCTGTAACAGTACCACATACTGGACAATGGACATATTCGCTACCGTTAATAATGATTAAATTCTCTTTTCCAGTCTTATTCATTTAAGGTTACTCCCAACACTATACAAATATATTAGCTATTTCTATACACTACTTTTTTTCAATATCATTGATTGTAATTGTTATGGTATCCCAGTCTTTTTGGGGAATCTCCTATGTCAGCAATAAAAAGTATCTTCGCTTAACTTCTCGACAATTGCTGCCGTTTGACCGTTTTTTTAACAACACTGTATCAAATTCTCGAATTTTTACGATTTTTCTCTTTGCGTAAGCTTCTTTAGCTTCGGCGAGAGTCATCTTGTTAGGGCCACCGTCAATATTTATAATACCTGTATTTTGCCAACGACAAACGTCACAGATATCATAGTCCATAACTTCAGTTCCGCAAACAGGGCAATGTAGCCAGATTTCCCCGTCAATTTCCCAAGTCTTTTGTGATTCATTTATGTCGTTTTTCCTTTTATAAGCCATTTTTGCTTCAGCAAGCGTTATTTTATTAGGACCGCCATCGATATTAAATGCTCCCGTATTTTTGCCAATGACAAACATCGCAAATATCATAAGTTTCTACTAAAGTTCCACATACAGGGCAATGCACATGCTCCCAACCATCAATGAAAAATTAAATTTTCTTTTTTAGTTTTATTCATGATAAACAACTCCTGTTATTTTGTAATACCGTCTTGAGTTAACTCTATTGATGCGATTTCAGATTCATTAAATCCAACATATGGATATTTATCTGTTCTTATTGTAATTTCATCATAGAGTTCATCTTCTGTATCAAGTTTCCCTGTAAAGCTATTACAATGACTCTCTAAAATTTGACCGTCAACAAAAAAACAACCCTAATTTCTTTTTCCTAAATATTGTTCTAAATTCATTACTGATTTCCTTTCCAATATTATACTTCAAATCAAGTGATATTACTAATGAATAAAGTATGGTAAATGATAAAACAGTTTATCTGACAATGCAAGTTTCTCGCTGCTGAATGTATTGATTTAGTAGTTTTTTGCTAGTCTTTTTATAAAAAAATCGTAATATAATTTTGGGTGATAATCATTTTTTAATGAAGAGAGGAGAAGTAATGTTAAGATTGAATCGCGCCATTTCTAGTGGGTCGAGAAAAGCAGGAACTCTGATAGTTCTGCCTATCCGTTTATATAAGGCTTCCCTTAGAACCACATCTAGGGGCTTTTATGTATAAGAGAATAATAAGTATCACACCTTTACAATACGTGTAGCACGTGTTATAATGGTGTTGTCAGGAGGTAAAAGCGCTATGCCTATGACACAAAAAGAGATGGTCAAACTCCTTACGGCCCATGGTTGGATAAAGACTAGAGGCGGTAAAGGCTCCCATATTAAAATGGAGAAGCAAGGGGAAAGACCCATCACAATCCCTCATGGTGAGCTGAATAAGTACACTGAAAGAGGGATAAGAAAGCAAGCTAGGTTGTAAAATTCAGCCCCTGCTTTTTGATATGGAGGTAGTGAAATGTTAGTGACATATCCAGCTTTATTTTATTATGATGATACAGATGGGGTAAAAGCGACTTATTTTGTTCATTTCCCAGATTTTGAATACTCAGCTACACAAGGTGCGGGGATTTCTGAGGCTTTGGCTATGGGTTCGGAGTGGTTAGGAATTACTGTCGCAGATTTAATAGAGAGTGATGGAGATTTGCCCCAGCCATCAGATATCAATAGCTTGTCTTTAATTGATAATGATCCTTTTAAAGATGATGAAGATTTCGTGTCAACCTATGACCTTGATAAATCTTTTATTTCTATGGTATCTGTTGATGTATCAGAGTACTTAGGAAGTCAGGAACCAATTAAAAAGACATTGACCATACCAAGATGGGCAGATAAGTTGGGACGAGAAATGGGACTTAACTTTTCTCAGACTTTGACAGACGCTATTGCAGATAAGAAGATACAAGCATAGAATTAAGTGTGACATCGTGGGAGTGGTCAATAAAAAAGCACATCTAATTGTGCTAGTTACTTGTCTATTGATCCTATAGATTTGCTAGCCCTTTCGAGGGCTTTTTATGTTGATTTTTATGAGAAATGAAGAAATCAGACTGTTAAGAAAATCACTAATACCAAGGGTTTAAATGAGGTAATATGGTATAATTAGGACATAAAATAATTTTGTGGTAAGATTGTAGTATCTATTTTAGCATATTTCCGAGTAATCGGGGCGATTTAAGAGTCGCATAGAAAGAGGACAAAATGGCAACATACGGATTTTTAGATGTTTTAGAGGAAGAGTTGGAGAAGAACTTTCCCTTTGACTTTGAGATTAGTTGGGACAAGCGCAACCACGCGGTTGAAGTGAGTTTTTTGTTAGAAGCGCAAAATGCTGCAGGTGTGGAGATGGTGGATGAGGATGGAGAGGTTTCATCAGATGACATTCTCTTTGAAGAAGCAGTGCTTTTTTACAATCCTGCCAAATCAACAGTCAATGAGGAAGACTATTTGACGGTCATTCCTTACTTGCCTAAAAAAGGATTTTCTCGCGAATTTTTAGCTTATTTTGCGCTTTTCCTTAAAGATACTGCCGAGGTTGGACTAGATGCTCTCATGGACTTTTTGGAAGACCCAGAAGCAGAAGAATTTGTCATGGAATGGAACCAAGAAGTCTTTGAAGAAGGGAAAGCAGGCTTGGAAGAGGGAGAATTTTATCCTTATCCGAGATACTAGGAGTTGGTTGGAGGTTTTATGAAGAAAATTGGGACTTATTTGATCTATGTGCTAGCTTTTGTATTTATTATGCTAGCTTTTTGCTTGTGGAACCATCGCATTTGCAGAGTTGGGGTATGCCGCAGTTTTAGCCTTTACTTTTGGTTATGCCTTCGCTCTTTTAAGTATGTATTTAATCTTTATTCTTCATGAGCTGGGACATGCTTTTTGTGGCTACTTGACAGGCTATCGGCTGGTGGCTTTTGGATTAGGACATTTTATTTTGACCAAAAAGTCAGGCAGGTTTCATCTTAGTAGAACAGCCATTCTGAAAAATGTTGGTGCTCAATACATTGGTTTAAAAGAGGATGAGAGCGATCAAAGAATCATCCTGATGCTTTCAGGAGGCTTGATGGTTCATCTCAGCTTGATGTTATTGGCGATATTGTTTGGATTTTTGACAAGAAGCTGGTATTTTGCAGGGACTTGGATTTTTCTTAATTTGTCTTTCTTCCTAAATAACATTTTGCCAGTCGGCATCACCGATGGAGCAAAAATTTGGGAATTGCTACAACACCCTGAAAATACGAAATACGCCTACCTGATGTTGAGGCATTCTGCCCAGACCTTGCTAGCTCCTCAAGAATATGATTTAAAAGACTTTATCATGCCTGTTGATGAGGAGGCGAGAGGGAGTTTTGCAGAAAGTGTTCAGACTCTTCAGGGCTTGGTATTCATATTGGACGATAATATAGAGCTTGCAAAGCAAGAGTTTCAGTCTGTGCTAGAGAAAACAGATAATCCAATGTCTAAAACTAGTTCTCAATTATACCTTCTTCAAATTGCTCTGATAGAAGGAGATAATAAGAAAGCGGAAGAATATGCAAGTATTCGAGGGGTCAAATCCTTTTTATCTCTAAAAACAGCAGATATGCAGGTCATTCAAGCTTGGTATCAATTTAAGGTAAAGAAAGATGTGGTTCAAACTCACAAGGCTATGAAGATTGCTAGACATAAAATGAATAGCAGCCGGATGTTACGGGATGAGAAAATCTATTATCAAAACTGGTTAGCCGAGCTGGAAGAGGAATTAGCCGAAGGAGTTTAATATGGAAATAGAGATTTCTGATTTCACAGGCTGTAAGATTGCTTGTTTTGTGGGGATAGGCTCTTGACTATCTTACGCGATGATAAGGCAAGCATTCCCTGGCCCAATATGTGGGAACTTCCAGGCGGCGGACGAGAGGAGGATGAAAGTCCTTTTGAGTGCGTGGCGCGTGAAGTTTATGAAGAACTGGGAATTCATTTGACTGAGGATTGTCTGCTTTGGAGTAAGGTTTATCCAAGTATGCTTTTTGCGGATAAACAATCTGTATTTCTAGTCGGTCAGTTGACACAGAACCAGTTTGACAGTATCGTATTTGGAGATGAAGGTCAGGGCTATCAGTTGATGAATGTCGAGGAATTTCTTAGTTCCAGTCAAGTTGTACCTCAGTTGCAGGGTAGATTGAGGGATTATTTGGAGGAAAGTTTATGATAAGACTTGAACGAGCAGGAGCAGAGGATTTGGAGACCATCATTGCGATTCAAAGAGCTAGCTTTAAGGCTGTTTATGACAAATACCAAGATGAATACGATCCTTATCTGGAGGACAGTGAACGAATTAAGTGGAAACTAGTCGAGCGTCCCAATAGCTATTACTACTTTGTGAAAGAAAACGAAGATAAAATCGGATTTCTTCGAATTCAGACCAATGACGAGTTAACGAAAGCTTGGTTAGGAACGGCAGCGATTTTGCCCCAGTATCAAGGAAAAGGTTATGGCTCTGAGGGATTGCGCTTGCTAGAAGAGGAATTTCCAACTTTTAGACAGTGGGATTTGTGTACGGTATTACAGGATGAAGGTATGGTTGCTTTCTATGAGAAGAACGGCTACCATCAAACCCATATTGAACCTGAAAAAGAAGGCATGGATATGGTATACATGAAAAAATGCATAGAGAAATAGAAAGGATAGTTCAGTTAAATTTTAAACTGAACTCGCCCTAAACACTGTGCCAAAAAGATAAACTTTTCTTAGACACAAGCGTCTTCAGAGAAGTTTCTATTTTGGCTTTGTGTTTTACGGGCTTGGTATCTTAATGATGGAAACATGGCAAGAGTTAAAAGTTACAGTGAAGCGTGAGGGAGAGGAACTAGTCTCTAACCTCCTGATTGAGCTGGGAGCGCAAGGCGTTGCGATTGAAGACAGCATGGACTATGTGGGAAATGTTGACCGCTTCGGCGAGATTTTCCCAGAGGTTGAGCAGCAAGAAGAAATCGTAGTGACAGCCTATTACCCTGAAACGGTGGATGTGGCAGTGGTTGAAGCAGATTTGCAGGCTCGCCTAGCAGAATTGACAGATTTTATGGATTTGGGAGAGGTCAAGGTTGGCACGACTGCCTTGGCTGAGGAAGACTGGGCAGACAACTGGAAGAAATACTATGAACCTGCTCGCATCACTCATGATTTGACTATCGTGCCATCTTGGACAGACTACGAGGCGACTGCGGGAGAGAAGATTATCAAGCTAGATCCTGGTATGGCCTTCGGGACAGGAACCCACCCAACTACCAAGATGAGCCTTTTCGCCTTGGAACAGGTTCTTCGTGGTGGGGAAACAGTGCTAGATGTGGGAACTGGATCAGGCGTCCTCTCCATTGCTAGCTCGCTACTTGGTGCTAAGGAAATTTTCGCCTATGACCTAGATAAACAATCTGTATTTCCTTGTCGGTCAGTTGACACAGTTCCAGCTTTGACAGTATCGTATTTGGAGATGAAGGCGAGGCCTATCAGCTGATGAAAAGTTGAGGAATTTCTTAGTTCAGTCAAGTTGTCCTCAGTTGCAGGACAGAGTGAGATTATTTGGAGGAAGTTTGATAAATGGCAAAGCGTGCCAAAAATATCATGATGTTTCATGGATGGTGAAGTGACTGGAAAAATTAAATGTACTTGTCGAATTGGACGGGAGTGATTTACAAAATACCTCGTATTCAGTTGGGAGATTTGAAGTCGCGTGATGAAATGACAGAGTGGTATTTATTTATTTGGTCGAGATGAAAGATAAAGCAGAAAGATGTGACCTACATTGGTCAGGCTGATCAACTCGGAAAATGGTGAAGGGTATTGCTGAATTCAAGAGCATACCCCGTGATACTCATGCAGATTATTTTAATGATGTCATATTTTAACAACTCAAAATAATTCTTCGGTCCAACAGAAATTAGCTACTTGGAAAATAAATTTACTCAACTTGCTAAAGAAGCTGGTCGTTATACGAGAAAATGGTAATGATCCAAATCCTGGAAATGTAACTGAGGAAAAGGAATCTGAACTGGATGAAATTGTTGAAAATACGCTAATGATTATCGGCACTTTTAGGTTATCGTGTTTTTGTTCCAATGACAAAGCGAAGTTAGTCAAGATTTGACTGATAATCATTCAACTTATCTTTATTTAAAGCGTAAAACCAAGAAATCTAACAAAGTAATAGAAGCAACTTTGTGAACGAACAACTGAAGGTTTTGTTGGTTTTAGAAGGAGAGTCAAGTAGAAATAAAGGATTCTCCATACCTTCCAGCAAGTTTAAAAAGAAATGCGTCAGAATTTAATAGCTTCTCGGGTCATTCAAGATGGAGTGTTAAAGAAAACAACTCTTTTTCTAGTCCTTCTTATGCAGCAGCTTTTTACTGGGTATGCAAACGAACGGTCGAACTGATTGGAAAGATCAGGATGGAAGAACTCTAAAAAGAATTAGAAGAATTAATAGATTGATAAGGGAAAAATTAAATGGAAACATGGCAAGAGTTAAAGTTACAGTCAAGCGTGAGGGAGAGAGATTGGTCTCAATCTCTTGAGTTGAGCTGGGAGCGCAAGGCGTTGCGATTGAAGACAGCATGGACTATGTGGGAAATGTGGATCGCTTTGGCGAGATTTTCCCAGAGGTCGAACAGCAAGAAGAAATCGTTGTGACAGCCTACTACCCTGACACGGTGGATGTAGCAGTGGTTGAGGCGGACTTACAGGCTCGCTTAGCAGAATTGACAGATTTTATGGATTTGGGAGAGGTCAAGATGGGGACAACTGCCTTGGCTGAGGAAGACTGGGCAGACAACTGGAAGAAATACTATGAACCAGCTCGCATCACTCATGATTTGACCATCGTGCCGTCTTGGACAGACTATGAGGCGACTGCTGGAGAAAAGATTATCAAACTGGATCCAGGTATGGCCTTTGGGACTAGGAACGCACCCAACAACTAAGATGAGCCTTTTTGCCTTGGAGCAGGTTCTTCGTGGTGGGAAACAGTGCTAGATGTGGGGACTGGTTCAGGGGTTCTCTCTATTGCCAGCTCGCTACTTGGTGCTCAAGGAAATTTTTGCCTATGACCTGGATGATGTGGCAGTTCGTGTTGCTCAGGAAAATATTGAGCTCAATCCTGGTATGGAAAACATCCATGTAGCAGCAGGAGATTTGCTTAAGGGTGTTGAGATTGAGGCAGATGTCATCGTGGCTAATATCTTGGCGGATATCCTCATTCATCTGACAGACGATGCTTATCGTTTGGTCAAGGATGAAGGCTACCTGATCATGAGTGGGATTATCAAGGACAAGTGGGACATGGTGCGCGAATCGGCTGAGTCAGCTGGATTTTTCCTTGAAACCCACATGATTCAAGGGGAATGGAATGCCTGTGTCTTTAAGAAGACCAAGGATATTTCTGGTGTGATTGGAGGCTAGCATGCAGCAGTATTTTGTCAAAGGCAGTGCAATCTCTCCTGTCACCATCGAGGACAAGGAAACCAGCAAGCATATGTTTCAGGTTATGCGCTTGAAAGAAGATGACGAAGTGACCTTGGTCTTTGATGATGGCATCAAGCGTTTGGCGCGCGTGCTGGATGTGGAAACTCGTCAGTTTGAGTTGGTCCAAGAATTAGCTGACAATGTGGGAATTACCCTTCCAAGTGACTATCGCATCAGGATTTCCCTAAGGGAGATAAGCTGGAGTTTATCACGCAAAAAGTAACCGAACTCGGTGCCAGTCAAATCTGGGCCTTTCCTGCTGATTGGTCGGTCGCCAAATGGGATGGCAAGAAATTGGGTAAAAAGGTTGAAAAACTAGAAAAAATCGCTCTTGGAGCAGCAGAGCAAAGCAAGCGTAATATCGTTCCAAGTATTCAGCTTTTTGAGAAGAAATCAGACTTTCTAGCCCAACTGGACCAGTTTGACCGCATCGTAGTGGCTTATGAAGAGTCGGCTCAAAGAAGGAGAAACAGCTGCACTTCTACAAGCAGTTAGTGGCCTTGAAAAAGGAGCTAAATTGCTCTTTATCTTTTGGTCCAGAAGGTGGCCTGTCACCTGCAGAAATTGAGAGTTTTGAAGTCAAAGGAGCTGTTTTGGCAGGTCTAGGTCCTCGTATTTTGCGAGCAGAAACAGCACCACTTTACGCCTTATCAGCCCTTAGTGTTTTATTAGAATTAGAGAAATAAGAGGAAGAAAATGGAACAAAAACACCGTTCAGAATTTCCAGAGAAGGAACTTTGGGATCTAACAGCCTTATACCAAGACCGTGAAGATTTCTTGCGTGCAATTGAAAAAGGCTCGTGAGGACATCAACCAATTTAGCCGTGACTACAAGGGCAATCTTCATACTTTTGAGGATTTTGAAAAGGCCTTTGAGGAATTGGAACAAATCTACATTCAGATGAGCCATATTGGAAACTATGGTTTTATGCCTCAGACGACAGACTACAGCAATGAAGAATTTGCCAATATTGCCCAAGCTGGGATGGAATTTGAAACAGATGCTAGCGTAGCTCTTACCTTCTTTGACGATGCCTTGGTGGAAGCTGATGAGGAAGTCTTGAATCGTTTGGGGGAACTTCCCCACTTGACCGCGGCCATTCGTCAGGCTAAAATCAAAAAAGCCCACTATCTCGGAGCTGATGTGGAGAAGGCCTTGACCAATCTCGGTGAAGTTTTCTACAGTCCGCAGGATATTTACACTAAGATGCGAGCTGGGGATTTTGAAATGGCTGACTTTGAAGCCCATGGCGAGACCTACAAAAACAGTTTTGTGACCTATGAGAATTTCTACCAAAATCACGAGGATGCTGAGGTTCGTGAAAAATCCTTCCGTTCCTTCTCAGAAGGACTTCGTAAGCACCAGAATACAGCTGCGGCAGCCTATTTAGCCCAAGTCAAGTCTGAAAAACTCTTGGCAGATATGAAGGGCTACGACTCAGTTTTTGATTATCTTCTAGCTGAGCAAGAAGTGGATCGTGCCATGTTTGATCGCCAGATTGACCTCATTATGAAGGATTTTGCGCCAGTTGCTCAGAGATACCTCAAGCATGTTGCCAAGGTAAATGGTCTTGAAAAGATGACCTTTGCAGACTGGAAATTGGATTTGGATAGTGCCCTGAATCCTGAAGTGACTATTGACGATGCCTATGATTTGGTCATGAAGTCGGTTGAACCACTGGGTCAAGAATACACTCAGGAAGTTGCCCGTTATCAAGAAGAACGCTGGGTTGACTTTGCTGCTAATAGTGGCAAGGATTCTGGCGGTTATGCAGCGGACCCATATCGCGTGCACCCTTATGTCCTTATGAGTTGGACAGGCCGTTTGAGCGATGTCTATACCTTGATTCATGAAATCGGGCATTCTGGTCAATTCATCTTTTCGGACAATCACCAAAGCTACTTCAATGCCCACATGTCGACCTACTATGTTGAAGCACCGTCAACCTTCAATGAGTTGCTTTTTAAGTGATTATTTGGAACACCAGTCTGAAGACCCACGTCAAAAAAACGCTTCGCTCTTGCTCACCGCTTGACAGATACCTACTTCCATAACTTTATCACTCACCTCCTGGAAGCAGCCTTCCAGCGTAAGGTTTATACATTGATTGAAGAAGGAGAAACCTTTCGAGCAAGCAAAGCTCAACAGCATTATGAAGGAAGTCTTGACGGATTTCTGGGGAGATGCCATTGAGATTGATGATGATGCTGCCTTGACTTGGATGCGCCAAGCTCACTATTACATGGGCTTGTATAGTTATACTTACTCTGCTGGACTAGTCATCTCGACAGCTGGTTACCTTCATCTGAAACACTCAGAAACTGGAGCTGAAGATTGGCTCAATCTCCTCAAATCAGGTGGTAGCAAGACACCGCTTGAGTCAGCTATGATTATCGGAGCGGATATCTCTACAGATAAACCACTCCGTGATACCATCCAATTCTTGTCTGACACAGTTGACCAGATTATCGCCTACAGCGCCCAGTTGGGAGAGTAGGGGAATAGAAAGGATGTTCTAGAATGATGTTTATGGGCTTGTTAAGCGTCATTCTATTTGTCTTAGCTATAGCTATTTTTCAAAAATGTCGTTGAAGGTCGTGATGTTAAATTTGAACTTGCTGTAGAACTGGTATTGATAGTTATTTACTTCATTTTATATCAGATTGTATTTAGTTGAGAATTCTAGATTTAAAGAATATAAAGTCGTTTTCGTATGCTCGTTTAATATAAAGAACCTCTCTAAAAGGGTAACTAAATCTCCGAGTGTATTTTTCCAAACAATTTTTCTTGAAACCCTTTCCTA
>BNJT01002590.1_pt1 | contig 112813 bp, 148 predicted proteins | sample 8540491 | NCBI WGS metagenome assembly BNJT01 (sample SAMD00202455, study PRJDB9452) | human saliva metagenome | host: Homo sapiens
GTGCAGCTGGAGTTTTATTTCTGGTGGCTGTCTATATCAGGGCGTTTTCTGTATTTTGCCTTTGAAAATCTACAACTGCATCTTTTCATTTTCAGGGTCATGAAGCTGGGGTGCCTGAATCTCTCGGAAGTTATCAGTAGCATCTATGGCAAAGGTCTGGTCTGGACTTAGAATTTTCGTCCATGAGAATGCGAAAATTTTATCCATAAAATCGGTCTTCATTCCACGCCTTGAAAGTAAGTATCAGCACTGTATTTTCAGCGCTGTTCGGCAGGAATATAGTTGATTTTATACAAAAGATCCTAAATCTCCCCTCTGAGGTTACAGCTCGGTGCTCTCGACATTTCTTCCGCCAGTTTTTAACTTCCTGCAGCGAGTGTTTTCCAATCCAAAAATGTTTTGATTTGAATATTGATGTTTTCTGTATTCATTAACTTTAAAATATTCTGCAAATTTAATAATAAAAGAGAAAACTAAAAAGAGAAAAATGTAGAAAATTCTTTAGGTTTCATTTTATAATTACTAAATTGCACTTATTAAATAAAAGTATAATTTATGAAAAGAATAATTTTTATATGGCGGGGCTTTTCTCGTGTTCTTGTAGTAGGAAAATGATAAAATGACTGATGAAACATTAGCAGATCAACGCAAAATACAACTGCCAAACCAAAGTAACAATAACAGAAAACAAAGTAATATCGAAAAAGGTTTGAAATATCAAAACGATAACGAACTAAAGAAATAATAGATGAAGGAAATGGTGAGAAGGTTGTTTTCGTGTATGAAAAGATTTTATCACATCTAAAAATCGAATGTTCTCAGGCAGGAAGAGCTTGGAGAAGACCAATTATCAGTACAGCAACGGAAAATTGTCATCAGTAATAGATGAAGTAGTGATATCAGATTCTGGAATTCAGTATAAGAGAGTCGTTACACGAGAGTATCGTTATAACGGCTCAGAGGTTTCAGTGAATGAGAATGTAAAATACCATTCAGAATCATATGCTTATAATCTTGGGATGAAAATTTTGCTTATACTTATGTTCTAAATGGAGAAAAATATTACAAAAATTCATCACGATGATAACAAAAATAGTTTCCTAGTGGCATTTTACCTAAATCATAATATGGTGGTAATAGATGAAGAGGTAACATATGATGCTAAAACAGTCCATATAAAAACATAAAGGTTTTTCTGCTTTGGCTGCTGAGTTTTTAGATAGTTTTAGATGAAAAGGAAAATACTGTTGCTGATTATCTGAATTTTTAGGTGGGCAAGTCATAATCCTACTTAATCATCAATAAATTTGTATGGAGTGGAGCCGATAGTAGTGAGTATAAATTCGATGAATATAAAAATAAATTCTATAAAAACGAAATTGAATATTGATAATCAAAATGCTCACTACGATGGTTTATGAATATAATAAATAATATAAATGCCTTCTTTATTTGTGAGAAGGCATTTATTATTCTATGGAGATGTTATTTGAAAAATAACTAAATTTGCATTTGTTTTCATTTCAATCGGATGGTAGCTCTTGTTCTCAGTGTTTTTGATGGGAGTTTTGTTAGGGAATTTTTGGGAATAATGAAAATTTAGCTAAAAGACTGCTGAGTGCTCAGCGCTGGGTTTTCTCATTGCGGTCTGTGTGGTGAGTTTTCCGAGATTTATAACTCTGGGAATGAGAATATTGGACTTTAGAGTCATCATCAGGTAGTTTTGCAGATGGTTTTGGAAGGCATGACCAAGGGATTTGAGCATGGGACATTTCATGTGAAAAATGTAATATTTTCCCTATGGACTGCTGGTGGGGAATGTTTATCCATGCATTTATAGAAGAGGATTCATTAAGCTGGAATGCATTTGGATTCGCCGCTGTTTTGCTGGGAATTTTGGTGCATAATCTACCGATTTCATTTTGTGTTGGGAGCTTTTCTACTGAGAGAGAAGAAAACAAGCTGATTGCATGGGGTTACCATCGCGTGCGGCGGCATCTCCGCTGGGAATGATGCTTTGGGAGATACTTTAAACCGGAATGGCAGGCGTATTTCTTGGCGCTGTCGGGCGGGATTTTCCTGCTATATTTCTTCAGTGATTATTTTTTGAAAATAATAGTAAAAAGCCACGCAAATAAAACTGGGATGTTTTTGGTGATTTTTGGGTGTGGGCTGTGGCTCGTGGGGCATTTATTTTTTACGAACATAGCCATCATTAGTAGTAATATTATCTTTGTAAAAATTAAGTTTAAAAATCAAATATATATATTTCTGAACACATACTAATGGCGAATTGTCGCTGAAAAATCTAAACGAAAACCGTTACTCTTGCGGGGTTGGGTGCAGACTATCCGTGACAAAGGATTTATGAGTTTTGGGTGGATCTGCGTGACCGATATGGCATCACTCAGCTTGTTTTTGATGAGGAAAGAACTTCCAGACCTTTTGAAAAGGCTAAAAACTTGGGGCGTAATTTGATCGGCATCCAAGTGAAGGAAAAAGTCATGAAAGAGCCTCTAAAAACCACCCAACAGAGAAATAGAGATTTTAGTAGAAAAACTCACTGTTTTGAACAGATCTGTTAACATGTCCTTTTACCATCGAAGATGAGAAACCGATGGCGTGAGGAGCTTCGTATGAAATACCGATATCTCTGGACATCAGAAGAAATCCAGTGAAGGATAACTTATTTTCAGTCATAAAACTGTAAAAGTCCAGAAATACTCTCTGAGCAAGGCTTTATAGAATTGGAAAACGCCTGTTCTTATCAAATCTACTCCAGAGGGAGCAGGGATTTTCGTGGTGCCGAGCCGTATGAACGAAGGGCACGTTTGGCTGCACTTCCGCAGTCGCCACAGACTTTTCAAACAGCTTCTGATGGTGGGCGGAATGGACAAATATTTTCAAATTGTAAAATGTTTTCCGTGATGAAGACCTGCGTGCGGACAGACAGCCTGAATTTGCAGATAGACTGCGAAATGGCTTTCGTAGACAGGAAGATGCGATGAATGTCGAAGGTTTGGCAAAAATCTATTTGGAGGAAACGACAGGAAAGAAATCGGACAATTCTCAAGAATGACTTTCGCAGAGGCGATGAGAAAATATGGAAACGACAAGCCTGATATCCGTTTCGGAATGGAATTCGTGGGCTGGAACGACCTTGTAGAAAAGGAAAGAATTTAAAATCTTTGATGAAGCAGAGCTTGTTGTCGGAATCAATGTAGAAGGAAGGTAGACTACACGAGAAAGCAGATAGATGAACTTATAGACTGGGTAAAACGCCCACAAATCGGAGCGAGTGGAATGGTTTGGGTAAAATTCCAAGAAGACGAGTGTGCTGACTTCTTCGGTGAATAAGTTTTATAACGAAGATGATTTGAGTTATTGCCGACAGATTTTAATGCTCAAAAGGCGATTTGATGCTCATCATGAGCGGTGATGCTAATAAAAGTAAGAGCCCAGCTTTCTGCGCTGAGAATGGAGCTGAAATAGACTTGGTCTAAGAAAAGGCGATGAATTTGCTGCCTGCGTTGTAGATTTTCCGCTTTTTGGAATGGGATGAGGGAGGCGGAAGATACCATCGCGATGCACCATCCGTTCACTTCACTGAAACACAGAGGATGTATTCCGCTTTGGAAACTTCGCCTGGGGAGGTTAGAGCGAATGCTTATGACCTCGTGCTGAACGGCAACGAGATTGGTGGCGGGTCTATCCGTATCTATGATAAGACTTGCAGTCCAAGATGTTTGCCCTTTTTAGGATTTAGTCCAGAAGAGGCGGAAGCTCAGTTCGGCTTCCTGATGAATGCGTTCAGATATGGCGCGCCCTCCTCGCGGTGGCATTGGCCTTTGGGTCTTTGACCGTTTGGTTGCTATTTTTGGATGGTAACGAGGGTTATCCGTGACTACATCGCCTTCCGAAAAACAACAGCGGAAGAGATGTGATGATAGATGCACCTTCGCAGATTGAGCCAGATCGAGTTAGATGAACTATATTTAAAAAGTTAATTTATAGAGACATGATTAGTGTGTATAATCCCATTTTTGGTTGTAACTATAATCATAGCTGGTTTTTCACAGCTTATTTGATTAACAAGAAATATAATGTATATGCAGCGAGACATCTGCTAATAGATTTGCAGCATTGATGCCTTTGAGAGGACTTTGGCGCCCTTTTTGTATTTGTGCATCATTCTTCCATTTGGTATCATTATGTCACGAGCAGATGAATGGACAAAACCAGAAAGTCTATTGTATACACACTTGGGGGCGTCTAGTGTTCGGTTTTTCTTTATGATAACTAGTGTTTATTGGTAGAAGTTATCAGCGGTAAAGAAATGGACTGGAAAAAGACTTTTATAAATCAAGGTTTTTAGGATTGTGCCTCTTTATGTTTTTGCTGTCTGTATCTATAGTGACAATAGCAATGGTAAAACTGATTTTGTTTTACATCAGAGTTTTTGATTTTATATGTAAGCATATTACGCTGGCTTTCATTTTTCCCGAAAGTGCCAATAAATGGGTATAGGGGATACTATAGTGTATCAAGGGTAGTTTGGACGCTTTCCATAGAATGGTTTTTACTTTTATACCTTTGCCTTTCTGGTACTTGCTAAATAGAAAGATGGTTAATTTGGGAATCTTGCTTCTTTGTAGTGCATTATCCATGTTTTTCTATTTTAATTCAGGTGGTGGGAGTTCTATTGTTTTTCTTTATGGGAGGTTTTTGTGGCAGTATATTGATAAAATATTTGAAAAATAAGATTGATAATTTTATAATTTTATGCTATTCCTTATACATTGTTGGTTATGGAGGTGTCTGCCTTGTTGTTTTTGGAGGAGAGTAATAAAAGCTGAATGTGCTGGTTGTCACCCTTGTTTTCACGCTAATAGCCTTAGGATGATATTTTTGGATTATTAAAAATCAATGCTCTAAAGGTTTTGGGAGATTAGTTATAGTATTTATTTTGCTGCATGGATAGTTCTTTTATGTAATGATAGATTTGGTTTTAAGCGTGATTTTTGTTAAGGGACTTACGAGTATTAGAATATTGGCTGATGATTTTTGGATCTGACACCTATTTTGGTGATTTATCTGTACTTTGACATTTAAGTATATAGAGAAACCATTCATTAATAAAGGATAATATCTTTTTGAGAATTAAAAATACACAAATGAGAACTTGAAAAGTTCTCATTTGTGTTTTAGATTTATATGAATGTGTTTTAAGTTCTGAACTATATATTACAAAGTATCGTGCCAAAGTTGAAATTTTAATTGGTATCATTTTTGTGGAACTACTTATTTTACTGAAATAATTTTTCTTTCCAAGAAACCCACTTATATTTCTTTGCAAAAGATAAAAATAATCAAAAAGGTATAAAGTGTAGAACATTAGAATAATATCATAAAATTCGATGCGTAGGAGAGGAGAGTTCTTTGAAAAGTGCTGGTGTCTGGAAATCGACCAGTCCGATGTGGAGAGAATACACGCAAAAGTTGTAGCAAAATGAATCCCAAGAGCAAGTTCCAGCCCATCATCCATCAGGGTAACGATGCTCGATAGAAATCCCATTCCTGATGTAGAAAAACATGATTTTGTAGCCCATTTTAGATACTTCTGGATTAGCGAAATGAGCCAGTCCCAAATAAAATGGAAGACAGAGAAGTGGAACCCATCGGTTTTTGGACAAAAAGCCCAAGCCACTGCATAAAATACCCTCGGAAAAATATTCCTCAAAACCGATCTGGACAGCGCGAGCATCAGAGCCATAATGCATCAACATAAAGAACTGCAAAGGCTGGAAAATTCCATGCATAGGCAGAAGGGTTCATAAAATATTCTAAAAGAAACTCCTGCAGTAATCCCCTCCATAAACTAAAAAGCTGAAAGAAATTCGTTTGAAATCTATATTTTTCGGCTGGTGGTGAACTGGGTAATGGATTGGTTATGAAATACATTTAACAATGAAAAACAAAGGAAAATAGAAAAGCAAAGCAGACCAAAGTCAAGGCGAAAGGTCGGGAAGTTCGCCTATCTGGTTTATCATTTCTTTCATCACTTTATTTCTGTTTCATTATTATTTTTCTTGGAATGCTCCTTGGAAAAGAAGTAATAAAACAATAGCGCATACTATGGCATAAACTCGTTTGCTTTTCGCCGAAAAACCTGTGAAATGTACATAATAGAAATTATTTAGAATGATTTTTATCCATTAGTATATTTTTATTTATGATTTGTTACAAAGATAAATAACAAAACTCTTCTCGTATTCGAGCGAGAAGAGCTGTGAGTTTCTATGTTGGTTTTATTATTCTTCTTTTAGTAGATAGCGAGAAGCGTTAAAACATCCATAAATGATGACTATATGTCGGGTCATATGAGATTTATCAAAAGAACAAAATATTTTTACCAGGGTAATCGCCGTCATAGAGTTCCCTTTCATCATCATATGTATAGTATATAATCATCCTCATGAAGATCTATAATTTTTAACATTATCTATATATCTAAGGTCTTTTATACGCTCAATACCATGATTGTAATAAGGCAACTATAAGTAATCGGTCTGATATAAAACTCTACAACCAAAAGCAAGGAAAACCTTTTATGTTTCTAAGGGCGTTTTTGGTGTTATAGTATTCTATTAGTTTTGAACAATGTTGCCTTGTTCATCAAAGGTTTTGTAACTCTGCCGTTTTCTACAAGAAGAGTTATCGTTTTTCTTTTCCTGTTTCGGGAATATGCAAGAACAAGTGTCGGCGCCCATCTCTGTTTTGACAGTAACTTTGTTTCCTTGGTAAGTGTATGTGTGTTTTTCTCAATAGAACGGCGAGGAGTAAGTCCTGTTCCTGGATAGAATTCAGTGCTTATTGCATGTAAGGAAAGCTAGTCTGCCTTGGCTGTCATATTGGTAGGTTATATTGGTTTCGCCATAATCATATCTACGATGAAAGCGGACGGCTCTTTTACTATTCTTCCATATGTGTCATACTCATAATCAATGTCAGAATTTCCCACACCGTCTATATTTACAGACTAATCTCATTTTCCGTTTTTATACTGAAAAGTTGCTGTAGAACCCTTCTGATAATTGTTTCAATAATACTAATTTCTCTTTTTGAGAACAGAGCGCTGGAGTTCGTTGTTTTCAAAGGTCTCTGTTACAGGACAATAGCAAGCACCCAAGTGCTAAAAGCAGATAAAAATGTTTCATAAAAATAGTTTTTAAAAATTTATTTGGCTAAATTAGTTTAGTTTTTAATGATTTAGGGGGATTTATTTGTGATTTGTATCATGTTTGAGGGAAAGAAATTACAATACTCTCCTCGTATTTTACGAGAAGAGTTGTGTAGTTTATATTATGCTATTTTTCTCTTTTATGTAATAGCGAGAAGGGGATACTGAGAATAAATAATTATCATGTGTCGGATCATTATGTGATTTTTCATGAACAGTTATTTTCTCTCTCTCAAGGTAATCGTTATCATAAGTCTTCTTTTATTATAACTATATCGGTACTCCCAATAAGATCCATTATGAAAATCTCTAGTTTTGATATTATCTATAAATCTAAGGTCTTCTATATGCTCGATGTCATTATAAAAGGTAACTCATAGGTAAACTTTCTGATATAGAACTCTACAACCAAGGAGGAAAACCTTTCATATTTCTAAGGGTATTTTTGGTACAGAGATATTCTATGGTCTCTATAATGGTTGTTTTTCATCAAGGCTTTTCACAACTTTCACCATTTTCTACAAAAAGAGTTATTGTTTTTCTTTTTCCTGTTTCAGGAATAGCAGAGCAAGTGTCAGTACCCATCTCTATTTTGACAGTGACTTTGTTTCCTTGGTAAGTGTATGTGTCTTTTCTCAACGGAACAGCAGGAGTATATCCTGTGTCTGGATAGTATTGAGTGCTTATTGCATGTGAGGAAGTTAGTCTGCTTTGGTTGTCATCATTGATAGGGTTATAATAGTTTCACCATAATCAGATTTATGATAAAAGCGACGCTCTTTTACTATTCTTCCGGTATGTATCATATTCAAAAGTCTATACTAGCTTCATTTATTGTCATACGATTAATTTTCATCCATTTTTATACTGGAAACGCACATTACTAACACGTATTCAAATAAACTAGCTAATACTAATCTTTCCCTCTTTTGGGAGGCGCTGGAGTTTCGTTGTTTTCATTGTTTTCAAGGTCTCTGTTACAGGACAATAGCAAGCACCCTAGAGTGCTAAAAGCAGATAAAAATGTTTTCATAAAAATAATTTTAAAATTTATTTGGCTAATTTAGTTTATTTTAATGGATTTTGAGGAGTTTATTTGTGTGATTTATATCATATTTCTTGTGTGTGAAAAAGAATACAAATTAGAAAATAAAAAGAAAAATATTTTTCTCTATTTCAAAATTATTCATACCTTTGCAAACCCTTTTATGGGAAAAAGTATGTTTAATCATAAATGATAAATTGTGAATACATTAAGTTACAAAACAGTATCAGCAAATAAGGCTACCGCTAATAAAGAATGGGTTGTGGTAGATGCTGCTGGGCAGCCTTTGGGGCGAATGGCTTCCAAAGTTGCAAAGATTTTTGAGAGGTAAGCACAAGACGAATTTCACTCCTCATGTAGATTGTGGAGATAATGTAATCGTTTTGAATGCAGGACAAGTTGCTTTATCAGGCAATAAGTGGGCAGACAAGGAGTATATCTGGCATACAGGATACCCAGGTGGACAGAAATCATTAACAGCTGAAGAATTGCAGAAGAAAGACAGTCTGAGATTGATCGAGCATGCAGTAAGAGGTATGCTTCCAAAAAACAGATTGGGAAGAACGATTCTTAAAAATCTTCATGTTTATGAAGGAAGTGAGCACAAAACATGAAGCTCAACAGCCAAAAGTAATTAACCTTAACGAAATTAAATAATTATGTCTATAGTTCACAAGATAGGAAGAAGAAAAACTTCTGTAGCAAGAGTTTATGTGAAACCAGGGACAGGAAATGCTACTGTTAATGGGAAAGATGCAAAAACTTATTTTCTGCACAGATGTATTGGTTTACAAAAGTAAATCAGCCGTTTTTATTGACTGAAACTGTTGGTCAGTATGATGTTACTATCAATGTAGTAGGAGGAGGAACAACAGGTCAGGCAGAAAGCTATCAGACTTGGAGTATCTAGAGCATTATGTGAGATTAACGAGGAGTTTAGAGCTGTTCTAAAACCTAGCAGGACTTCTTACAAGAGATGCTAGAATGGTGAAAGAAAGAAACCAGGTCAGAAAAAAAGCGAAAGAGATTCCAGTTCTCTAAGCGTTAATATTTTGTGTTCAATATATCAGTTTTATCTGTATGTTGTTTCACAAAAACTATTTTTATAACTAAGTATGCGAGGGCATCTCGCTTAGCAGAAAGTAAAAAGTGCCCGTTTAGTTTTAGCATCTAAACGATTCTCCCATCAAAAGAACATGTTGATTGCGTAACAGCGGAAAGTAAACTAACAAAAACATGGCAAAAGTTCAAGTTAAAGACTTATTAGAAGCAGGAGTACATTTCGGTCACATGACTAGAAAGTGGAATCCTAATATGGCTCCATACATTTTTATGGAGAAAAATGGTATTCACATCATTGATTTACATAAAACAGCTGTGAAATTAGAGGAGGCTTGTTCTGCTCTTGAAAAATCACTTCAGCTGGTAAAAAGTTCTTTTCGTAGCTACTAAAAAAACAAGCTAAAGAAGTAGTAGCAAAACACGCTCAAGAACTTAATATGCCTTACATCACAGAAAAGATGGCCAGGTGGAATGCTTACTAACTTCGTTACTATCAGAAAAGCAGTTAAGAAAATGAACGCTATCGATAAAATGAAGAAAGATGGTACATCTCGAAACTTTATCTAAAAAAAGAAAGATTGCAAGTAGACAGACAAAGAGCTAATCTAGAGAAGAACTTAGGTTCTATCGCTGACATGGTTCGTCTTCCTTCTGCTATCTTCGTGGTAGATATCATGAGAGAGCACATCGCAGTTACAGAAGCTAAAAAAATTAGGTATTCCTGTATTTGGTATCGTGGATACTAACTCAGATCCTAGAAAAGTAGACTTTCGTAATTCCAGGAAACGATGACGCTTCTAAATCTATCGATATGATTCTTTCTATCGTTTCTGCTTCTGTAAAGAAGGTTTGTCTCAAAAAGAAATCTTCTGAAAAAGCAGCAAAAGAAGAATCTGCTGAATAATTAAATTTAGAAGATAGAAATATAAAAAAACACCTAATTTATTAGGTGTGTTTTTTATTTATCTAAAAATATTTAAAGATGTAATAATAAATAAAGAAAAGTGTCATTCTCTTTTCCTTAAATTTTTAGTTGATAATAAGTTTTTAAATAAATAATAAAATTAGCATTTGGGCAATGAAAAATCCTTAGGATAGTTACCATCGGATAGACTTGCGCATACGCCTGAACAGGTATGTCTGAATCTAAATAAGAAGTGCTGAAAGACAGCGCAGCAGTATCTGTATAAGCCCCACTGATTAGCCCCTGATAAGCTTAGAAAAATCCAGTTTGTAGTAAAATCTTCCCACTAAAATAATGAAAAATACAAGGGACAAGCGTAATGATGAGAGCCACAGAAACAGCCACAGCCAGCCATTATAATGAATGAAATTATCATAAAATTTGGCTCCAGCAGTTATTCCTAATGAAGCAAAGAATAAACAAATTCCCAGCTCTCGCATAGAAAATGAATTCCCTCGTTATTGAAATAAGAATAAATAAAACTAATTCTTCCATAACGGCTGATGATAAGGGCAGCCAATAGAGGCCCTGCAGCAAAACCTAGCTTTATCGGCAGCAGCATAGATGGGACAAAAATAGGTATAGAGCCGATTAAAATCCCTAAAAGAATTCCCTCCAAATAAAGACAAGAAATCTGGTTTCAGCAGTACTTTTTCCGAGTCGCCCTATCAGTTCTTTTGCCTTTTTGGATAGACTCTTCTTTTTCCTACAACGCGGATTTTGTCTCCATAGAAAAGTACAAGTGAAGGTCTTGCCAGAATTTCTTCTCCAGCACGGAAAAATACGAGTGATTTTTCAGGTCATATTTTCCGAATAAATCTAGGTCGGATAATTTCTTGTGCACCGCGGTTTTTGGTTACAAAGAGATTTTTTTGACCATGATTTCGTCCTCCTCGATGAAGGAATCCGAAGAAATTCGACTATTTGGCTGATGAAAAAAATCCACATCAGGCTCAGTTCTACAATCATGAGGACATCTCTATCGTTTAGAATCACGCCGGATTCAGGAGTGATTACTTCTTTAGTGCCGCTTCTTTTTAGGGTGTGTGACGATGATGTTTCTGTCAGATTTCCTTTAATCGCCTCACGAATGGTTTTGCCCACGAAATGAGGATTTGTAATTCTACATTTCTTTGGAAGAATGGGATGGGAACGCTGTATAATTCGCTCTCTGAATTTAACCAGCTCTTTCTGTGGATCTATTTTCAGCAGAACTCTTGCCAGAATAATAGAAAAATCACTCCCAAAACTCCCATAGGATAGGTGATGGCGTAGCCTATGGCAGGGCTGTTCAGGTGTCTGTCAGGGAACTGTGGGCGTAGTTCGTCAACCATGTTTTTCGCGGCTCCTAGGGCAGGTGTGCTGGTAACCGAACCAGATAGAATTCCCACCGTGTTTTTCTATTCCTAAATCCGTATTTAGAAATATGATGAAAGCCAATGAAGTGCTGAGAAGAATACCACTCGCTGCTAAAATATTGTACTTTCAGCCCCTTGAGCTTTAAAGGCTGAAAAAATGATGGGCCGAGCTGTAAATCCAATAGCATAGACATCAGCCCCAAATCTTTGATGAAATTAGAAATGGAAGCATCCATCCTGTAGCCATAGTGCCCCAGAAAAGTCCAGCAAACATCACTGCTGAAACTCCCTAAAGATGTGTTTTTTAATCTTTATATTTCCTAAAAACACCCCCAAGCCAATCGTTAAAATCATTACAATCAGAGATTGTATAGCTGTAGGGTTTTCATTCGGTAACAAAAGTTGTGAAATCCAGTCAAGCATTGATTATGTATAGTTTTTGTTTGATGCAAATTTAAAAGCAAATCTTGAAAAAAATAAAAAGACTTGATAATAATAAATTGAACTTTTTATTTATATTTGAACGAAAATTTATACATTTGAATAAAATTTGAAATATGAAAGTAAAAAGTTTTTAGCCTCAGGGTTACTATGTTCGGCAGTATTTGTAGCTTGCGTTACCAATCCTATGACAGGGCGAAGCAGTCTGCAATTTCAGAATGATAGTGAGCTGGCACAGATGGCACTTACCCAGTATCGAACGACTTTTGTCTCAGGCAAAAGTAATAAGCAATACCAATGAATCTAGACAAGTAAAAAAATGTAGGACAGAGAATAAAAAGCGCAGCAGAAAGTTATTATAAAGCAATTGGAAGAGAACAGGCTTTTAGCAAACTACAGCTGGGAGTTTAACTTGATAGAAGACAAACAGGTCAATGCATGGTGTATGCCAGGCGGGAAAGTAGCTTTCTATACAGGGATTATGCCTATATGTAAGACAGAAACAGGTGTAGCCGTAGTTATGGGACACGAAGTAGCCCATGCACTAGCAGGACACGGAAATGAGAGAATTTCTTCAGCAATGTTAGCTCAAGTGGGAGGAACATTGGTCAGTGGAGCGATTAGAAATAATGCAATGGCATCGGTTTTCAGCCAGTTGTATCCGATAGGAGCACAAGTAGGGCTTTTGGCATACGGAAGAAAGCAGGAGCTGGAAGCAGACCAGATGGGACTTTACCTAATGGCGATAGCAGGTATGACCCTAGAGAAGCTCAGCCGTTCTGGCATAGAATGGAGGCGGCATCTAGTGGAGCAAGACAGCCGGAGTTCCTTTCTACTCACCCAAGTCCAGAGAACAGAAGAAAAAGACATGGAAAAATACATGCCTAAAAGCATTAGAATATTATAAAGCATCAGGAGGAAAAATAAATTTAAATAAAAATAAAGAGTATGAAAAGTTTATCAATAGTAGGAGGTGTTTTTGTTGCTTATTTCGGGAGCGATGTTTTATTATTCCACAGATTTTTGTTAGAAAAATCACGATGTCCCACATGATGGGAGTGATGGGTGGAATAGGAATCGGTCTTATCATCGGTGGAATAGTGGGCTATATCAGTAAAGGTTCAGCGATAAGAGAGGAGAAAAAGAAAGCAGTTAGCCCAATTACAGAAACAAAACAAAAGAATTAGAAAAGAAAGTAGAGAGCATCAATAATGATAATTCTTCAAATATCTAAAGCAATAAAAAAAGCTCGGAAATTTCCCGAGCTTTTTGTTTAATGATAAAAAAATTTAAATCTAAAACTCATACCCAACCCCCAGAACTACGAAGCTTGGACGGTTGTCATATCTCACAGATTCAGAAAAGATTGTTGCTGATAAAATCTCTTTGGTCTTTGGAGAAACTTCCTTCGTATCTCGCATTGATGATGAAGTTAGACAATCTCGCCTCTGCACCCACCTGATAGCCGACAGTGAATCTGTTCCCTGCATTTTCTTTGAAATCATTCCATGCGTTTTTCTTTTTGCAAGGTTATAGGAAGCCACAGGCCCTACGAAAAACCCCTAGATTATCCGAAACAAGATTTACTCCGACTAATACAGGAACATCTATTCTGTTGGTTTTTGCTTTCAAAGTAGTTTTTAGTTCTTCTTTCAGTGAATGAATTATTAAAAAGAAGTGTAATAAATTTCAGGCATGATGAACAGTGGAGTAGAAGGGAGGTTTACTCTAGCCGAAAGCCCTACATTAAACCCTGCACTTTTTGCTGCCAGAATCTGATGTAATCTAGTACAGATCTTTTTTATTTCAGACCATTTGGAAGAACTAGTATTAAGCAAAACATTCGCTTTTTACGCCTATTTTCACTTGTGAAAATCCCATTAATGAAAGCCCCTAAAAGAGCCATACTTGAAATCTTTTTCATAATATTTGAATTTAATATGATAAGACTATAACGAGGATTAAACATTTTTATTGTGATTTAATAAATATTGTCTCAATTCTTTAAACAATTCGGAAGAATAAACAAAATCTATTAAATATTGGCTTTCTGCATTGATGAGGATATCTTTGTTCCCTTCCCATTCTTTCACACCTTTTCTTAGATATACGATTTTTCTCACCGATAGTCATCACCGAGTTCATATCGTGGGTGTTGATAATGGTAGTGGTGTTATATCTTTGGGTAATTTCTTTGATTAGATCATCTATAACCTTTGATGTATAAGGGTCCAGCCCAGAGTTTGGCTCATCACAGAAGAGGTATTTAGGATTGTTCACGATGGCTCTCGCGATGGCTACCCTTTTCTGCATCCCTCCAGAAATTTCGGATGGATATTTGTGGTCTGCGTTTTCTAGATGAACATCGTCTATTACTTCTTTTTACGCGTTTTTCTTTTCGGTATAGGTAAGGTTGGTAAACATATCCAGCGGGAACATGATGTTTTTCTTCCACGGTCATAGAGTCAAACAGCGCACTCCCTTGGAATACCGTTCCTATCTCTGCTCTCAGCTCTTGTTTCTGTTTTGGCGTCATTTTCTACGATGTTTCGCCCATCGAAGAGGATGCTTCCGCTGGTAGGTTCAAAGACATTTAATAATGACTTCAAAAATACAGTTTTCCCAGAACCACTCTGCCCGATGATGAGATTGATTTTCCCTGTTTCCAGCGTGGTGGTTATTCCTTTTTAGGATTTCGTTGTCCCCCAAAACTTTTCCTTAAATCTACTACTTCTATCATTAGCTTAAGAACATTTGAGTTAAAATTAAGTTAGCAATGATGATGGCTACAATAGTCCAAACTACCGCTTGAGTACTTGCACGCCCTACTTCCAGTGATCCGCCTTTTACATTATAGCCGAAATACGCTGGGATGGTTGCAATCAGAAACGCAAAAACAGCTGTTTTCATAAAAAGCATACCAAATAAAGAAAGTAGGGAAATCCATCTGAACCCCTGTGATATAGTTGGATTCCGTCCATGAGCCAGTGAAAAACACCAGCCAGATATCCTCCGAAAACTCCCACTACGATACTGATGGCAATGAGCAGAGGATTAAAAATAACACAGGCTAAAAATCTTCGGAAGGATAAGGAAGTTAGCCGAGTTCACTCCCATAATATCCAGTGCGTCAATCTGTTCCGTTACTCGCATTGTCCCAATGGAAGAAGCGATGTAAGAGCCCACTTTCCCCGCTAAAATCACACTGATAATCGTAGGTGAAAATTCCAAGATGAGAACCACTTTGGTAGCGTGTCCTACATAAGGCAGTGGAATGGGAATAGATGCCGTACTAAAGTTGTTATACATCTGTATAGCGACCACCGCCCCCTACGAATAGGGAAGTGAATAATACTAAAACCAAAAAGAATCAACCCCCAAATCGTTGATTTCTCTCATGAAAAGTTTTTGAAAAACCTTGGATTTCTGTGGTTTTCTCAGCACCTTTCCTAAAAAGGAGCACATATTCTCCTAAACTTCTGAACATTCTAAACATGATGCAAAAATAATCTTTTTTTGTTTAAATTGCACCACCTAAAAACATCATTTGTGGCAAAAAGTAAAAACAGCATATTTCTGTCAGAATTGCGGAACGCAGTATTCGCAGTGGCTCGGGCAGTGCAGGAACTGCGGTTCTTGGAATACTCTGGTGGAGGAAATTGTAGAAAAATCAAAGTCGCTTACCTATCATATTTTTGGGCGAAGGAAAACAAAAAGTAGTAACGATAACAGATGTGGAGGTCAATGCCGAACATCGTATAAAAAAACTCCCAGCGAGGAGCTGAACAGGGTGCTGGGAGGAGGCATCGTGCTGGGCTCAGTTACCTTGATAGGCGGCGAACCAGGGATTGGGAAATCTACACTGCTCCTGCAGCTTGCCCTGAAAATGAAGAAAAATACTCTATGTTTCAGGAGAGGAGAGTGCATCACAGATAAAAATGAGAGCGGACAGACTTACCGAAATCCAAAAACCCAAATTGTTTTCTCTACACTGAAACTTCAGTGGAAAAAATCCTTTCCGAGGCGAAAAAACTTCAGCCAGATTTTTGTGATTATAGACAGTATCCAGACGCTTCAGTCCCAGCTTATAGAGAGTTCGCCAGGGACAGTTTCGCAGATTAGAGAATGCTCTTCGGAGGTCATTAAATTCGCTAAAGAAACCAATATTCCAGTTTTCCTAGTGGGACATATCACGAAAGATGGGCAGATAGCAGGGCCAAAAAGTCCCTAGAACATATGGTGGATGTGGTTCTCAATTTTGATGGCGACAGAAACCACCTTTTCCGACTGCTGAGAGCGAGCAAGAATAGATTTGGTTCCACTTCTGAAATTGGGATTTATGAAATGATTTCAGCAGGATTAAAAGAAATAAAAAAACCCTTCCGAAATCCTCATTACTAAAAAAATCCGAAGACCTTTCAGGGAATGCTGTGGCGGTTACATTGAGGGAAACAGAGCCATGCTTCTGGAAATTCAGGCATTGGTAAGCAGTGCAGTCTATGGAACGCCGCAGCGTAGCTCCACAGGTTTTGACAGCAAGAGGCTGAATATGCTCCTTGCGGTTTTTAGAAAAAGCGGGCAGGTTTTATGCTTGGCGCGAAGGATGTTTTTCCTAAACATCACAGGAGGAATGAAAACAGGCGACACAGCGCTGGATTTGGCGGTGGTGGCGGCTATTCTTTCTTCCAATGAAGATGAGGCGATACCTGATAATGTTTGTTTTGCGGGAGAAATAGGACTCAGCGGAGAGATTCGCCCTGTTCCGCAGGTGGAGAAAAGAATTTTGGAGGCGGAGAAATTAGGGCTACGAGAGGATTTTCATTTCTAAACAAAAATAAACTTCCTAAAAAGCTTTAAAATAGAACTTGTGGAAGTCAGTAAAATAGAGGATTTTCATCAAAGATTATTTTTAGGAAGTCGCTGGTTTTCATTGGCTTTATCAACTTTAAATGCAGGATACAAAATGAATTTTTTTAGCTCATTCTTATCTTTCTTTTTCCGAGGAACAGCTTGTCGGCAATATGATTGCGGATTTTGTGAAGAACAGAGATGTTGCCCGCCTTCCAGAAAGCATACAGAAAGGCATAAAACTGCATAGAACGATAGACACTTTCACGGATGCGCATCCGCTGATACACGAGGCGAAAGCGCCTTTCCGACCGCTGGTGAGATTGTATTCTGGGGCGTTTGTGGATGTGGCGTTTGACTATTTCCTCGCAAATGACACCACTGAAAATTCCCAGTGCGAGTGGCAGGAGCATTCGCAAAGGGTCTATGCTGTCCTCCGCCGATATGAGGAATTCTTGCCCGAGGTTTTTCAAAAAAAGTTTTTGGATAAGATGCAGCAGGACGACTGGCTTTTACAACTACCGAAATGAGTGGGGATAGAGTACAGCTTTCGGAATGTGGTGAACAAAGCCCAGTTTCTCGACAAAACCACCAATGTGTTCCTGCATTTTTAGCAAATAAAGATTTCCTCCGTGAGAAATATGAAATTTTTCTTCCCTGAAATAAAATCATTCGCGCAGGATTTTTGTGGGTTAAAATAGAAATTATTTTTATTGGATGGAAAAATTTTTAATATATACTTTATTTAAGAATGTAAAAAGTTATAGATATGAAAATAATTGGCATAGAAACACGCACGACAAATCAAAACGGACAAGCAATGCAGGACATCGGAGGTCTTTGAATAGATTTTTCTGAAAATATCATCAGCAAAATCCCAAATGCAGTGAATAGCAATGTTTATGCTATCTATACAGACTACGAAAGTGATTATACAGGTGAATATACCACGCTTTTGGGATTGGAAGTATCTTCGCTTGATGAAATCCCAAGCGGGTTGGTCGGAAGGAGTTTTCTAAACAGAATTTTAAGAGATTTCTTGCTAAAGGAGCGATGCCTCAGGCTGTAGCAGAAGCATGGCAAAAATATGGGAACAAGATAAGGAGCTAAATAGACTTTTATCAATATGATTATGAATTGTATACAGAAAAAAATCTCAGCAAGGCGACCTCTCGAAGTAGAGATTTTTTTATAGGTGTAGAGGATTCTAACTATATAAAAAGAATAAAACCTAAATTTTTTTAAGAAGAATTTAAAATAATTCAATAAAGAAATATTGGTATATAATTCAATTCCCTTTGCTTTGGTAGAGGGAATTTTTAGTTTTTAAAGCTATGCAGTTTTGTTTTTAGCAAGATAGGAAAAAGTTTTTCTGATGAAAACGGCTGTATCTTTGTCTCAGAAATTCAATGAACGACAGATATGAAACAGAATACCCGAAATGATTATGTCCAGCGCATCAATAGAGTGGCGGAATACATCAATAACCATCTGGACGAGGCGATAGATGTACGAAAAATTAGCAGAAATAGCCTATTTATCCGATTTTTCATTTTTGCAGGATTTTCAAAGCGATTAAAGATGAGTCGCCCATGGCTTTCATTGCTCGTCTGCGCATAGAAACAGCGGCACAGCTCCTGCGCTACTCTTCTCTTTTGGTGGAGGAAATAGCTTTTAATGTAGGATACGAATCTCCTGCCTCTCTTTCCAAAGCCTTTAAAAATCACTACGGCATCACACCCTACTGAATATAGGACCAATAAAGATATTTACATTATGAAAAAGAAATCATCAATCCAGATTTAGCCCTAAAAGCTCCAAAAATAGTAGAACTTGAGCCAAAAATCTTATTTATGTCTCTCTTAAAAGGAGCATATGGCAGTCTCAACTATGAATGGGCTTATCAACAGCTATGGGCGGTTATAAAAGAACAAAAAAACTCTTCACGAAAGGGATAGAATCTATATGCATTTCTCATGATGACCCAAAAAAATAACCGAAGCCGACCTACAGCGTACTGATGTTTGTCTTGCCATTCACAAAACCTGTCTCAGCCTTCAGGGGAAGTTAGCTGTAAACAGCTTGCAGGAGGCAAGTATGCAGTTTTCTTTTTATCAAGGAAGTTATAGTAATCTTGGCGCTGTATGTGATGAAGCGATGCGCTGGGTGGTCAGTAGTGAGTATGAACTCCGTGATGAACCGATATTTGAGAAATACCTGAATGACCGCCGCCGAACTCCTGAAGAAAAACTAAAAACCGAAGTCTATATTCCTCTAAAATAACCAATCTTATGGAAATTACAAGAACAGAAAAAAATGGTGGGGATAGTTTTGGCATTTGTTTTATTACTCCTCACTCTTTCGGGGAGCTATTATTTCTTCTTTATGCTGAAAAGTAAATTTTGTGCAGTGGTTTGTTTATAACGCATGCTCTCCAAGTAGTTTGGTTTATCTGCTTTGTTTTTATGATTTTTTTAGCAAAAAGGAAAAATTTCTTACCTTCCTTTTGCATTTCTTCCTATGTATTATTTTTGGAACGATGGGGCTTTTTACTTTTTACATGGAGTGGAGCCAATGTTTTTGCACAGCTTTCGCATATTGCGATGACGCTCAATTTGCTTTTGGGCAGGGTATATGCTCTATCGGATAGGAAATCATAAAGCAACTGCATGGGGGTTTGTTGTGGAGCATTCTATTCTTTGTTCCTTATATTGCTTTTTGTGATGTATTATTCATGAACTCATCCTGAAGAAATTAATAATTTATTACAAATGACACCTTAAAATTTAAAATATAAATTAGACCTATATTATAAGGGTAAAAATAGAGAGGTAAAATTGTTTTTAATGAAAAAAATTGTTGAATTTTTTTATTACATTTGAAATCACATGTTATAATCTATGATGGATTATAACATTTTTAAATTATTTTGATGTCCGAAAAACTTTGGTTTTTAAAGTTTTTTAACGGAATATCAACGAAGAAAGAGATTAATAAGAATAAAAAAATTTGACAGCAAAAAAATCATGGAAATTTCTCTGAAATACTTTGAAACCTATTTTACTGAAGTGCATTTTTAAGAAAGATGAATTTCTTACCGAGGTAGGAAGTGTTGAAAAATGGCTCTACTACATAGACGAGGGAATTATTCGCTTTTTATTATAATCCCACCACACAGAAAGAGACCACTGTAGATATATGCTCTACAGGCGATTTTTGTATGTCTTATGCTTCGTTTGTCAAACAGGAGCCGTCTCTGCTCTCTATGCAAGCGATAAAAAGTAAAGGCGTATAGAATAGGAAGGGATTCGCTGGAAAAACTTATTGAAAGTCAAGAATTTCTCCAGATAAAAACCCAAATACTAGAAAATCTGCTCTTGGAAAAATGCATCGTGAAGCGCAATTTCTCACGCAATCACCAGAGGAAATATACAGACAGCTGCTGAAAAAGACCCAAAAATTCATTCAGAATGTTCCACTGAAATATATAGCCTCCTACATTGGTGTGACTCCACAAGCATTGAGCCGTATCCGCAAGCGTATTTTTTTAACTCAGGTTCATTTTTTTAATTCATATTTCTATCGTTACTTTGTGTATATAAAACAATAGATATGAAAAATGAAATTAAAAATATTAGTCATGAGTTTGTTAATGTTTTCAGGGCTTAATGTAAATGCCCAAAATGATGATTTCATCCAGTTAGTTACTGCAGCCACACAAGCGCCCCTCTGGGCATAACTCCCAGCCGTGGCTCTTTGAAATAGGAACAAATGAGATTACGATTTTACCCAACTTCAGCAGGGAACTTCCTGCCGTAGACCCCTAACCATCGTGAATTTTTTTCATGAGTTTGGGCTGTGCATTGGAGAATTTATGTATAAAAGCAAGTAGCCTTGGCTATGCTACTCAAGTGAATATCAGCCCAGAGGGTATTATCAAAAGTAGGATTACAGAAATCAGAGGCTGTTAGAACTGATTTACTTTCAGAATATATCACTAAACGCCAGACCAATCGTTCTGTTTATGATGGGAAGCCAATTCCCGAAGCTGTGCTGAAAAATTTGTTGAAAGATTTTTAATTCTGATAAAGTCAGCATTCAGATTTTTGATAAAAATACAGAAGCATTCGGACAGCTGACAGATGCTGTGATGCAGGGAAATACTATACAAATGAACGACCCAGCATTCAAGTCCGAATTGCTCTCATGGATACGCTTTTAACAAGAAACATTCTGAAAGCACTAATGATGGGATTAGCTATGCTGCTCTGGGAGCGCCCAATCTTCCGCAATGGATTACAGAACCAATTGTGAAAATGAGCCTTAAAGGTAAAAAGCAAAATAAAACCGACCTAAAGAAAATCAATTCTTTCTTCCAATATCGTGCTTATCACCAGCGCCGCGGATGATATACACTCATGGATAGATGCAGGGCGTACGCTCCAGCGTTTTCTGCTCTCACTTACGAAGGAAAATATTGCGCATGCCTATATCAACCAGCCTTGCGAAGTTCCTGAGGTTAGGAATCAGCTACGGGAAAAGATAGCTGTTAATCATCAATTTCCGCAGATTCTGCTTCGTATAGGATACGCTAAGCTACTGCCTTATTCCAAGCGAAAACCCATACGAGAAGTTATAAAGAATAAATAATTATTTAATAAAAACTGTTTGTTCGCTTGGTTCCCTTTACTTCGGTAAGGGAATTTTGTTTAATTATAAAATGTTTAATAAATTCGGAGTAAATTTTTAGAAAATGAGAAAAATTTTTGTTATTACTTATTGCGATGTCGTTCATCGGTTGTGTGCAGACACAAAAAGCTGTGTATCAGGAGGAAGAAACTTACACCCAAGAAGACCGAACGCTTATTATTTTTACAATGAGAATGAAATTTCTCCAAAATTTAAAAAAAGAAAAGTGAAATCCTATGGTGCGAAATTATATATGAATACAAGGAAATGAAAAGGCATCGCGGTGAGAATATTTCGAGGAAAATCCATAGAGCAGGGAGAAAAATACTTTGAAAATATAAAAAGGCGTAACCAAGGTCACGAAAGACAGCAAAGTAGAATTGCATTAAAAAGTTTTTGATAAAGAAAAATCCCTATCTGTGATAGGGATTTGTTTGTTATTTTCTTTTCTTCGCTATCCTCAGGAAAACGGCTGAGGGTAAGGTCTTTGGATATTGCTGCCAATTCCATTTTCAGCTTACCAGAAAGCGTCTCGATGACTACGCCGTCTTCTGCAATGGAGAAGATACGCCCGTGGATACCAGAAGTCGTCACGACTCTTCTCCTGGGTTTCAGATTCTCCTGAAATTTCTTTTCTTTTTCTGTTTCGTGAGCTGTGGTCTTATCATTAAGAAATAGAATGCACCTAAAATAAGCAGCATCGGTATGAACTGTTGTAAGTTTTCCATTTTTATTAAAGTTTTTCTAAGTGTTTATTGTACATTCGCCTTAAAGCTCAGTGTAATAGGAGAGTTTTCTGCATTCATGAATACTTGTGCGGTTTTCGTTACAGCTCCAGAGAAGTTTTTAGAGTCAAAACTCAGCGTTACTTGTCCCTTTTCTCCTGGTGCGATGGCATCTTTGGTGTAATCAGGAGCGGTGCATCCGCACGCAGGCTGCACGGAGTTGATGTATAGAGGCTTGTCGCCCGTATTGGTTACTTCGTAGACATGCTGTACCACTTCGCCTTTTTCATCGTCCCAAAATCGTGTTCTTCTTTAGCAAAAACTCGCCTTCGTCATTGGTTCTGCGGGTTTAGTTTCCTCCACAGGCTCTGGCATTGGGTCTGCTTTTTCGTTTTTGGCAAGATACTACAGCGAGGAGCATCATCAGCCCTATTCCTGAAAGTTTCAAAGTATTTTTCATTTCTTTTTGGTTATTTTAAGGTTAAAATTTAATTTCTATTGTTGCTTTTTGATATATCGGTCAAGGATTCCATTTACAAAGATTTGGGATTTGTCAGTAGCGAAAAGCCTTTGCGATTTCTATATATTCATTGATGATGATTCTGGCAGGCGTCAGAGGAAAATAGTCCAATTCTGAAATAGCGGTAGCCAGAATGATTTTTGTCCATTAGCGAGATACGGTCAAGATCCCAGTTCTCGAGTCTTTCTTCTATCTTTTTCGGTTTCTTCCCAGTGGTTCAGGGTTTCGTTGAGCAGTTTCAGAGCGAAATTTCTATCGTCTTCATCTTTTTATCATCTTTATCAAAGTATGCGAAGGCTTGTCCTTGCTGAGGAAACCGAGAGTTTTCTGCGTCATGGAGTTGGCGATGTGGAAATCATCCGCCCAGTGAAGTTCTAAGTCTTCCAAATGGTTCTGGAAATCTTCGTTTTCAGCGACATATCTTAGGGAAAAACTTTTTCCGATGAATTTTTGGTCTTCCTCGAAAGAAAAATTCATCTCCTTTCATGTAATCTTGGAAGAGTTTGCTCGCTTTTATTTTTGTTAAATACCTTGATGAGCAGGTCATCATGGATGTCCCAGATTAGCTTTCTGGTGGTTAGCACTGAAAGACAATCTTTCTTCGTTTTGCTCGAGAAGTTCTCATCGCCTGGTTTCGGATAAATTTCTGATTGGGATTGAGGTCTTCTTCGGTTTTTATGTACTTGTTTTTGTTCAGCTCCATTTGTTTCTCCGCTATTTTTCACAAGGCGATGAGAAAATTAAGCTGATAGATGTACAAAGAATAAATCTTATCTATTTCGGCAAACATATTTCTTGCCAAAACATCCTGTTTTATAGGATTTTGCTGATAAGAATAGATGGTTTGGATGGTTTTTCTCGTAATTGTCTTCTTCCTAACATTTTTTTCAAAAGAACTTTAAGTGGGCAAAGATAAAAATAAAATATTCAATATCAAACATCAACTATGATGAATTTTGTATCTTTGCCACCTTATTAAGCGGATTAAAAAGTGAAAAGAAAAATTATCTTTCTGGGCAGTTCTTTTTAGGGCTGTTTTCTTGTGAGAGAGAATTTGGAAAGAATTTCTTCAAAGAGAAAGATGATTCACTCATAGAAAAGCCCGCAGCCAGAGGAGAAACTCAAAAAGATGTTATAAAACATAGTTGCGGTGAGGCGATATTATGATAGGAAGCGCTTATCCATCTAAAAAGTATCTTCCGAAAGATGATGCGGCAGGAAGTTTTTCGGAGGTGAAAAATCATCTGAAAGGAGACATCGTTTTTGGGAATTTGGAAGGCGTTTTTAGATGAAGGCGAATCCCAAAAGTGCGAAGACAAAGAACCCTCAAAGCTGCTATGTTTTCAGAATGCCGGAGCGATACAGGGAAAATCATCAGAGAAGCTGGGTTTAATCTGATGAGCACCGCGAACAACCATGCAGGGTGATTTTCGGATTAGCAGGAAGGAAAACCACAGCCAAAAGTCCTTGATAATGCAGGAATTTATCATGCAGGAACAAAGGAATATCCTGTCGTGATTTTTGAGAAAGATAATATAAAATACGGCTTCTGCGCCTTTGCACCGAATAAAAATATGCTTTCTCTATTGGATGTCAAAAAGCCAAAGAGATAGTACAGGAACTAAAAATCCCAGACGGACATTACCATCGTTTCTTTTTCATGGCGGTGCGGAAGGGACAGAACATGTGAGAGTTCCTAAAAAGCAGAAATTTTTTACGGAGAAAAATAGAGGAGATGTGCATCATTTCGCGCGCGCTGTGGTGGATGCAGGAGCGGATATCGTGCTGGGACACGGCCCGCATGTGACCCTTGCAGTGGAGGTTTATAAAAATAAATTCATAGCCTACAGCCTTGGGAATTTCAATACTTATGGGAGGTTCAGCCTTACAGGAGATAAAGGCATCGCGCCTCTGCTGGATATAAAACTGAAATCCAACGGCGATTTTTCTCTCTGCAAAGGTGGTTTCTGTAAAGCAGACCAAAGAAAAAGGACTAGAACTGGATGCAGAAAACAGGGCTTTTTCAGCGGATAAAACAGCTGCACAAAAACTGGACTTCCCAGAGCAGAATCTGAAATTCGAAGAAAAACACGATAAAACTCTGATTTTTCAGTTGAATAAAATAAAATCCTATTCGAGGGAAAGCGCCTGGTAGGATTTTTATATAAAATTTTTTAAATTTTATCACTTTAAATTTGAAAAAGAAGAAATATCAATTTGTTTTAAAATTTACTACTATGTATTGCATAGTTTCAAAAATTATTTATGTTTGCGACAAGAAATCATAAAAATTAATATGAAATGAAAAACAAATTGCTGTATTATCGCTCCTTATTTCCGCGATGGGATGGGCTCAGGAAAGTAAACCACAAACCCAAAAAGAAAGAAAAAGGAAATAAAAGAAGTAACGATTACTAAAAACCAAAAAGCGGTGGAGCAGAAGGCTGACCGTACGATATTTGATTTTTCTGAACAGCCGAATCTCAACACGGGAACGGCACTGGAAGGAATCAAAAACTGCCAGGGGCTTATCGTTTCAGACCTTACAGGGATGGCGTATCAAGGGAAAATGCTGGATGTCTATATGGATGGGCGACCGCTGAATATTACCAGCAATGAGCTAAGCGCCTTTTTAGAAGGAATGCCCGCAAATGCCATAGACAGGATAGAGGTGGTAACCAGCCGGGGCGGAATATCCAGCGACTTCTGGTGGTGCGATTCTGAATATAATCACTTCAAAATCAGCGAAAAGCTACCTTTACTGCGACTTATTCTGGGAATTACTCATTTAGTAATTATGACAAATACCGAAGCAAAAACGAACAACTCTATTTTGCTCAATTCCAAAAACAGATGGTTCGGCTGGCAGCTGAATGTAGGGCAGAACTATCTCGAAAATATGAAAAACAATGAAGTAGATGGTATTTCGAGTATATTTAATGATGAAAGGAACAGAGGCTATTTTTGCAAAAGCGGCTTTGACTTTGATTTTAGCCAAAATGATAGATTATTGCTAAATTACAATCTGAATTATAGTAATAATGATGCTGCAGTTCAGAGTAATGGGATTTACAGTGGACTGAGCTACAACAGACAAGATGAAATCAGGGAGCATGAGGCTGAGACATGAAGCTTCGGCAGCATACCAAAAAGATTTAGCTGTTCAGATAGGAAAACTGGATTTTAAATTCACTTATACTAAAAAGAGATAATGATTTTTGAACAGAAAAACTTTGTTTTTAAATCAAATTCCTACTAATCAACTTCTTTTGGATAACAGCTCAGATGCGAGAACGGCTGAATTTCGTAGATTTTTCCCAGCCACTCAATATCTTTGACAAAGGTAAAATCAGCGTTGGAGGGCTTTACGAAAGACTGGATTTTACTACGGAAAGCAGAGGAATTACCAATTTGGACTACCAGAGACAGACGGCGTCTTCTTATGTAGAACCGCAGACTACGATAGGGAAAGCTGGATTTTATCCTCGGAACTCGTGCCGAAGATTATGACATCAGCGGAACTACATATAACAGACAGCACGCATCAATACGATGATTTGCATAAATTCAAGCAGTACCGCCTTTTCCCAAATGCCAGCGTGCAGTATACTTCATGAAAGGAGTGAATTTTTGCGGTCAATTATAATAAGAAAAATCAGCCTGCCGAGTATTTCGCTTTTGAACCCAAATAACAATACTTATGGAAATGGTAATGTTCAAACAACGGAAATGCGAATTTGCAACCAACGATTTTTGATAATATAGAAGCAAAAATTTCAGCATTTGATTATGTGTTTTTGGGATATAATTTAAACTTGGTTAATAATCAAGTTATACAAAAATGACCCGCAGCGGTGATGAGGTTTCTATGATTAATGAAAATATTTCTTCCGCGAGAATACATAATTTTTAATATAGGTTTCCCAATTCCATTTATGATTTTTCACAAAAGTCAATCAAGGAAATCATGGGTTCTATGAGTACAATCCAATCCTGATAAAGTCAGCTTTTTGTATTTCTTTGCGAATTATCAGCTTCAGAGACTTCCAGAAATCAAAACCCTAATGGACTATGGTTTTTAACCTAAATGCCCAGATTGTATTACCAAAGGAATAAAACTGAATGCGAACTCACAGCTATATCCCAGCGAAAATAGGATATTTCTATTTCCAAACTGATAAACCACTGAATAACGCATTGGATATCACATTGTCAAGAAAATTCATGAATGACAGATTAAATGTTTCACTATATGTGAATGATGTGTTTAATACTAATCAAATGTCTGCTCGCTCTATTTATCAGACACCTAATGTATTGATGAGCATTAAGAATGACACCCGTACTTTCGGAATTTCTGTAAATTATAAAAATTCCTACAAGAAATAAATTAGCCAAAGAAAATCCTAATATGCTGGGCAGTGACAAGAAAGAAGACGAAGGAGGATTGATAAAATAACAAAAATCCCTCATTTACGAGGGATTTTTTATTTAGTTAAGGTCAAAAGCTGCACCGATTTGGAAAGTAAACTGGTTGTTTAGTCTTTTTCGTATCCAGCTGCGCTTGTTTTTGTATCTTGCGATAGGGAAAGTAATTTCAGAGAATACTCCAAAACCTTTATTAAAAAGTATCTCGCACCGATATGCCCTCCAAAGTTTTTTTCAAGCTTAAGCTCAAACCTGGGTAAACATCCAGCTGCTCAGGCAGGTTCATAACTCCACCTAAATTAGCATTGAATCTCCCACGAAGGTCAAATCTGTCTCCCTACAGGAGCTTTTTCTACTCCGTTCACATTGTGTTTCGTTCCCCAAAAAGGTAGCTCATCTGTAATCCCTACTGAGAAGCTTCTCCCTAGTCCATAGTCAGCTCCTGCTGTGACACCTGTACCTTTGCTTTTGGATGTTAGCTCCTACATAAGCTCTGATATCATTAGCACCAGTGAATGCTTCCTGTGAATATGCCACAGAAGAAATTGCTAAAAAGCAATCCTGCAAAAATTTTTCATAAATCAAATTATTTTTCGGCAAAAATAAAAATTATTTTTTTAAAATCAATAATTTCAATAAAAAAATATAACGATAATTCCGAGCAGAAATTTGCGGACCTCTATTCTGAGAAATAATAATCGAACTAAAATGATGGAAAACAATAAAAGAAAACTTGAAAAAGCTGCTCTGGACTATCACAGAGCCGAACCTAAAAGGGAAAAATCAAATGGTGCCGTCTAAACCCTACGCTACACAATGGGATTTGAGTCTGGCATATTCTCCTGGGGTGGCAGAACCTTGTCTTGAAATAGAAAAAGACGCCTCCAAGGTCTATGAATACACTTCAAAGGAAATCTCGTGGCTGTAATCAGTAACGGAACGGCAGTTCTGGGGCTTAGTGACATCGGCGCAGAGGCTTCTAAGCCTGTGATGGAGGGCAAAGGGCTTTTGTTCAAGGTGTTTGCGGATATCAATGTTTTTGACATAGAAGTTAATGAAAAAGACCCAGATAAATTTGTAGAAATCGTAAAAAGCGATAGCGCCTACTTTTGGAGGGATAAATTTGGAAGATATCAAAGCGCCAGAGGCTTTTCTATATAGAAAAAAAGACTAAAAGAAGAGCTGGATATCCCACTGATGCACGACGATCAGCACGGAACGGCGATTATCTCCGCAGGCGGCGCTGCTCAATGGTTTAGAAATAGCAGGAAAAAAGATAGAGGACATAAAAATGGTGGTAAATGGCGCAAGGTGGCGGCTATTGCGTGTTCTAAACTTTACATAGAGCTGGGCTTGAAAAAGAAAATATCATAATGTGCGACAGCAAGGGAGTGATCAGCCATAAAGAGAACCAACCTTACGCCTGAGAAATTGGATTTTGTGCAAAATACCGAAGCGGAAACATTGGATGAGGTTTTGGAGGGAGCAGATGTTTTTATCGGACTTTCCAAAGGGAATGTTCTAAAACCCTGAGATTTTTAGCAAAAATGGCAGAAAAATCCTATTGTTTTTGCATTGGCTAATCCTATTCCAGAGATAGACTATGATTTGGCAAAAACAGGCCCGCCCAGATGTGATTATGGCAACGGGAAGAAGCGACTATCCTAATCAGGTGAATAATGTTTTGGGATTCCCTTACATATTCCGTGGTGCGCTGGATGTACAGGCGACCGAGATTAATGAGGAGATGAAAAATAGCGGCGGTTCATGCCATTGCGGATTTAGCGAAAGAACCAGCAACGGAAGCTGTGAAAAAAGGCTTATAATTTGGCTGAAATCAGTTTTGGGAAAGATTATTTCATTCCGAAACCACTTGACAGCAGACTATTTGCAAAAGTTTCTGCCGCAGTTGCCAAAGCAGCCGTAGAAAGCGGAGCTGCAAGAAAACCAATCAGTGATTTTTGCTGAATATGAAAAACAACTTTTCGAAAGGAAAAATAATTTGAATTTTATATAAATTAAATCCTCTTTACCAAAGGAGGATTTTTCATTTTAAAATATTAAATTTGCCTAAAATTTTAAATTATTGATTTATGAAAAAGCTTAATTATTTATTGGTTGCATTATTTTTCTTTTTAGTGCTTAGTTGTAACAGGAGTGATGAGATGCCTCCGCAGCCTGCAGGACAAACTGATAGGAAGCTGGGGTCTTACAAAAACGAGATTAAAAAGGAAATATCACTGTGCTTGGAATAACTACAGCTATAGATATGGATGCGCCGATTACTTCTTATGAAAAAGACAAAAACTACTTTTTTTGCCAGGTGGTACAGGAACTACAGAGGTGTGGGCGAATTTATCTGGAAGCTGTGAAAAGAAAAGGGATGGAAATATCACCTACACTTTTGACAAGGATACCAAAGAACTGGTTGTACATCTAGGGCCAGAGACAACTCGTTCCATTGTGAAAAACTTACGAGTACAGAGCTGGAAGCAGAGGAAAGTGTTACTAATCTACAAGTAAGAGGACTCCTATTTACAGGGACAGTTTATGTGACAATGCAGAAATTATAATTGTTTTGGGTTAAAATATTCACAAGCCTTGCTTTTTTTAGTAAGGCTTTTTCATTTCAAAATATTAAATTTGCCTCTTTAAATCATCAGACCATGTTTTACAATCATCAAGAGATAGAAAAGAAATGGCAGAAGTTTTGGGGAGAAAACCAAACTTTCAAAAGCCAGCAGCCGTCAGAAAGCAGCAAACCGAAATATTATGTTTTTAGATATGTTCCTTATCCATCAGGGGCGGGGCTTCATGTGGGGCATCCGCTGGGGTATATTGCGAGTGATATTTATGCTAGATTCAAAAAGACACCAAGGGTACAATGTCCTTCATCCTGTGGGGTATGACAGCTTTGGGCTTCCTGCTGAACAATATGCGATTCAGACAGGGCAGCACCCTGCAGTTACCACTGAGGAAAACATCAATAGATACGAACAGCAGCTTAAAAATAGGCTTTTCTTTTTGACTGGAGCAGGGAGATTAGAACCTCTGACCCAGCTTATTATAAATGGACGCAGTGGATATTCATAGAGCTGTTTCATTCTTGGTATAATAAGGCTGCGGACAGAGCGGAGAATCATTTCTACCCTTGTGGCTCATTTTGAAAAAGTTCGGGACAGAAAACCTTGATGCTGTGCAGTCCGATGAATTAAATTTCACTGCGGAGGAATGGCTAAACGCTTCTGAGGCGGATAAACAAGATATTTTTATTAAACTACAGAATGGCTTACCGAGCAGAAACTACTGTAAACTGGTGTCCTGCACTCGGAACGGTTCTTGCCAATGATGAGGTAAAAGATGGTAAGTCAGAGCGTGGCGGATACCCTGTTTATCAAAAGAAAATGATGCAGTGGTCTATGCGTATTACAGCTTATTCAGACAGACTTTTGAGAGGGCTGGACGGGCTGGACTGGTCAGAAGCAGTGAAAAGAAAGCCAAAAGAAACTGGATCGGAAAAATCTGAGGGTGCTTTTGGTGAAATTCGGTATTAAAGGTTCTGATGATTTCATAGAGGTTTTCACTACTCGCCCTGATACTATTTTTGGGAGTGTCTTTCGTGACGCTTGCTCCAGAACACGAATTGGTCTCAAAAATCACTACGCCAGAGCAGAAAGAAGCCGTTGAAGCCTATATAGAGGCTACTTCCAAACGCTCCGAAAGAGACAGAATGGCGGATGTGAAGACTATTTCAGGAGTGTTCACAGGGGCTTACGCAGAACATCCTATTACTAAAGAACCTGTCCCTATTTGGCTTGGTGATTATGTTCTTGCAGGATACGGAACAGGTGCTGTGATGGCGGTTCCTGCAGGGGGATGAGAGAGATTTTGCCTTTGCGAAACATTTTGATATTGAGATAAAAAATATATTTGACCAAGATATCTCCGAGAAAGCTTTTTACCGAGAAAGAAGGTATGGTTTATCAAAATTCGGAGTTTCTAAATGGCTGCAGATAGTTATGATAAGGCTGTAAAATCCGTGGTGGAATACTTGGAAAATCATAAAGTAGGAAAATCCAAGATAAACTACCGCCAGAGGGATGCTATTTTTCTCACGCCAAAAGATACTGGGAGAGCCTGTTCCTATTTATTATGAAAACGAAATGCCGTACACTCTGCCTGTTTCTGTGCTTCCACTTGAGTTGCCAGAAGTAGAAAAATACCTGCCAACCGAAGATGGAGACCCGCCGCTAGGGAATGCTAAAAAATTTCGCTTGGGATAAGGTTAATCAAAAAGTGGTGTCTACGGAACTTATTGACAATCAAAATATTTTTCCGCTTGAATTGTCCACTATGCCAGGCTGGGCGGGGAGTTCTTGGTATTTCTTAAGATACATGAACCCAAATAATGAAGCCGAGTTTTGTGATAAAAATATATCCGACTACTGGGGGCAGGTAGATTTGTATATTGGTGGAAGTGAGCATGCTACGGGGCACCTGCTTTATTCTCGTTTTTTTGGACTATGTTCCTGAAAGACAGAGGGTTTGTCAGCCACGAAGAACCTTTTTCAAAAATGATAAACCAAGGGATGATTTTGGGGATTTCGGCATTTGTGTATCGTGTGGATGGAACGAATAAGTATGTTTCAAAAGCACTGGCAAAAGACTACGAAAACTCAAAAAAATCCACATCGATATTTCTCTATTAAAAAGGAACTTCGGACGAGCTGGATTTTGATAAGTTTAAGGCTTGAGCGACCAGAGTTTAAGGATGCTGAATTTATCTTGGAAGACGGAAAATACATCACAGAAAGAGAGGTGGAAAAATGTCTAAATCCAAATATAATGTAGTAAATCCTGATGATATTTTGCGAAGAATATGGAGCGGACTGTCTAAGGCTTTATGAAATGTTCCTTGGGCCGCTGGAGCAGTCTAAGCCATGGAATACACAGGGCTTGAGCGGAGTTTATGGTTTCCTTAGAAGTTCTACAATCTTTTATTTTTGATGGGGATACTTTTTCGGTTTCAGAGGAAGAGTCTACGAAAAGAGGAGCTTAAAATCCTGCATACATTGATTAAAAAGGTGATTTACGATATTGAGAATTTTTCTTTTAATACTTCCGTGTCGCAGTTTATGATAGCCGTGAATGAATTACAGAAAACTAAAATGTAATAAAAAGAGCTATCTTAGAGCCGCTCGCAGTTCTGATTTCGCCTTATGCACCGCATGTTTGTGAGGAGCTTTGGAATCTTCTTGGTAATGCAGAGAGTATAGATTTTCGCGCCTTTCCCTGCTCTGAATGAGGCGTATTTGGTGGAAGATGAAATAGAATATCCAGTGAGTTTTTAATGGAAAGATGAGGTTCAAACTTTCTCTTTCTGCTGAGCTTTCTAAAGAGGAGATAGGAAATAGTAATGAAAAGATGAGAAAAGTAATCCAGCAGCTGGATGGAGCTAAACCAAAAGAAAATCATAGTAGTTCCGAAGAAAATCATCAATATAGTATCCTAATTTGATAAAGATTTTTAAAATTTTGGTAAAGTTTTTGATTATTCTATAAATATAGAAGCTTATTTTAATCAAAAACAGATTTATTTCTTAAAATTTTTCAATTTTTGATGAAATAAATTTGCATAGAACAAAAAGTATTTATTTTACGCAATCAAATAATAATTTATAATTTAGTTTAGATATGAAATGAATGTTTTCAACTCAGGAGCAACAAGTAGTTGCAAGAAAAAAACAGGAGGTCTTAACCCATTTTTTTAGTATTACCACTTTTTATTTATAGTAGGTGTTTGTATTTATCTATTTATCTTTGGTAGTACAGGAAACTTTACTCATAAAGGTGAGGAAGTTAGTGGTGTTTCAGTAGCGTTTTTGGATATTCCATTAAAAGAATTGACACCCTAAATCTGTTATGGGGATGGTGTACATGGGAGGTATGATCGTACCTGTCCTTATTACTTGTGCTATTACAGTATTGGTATTCTCTTTAGAGCGTTTATTCGTTTTGAACAAAGCGGAAGGAGCTGGGAATCTTGAAGCTTTCGTTTTTGAAAATCAGACAATTGAAAAGAAAATAGAATTTCTGAAGCACAAGAAGAATGTGATAAGCAGAGAGGTTCTGTAGGAAATGTTGTTAAAGAAGCTTTTGACTACTTATAAAGCTCTTAGCAAAGAAACTACTATGAACAGAGAGCAAAAATGGCAGCTCTTAGCAAATCTATCGAAGAGGCTACTACACTAGAAATGCCTATGATGGAAAAGAACATGTCCATCCTTTTCTACATTAGGAACAGTAGCTACGCTAATCGCGTTGTTAGGAACCGTAATGGGGATGATCGGTGCGTTCTACGCTCTAGGTGCTGGTGGAGGAACTCCAGATGCTGCAGCTCTATCTATCGGTATCTCTGAAGCCTTGATCAACACGGCATTAGGGAATTGGTACATCTGCTCTTGCTATTATCTTATATAACTTCTTTACATCTAAGATAGATGGTATGACATTTAAGATTGATGAAATCGCAATGTCTATTCAACAATCTTTCGCTGAAACTCAAAGATAAGATTCAGCATCGTGAAAAGGATAATGATTTATCCAAAAGTATAGAAGTTTAATATAAAAATAATACAAAATGGCGAAAAGTAAAACCAAAAAGACACGGCGTATTGACCGATATGACCGCCATGTGTGATGTTACTTTCCTGCTTCTTACCTTTTTTTATCTTGACAACGGAGTTTAAACAGCCCGATGTGGAGAACATTGTAACGCCTTCTTCTGTTTCTAAAATCGAAACTAACTGAGGCTGCGAACACAATGACAATTAGCGTAACGAACGATGGAAGATATTATTTTACTCCCTACCAGTGACCCTGAACATAGAAAAACTATTAGAGGCAATGGGAGAGAAAAATAAAATCACATTTACAGATAAAGAAAAACAAATTTTCGCGAAAACTGAATTTGTAGGTGTGTCGGTTTCTCAGCTAAAAGGTTTCCTACAATTGTCGGAAGACCAGAGAAAAGAATTTCAAAGGAGGTACAATTCCTTTGGATAGTGCAAATAAACAGTTGATAGACTGGGTGGATATAAACCGAAAAATAAATAATGATGCAACCCTTGCCGTAAAAGGAGATGGTAATGCATCATATGATAAATTTAAGGTTTTATTCGAGGATTGAAAAATATAGAATTTTATAAATTCGTGTTGGTAACAACAGAGGAATAAACATAAAAGAATAAAAATGGCAGAAGTACAAGTACAAGAAAAAGGTAACAAAGGAGGTAAAGTCCGTTCCATAGTACTCGTGTAGATATGACACCGATGGTAGATTTGAACTTCCTTTTTATTGATGTTCTTTATGTTTACCACTACCTTTACTAAACCCAACATTATGGACCTGACCCTTCCAGCGAAGCCTGATGATAAGACTACACAGGTAAAAACCGCCTATGGTAGATCTAAGAAACTCTATTACATTCATTATAGGAAAGGATGATAATTTATTTTATCACCAACAGGATGCAAAAAGGACTTAATGAAAGTACTCTTATCAAAACATCTTATGATAGAGAAGGAGTAGAAAAAAAGTAATAGAACAGGCTAAAAAAAGAATGCTGTGAAGAAAGAGAATTTTACGGTAATTATAAAAACCTGTAGATGATGCAAGTTTTAAACATTTCGTAGATATTCTGGATGAAATGGAAATTACAGGAAGTGAGCACTTTGGTATTTCCGAATTGAAGCCTTTTGAAAAAGAGGTTTATGAGCAAAAAGTAAAATAATTTAAAAACCAAAAAGTTATGGCAGAAGAACAATTAAAATACGCAGACTTCGAGGAGTTGGTATTTGAAAACAGAAATAAAAGCCTATGGTGCCTATGACTTGAGGAGAAGTTATAGAGGTCTTTTAACCAAAGCATTCGTTATAGGGAGTATTGTTTTTCCGGCATGATTCTTTTTGCCTTTGGTGTATTCCAAAGCGATAAAAACGGAAGCAAAAGAGGAGGATGGAACAACAGTAATATTAAATCCGGAAGACTTTTGAAACAGTTGAGGAAGAGGATCCGGTTCCAGATGAGCCTTTTGAAAATAAACAAGAAGAGGTGTTACAGAGTTTGGATGATGTGGCACCACCATCAGAACAAGTGGCTACTATTGCCAATGTGGTTCCTGAGCCAGTAGAAAAACGCGCCTATCGAGACGCCGCCACCTACTAAAAAAAGATATGGAAAACAAAGCTATATCTACAAAAACTGTAGAGGGAGTTGCGGCAACTAACAATGCTCCACCACCAGTACAAGGTGTAGAAGGAGGTAGAGGAACTCAGGCTAAAATAGAAGGAGCTAAGATTGTAGATAAACCTGTAGATACAAAGGAGATTCATACTTCAGTAGATGTAGAAGCTGACTATGGTAATGGAGGATTGAACGGGTTTAGAGCAAAAGTCACAGAAAACTTTGATAGTGAAGCGGTACAAGGAGAAGGAATGCTTACTACAACAGTAAAATTCGTAGTGGAAACTAACGGAACTGTTTCTCAGGTAAAAAGCTACAGGATCTAATTCTGATTTCAACAGAGAAGCAGAGAGAGTGGTAAGATCTATCAAAGGATGGAAACCAGCTAAAAAAAGGAGGAGTTAATGTAAGATCTTATTACAGCCTTCCATTGAAAATGAAGTTTGAATAACTTTTTAATCTAATAATAAAAAAGAGAGTAATTTTACTTCTCTTTTTATTATATTTGTCACTATGTTTTATAATATATTAACATTCGTTGTAGGGTTTTTGTACATCATTGTCGGTGTTTTTTGTGATTATTACAAAGATCATTTGGTGTAAAATTAGACCCGATACCTGCAAATGCACTGGGTACTTTGCTTTTGTATTTATGGTGTGTTTAGGCTGGTTAGGGCATTTATTCGTTTAAGAAAAGAAAGAAGAGATGAGGAGTAAATTAGTATTATATATTTTTATCAGCGTTTTTGGTTTTCTCATGCAAAAGTGAGGAACAAAAAGAAGAGGCCACTCCGCTCCATACCAGAGGCGAAAATCACTCTGCAGTATGATGATTCTTTCACTAATATAGCAGAAGCGCTGTCTCAGCGGTATGTGAAGGTTTATCCTAATGCCAAAATCAATCTGAAAGTCAGCAAGGAAGACCAAGCATTGGAGGATTTGCTCAATCATAAAGTGGATATGATCATCATGTCTCGTGAGCTCACGGAAAAGGAGCGAAAATACTGGGATGTGAAGACAAAACTTCCATGGCAGCCCTCTTATTTTTGCGGCGGATGCTGTGTGCTTTGTGGTGAATAAAAACTCTGAAAAACAGCATGTTTCTTTGGAAGAAATAAAAGAAATGCTGAAATCTGGAGATAAAAATTGATTTTTGATGGTGCGAATACAAGTAATCTGAACGCCGTGCTTCAAAAATTAAATTTAGACCTTAAAGATGTGAAATATTCCCGATTAGAAGGGAATGAGAACATTATAGAAAGTCTGGAAAAGTTTTTCTAATCATATCGGTGTGGTCAGCTATAACACGATTAGCCGTCCATACGGAGAAAGAGCTACTGAATTGAGAGAAAATATTAAAATTCTTCCAATAAAAGTAGGAGATTCTCTATTTTTGCCGAATAAAGAAAAACCTAAAAAAACTCAGAAATATCCATTGACCAAACTTCTGTATTTCCTAACAGATGAAGGGACTTTTTGGCGTGGCGAATGGATTGATAAGATATTCATGCACGGATATTGGACAGAAAATAGTAAGTAGAGAAGGGCTTCAGCCGTATAATCTTTATCCAAGAACTATAAATATAATACATAAATAGAATAAAATGAAATTAGATATTTTAGCAATAGGCGCTCATCCTGATGATGTAGAATTTGGATGTGGCGGAACCCTTTGAAATTGGCTTCCGAAGGAAAAAGTATAGGAATCATAGACCTTACACAGGGAGAAATGGGAACCCGCGGCACCATAGAAACAAGGTATGAGGAGGCTGCCAATGCAGCAAAACTATTAGGTCTGAAAGCAAGAGAAAACTTAAAAATGAAAGACGGTTTTTGGTTAATTCCGAAGAATATCAGTTGCGAATAGTGCGGATGATTAGAAAATACCGACCAGAGATTGTCTTTTGTAACGCTTTGGGAAGACCGTCACCCAGACCATGCAAAAAGGGTCTAAACTCGTTTCTGATGCGTGTTTTCTCGCTGGACTTAGAAAGTTAGAAACAGAATATAATGGCGAAAAACAGGAAGCATGGAGACCAAAACATGTTTTTTTCATTATATCCAATGGAAACACATTACGCCTGATTTCGTAGTGGATATTTCTGATTTTATGGAGAAGAAAATGGAAGTTTGTAAAAGCCTACAAGACACAGTTGTTTGATGCGAACTCCAAAGATCCAATAACACACACGGCAACCAAAGACTTTATGGAAAGTATCACATATAGGGCTCAGGATTTAGGAAGATTGAGCGGAGTGGACTATGCAGAGGGCTTTGTGAGTGAGCGATTGCTGGCATTTAAAAATTTTGATGGAATTATTTGGTAGTAAAAGAAAAAAATTAGTATCTTTGCACCACTTCATAATGGTGGCTGTAGCTCAGTTGGTTAGAGCGTCAGATTGTGGTCCCTGAAGGTCGCCGGTTCGATCCCGGTCAGCCACCCACAAAAAAACACATTCCAAAAAGGAATGTGTTTTTATTTATATTATTATTTTAAAATATATTTTTGGTGGTATTTTACTAGATTTTCTATGGGTTTTTTTGTACGATAGTTCCCACATTTAGGCGGTAGTAAGAAGCTACAGACCTTAGAATATCTTGGTAGATATAGGATATGGAACCCACAAAATTGATTTCACAAGAGAAACAGTTTTTATAAGGGAGAATATGATATTCAAAGAACCTTTTCATTTCTTGGAATACTAGATTTTGTAGGTGAGGATGGTTTTTCCTCTCGGCTACGAATTTATTGAAAGAAGCCAGATAAGAGTTAGCCATAGGAGAGTGGTAGATTTTCTGGATAAGATCAGCAGCAGATAGCTGGTAGGTCTGCTCAAAATCATCAGCCAAATCTTTTGGAAGTTTTTCATGAAAAATCCTCACGACAGCTTTTTCCGATGGCACTTCCGCTTCCCTCATCTCCCAGCATATGCCCTAGTGAAGGGAGTTCTCTGTGTAGAGTTTCTCCGTCAAAGAGGCAGGAGTTAGACCCCTGTTCCTAAAATACATACAATGGCAGGAGTTCCCTGATAAGCGGCATAAGCAGCGGCTGTAAGGTCTTCCTGCACAGAGATTTCTGCATTTGGGAAGACTTTTTGGATTTCGCTTTTTTTACGATTTCTTTATTTTCGTCAAAACCACAGCCGGCACCATAGAAATAGATGTTTTTAAGATCGTTTTTTGATTTTTTTATAAGGTCTGGATTTTTCTATTTCGCTGGCTATTTTATCATGTGCTATGATATTAGGATTTAGCCCAATGGTCTCTGTTTTCAGCAGTATTTCTTTGCCGTTTTTCTTGTAAAAGAACCCAATCACATTTGGTGGCTCCGCCATCTACGATTGCAATCATATTTTTTTGTGTAATTTTTGGGAACGAAAATAAGGAATAATTTTTTTAATTTTTAATCAAAATCCATGGCGAATCTTTTTTTACTCAAATGAATTAAAAGTTTAAATTTGCCCTCATAAAAACGAAATGAATGATTTTTAAACCAAAATAAACATTTTTTGTTTTGGTGAAAAGTAATATTAACAGATAAATTATTGATATTGAAAAAAAGATACTTGTTTATATTTGGCGAGGCTGGTTCGTGCTTTTTAGGAATATTTTTGACACTATTTTTTTAGGTTTTTTTGTTTATTTTTAGCATTAAACGACAGATATACCAAAACAATGCTACAAACTGATAAGAATGTGGTGTCTTGGGATGTTCTATGGAATGGGCTTTCGGTATGACTTTATAAAAAGAAACTAAAAAATATAGATCCTAATAAACAGTACATCATCATAGCCAATCATACCTCTATGATAGATGTGATGCTTCCGTGTATTCTGCATCCAGAGCATCCTATTTGTTTTTGTAGGGAAGAAAGAATTGGAAAAAAATTCCTATCTTTGGCTCTATCTACAAAAGGGTATTTGTAAGCGTGGATAGAAGCGACCCAAAAAGCAGGGCGGATGTTCTACACCAAGTGTGCAGAGCGTATAAAAGGAAGGGAAAAGTATAGCGATTTTCCCAGAGGAGGCGTTCAGATGATACCTCTATCGTGCTGGATAATTTTTAAAAACGGGGCTTTTTCTATGGCAGTGCAGCATCAGATAGAGATAGTGGTTTACACCTTTGTAGGATTAAAAAGAAATGTTTCCTTTTTGATAATAGTAAGGGATATCCTGGCAAGATGAAGGTTTATTTAAATGATATATTAGAGCCTAATACCGATATGGAAACCCTGAAACAGAAGGCTTACGATATGATATTGAAAACAATAGAAAAAAATTAAATTTTGATATGAAACAGCAGGAGCAACAAACCAAGTGGTCGCAATTTATTCCATTGATAAGTGTATTTTTCTTTTTGGGGATTTGTGGCGGCGAGTAATGATATTTTGATCCCTGTATTTTAAAAACAGTTTTACGCTTTCGCAGCTGGAATCTCAGTTGGTGAATAATGCTTTCTATGCGGCGTATTTCGTTGGCTCGTTGGTGTTTTTATCATTTCAATGAGAGGGATGTCCTCCAAAAAAATTTGGATACAAAAACTCTTGCTTTTGGGCTTTCTATCTCAGCTATGGGGGCGTTTTTATTCGTGCCGGCAGCTTCTATGAATAATTATTGGATTTTTCTGACAGCCTTGTTTGTGGTTGGTTTAGGGTTTTCTGTTCAGCAGATAGTAGCCAATCCACTTGCCATAAAAAAATGGGTAGTCCAGAAACAGGGACGCACCGTCTGACGATGGCCGGTGGAATCAATTCACTGGGAACTACGATAGGGCCGATTATCCTTGGAATTGCGATTTTTGGGAATCAAAATTCTTCATCGAGTCTTAATCTGAATGATGTCAAAATTCCTTTCGTTATTTTTAGGATTGGCGTTTCTTTTTAGTTGCGGCGTTTTTGATGTTTTTCTAAAAATAGAAGACCCATCAAAAGAGGAAGAAACCCAAGATGAAAGCGCAGAAGAAGGATTTAATATATTGAAATACCCGCAGCTGATGATGGGAATGCTGGCGATTTTTTTATCTATGTAGGTGTAGAGGTTTCTATCGTGAGTAATCTTCCTGCTTTTGCTCCAAACTTCGGAATTTGGGGGCTTTTTAGAGGAAAATTTAGCGCCGTTTATTTCGCTTTATTGGGGAAGTTTGATGATTGGCCGTTGGAATGGCGGAGTTAATGTATTTGATTTCTAAAACTACCAATATGGTTCTAAAATTCATCGTGCCGTTTGTTGCCTTTGCAATTATCATAGGAGCTAATATTCTCAGTGGTAAAGATGTTTCTTCGTTTTATATTTATCCTGTGTGGATAGTTATTTTTCGTGCTGATGAGTTTTTAGGCGGTAAAAACGCAGGAAAAACCCTTATGATTTTTGGTTTGGCTGGAGTTCTGATGATGTTTTTGGGCTTGGTGTATCCAGACAAAGAAACAGCAAGATATTTCTTTATTTCAGGCGGTCTGTTCTGTTCTATCATGTGGCCTGCTATTTTTGATTTGGCGATTACAGGGCTTGGCAAAAACACAGGGAAGGCATCTTCCTTTTTGATAATGATGATTTTGGGCGGTGGGATTATTCCGCTGATGCAGGGCGCGATTTGTGATTTTTGATTTGAAAAACCCAAATGGGATTTTTGGACTTTCGTACACTCATTTTTCGTATATCATTCCGTTGTTTTTGTTTTTGCATATTTGGCGTTTTATGGATTTATAACGCCGAAAATTTTCGAAAAAGCAAAGGCGCTGTTTAATTATTAAAAATAGAATAAAAATAGAATAAAAAAATGTTGTCAAAGAGAAGATTTTTGGGTAGGTTTTATTCGTTATTCAGATTCTTCTCTTTTATCTGTTTTTCTCGGTGGAGTGGAGCGGTCTATTTCGTTGATTTTTCTTTTTGAACAAAAGAAATATCTTTTTTTCAATCTGTTTTTCTAAAATTCCTTTTTCGTTAGGAGATGTTGTTTATTTTTGTTTTGGGATTGCTTTTTGGTTTTTAGCATTTTCAAATTATTTAATTCCAAAAACGAGAAAAAGTGTATTCATTACGGCTTTTGAAGGGGCTTAATGTTTTTTTATTTTTGTTTATCAGTTGGTTTTGGGGGATGACCTATTTTCAGCGACCGATTGTTTTTGGCTTTGGATGAAAAAGAGCCGCAAATTGTAGAAATAAAATCCCTCGCGTTGAAATATCTGCATCAGGCGAAGCGTACCAGAATGCTCGTAAAAGAGGATGGAAAAGGCGTTTTTCCAGATTCAGGATTTAGAAAAAAATAAAACGAAATTCTCTCTCGGCAGAAAAAATCCCAGCTTTTTTAGGAAATAAAATTTCTACCGAAATTGATAATTTTTAAACCAAGTCTATATTCTGAATTTATGAATTATACGGGGTTTCTGGGGTATTATAATCCGTTCAGCACAGAGGCGCAGTATAATTCTCATCTTCCTCACACCTATCTTCCTTTTACTCTATCCCATGAGTCTGCCCATCAGCTGGGGGTTTGCCCGTGAGCAGGAGGCTAATTTTGTGGGGTATTTGGTGGGAATTGGTTCCGAAAAATCCAGAGCTGAGATACAGCACGGAATATTTTTGCCTTAAAGAGTCTGCTCAGAGCATTGATTACAGAAGATGAAGATTTTTGTGAAAACCGTAATAGCGCAATACAGTGATGAAATGAAGAGGGATTATCAAACGGAGAAAGATTTTTGTGGAGGAATATCAAGGGCCGATGAACACATTTTTTGCGTTTACGAATGACCTGTTTCTGAAAAACAAACCAGCAAGGAAGGCGCCGTTACTTATAGCTATTTTTGTGGATTTATTGGTTCGTTATGAAAGGATGAACCACACCAAATAAAAACCCCCATATTTACATATGAGGGTAAAAACACAAATGATGAAAAAAATTATTACTTTTAGCAATACCTAACAGGCTTTTTAAAAAGGGTGTGCAAAAAGTAATAATAAATTTTTGTAATAAAAATAAATCGCCAATAAATTGTTTAATTTTTGAAATATTTCAAAATATTTTGAATAAATATCTTTTTAAAGGTTTTTGTGTAATGTATGTTCGTTTATTTTTCTGTTTAATTTTTATGAGAAAAATCAGATCTCATATAATTGCCTTTCAAAAATCAGAAATTTTTACGAATTGTTTCTGTATTCTTTTTGTTCATTTTTCATATCATATTTTTTAAAAATAATGATGGAAAGAAACCGATAAATTTCTTACTTTTTGTCACCATTAGTGAAAAATTAGAATTATGACTTCGAAAGAAATACGCCAGAAATTTTTAGAATTTTTTTAAAAAGCAAAGAGCATGAGATAGTGCCTTCTGCACCTATCGTTTTTGAAAGATGACCCTACGCTGATGTTTTTCCAACTCGGGGATGACTCAGTTTAAGGATTTTTTTCCTCGGATACAAAGAACCGAAATCCGTCCGTGTAGCTGATACACAAAAAGTGTTTGAGAGTTTCAGGAAAGCATAATGATTTGGATGATGTAGGGCGTGATACCTATCACCATACGATGTTCGAGATGCTGGGGAACTGGTCTTTTGGGGATTATTTCAAAAAGAAGCGATTGCTTGGGCGTGGGAACTTTTGACCGAAGTTTATAAAATACCGAAAAGAAAATCTGTATGTAACGATTTTCAGAAGGAGATGCTTCGAAAAACTTGGAAAGAGACCAAGATGCATACGATTTTTGGAAAAGAACATATCGATGAAAAGCCGAATAATAAACGGAAACAAGAAAGATAATTTCTGGGGAAATGGGCGAGCAAGGGACCATGTGGGCCATGTTCCGAAATTCATGTGGATTTGAGAAGTGAAGATGAAAAAGCCAGAGTTTCAGGAAAAGATTTGGTAAATAATGACCATCCTGCAGGTTGTAGAGATTTGGAATCTCGTATTTATGGAGTTCAACCGAAAGGCAGATGGCTCATTAGAAAAAAATTACCAAAACAGAATGTGGATACAGGGATGGGCTTTGAGCGTCTTTGTATGGCACTTCAGGGAAATCTTCTAATTATGATACGGATGTTTTCACGCCTTTGATAGAAAAAGTAGAGGAACTTTCAGGGAAAAATATACAGGGAAACTGGATGATGAAAAGGATATTGCCATTCGTGTGATTGTAGACCATATTCGTGCAGTTTCTTTTTGCTATCGCTGACGGGCAGCTTCCTTCTAATGGTGGAGCAGGATATGTTATCAGAAGAATTTTGAGAAGGGCGATCCGCTACGCATTTACTTTTCTTGGGCAGAAAAGAACCTTTTTATTTACAAGTTGGTAGCTACTCTTGCTCAGCAGATGGGTGGAGCTTTCCCCAGAGCTGGACAAGCAGTATGAATTGATTAAAAATGTAATAAAAGAAGAGGAAAATTCATTCCTAAGAACTCTGGAACAAAGGGCTTCTCATGCTGGATACGATGATGAATAACGCAACTGAAAAAAAGTGATTTCAGGGGAGCAAGGCGTTTGAGCTGTATGACACTTATGGTTTCCCGATAGACCTTACGGCGCTTATCCTCACAGAGAAAGGTTTCACTTTGGATGAAAAAAAGGCTTTGAAGAAGAATTACAAAAACAAAAGAACGCTCTCGTGCTGCGGCACAGATGAAAACCGATGACTGGGTGGTTCTTCGCGAGGATGATGAGGAAGAGTTCATCGGGTATGATACTTTGGAGGAATAGTTCGTGTGACTAAATACAGAAAAGTAGAAAGCCAAAAGGACGGAACGCTTTATCATTTGGTGTTTAATGTTACTCCATTCTATCCAGAAGGAGGAGGGCAGGTAGGAGACAAAGGTCTTTTGGTTTCTGCAAATGGCGATGTTACCTATATCATTGATACTAAGAAAGAAAACAACCTGATAATTCATCTTTCTGAAACTTTACCGATGAATATAGATGAACCTCTGAAGGCGGAGGTAAAGGGAAGAATCTTTGCAGAGGCGAATCACTCGGCTACGCACTTGCTGCATCAGGCGCTTAGAGAGGTTTTAGGGACGCATGTGGAGCAGAGAGGTTCTCGTGTAGATACGCAGTCTCTGAGATTTGACTTTTCTCATTTCCAAAAATGACCGATGAGGAAATTTGTGAAGTAGAAAAAGAGTAAATGAGAGAATTCACCAGAAAATAGCTCTTCAAGAGCATAGAAATATCACCATGCAGCAGGCGATGGATGCTGGTGCGATGGCGCTTTCGGGGAGAAATACGGAGACAGAGTTCGTATGATTCAGTTTGGAGAAAGTAAAGAACTTTGTGGTGGAACGCATGTGAAAAACACATCGGATATTTGGTATTTCAAAATTGTTTCCGAAGGAGCGGTGGCAGCAAGAATCCGCCGTGTGGAGGCGATTACGAGAGACAGAGTAAGACAGTATTTTTTCTGATTTGGAAGAACAAGCGGACAAACTTTCAGAACTATTGAAATCAAAGATTTGGTAAAACAAGTAGAAAAAAATTATTGGAAGAAAATAATGCTCTGAAAGCCGAAATAGAAGCTTTGAAAAAGAAAAAAAGCAAAAAGGAGAAATCCAAAACTGGAAGAACGATTTCCTAGATAAAGGGAGACAAAAACTTTTGGTAAAGAGAACATCTCTGGATGCAGGAACTGTGAAAGATATTGTCTTCCAGCTGAAAAAGAAGTTCCGCAGTCTGTGGTAGTTATCCTTTCTGATGCAGGAGAAAAACCAATGCTTACAGTAGGGGTTTCGGCTGATATTGAGGATAAATATCATGCAGAAACATCGTGAAAGACCTTGCGAAAGAAATCCAAGGCGGCGGCGGTGAAACCCAGGCTTTGCGACTGCTGGCGGGAAAAAAACCCTAGACAGCTTAGCCAATGCAGAGAAAAAAGCATTAGAACTATAAAAAGAAAAAGCTCCTTCAAAAAGGAGCTTTTTATTTTCTCTTGTTGAAAACTACATCTATCAAAACACCAGAGATGATGATAATTACGCCGGCAATTAGTGAGAAAGTCAGGGTTTCATCGAATAGTCCCACGCTTATCATCACGGCTACCACAGGCTCCACAGCTCCCATAATGGCAGTAGGCGTAGAACCGATATATTTAATGGCATAAACCAGCGAAACCACTGATAAAGCCGTAGTTATCAGCGAGAATAAAGCCAAATGAGTGCCGATTTCCAGAGAGGAATAGCGACACTATTTCCTAAAAACAAGTGTTTTAACGAGGAAAAACAACGACGCAAATACCATTGAATAAAAAGAAACTTTCACGCCAGAGGCATTGATTTTTAGTTTTATTGACAATAATCATATACAAAGCATACATCAATGCGCCCAGCAGCGAAACGAAAAAGTCCGATGTAATTGATTACAAAATTATCTTTAATGCTCAAAACTCCCACTCCTACAACTACGATAACCAGTGAAATGGTGGTAGCAAGTGTTATTTTTCTTTGAAAAATATTCCCCAAAATCAGAGCAACCATAATGGGATAAATAAAAAAATATAGTAGAGGCAATCCCAGGGCTCAGAAAATCATATGCTATAAACAGAAACTCCGCAGAGAGAGCGTAGAAAAGCCCTAAAATACTTAAAACAGAGCCTTCTTTTAAATTGATTTTTTTACGCTTTCTTTTTGATAAAAACCAAATATCCCAAAATCAGAATTGCCGCAATCAAGAACCGATAAAATAAGGCTGTATCCACAGAGAAAAAAATCCAGTTTTTCAGTGGAATCATAAAAAGCGGAATCATTCCGTAAGTAAGCGCCGAAACGAGGGCAAATAAATACCCTTTTTAGTGTATCACTCATTGTTTAGATGGTTTTTAAAAATTTGTCCATTTTTTCCCATTTTTGGGCAAATAATTTGGCAAAAATAGGAAAAAACCAATCAAATAAATGATTAAATTTGGTTCTTTTTAAAAAAATAGGAAGATTTATGCTGGCTTTTTATTGTAATGGTTGGGGCTATTATTGTTGGTTTTTGTTATTTTATTTCATTGTCTCTAAAAGATGAAATAGATATGAAAACAATGGCTTTTTTGTATAAAATAGGAGTGGTTCTTTCGGTTCTGGCTGCTATTGGTTTTACTATTTATATAGGATATAGAGTTTCTGTGAGTGAGCGTAACTTGTTGCCTTTCAGTGTTGTATTCATGTCTGTTGGGGTGATAGTGAGAGTTTTAGAATTTGTAAAGACTGGAAAATAATAGCTAAAAACTTTTTATTTCTTATTTGGGGAGTTTCTTTTGTTTTTACCTGGGAAAAGGGAAAAAAAGTGTATGATTTTGAAAATTATATAATGCAGTGGCCGTATGCGTTTTTGCTGGTATATTCGCTGTTATTTTTTTCATTAGATATGAGGAAAAAAATAACCACAAACTTACGGAAGGAATCACATTGCTATTGTCAATATCTATGCTGTACTGGTGTTTGGATGTCGGTTTGTTTAGTGATTTTGATAATAAGTTTTTGGTTTTTCTTGCTGTTTTTGTGGTTTTTTTCTTCGTTGGCATCTATATTTTATATACTTACCGATATAGAATTGACAAAAACATAGATTAACATTGAGTATTTGGAGTGCGATTATAATCCTCGTTTTTCCATAGATAATATTTATAATGTCTATAATAAAGGAGATTTGGAATCTTCAAAATTATTTTTCTGAAAATTTTATCTTGGCGGTGCAGCATTTTTATTAGGGATTTCATCGGTGTATTTTTGTTCAGAATGCGGCACTAATTTTTCAGGTTTCTTCCTAGTAAAGGAGGAAATTATAGTGAGGATTTAGCCAAAATAAAGAAGGAGCATAGTTTATAGATATTCTAATCAACAGGTAGATAGCTATCTTGCCTTTCTGTGTTTGGTCTATTCTTTAGTGCTTTATGGGCTTAATATGAAGTATCATATATTTCCGAGAAATGTGATGATTTGGTTTGTGATTTTTACATTTCCGATGGTACTTAGACTTAGTAAAATTAAAATTTTAAAGTAAGATTAAAATAAAAACGCCCTTTTTAAGGCGTTTTTTTATTATAATTAGAAGTTTTGGAAAAAGAATGTTGTTTTCAAGATGGATGTAGAGTTGTAGATATTCATCAAACTCATTGAGCATCTGGAATGTAACTCTGTATGTGGTGCAAGCACCTTCGGGAGGCGTGAAATCATCCGAAACCCTTGCAATCTCCTCAAATCTTTCCTTTTCTGTTTGATAGACTGCCTGTAGTTTTCTGATGTATATAATTGATTTCAAAAATTATCTTTAATACTCAAAATACTTACTCCCATAACTACGATAACTAGTGGAATGGAGGAGGCAAGCGTTATTTTTCTTTGAGAAATATTTCCAAAATAAAGGGCAACTATAATGAGGTAAATAAAAATACAGTAAAAAGCAATCCTATGGCTCAGAAAATCATACGCTATAAACAGAAACTCAACGGAGAGAGCGTAAAAAGCTCTAAAAAATACTTAAAACAATGTCTTATAAAATAGGAAAAACCTGTCAGATGACTTTTAAAAAGAAGTCAAGAATGTTAAAAACCTAAGATAACCCCCGTAGCATTTGGTATAATTAAGATATAATCTTTTTTTCGGCTCCTTTGTCCAGCCATAAATAACCCCAAATCAAACAAGAAATGGAAGCAAATAAAGGCTGCCACGGCTGTCCTTTTTCTCCCTGTAAATTTGCGATAATTTGTGGAATATAAGCGATAAACACAGCAATTCAATAAAAAGCTCCAATGGAACCTATGAAAGTATTTATTTTTCTTCTTTGTCATATATGATTTCTTTTTTTATTTCTTTTTTTATTTCTTTTTATTTCTTTTTTTATTTCTTTTTAGAATCTTATTTTCTTCATATCCCTAATAAATTAGGATATATGATTACAAATTTATATATATAAAAACAAAAAACGCCCTTTAAAAAGGCGTTTTATAATTAAGTTTTGGAAAAAGGATGTTGTTTTTCAAGATGAATGTAGAGCTGTAGATATTCATCAAACTCATTGAGCATCTGGAATGTAACTCTGTATGTAGTGCAAGGCACCTTCGGGAGGTGTGAAATCATCCGAAACTCTCGCAATCTCCTCAAATCTTTCCTTTTCTGTTTTGATAGATTGCCTGTAGTTTTTCTATGTAAGCCTGTAAATCTCCACTGAATGCAATCTCAGAGTTCTGCTCTTTTTCTCTGATGTATGGGAAGAGTTTTTTTCCTCGGCATCTCTCAGGTGTACGATGAGATTTTTGAGAAGAAAGGGTGAATAGTTCATTGATTTTTGAACAATTCTGGATGTCTCTCGCCGTGAACTCGGCAGAGTTTATCCAAAAACTGAAACAGGTAGATAGATTTCTCCTGAATATATTCGTGGTGAACTTCCTTGATGTAATCAGCCAAATCAGTAAAGGGACCAATTATTAAAATCATTTTCTTCTGCTGCTCCCTGTGGAGTGTTTTTCAGGTCTTCGTAGATAGGAGCAGGGTCTAAGTCCTTCATTCTGCAGGTTTCCTCTATTGTTCTACCGCCTTTGCAGCAGAAGTTTATCCCATATTTTTTTGAAAACAGCCGCCGTACGGAAATTTTTCCGCTACATATTCGCCTATGGTTTTTCTTGTAATTGATTCATAAAATAAAAATTTTGGGTTCAAATGTACTAATTTAGAATCAATAAAAAGGATTGCAATTTGCAGCAATCCTTTTTGAGTAAATATTAAGTCTAAAACTTCCATCCTAATGTAAGGATAAGTTGTCCTTTTTGGTTCTTTGCATTAGAAACGATGCTAGTGTCACTTACGCTGTAGTTTCCTTCGCTGCCATTACCATCTCTATTGACATATGTTCCCGCAAAAGAATGGGTTGCTGTGTTCATGAGTTCTGTGCTGGTAGGATGCATCGATGTAGAACATTTTGAAATCATATCCTATCCCTCCTGAAATCACCTGTGTTTTTCCCTACGATGTAGTTGGACAATTTTCCACTTACTACATTTGCGTTATTGTCAAACATCGTTTCTGTATGGTCTTTGAATGGGCTGGTTGTAAAGGCGTACCCACCTCTTACACGGAAAGATTTTTATTCTGTATTCTCCTCCTATTCTTACCTCGTGCTGAGCCTTGTAGGTAGATTCATAGAAGTTATTCAGCTGAACATCTGCTGCACCACCACCGAAATTAGGCTTACCTAAATCCACTCTGTAATCCACATTAAAAAGCAAAATGCTTATTAGGAATAAAAAGCTCCACTCAGTGTCAGTTTAGTCGGAGTTCTGAAAGTGCAGTTTTCTGTATAACTATTTTTGAGAAAGACCTAAACTATTTCTTGAGTAAAAATTGTACTCTCTATCTATGCTGTACCAAGTAGGTGATTCTATAGCTGCTCCTAATCTGACAGCGTTGCTCAGTTTTCCTATCACCCCAAGAGATGGCGAGAAACCATCGCCTTCCTCTATATAAGGTGTATTTTTGTTTGGTGAAATATTTTTGAGGTTCTTGTATTTAATGAGGAAACTTTTACTTCATCATATTGTTCAATATTCACAGAGAGAAATTCACTGCTGCACCTATATAGATTTTTGTTGTCATAATTTCCACCAATACCCAAGTTCAGTTTAGAACGATGTCCGATGGTTTCAGTACAAATGCCCTTCGAATATGTTGTAATCTGAAGGAGAGGTCTGTCCTTGTGGAATTATAGCTTGTGTAATGTTTGCATTTCCTGGAGATTGTAGTTTGTCGTTCACATTTTGTGTAACATAGTTTATTCCCACATTTACAAACTTCCATGCGCTATTTTCTTTTTGTCTGAAAAGACAAAACGCCATTAACACTACCTAAATTAACTTTACTGGTATTTTTGGCTCGTAGATTTTTCCAGCCAGACTGGCAGTAGATTTATTAGAATTGATAACCAGAGAAGCACTTACATCATCTGTGATGAATACTCCCAGACCAGCTGGGTTGGTATTTAGTACAGAGGCATCTCCGCCAATGCTCCCATAGAACCAGCCATTGCGCTATATCTCGCTGTTCCTAAGGAAGATATATTGTCATAAATCGTAGAGGTGTTTCTGATGATAGAAACATCCTGTGCAAAAGAACAAAGCACTTGCCGAAATACCCGCTAATATTGAAATTTTCTTTGTCATTTTTTTACAATAATTTTTAAATTTTACCAGTTTGATCTTCTTCCAAAACCACCATTTCCAGTAGTGGAACTACCACTGTTTCCTCCATTGCTTGATGAAGGATTGCTTCTCCAAGTGTTATTCTGTTGTATATCAGAATTGTGATTTCCCCAGTTGGATCTGTCAAAAACCATTGTTCGGTCTATTCATCTGGTTGTTACTTCTATTAAATCCACCATTGTTAGGTGTGTAGGTTCTGCCACGATAGGAGTTATTGTCACTTCCTCTGTAGATTTCATCTGGGTCCTTCTTCTGTAAGTTTTCACTAGGGTCTGTAATAACGAGGGTTGTAATAGTAATCATCATAGTAATAACCATCATAATAACCACGGTAATATGGATTGTAGTAATAAGGGTTATAGTAGTAATTGTTATAGTAATAAGGGCTGTATCCCCAGTGAGTTATAATTCCAGTAAGGATTGTAATAATAATTGTAATTATAGCTCCATGGACTTACTCCCCACGAGAAACCCTAATCCCCATCCTAGAAGAACGAGGGTAGCCGAAGTATGAATTATAATACCCGAAATAATACGGCGAATAAAAACTGCTGTAATAAGGATAACCCCAAGAATAATTGTCATAGTAGAAATTATTCTGAGTTCCTGCTGATAAGTTCCCCAGTCAGAGCTGGAAGAGATTCGCTGGCTTTCTCCACCCCAGTTCTTGTTGCTGTATTTTTGGTTTTTGTAGTTGTTGGTTTTTCTGAGCTTGTCCGATGATTCCTGTGGAATTATCACCCTCAAAACCAGTTCTTTCATCTCTGTCGTAGTAGTCAGGCTCCTGCCATGCTATTTTTCTTTCTATTTTGTCCGTTGCAGGATCGTAATAGATACCGTCTGTCTCTGTGTATCCAGACTGGACACCACAGAAACCAAAAATAATCCACTCGCTCAGCCAAGGCTGTTTTGGAGACAAAAGGGATTATTGTATCAGAAAAATGTATTATTTTTTTCATACCAAATGGTTTAATGTTAATTACTATATTTGCAGAATAATTACCAATAATTATACCAAAAATCATATTGGAGTAATCCTGAATAATGATTTTTTTATCAGTAAAAATAAAAATATTTTAATATTTATGGCAAAAATTAACTTCAAGAGCAGAAGATTATAGTAAATGGTATAACGAACTTATCGTAGGAGCAGACCTAGCGGAGAACTCAGGTGTTCGCGGCTGTATGGTTATCAAGCCGTATGGATACGCCATTTTGGGAAAAGATGAGAGATGAGCTGGACAGAAGATTTAAGGAAACAGGACACCAAAACGCTTATTTCCCAATTTTCGTTCCGAAAAGTTTGTTCGAAGCAGAAGAAAAAACGCAGAGGATTTGCTAAAGAATGTGCCGTAGTTACGCACTATCGTTTTGAAAAACAGACCCAGAAAATCCATCAAAACTTATCGTAGATCCAGAAGCAAAATTGGAGGAAGAGCTTATCGTAAGACCTACTTCGGAGGCGATAATTTGGAATACTTATAAAAAAACTGGATTCAGTCTTATAGAGACCTTCCGATACTTATAAACCAATGGGCGAATGTGGTTCGATGGGAGATGAGAACGCGTCCGTTTCTTCGTACTTCGGAATTTCTTTGTCAGGAAGGGCACACTGCTCACGCTACCAAGGAAGAAGCAGAAGCAGAAGCAAAACAGATGATGGAAGTTTATGCTGATTTCTCTGAAAAATGATGGCAGTGCCAGTGGTTCGTGGGCTGAAATCTCCAAGCGAGAGATTCGCAAGGAGCAGACGAGACCTATTGTATAGAAGCGATGATGCAGGACGGAAAGGCGCTTCAGGCTGGGACTTCACACTTTTTAGGGTCAAAACTTCGCAAAAAGCATTCGATGTGAAATTCACAAACAGCGAAGGCAAGATAGAATACGCTTGGGCATCATCGTGGGGAGTATCAACCCGATTGATGGGGGCGCTTATCATGTCGCATTCAGATGATTTCGGATTGGTTTTGCCTCCGAAACTTGCGCCGATACAGGTAGTCATCGTGCCGATATTCAAAGGTGAGGAACAATTAGCCCAAATTGATGAAGTTGCCCTCGGAATTAGTGAAAAACTGAAAGCGCTGGAAATTTCTGTAAAGTACGACAACCGCGCTACACACAAACCAGGTTGGAAATTCGCAGAATACGAGGTTGAAAAGGCGTGCCGGTGAGAATAGCCATAGGGCCGAAGGATTTAGAAAACGGTATGGTGGAAATCGCAAGGAGAGATACGCTGAGCAAAGAAACTCAGCCGATATGCAGGGTGGAGAATTACATTCACCAGCTTCTTACGAAAATTCAGGAAGACATCTACCAGCGTGCGCTTAACTTCCGAAATGAAAACATTACAAAAAGTTGATACTTACGAGGAGTTCAAAAAGTTTTTGGAGGAAAAAGGCGGTTTCATCGCAGCTCACTGGGATGGAACGGAGGAAGAAGAGGAACGCATCAAGGAGGAAACCAAAGCTACTATCAGATGTATCCCGTTGGATGCTGTGGAGGAAGACGAGTGTGTCCCTTATTTCAGGAAACCTTCTAAACGCAGAGTTCTTTTTCGCTAAGGCGTACTAATAAAATATAAAAACTGCTCTCTATTGGAGCAGTTTTTTATTTTAAGATGATGGATTTTTCGTTGATTAGGTTTTTTCCATTTGTGTATGATTTTTCAAAATCGCATCACGATTCTTTTTACTTTTTGATGAAAGAGGGTAGTTTTGCTACCAGCGACATGCCTTTTTCGCTCGCGAAGTTCGGAAGAAACATAATCTTCGATTAGTTTCATGTGTAGTGTATTTCTAGCCCAAAGAGATTTTTCCCGTACATTTTTCTTGAAAAATAAGGCAGCCCAAAAATACAGTCGCGCCTTAGTCCATCTTCATTTGGGTTTATTTTATTGTAGGTTTCTTTATAATGAGGTTTCGTGGATGATGAGAAAAAGAACAATTTGGGCATTTGAAGAAAACTTTATCCATTTTGTTTTTATTCCATGCTGTTCGTTGTGGATGGTCGCACCGCAGTTGGGACAGTTTAGTTTGATAACAGCCGTGAAAGACAGCTGGTCTTCACTTTTTCTTTTCGTATCCACAATGGCAGCAGTGGACTGAGGTGTCCGCTAGGCGTTATGACAGCAGAATTATGGCATTCAGGGCAGACGACCCAAGTGCCTTCTTCCCATATTTTGACATGTTTTTCTTGATAACGCTTCATTTTATGGGAAATTATTTCTTTTTGCCAGAAAAAGAACCCAAATTTTTCTAAAAGGCACTAGTAGGGACAGCATCCAGTAATGCTTGTTGGTTTTTCCTTTTTCGGACTGCATGTAGTACATCAGCTGTGGAGTGAGCCAGCTTAGACTTACGCTTGACCCTACATAAACTCTGTTTCGTAATTTTCCGTTTTTCTAGATTTATGTAGATTTCATCATGGGCATAGAGGCTTACAGGAATGTCTTTGACTTTTTATTTTTGTAGTTTAGACCTAATCTATTTCTGTAAGTAACAGTATTACTTGCGTAGTTTTTTTATCTGATAGTAGTACATATTTCTGTCAGTAATGGACAGTTTATTACTGATAGGCAAGGGTGAAAGTGGCATAAGCCATTATCTGGTGCTCTGCGTTTTTCGCTCTTGGATTCATAATCTTGAAAAAGCATAACCAGGCGTTAGCGAGATGTATTTATTAATCGTAAAGGTCAGCAAAACCCTTGCAATGTACGAGTTGTCAGTCAGGCTGTATCCACCGAAGGTTGTGAGTTTTCCTAAATTTCCCATATTTGCGGTAAAACCTACCACTACGAAAGAATGCGGTGCATCTATCGCCTGTGATTTTTAGGGAAGTAGAAATAGAAAGGGTAAAAAAATAATATGATGATTTTCAGTCAGATTCATTTTATTAAAAATTTACCCCAAAGATAAGGAAAATTAGGGATTAAAACATTTGTTTAATGAAAAGAAATTCCAAATCTGTGTAACGATAAAAACATACTATAAACCCATACAAAACAGGAAGGAAAGTAGCGATGCTTGTCCATTTTTGCTCCCAGTTTCTTTATAAATGGTGTAAATAGTGGTGCTGCATGGGTTGTGCAGTAGACTAAACAGCATGAGATTTATAGCAGTGAGGGTAGTCCATCCTCCCATTTGCAGTATAGAAGCGATTTCGTTATCTGAGGTTTCAAATAACACACCTGCCAAGGCATCATTTCCTAAGGTTAAAGAAGTGAGCATCAATATCGTAGGAATTACGATTTCATTGGCAAGAATAGCCACGATGTAAAGCCAAAAAGAATCACTCCATTCAGCCCTAAAAAAACAGCCCGAAAGGCTCCAGTCCGTCTATCATCCATAGAGCAATAGGGTGACCGCCGATGTTGATATTGGAAATCAGCCAAATAGCAGCCCCAGCAAGAACAGCGAAGACTATGGCTCTCCAGAGGACTATCAGTGTTCTGTCTATCAGCGAAGTGTATATCGTTTGCCAAACTTGTGGAGGTCTGTAAAGGTGGCGGTTCAAGGTGAAAAACGAAGCCTCTCCCTTTGAGTAATGTTCGTGATAATAGCCAAGAAGTGAAGAATGTAAGTGCAACGCCTAAAATCACAATGCCTACCACAGCAAGCATAGAAACAAGCCCTGACCACTGCTCTGGGACTAAAACTCCTATGAATAGAGTAGCCATAAGGATCTGCGTGCCCCATCTTCCGTTACACAGCGCAAAATTATTCGTGATGATAGCGATGAGTTTTTCCCTAGGGCTGTTGATGATTCTGGTAGCCACTACACCAGCAGCATTACACCCAAAGCCCATACTCATGGTAAGTGCCTGTTTTCCCATGGGCGCCTGTTTTTCTGAAAATTCTATCAAATTAAAAAGCAACTCTCGGTAAATAACCGAAAATCTTCCAAAAAGGGTAAATAATGGGAAAAAAATATAGCCATAGGAGGGAGCATCACGGAAACAACCCAAGCCGTGGCAAGGTAGATACCATCTATCAGTAATCCGCTCAGCCACCAAGGAAAATTAAGCTCATTGGCTCCCGTTTTTTTCAGAAAAGGATAAATCTTCTCTAAAAAGCAGGAAAGAGAGAAATTCTGATGGGTAGTTAGCCCCGATGATAGTCAGCCATAAAACCAAACTCAATAAGAGAAACATTATCCCAAATCCCCATATTCTGTGCGTGACCAGATTGTCTATCATTCGTTCTATACGAAAAAGCCTCTCGGATTCGGTGGATGATACGGTTGATTGTATGATTTTAGCGGCTTCGGCATAGAGGTTTTCTATCCGTTCATCATGGTAGTTTTTAGGAAAATCAGTTTTTGCATTCTTCCACTAAATTATGTATCAACTCAAAATTTTCGGAATTGATACGAGTGGATATTATTCCTTTTTTTAATTCTTCTACGAGATTTTTCATTTCCTTCCAATAATCTGGCAGCTATCCATTTGGTATTGTCAAGCTCTGGGTCAAGCTGCGAGAGTGTTTAGCAACTTTATCCACCGAGTTTTTTTACTATTTCGGTGAGGCTTTATGAAAGATTTTTTTCTTTGTGGTAATCTCTCCTTTTGCCATTTTATGAATTGTAGATAGAAGTTCAGGGATTCCATCTTTAGACCTTGCGCTGGTGCCTATTACAGGAATTCCTAAGTCGCGAGACAGGGTGCGGGTGTCAATTTCGGTGCCGTGTTTTTTTCGCCTCATCCATTAGATTAAGACAAAGAATCACATTTTCCGAAACTTCCATCACCTGCAATAAAAAGGCTAAAAGTGCCTCTGCATACGCCCTGCATCCACCACCACAACGGTGATGTCAGGTTTCCCAAATAAAAATAAAATCTCTGGCAGCCTCCTCATCATCAGAAGTTGAAAGCAGCGAATATGTACCGGGCAGGTCTACGATTTTGAAGGTGTTTTTGCTGATAAGAAAAAAATACCCTTCGGAGTGTGTCACCGTTTTGCCAGGCCAGTTTCCTGTATGCTGTTTCAGCCCAGTCAAAGCATTGAAAATGGTGCTTTTTCCCTGTGTTGGGATTTCCAGCAAGGGCTATTGTAAACTGTGTATTCGCGGCGTTTTCTCCCAGCTTTTTTTAGTTGGCTGGCTGTATTGAGTTCGCAGACTTGGCAGGTTGATTTCATTTAACTTTTAACTTTTTAATCTCTATCAGAATGTATTTAGTGTCTTCTTTTTCGTAAGGCAATCAGCGTGTTATGAATATTGTAGGCGATAGGGTCACCCAGCGGACTGATGTTTTTGGATATGAATTTCAGCGCCTTTGATGAATCCTAAATCTAAAAACCGCTGTCTGATTTCTCCCTTGCATTCTGGAGAAATCCCTAAAACTACACCTTTTTGACCTGTTTTTAACGAACCTAAATCCATTCAAATTATTTTTATTGTCCAAATTTACAAAATTAGATTAACCTAACAAATCAAAAATAATTGAATTTTATAAAAATCAATTTAATTTAAAAAGATGTTTATATCTTTGGCGGAAATTTTTAGAGATGGACAAAAAGGACTATCAAGAGGCACTGGAATGGCTTTTTAAACAAACGCCCAACTATCAGGAAAATGGGAAAAAGCCTACAAACCAGGGCTGGATAATATAAAAACTCTGTGATTACTGGGGAAATCCACAGAATAAGATAAAAAAACCATTCACATCAGCGGAACCAATGGGAAGGGTTCTACTAACAATATGCTGGCTTCTATCTTGCAGGAGGCTGGCTACAAGGTTGGGGTTTATAATTCGCCTCATTTAGTGGAGTTTACAGAGCGGGTGAAAATCAACGGAGAGAAGGCGGATAAGGAGTTTGTGTATCAGTTTATTCAAAAATTAAAACAAATCCCAGAGCAGATTTTTGCCTTCTTTTTGAATTTACGACCATCATGGCGTTTGAGTATTTTTTTATCAAAACGAGGTGGATTTTTGCCATTATTGAAGTAGGTCTCGGTGGGAGGCTGGACTCCACGAATATCATCACTCCACTGGTTTCGGCGATTACGAATGTTCAGCTTGACCATCAGGATATTTTGGGCGAAACGCTGGAGCAGATAGCAGCAGAAAAGGTAGGAATTATCAAAGAAAATGTTCCGATAATCTCTGGCGATGAGAATATTTTTGGTTAAAAATATAATCCGCGAAAAAAGCCGATGCCGTGGGAACGGAATTTATAGATGCTACGGAGGTGAAAAACGGATTTGGAAACCGATTTGAAGGGCAATTATCAGCGAAAAATATCCGTGTGGTTTTTGGCTTTGGTGGAGGCTTTGAGGAAGAAAAAAATATTTCTATTTCGGATGAAAATATTCACGATGGACTGCTCCATGTTCAGAAAAATACAGGGTTCATCGGTCGCTGGTTTGAGTTTTTCTAAAAATCCGCTAACTATCTGTGATACAGGGCATAACAAAGCGGGGCTGGATATGGTGTTTAGCCAGTTGGCTGAATATCAGTGCTATAAACACATTGTTTTAGGTTTTGTTCAGGAAAAAGAATATTGATGAGGTTCTGAGAATTCTTCCTCGTGATGCTCATTATTATTTTTGTAAAACCAGCAATTCACAGGGGAAGGCACCCGAAAGATTATGAAAATTTGCTGGTAGAGGCAGGAGTGGATTTCAAAAATTTTTTTGATAGCGTGGAGGAGGGATATCAGTCTGCAAAAAAGCCGTCTGCAAGGAGGATGAGATGATTTTTCATAGGGGAAGTAATTTTGTGGTTGGAGATTTTTTTAGAAAAAAAATTTGGAGGTTAAATAAAAATCCGTATATTTGCACCACTCAAATGAGGGCGGTTAGCTCAGTTGGTTCAGAGCATCTGGTTTTACACCCAGAGGGTCGGGGGTTCGAATCCCCTCACCGCCCACAGATAGGGGTTCTTAGCTCAGTTGGTTCAGAGCATCTGGTTTACACCCAGAGGGTCAGGGGTTCGAATCCCTTAGAACCCACAAAAATCCAAGATTTTTATAAGTCTTGGATTTTTTATGCATTTTCTTTTAGCTATTTTGTTAGATATAAAAATTTATGTTTGGCGTTTTCAATAGATATAATATTTTTATAATTCACTAAAACAAAAAAAGTCTTCAAAAAGTAATTGATCAAGTAAAATATTCTTTATCTTTGGAATAAATTTAAATAAGTTAGAAAATGAAAAAGATTTTTTTATTGTATCGGCGTTTGCTCTTTGTCAGGGCGTTTATGCGCAGTCGCAGGAGTGATCTATTTTGATGAGGGTGGAACATTATCAAGGATAAGAAAAAAAGCATCTTTCTACCGAGAGACTACCAAGCAGGAGATTATTATTTAGTCAAAGATTATTATATCAATGGGACTTTGCAGATGGAGGAGTAACTTTCGGATAAAAACGCCTAATCAGGAGGTTTTTGAGGGAAAGTTACATGGTATTATCCAGATGGGCAGAGTGAGCACAGTGTCACATTTCTCAAAAGGAACTCAGGTAGGGGAGCATAAGAGCTACCAAGAAGATGGCCGCATTGTCCAAGATTTTTATTTATAAAAATGATTCTATATTCAACGGTAAATCATATGGTTATGAAAACGAATATCAAAATAATATGATTACCGAGTTCAAGAATGGAGATGTAGTAAAGACAATAGTCTATGGAAAATCACTACAGGGAATTCGTTATGAAGAAATCTACGCAGGAGGAGAGTCTTACACTCCTACGGAAGTCAAATTCTACGATGAAAAATGGGAAATATATAGGCAGCCAAAAAGATAAATAAAAATGGTATTTATACAGGGATAAATGTAAAATATTACGCAAGTCCTATGAAAGTTTCTTGTATCGAAAATTTCTCAGGACAATCGACAACTTACGATATGCCTACTGAATCCAAATGCTACTACGGAAAGCAGCAAGCTGAAAAAAACTTACAAATCAAACGGAAAAACCGCTACCGAAATCGTATATGATGAAAACGGCAAGAGAATAGGAAGCCTAGAGTACAGATATGACAAGGAAATGGACTGGATGGCGCCTTATAACGGTGAGAAGATAGAGATTGATTTGTATGAAAGAACAAAAATAATATCCATTCTTACCTATAAAAAAATGGAAAAGGTACAGAAGGCAAATATTTTGACCAAGAAGGAGAATTACAAAACCAATATTTCTATGATGATGAAGGGGAGCTAAAGAAATATGGAGTTTTGGAAATGGCGAGGAAACAAGTTCTTACTTACAGAGATGGACTTCCGTATAATGGCAGTGTTATAGAGGGAGGATCTCAGTCTACATATAAAGATGGAGTTCTGATGGAGACTAGAGAAGTAAACATGGAAGGAAAACCTACATATGAGAAGAAATATGATGAAAGTAAAGGTATCTATGAGGTGAAAAATATATTCGGATGGTAAACTTAAATATTATTATACAACAAATAATAGATATGATGAAGATGCGTATTTTTAGTGCAGAAATAACACCTTTCGATGACAAAGGAAAGCCGATGAGTAAAATAGTCATAAAAAGACGGAAAGATAGAAAAAGGGGTGCTGAAACTAAAATCCTATGCGGATGCAGAAACTGTAGAATATAGCAAAAAGGGAAATGGTATGTGAAAAGAACCTATCTAGAAAAGGAACTGATAAAAAGAAGAGAGATTCAAGAGTGATGGGGATTATTCAGATTATTTTTGAAATATATGAAATAATGCTCCGTACAGAATAAATAAAAAAATAGTCAAGAATTTCTTCTTGACTATTTTTTTATTTATAAGCTGGGAAATCTATAGTAGTTGTAGGGAATGGGATAATGATATTATTAGCCCTAAACTTCTCTAAAATAGACTTTCTTATTTCGCTTTTTCGTGTGAGAAATATGAAAAGGGTCATCAGAAAAGAAATAAAGCCTAAGATTGAGAGAAGAATCCGCAAAATCATTCAGTCTGATATACGGCTCTCTCTCTTTAGAAATATCTGGGTTTTTCCTTGGCTGCTTCTACAAGGAGGGTTTCTACCGTTTTCATATCTGTCTTATAGTCCACGCCTATATCTATGAAGAAGGCATTGGCAGTATCATGAGATGAATAATTGGTAAGCTTGTCCTTGGTAAGGTATGAGTTAGGGAAAACAATGGTTTTTCAGTCTGTTGTGAGAATTTTGGTGGTTCTCATGTTTATTTGTTCCACTCTGCCCATTACGCCGTTCATATCAAGGATGTCTCCCACACGGATGCTCTTGTCTATCAATATGATAACACCTGAGATAAAGTCTAAAAACAAATTCTGAAGCCCAAGACCTATCCCCTACCAGCACAGCACTAGAACCCACCAAAAAAACGGAGAGATATTTACGCCTAAAATCCTCATGACAATCAGGAAAGAGACAATGACTATTCCGTAATATACAATCTGGTGAAGGGCGTATCTAGTTCCTTTGTCTACTTGTGATGAGCGCCTGTAAAAATATTTTTTTAGAGATTTTTTCGACAATGTATGCTACACCGATTACTACAACTGCCGCAATTACCTGATACATATGCAGCGTATAGGTATGGATAGAAAAGCAGTGGATATTCTAAAAATTCTTTTTAAGCTCATTTTATTATTTTTTTATTTTCATTTCTGAAATGACATTTACCGTTTCTTCCAAGAATAAATCTCGTTTAAGGTTTTTTAAGCCAAGATTCACTTTTTCTTCATGAAAAACTTCATCTTTCTTGCCTCTTGTCTGTTCATCCTTGTGCAGTGTGAAAACCAGCTTGTTATCATACTTAGATAAAGATTTGAATTTCTTAATCTGGTCTTTTTCTTGATTTCATCAGTTTATTAAACTTATTTAAGTTCAATGTGATTTTTCTTCTTTATCTAGTTTTTCTCTCCATTGCGCAGATTCTAAAAGCAGCTGATAGTTAGAGTTTTTGCTCATTCTATCTTGGCTGTTTTTTGTAAGCTGGAGATATTCAACGTTCCTACGGGAGTAAATCTCGTAGTAGGAATCTGGTCCCACGGAAGGGCATTATCTCTATATCTTTCTCCAATTTCGGAGTAAGAGAAAAAGTCGTTCATCGGTATATCGGCATCTACACCTTTCAGCTGGGTAGATTTTCCATTAATTCTATAGAATTTCTGGATAGTCAGTTTTATAGAACCAAAGTCATCCGTAGAATTCATAAAACGGTTTAGGGTCTGCAAAGGTCTGCACTGTTCCCTTTTCCGTAGGAGTGTGGTGAACCTACAACCACGGCTCTTCCGTAGTCTTTCATCGCTCCTGCTAGAATTTCAGAAGCAGAGGCAGAGAACTCATTTTGCATAATCACTAAAGGTCCTTCCCATACTAGGGCGAATTGGTTTTTGTTTCTTAGGATGTTGATTCTGCCATTTGGGTCTTTTTATTTGCACCACAGGCCCATTTTTCATGAAAAAGTCCTACGATGTCTACTACTTCTGTAAGTGAGCCGCCTCCGTTGTTTCTTACATCTAGGATGATTCCTTTTAATGTTTTGAGATTTCAGCTTTACGATTTCGGCTTTTACATCATCAGATGCATTTCTACCATTCGGGTCGTCAAAATCAGCGTTAAAGCTTGGAAGGTAGATATATCCGTATTTTTCGCCCTTTGGTGAATTTACGATAACACTTCTCGCGAAAGTATCCTCTATGGAAACTTCTTCACGGATGAGTTTTACTTCTTTTACGCTGCCGTCTTTTTTCTGTAAAGTGAGGGTCACTTCTGTGCCTTTTTCTCCACGGATGAGCCTTACAGCTTCATCTACCAGCATTCCCACTACATTGACAGCCTCTTCGTTTGGCTTAGATTTTACTTTTAGGATTTTATCTCCTTCGGATATTTGTTTAGATTTCCATGCTGGCGCCCCTACTACCAAAGGTCCCATGTATAGGTATCCTTTTTTTCTCCTGAATCTGCGCACCGATTCCGATCACTTTTCCAGCGAAACTAGTATCAAAATCCTCTTTGTCCTTTGGAGAAAAAAATAGTTAGTATGCGGGTCAAACACCTCTGTATAGGCGTTCATATACACGCTGAACCAGTCCATTTTCTTTCTCTTTTTGGAATCTCTTTGAAAGGTGTGGGAGATAAGGTCTTTTATCTCTTTGGTAGCCTTTTATTTTTTTCTCTTCCAGAGAGAGTTTTTTTCACATTGATAGTGTCTTTGAGTTTATGAGCGATGACAGAATCTTTTTCTCCTGCTGGATTTCTTCTTTGCTCGTCATCGTTTCTATCTCTTGCAGAATATTGTATTTGATGTATCTTTTCCACTCGTTGTAGAGTTCCTGTTTGTCAGCAGGCGCTTTTTAGTTTTGGTTCTAGGATAAGCTCATCATCTTCGGTCAGGTCAATAGGGTTTTGCTCAGGATGTCCTGAGTCATTTTATCAATTTCGTTTACTCTCTGATAGAGTCTGTCTATGGTCTGTTTGTAGAAAACCAAATTCCCATTATTGAGATAGTCGTCAAGCTGGTTTTTGTGTTTTTCAAACTCATCCATATCCGACTGCAGGAAAATATCTTTTTAGCAGGGTCTATCGTCTCGAAAATAGTTTTTTATAAACCTCACGAGAATAGGCATCATTTATCGGTTTTGGCTGATAATGTACATGTGCAAGTGCATTTTTACATTTATCATGATGATGTGCATTTTTCATCATCATTTTTAGGCGCATTGAAGCAGAACATCAAGGTCATCAATGGAGCTGCGAACAATATTTTATTAAATTTAAATAACTTTTTAAGCATTTTTGCACTGATTTTAATTCAAGAAAATTTTTAGCTCACAAATTTATATCTTATTTTTTAAATCAGACCTAAATTTTCGTTATTTTTGTTGAAATTTTTAAAAATAATAAATGGATAAACAAGATAGAAAAACCATTGATTTTGGTAACGAATGATGATGGTATCACCGCGCCAGGGATTAGAAAACTCGTAGAGTTTATGAACGAAATAGGCGAGGTGGTCGTAGTAGCGCCAGATTCTCCACAGAGCGGCAAGGGACACGCCATCACGATAAATTCTACCCTGATGGTGGAGGAAATAAAGATGGAAGGCGCTCAGCAGGATTTCGCGTGTAGTGGGACGCCTGTGGACTGCGTAAAATTGGCTCTGGATAAGGTTCTTCCGCGCAGGCCGGATTTGGTGGTTTCGAGGGATAAATCATGGGGCGAATTCCTCCATCAATGTTATTTACTCTGGAACGATGTCTGCTGCTGTGGAGGCTGGTGTAGAGGGCATTCCTGCGATTGGGTTCTCTTTGCTGGATTTTTAGTTTTGAGGCAGATTTTTGACCAAGCGAAAGATTTTTATTCAAGAAATAGTTTTAAAAACCCTGAAAAACCCAATGCCAAAGGGAATAGTCCTAAATGTGAACATTCCTAAACTAAAAAGAAGAGATAAAAGGCATCAAAATCTGCCGACAAGCTCAGGCAAAATGGGAGAAAAACTTCGATGAAAGAGTCAATCCACAAGGCAAAAAAATACTACTGGCTCACTGGTTATTTTTAATAATATGGATGAGGGCGAGGATGCCGATGAAACAGCTCTGATGAACGGCTATATCAGCATTGTCCCTGTGAAATTTGACCTTACGGGTTATGAGTATATAGATGCTCTACGAGAGCTTTATTAGATTTTGTTTTTTTGAAATTTATTGAAGAATTTTAAAGACATTAGTTAACGGAAAATTTAATTTTAATATAAATCATGAAAAAGAAAATTATCAATTCTTGCTTTGGCGGCAGCATTTTTCATTGCCATGCAAGGCACAAGAGAGTAGTGTAGCGGTAGAAGTAGAAAATGTAAAAACAGAGCAAAGTAACTGTAATGGCGAGTGCAGGGTATGCGTGGAGAACGGCAAAAATACCGAGTGGTACTGCGTATTATCTGAAAAAAATCATTTTTGAAAAACTGACATCAGGATTTAATTTTGATATCTCTGCCTATCATAGAATAGGTCCTAATATGGGACTTGGGTTGAAATTTAACAGATATTCTGCCTCTGCGCAGACTAGTCCGGCTGGAGTATATCTTAGCACAAAGGATAGAATTATCTTCATAGGACCGTCGTTCCTGTATTCTAATTTTTGAGAGAGAAACACCGCATAAAATCTATTATGATATGGCGATAGGGCTATGTACAATATACGAGCAATACCTTTGTAAATACTCAGAAAATAGAGAACAAGGGTTCGGCGCTGGGGCTTTATAGCACGATAGGTTATCAGTACGCTGTGAACCGTTCGTTCTTGATAGGTCCGCAGATAGGTTTTTGGGCTGGGAGTTCTAAAAAGCTATACCGAAAAACGGAGTGAGAAAAACTTTTGGGAAATGGCGAAAAAAAGAAGGCTTTAGGGAGAGTTTCTCTAGCAGCTACGGCGACGATAAGATTTTTAATACAAAACACAAAAAGCACCTTTTTAGGGTGCTTTTGAATAATAATGAAAGAGATGTTTTAACAGAAGTAATAGACAATAAATAATCTCTTAGATTATGCATTCTCATCAGGGCATGAAATGATACATGTTTTTGATTTTTCTTATAAACACATAGTAAAAATAAATATAACAATAGATAACAGATTTAAAAACTCATAAAAAAATGAAGATAATAATATTTCTATTTCTTCTTCAAGCCATTGGGAGAAAAGGGACTAATTCAGTGTCTTCTTCCCAATACTCAGGAGGGACATCAGAGTAGAAAATGCCAAACTGATCTTCTTCGCCCAATACAAACCCTGCCTGATGGCCTACATTGGGATAGCATACTAAAAGGATATGAGGAAATAAATAGACTCCTGTCCCCTCAAAGACATCTTTAGCATAGCTCTCCCATTGTTCAGGAGGGTAGAACTGATACGAAAAACCTCTTTCGTCCTCGAAAAAGGGTACAAGCACCCAAGGTAAGAAGAAAAAGTTCTGAAGTCTTCGGGCAGTTGCACATTATATTGTTGCTCAAAAGAGTGTAAGTTGCTCAGGAGTAACCTCACTTTGTCGCGAAAAACAATAGGTTTCATTGCCAAAATGAATCGGTTTGCCTCCACTTTGTTTTATAAGGTCTTGTAATAAGGTAAGAGTTTTTATTAAAAGTACTCATAATCTTCTATTTTTTTGCGAAGATACTATTTTTTTGCAATGAAGTATTTGGGTCAATGTTTTTTTGGGGATAAAAATTTTTGAGAAATTTAAAGATAATCATAATGAAAAATTAGTATCATAATAGTCCAAACATTACTTTTTGATATTCAGCATCTATTTATACAAAATAATGCTAGACGAAAGACGAATGATAAAGAATAATGGCACAATAAAAAGTATTTATTATGCAAGTAAAAAAATAAAAGGAAAATATGGAATAAAAATACAATGTTAAATATCAAGATAAAATATATTATAATATTGTAGGACTGGATAGAAACTTAAAAGAAAATTCATATGACACACAAAAATTTTTTTATTATAATAATGAAAATAATACTATCCTTTTTCAAAGAGAAAAAAATTTACCAACATTTAATGTTATAATATTTCTATTCTTGTTGTCATTTATATTATGGTTTTCTTCCAAAAAGGCTTTTTATGGTAATGTTGCAAATGTATTTTTTTGAAATAAATAAGCAAAAGAACGAATATTTTTAAAGTAATGAAAAAGTAAAAGGCATCTATTATTTAGTAGAAGAAAGACATTATGAACTTAAAATGATATTGGAGTTTAGTTGGAGTGGAAGTTAGTTTTAAAATAGGAATAATGAAATAAAAAGTAGAATATGAGCAAAGGGCAAAAAGAAGTAATAAAAGTAATAGGATTATTTTTTTATTACAGGGATTATTGACATTTATATGTTTTTTATACTACTCCTTAATAGTAAATATACAGGTGGTCAAATAGGTATGGCTCCGCTTGTATTAATGAAAATATTATTTTTTTCAAATAATAATCATGTTGGTAGCTTATACAATGCTATATAGATACATAAAATCAACACATGTTTATCTTATTATGAATATGTTCTTTTTTTCTTATAATGTTATATAAGGATTTTTCAAAAAGTTATATATATATGTGCGAAGATAATTTAGATGGATTTTTTATAAGAAGCGCTCTATTATCTATTATTTTATCTACTATTTTAGTAAGTATAATTTGTAAAAAAAGAATGGGTAATGTCTATTGTTTTTGATATTAGAAAATTCACAATAAAACCATAAAATAATTAGAAAAATATAAACAAGGGATTACCGAACCTTCACCGAAGGAAGAAAACAGAGAGCAAATTATCAAATCCTTTAAAAAGGTAATGTTCCAGAAGTGTTGTTTTTATTATTAAAGAAAAAAACAATGAAAAACAAGAAAAGAAATATGATCCAATCCATGTTCAAAAAGCACAGCAACAGAAAGAGAAAAGTTTTACTAGTAATTAAACTATTGGTTATATTAATATCTCTATTAAGTTGTAAAAAAGATAGAAAAAGATATAGAATTTATAGGAGGAGAGAATACCTTTGTTAAATTACCAGAGGAACGCAAAAAGAATGACCTTAGGAAAGTGGAAATTTACTAATCTTATTTATATAAGTAAGAATGATACTATAAAAAAATTAAAATAAATAAAGAAGTATTTATTAATGAAAATGGAATTTTTTTGATAAAAAAAGGTGAAAAAAATTGCAAGGAGGGAAGATTATTTTGGAACATTTAAATTTTTTTAAATTTAGATACATTAAATGTCAGATATTTTTGTTCGTGAAATAGAAGATAGTTCAATAATAATGACAAGTGGTATTTTGCATAAAAATATTAATAAGAAACTAACTAAAAGATAAAGCATCTGTGAGACTTTACTTTCATAAATAAATTTATAATTAACCCAATAATGTTGCAAATGTATTTTTGAAATAAATAAAATCTGAAGATAAATGATGAAAACACTAAAAAGATACTAAAAATAGTAGTGAAAATAATAAAAAGTTTTTCTTGTTGCTTTTTATGTTAATAGGATGTGGTAAAGCGTATTATTTCTTAAAAAGATAAGGACGGAAATCTGATAATTCCAAAGACTTCATATAAGTTATATACAAAATTATCTTCTTGTAGCTCCATAGAAGGAACCTATCTTGAGGTTCACAGAAATAGATATAAAAATGAAAAGTGAACTGAATGAAATGATAGTTTTTTTATAATGATGGAAGTATAAAAGAATTTCTTGCAAATGAACAAGGTGTTCCTAAATACAATATCTTTACAGAAGGTGTATACTGTATAGAAGGAAATAAAATATATATAGAATCGTTCTATCCGTTAATGCCTATGGAAGGTCTTTTCACTCCCATTATTTTAGAAGGCACTATCAAGGATGATGAGATAATTTTTAACTCAGTTTAGAGATGTTATAGTACTGAAAAATAGATAACCCAGCATTTTAATTGTAATATTCCAAATGTATTTTTTTGAAAAATAAAATGGAAGAAAATAATTGATAGTGAAGAAATATAGCGAGAAATAATTTTACTATGAACATACAAAGAGAAAATGGAATTGATGAAGTGAATTGTGCTTTCAGAATGCTGAATATGAGTCTTGATCAATTTATTGAGATACAACATTCAATGGAGAATTTTGGATTTAGACTTTGAAATGAATGAGGAGTATAGAAACATTATTATAGATATGAATCACAAAGAAGATGTCTATACAATTATTCAGCTTTGTAAAAAAATTCAATATTAAAAAAGGAAATATATATTGTTCTATTGTATCATCTTATGACAATGGAGGTTTTAGGCTTCCTTCATATATTATATATTTGATAAAAAAAGATGCAGGAAATAGAATTGGATTTTTCATTTGTGGTATGTTGATAAAAGTAAAAATGTTAAAAAGTAAATAATCAATGAGAAAATATTTTTTTGATACTAATGGTTTCTTTTTCTTTATTCTTGTCATTCAGATAATTGCTCTAAAAAAATTTGAGTTTTGAATTAGACTATCATCTATTTGAGGATATAAAAAAATTAATGGCAAAACATATTGTGAACTTGTTAATGGAGCATTAAAAGGAGATAAAGATTCAATATTAAATCTATCTAAAAATAAGTATTGGTGACTTTGGTTCTTACCAACACGGAGCTGTACTAATTGAGATAATAGATATAATAACAGTAGACAAGTATTTGATAATAGTGTCTTCTTTAAGTGAAAAGGAAAAAGAAACAATTATATTATACAATTTGGGCAGGTTTAGAATTTACTCCAAACCCAAAATATAAAGGTAAACATATAGAAACTATTTTTCCCTGAATTGAAAAAAATTATTAGGTACTGATAATGTACCCACAGGGTAATGTTCTAAAAAAGTGTTGTTTTGGGTAGAAACATATTGATAAAACTTTACAAATTCATATAAAAGAAAAACCTATTTCAAATATTCGATAAAAAGAACTTTGAGATAATTCAAAGTTCTTTTTAAAATTTCTGTTTCTGTAATGTGTTGCCTTACAGACTTGTAGCGAAGACGGGACTTGAACCCGTGACCTTTGGGTTATGAATCCAACGCTCTAACCACCTGAGCTACCTCGCCATTTCGGTGGTGCAAAAATACAAAAATATTTTCATACCACCAAATTATTTTATTCTAATGTTGATAAAAATGCAGAAAAAAATTAGTTGGTTTTTTTCTATGATCTTATCATTTTTGTCCAAGACAAAATATGTCGGCGTAGCGCGTACATTGTAGGTTTCTGTGTAGCTGCTCTGCCATCCTTTTTAGCTCGGTATCATTGATCCACGGCAGGGAAGCTGTTTTTTCTTTATATAATTCTGAATTTGAATCCAAAGCAAAAGCTATGACTTCTATATTCTTTTTCTTTAATTTTTGATAGTTTTCAGAAATAATAGGAAGTTCTCTCAAACAGTGCGAACAAGTAGAAGACCAGAATAAAACTACTTTCTTATCAGCTTTCACTCCGCTGAGTTTTTTAGCTTTTTGTATTCGTAACATTAGAGGTGAATGAGTAGTCTGGCAATACCGCACCAATGCTGGTGTTTTTAATGGCTTTTTTACAATGGTTTTTAGCTGACCATTCACTTCATAGTTCAGATTAGAAGCCAGACCGAAATATTTTTTTCCTTTTGTTTCTCTAATTCATAGATTTCAAAAAAATAGATAATAATTCAGCCAAAATTAGCTGTCCTCTGGATGTTTTTAGATTTACTTTTTCAAGTAATTTATCTACTTCGCTGTCGATAGTTTCAGGCGAAGTTCTTCTTAAAAAAATCCACCAATGCAGGTCTTAATAGGGAGGAAGACTCCAGCATAGAACCAGAATTCGCGAAGAACTGTATGTACTCTTCTGTGCTGATTTTTTTGAATTTTCTTGACCAGCCGCGAACCTGTTATTATCTAGATAATATTTAATGAAAGGGTGGTTATCTGTCGCTACATTACTGTTCTCTAAAAGCTGAATTTCACTTCCCTAAAAGCCTTGTCAAAAGCGCTGTTATCATTGTATAACTTTTTGATTTCAAGTAATGCAGGAAGAGCCTGAGTTTTTCTCTGGATTTGCATCATATGAGTCATCTTTTGGTTAGACTCATCCAGAAAATCTATTTTTGAAATTACATCTCCATTTGTGGTAAGTTTTATAGCCACATCTTTGTTTTCCGAGATTAAATTTTACAGTTTTCCCATTTTCTGGAAAATAGACTCTCATCATTCCTATATAATTTTTTAGGGATATCTATTATCCATTTTCCATATTCGCTTCTTTTAGAGGGATGTATTTTTTGCTCCTTCTAAGATGTAAGCGATGGCTGTTTTTGCTGAAAGAATCAGCAGCTTCTATATTTACTTTAAATTGAGCAGATAAAAGACCTATACTCAAAAAAGCAGATAATATTAATGTTTTTCATAATGTAAAAAGACAAAAACCCCTAGAAAAATCTAGGAGTTTTGAAGTAATTATTTGTATACTTCTTTTTATTTTTGAATAATAGTATATACCAATAACCATAGAAACCGCTATAGTAAGTAAGAATCCTTCATACATATCTATAGGCACCTGTGTACCAGGGTTGGTTGCCATGGGAACTTCTGGTGTTGGAGGTATAGCTCCTCCGCCTCCACTTTGACCATAGAGGCTTCTCGACAATAAAGAGAATGATATTAGAAAAAGTATCTTAATATTATTCAAAATGAACTTACTCAATTTCTTCATTTTTATGTAATTTTATTTATTTTATAACTTTTTGAGAGAACTTCTTACCAGTTTCAGATACAGCAGTTACTATATAAGTACCTCTTACTGCACTTGGTAGGTTCACTACGAATTCTCCTTTAGTAGCATCTACATTAGCTTGAGAGAAGATTAGTCTACCAGAAAGATCAAAAACTTGAACAGTTGCTTTTTCCATTCTGGATCGAATAAGATCTTGTGAGCTGCTATACTTTCATCATATGCTAAGATAGTAGCAGATGGTTTTTGAATAGTAGCGATAGTTTCTCTTGAAGAAGCCAACTCTGCTGGCTTACCATAGTAAAGACCAAAATCAGCATCTGTAGATGAAATAGCTATTTTCTTATTATTTCCGATCAATACATGTTTCTTCCCATCAAAGATATAGAAACTTTCACCAGATGATAATCTTTCTTGTCCATCAGCAATATCTTCAGCGTTTTTCTAAGATTTCGAATGCTAAAGATTTAACATCAGAACTATATATTCTCATAGGAACTTCTTTTTCCTTTGAAATCATTTTCATTAGCTTCATTGATATACAACCAATATGATTCGATCAAATCTTCATCCACACCACCTTTTTAGCCTCTTCAAAAGTACCGATAACATTTTTTTGCTACTAGCAGTTACTTGAGAACTAAGTTTAGTTGGCTGCCCAGAAATACCATTTGCATGTACTACATAGTATGTTCTTCCAAGCTCTTTTCCATCAGCATCTAGTGCGATTACACCCTAATTGCTTAACAGTAGAGTTTGATATGTTGTTAGTTATTCTCGCTGTAGAGTTTGTACTCATTTCAGAGAATAGACTTTCACCTGCTGGTTCAGAAAGTACTGTAACACCTCCAGGATATGTAGATGTATTGCTTGAATTAGCTTCGTAAGCAAATTTTTCTTAATTGGCTAAAAATCCAAAAACTCTAGTACTAGGAGCAGATAATTTCACCTCAAAAGTTCCCATAGGTCTTACTATAGCTTGTTTAACATCACCTGTAGCAACCCCCTCCAACATAAGATATATATGTTCCGCCCAATTCAGCACCAGTTGCTTTTACATTAGTACTAGGATCAACACTGAACTCCCACTAAATTATCTATAACAGTACCGATATATTTAAGGTTAATATTCGTTAGGTATGGATTACCAAATTGGTAGATGTTTTTACCATAATTATTTTTTCCATCTACCAGCTACATTTGAGTGCTCCCAATGGTCTCCTACATAGGTATTATATCTCTCACATAATAGTTTCTACTTGTACCGCCTTCACCAAAACTAACACCATCTCCGGCTCCAGTCAATGAAGCCGTAATATTACCTGCAAAAGGCACTCCTTTTTATGGTAAATACATTTGTACCTAAAGTATTAGCAGTTCCCCTGTAAAAAGCATTAAAATATCTAGAACCTATAGCATAATAGCTTGTAGCTCCGTTATTTGCTACAGGGTGACCAGCTAATTTAATATCCGTAGTATTATTAACAGGAGTAAAATGATCAAATCTTACTTTGCTATTATTCCATACTAATATTCCTGTTCTATTACTTCTATTAGCACTAAGATTTTGCACCCAATTCTGCAGATAACTCATTGAATTTTTTCTTATAGAAAGGAATAGCCATTTGCTGGTAAGCACCATGTGCATTATCCTTGTATTCTTTATCTACAATCCCTGTAACATCACTCTGAGAAACTCCATCAATGTAAAGCTGTCCATATTTAATAACAGTTCCACCATTAACAATGCTACCATTCGTTGTGGCATTAGACCATAGACGAAGGATGATATTTCCACCATCTGTTTTGTCTGTGTTTGTAGTAGTAACGGTTTTACACCACCACCTACAATCATTACATTACCAAAATTGTCTACTACACCACTACCAACAGTTTTTAACTCACCACCACCATAGATAAGAGTTCCTTCTTTTTATATGAAGGCTTGCTTGGTCTTGAACCCCTAATAATGACTGTGCATTTGCTGAAAAAGCAAGTGACAATAGGCCTAAAAGCGAATATTTTTTTCTTTTTCATATATCTAAAATTTGTATTTTTTACACTAACTTCAATCAGCAAATTTACAAAAATGTTAAAAACAAAAAGTATTTCAATTTTAACATGTTAAAATTTATTTTTGTAGTAAAATCTACTGCTCCCACTCTTTGTTTTTTTGAGGGTTTTTACAAGTTTTTGAAATTCATCAGCAAGAGAAACACTGAGTGCCGATAGCATCAAAAATAGCATCTTGGGTAAGCACCCATTGGGGAACTTCATCAGGAATTTTGCCATCATTACTGTCAAAAATAGTCCTTGCGCCACTGTTTGCTGTCGTAGTACGCCACGAGTCTGTCATAGTCTGGCTGTACAGCCTTCCATTCATCTAGTACTTCTTCAGCTTTGGTGAGGACGCTTTCTATTTTTAGTAATATTTCGTTCATCTTACGGATGTTTTCGTATCGTTCTTTCATTTTGAAAAAAATTTTTAAACCAAATTATTATTTCTATTCAAATATAAGAAAAATTATATAATGAGAATGATAATGAGATAGAATAAAAAGGGGAATAAGCATCGGCAGGATATATTTCTCCGTCTTGAAAAATTTTTATCATGAAAAACAAAAATAAATATATATATAGGAAAAATATAATAATGTAAGATGTAGTTAGATAAAACTTCATAATATCAGCAAAGAGATAGTAGCCGCCTGCTGGATTTTTTCTCTGTGGAAAACTCCTATGATATGGCGCTTATCGGAGAAATTAGTCATTTGGACAAAATTATCTTCTATTTCATAATAAGTAATTTTTGTCTCTGAATTTTATTTCAGGCAGGTCGATGAAGGAATATTTTTCTTATCCAGACATGAATGTCCGCTTTGCCTTCTGTGCTGGGCTCTATCATTTGTTTTACCTCCTGTTCTGAAGCTAGGTAAATATCCAAATTTTTTGCTCTTTGCTTCTATAATAATGAACTCCCTTTCACCCAGCCTGTTTTCTTTTCTAAAGAATCAAGATGGTTTAGCGTGTCAAAGGTTTTATAAAGAACAAAAACATTGGGCAGGCAGAAAATAATGATAATGAAATAGATGATGCGTTTTTCATTTAGAGCCGATTTAAAAGCAAGATAATTATTTTTCGCCTATCAATTCATAGATTTAATATTCTCATTTGATTTTCACGATTTTTTCATGAGATTAAAATATTCATTTCTGTCATTATGTATTGAACATTAAAAATTAATCCTTATATTTGTGTTCTATGAAGAAATTTTTATCCCTAATCCTAAGTAGTATCTTGCTGCTAAGCGCTTGTAATAGAGCCAGCACAGAAGAACAAACATCCTCTATCAGTAAAGGGACGCCTTATTTTACAGGTACTTTTTGTCCAGCTTTTTTTGGTAAAAACAGATTGGACAACTGCCCAGTGGAAATGTTTTTCTGAACTTAAAGAATTAAAAATCAATACAGTTATCGTACAATATACGGCTTTCAAGAATGCGTATAATGATATTACTTGGTTTTGATTCGGCCAATACTTTTACTTCTCAAAAGAGCCATTTTACCTTGGCACGGCTCCTTGAAGCAGCGCAAAAGCAAGGTATAGAAGTGCATATAGGGCTTCACTTTGATGAGACTTATTGGCGCCACCAGACCGATAGAGCTTGGCTTCAGCTAATGCCCAGCGATGTATTTCCTTAGCTAAAGAAATTAATTCAAAGTTTGGGAATCATCCTGCTTTTCAAGGGTTGGTACATACCTCACGAGCCAGAACCTTATGCCTATAATTCTGATGAAAAATAGCGCTTTTTAGGGATGTATTTGTAAATCCTATTGCCGATGCACTTCACAGCTGGGGCGGCAAGCCTGTTTCTATTGCAGCTTTTTGGAATAGTAAATTTACCACTCCAAATCAGTTACAGCATTTTCATGGCTGAACTTGCAAAAAGCCACCTGCAAAATAATTATGTTACAAGATGGGGTAGGAGCAAAGCATGTAACTCTTGACCAATTAAATACTTATTTTTCAAAGTGCTCAAAAAGGGCTTTTCGAGGAAAACAAAAACTACAAAAGGAGCTTTTTGGGCAGATTTGGAGACCTTTTATTCACCTACGGGAGAATATCCTTTTACTCCTGCAACCTTTGATAGAGTGAAACAACAGCTCTCCATAGAAACAGCACTGCCCAAGGTAAGTAAAACAGTTTCCTTCCATTATTATGACGATATGAGTACACTAAGCCCACACAAGGCGCAGGCACAAGCACTCAGAGAAGCATACAAAAAAAGTGGTTAAATCAGAAATAAAAATTTCTTTTATTTAAAATATTTAAAAAATAAATCTCTGTCCGATGTAGAGAGCGCTTCTGTTTCTAGAAAAAGACCATAATCTAAATCCCATTTGATTTTTCACGGTTTTTCCATGAAATTGAAATAAAAAAATATCCGCTTCGGGTGCCATTATGTATTCTAAAAAGTGAATTCTTGTAAGTTTTTGAGGCGTTCCATCAGCTTTTAGAAATTCTTCATGAGTAATGCTCTCTAGTGATTTATTCATGTCTTATTTTTATATCTTTTTCTTCCATTGTTTGCCATAGATGGCGTAGTAAATTTCTTCTTCGTAATATTTATAAGAACCTTGATTTTTTTGTCAGCTGCAAAAGATTCTTCTTTTTCTTTGAGGAAATTGATTAAAAGCTGCTTTTTTTCTCTGGATTTTTCCAGTTCTTTTGCTAAATTCTTGAATACCATATCAAACTGTGCAGAGGTAATCCCTTGGCAGATAAGCGGTAAGGATTTTTCATTCACTCCATAGCGGTCAATCAAGGCACTTACGAAGTATTTATGCACCATCTGGTGTTCATCATCCAATAGTTCAAAATACTTGCTTACTAGTAGGGAAATATTCTTCTCCTATCAAACCTAAAACCAAAGACTGCATAGCTGCCAGGCATACAGCTCTTTTCGCCTTCTTCTACATCGTTGTACCATTCAAATTCTTTCATAGCCGCTTCGGCGTAAGCTACAATTTTAGAGTGTAATTCCTCGTATTGTAGGGCTTGGGCAAAGAAACGATGGGTAGGTGATTTAGCAATGCCTTTGATATCCAAAAACTGCTTAGGCGCTTTGGAACTGAGTTTAATTTGATAACTTTTTGGGAAGTCCGTTTTCAAAAGAGCAATGATGAAATCCAGCGCTTTATCATAAGCTACGGCTGATTCTTGCTTGATTTTCACACTGATTTCAGCAAAAGACATCATTGGCATCGCATTCTGTATCATTATCCTTGTAATGAATAAGGTTTTCAGGCAGGGTTTCCTGTGCCTTTTTTGAGATACATAGCCGCTTTTTTCAGAACCCTAATTCCTTGACTGCACGCTCCAAATCCTCACAAGCAAACCTCACATCCCAGCTGTATTCTTTGTATTTGATACGCCAAAGGGCTTGTTGTATGAATAGATTTAGTTTGGCTTGGTCTACATTTTTACCTCCAAATCTTTTTTTGAGCGTATATTCTTTTGACCAATCTTCTTTTTTAACATTATAATATAAAGGTACGAAGACTTGTTCTTTCCACTGATTAGAATAATAGAGCAAACACCATAGGTATTCTTTCGTTACCTTTTTTCCATTTAGGATCTATGAGGGTAATGCCTTTCTCTAAGATTTCTATCACTTTATCCTCTGTGTATTGGTTAAGGTTAAAATCAAATATCTTACTAAAGAAACTATGGATTTCTTTTTTTCTTTCATTTTGTCGGTAGCATCATAGATAACTTTTTGTACATAAGTATCCAAGCGCTGTTTGAGTTCGGCTTTTGCGCTCTGGATGCTCTAGGGTCAGCTCTTTTTGGAAGTAGCGACCCAGACCAAACTGAAATTCAAACACTAAGGTAAGTTTGTATTCAAAACGATAATAAAAATCAGGATTAAAGAACATTTGGGTAAGTTGCTCTTCCAAAGCGGGAATGATGGTTTTTTCTACCGTTTTCCTGAGGAATTTCGTGAAATCCTGCAATGGTGATAGACTTCGAAGTATATTCGCTATCACTGGTATAAACCTCTATTTTATCTCTTAATTGTTTGATTTTTGAAATAATCAGTAATGCCTTCCCAAAGTTCATTTCTTCCATAGGGAGTTTTCGGTAAGTCTAGCTCGTTAAAGGCATCTTCTACCTTTGCAAGAATTTTTTAATGATAGTTTCTATGTCTAAATCACTCATAGTGTGTTTTTCATTATTTTTAAAAGATGTACATTCTGATATACTTTTCTTATCTCGTCCCTCACTTCCATCAGGGCAAATCCCAAAAGGTTTTGACCACGCCACGAAAAGCGATGTTATGTGCTTTTTCATTGTCTTTGCCAAAGCCTATCCCCCAAATGGTATCCATCGGGCTGGCTTCTACTAGTATTTTTATCACCCGTAGAAAGCAGAAAGTCCATCATTTCTTTGTTTTTGGGTGAATTTGTAGTAATTCCCATTGAGCACGATGCTGTATTTGGCTTTTGTCCCATATTTCAGGATTGAAATTGCGCACCTTTCTGCCCAGAGCCTTCATCAGTTTCGGGTCAGAAGTGTTCATTATTTCTTCCCTCATCTCTTCATCACCGAACAAACGGGCTTTTTCAGCCATCATATACTGCTCTGCACAGGAATATTTATCGCCATCTACATGAAAAAGGCGAAGGCTGCCACTGCCCTAAACAAGACTCATCTACGGCATTAGCATTAGGCTTCCAAAAAGAAGACGAATTTGAGTTTCTTTGGTGAATTGATAAAAGTTTTTGGAGTATTTATAAGCGCCTTTGGGTTGCCAAAGCGGAATACCCTCATAATAATAGTCTTCTTCATTATCCAGTCTGTCTTCTATTTCCAAATCATTCACTGCCCAGTTGTTATAATGCCAAAAAACAAGGATAAAGGGAAAAGCGTTTGGTACTCTCGCTGTTGTTCAGGCGAGAGTGTTTCATACCAATTCAAAAATCACATTTATAATCTTCGCCAGCGCCCATACGCCAGCCCATAGAAAACTCTGAAAGGGCAGGGTATTCTATCCACTGCGGTGGCATAAGTTTGATATCACTTTATTTGCTTTTTGAAATCCAAATTTATTCCCTTTTTCTTTTTTATTTTTCGAATTCTAACTTATCAAAAGGGCCCAAAATAGAATCTTCATCTTTATCTATGATGTAGTAATTTATCTTATTTGGAGTAAGAGCTCCTTGTAATATGTGCTATGAGAAATTATACTATCTGCAAGATTAGTACTTCCCTCTTAATTCTATCTGTTTACTAATTTCTTTTTAGGAAACAGGAACATCATTGAAATTTATTACGCCTTCTCTTTTATATATATTATAATCTCCTCCCCAGCTGGATAATTCCATTCCGAGTTCATTTAATAATACCTCCTATTATATTTTTGTTTTGCAATAATATAATTATCATCAAAACTATAGTCTATTATATCAGAAGGTGTTTTTATCTATGATTGAGTAATAACGACTTCTTGTTTTTATCAGATTTATATATAAAATCCCATGATACAAGCCCATAATCTAAGGCATCATCTTTTTGTCATATAGTAATAATATTTCCCAAGGTTATTACTGTCGTCGTGACAGCTTATTAAGCTAATAAGAAAGATGGAAATATTGCTAAAATTGTTTTTCTTCATATTTGTAATGTTTTTAACTGATTCTTCCCCATTTGTTTTTGCCTTTTGTATTGTTTTATGTAGTAGTTTTTCAGGGCTTGGTGCTGTTCCTTGCTGGAGCGAAGGGTCTACGCGGAGGAGCGCCTCTACAGGTGTCCTTTGCTGCCTTGATGATGTGTCCGTCTTGGGCTAAGTCCAGCCGTTTGAAATCCACTACGCCGCTCTGCTGGGTGCCGAGGATATCGCCTGGCCCGCGGAGTTTCATATCCACTTCGGAAATCTTAAAGCCGTCATTGGTTTCGCACATGGTTTTTATTCGGGTTCGGCTGTCGGAAGACATTTTGTCCGAGGTCATCAGGATGCAGTAGCTCTGCTCGGCGCCTCTTCCCACTCTTCCTCTTAGCTGGTGGAGCTGGGAAAGCCCGAAACAGCTCGGCACTTTCTATAATCATCACAGAGGGCATTAGGAACATTCACGCCGACTTCTATCACCGTAGTAGCGACCATGATATTTTGCCTTCCCTGAAGCGAAATATTGCATCGCCTCATCTTTTTCCTGCGGTTTCATCTTTCCGTGAAGCATGGTAACGGCATAGTCTGGAGTAAGGGAACGCCTCGGAAACCCGCTCAAAGCCGCCCATCAAATTTTTCATAATCCAAAGCCTCACTTTCCTCTATCAAAGGATAAACGAAATAGACCTGTCTGCCCTTATCGATTTCATCTTTGGCAAAACGAAATACCGAGTTTCTGTCCTTTTCTCGCCGATGAGCTGTGATGATGGGCTTTCTTCCCATAGGAGTTCATCTATCACGGAAACATCCAAATCCGAGTAAAAACTCATCGCCAGTGTCCTTGGAATAGGCGTGGCAGTCATGATGAGAATATGCGGCGGAATTTTTATTTTTCATCCAAAGTTTTGCCCTTTGTTCCACTCCGAAACGGTGCTGTTCATCGATGATGGCAAGACCGAGGGTTTTTTGAATTTAACCTTGTCTTCCAGCACGGCATGGGTGCCGACCAAAATATGAAGCGTTCCGTTTTTCCAGTTCCGAGTGAATGATTTTTCGTTCAGCAGCTTTGGTAGAACCTGTTAAAAGTCTGATGTTTACGCCCGTTCCGAAAAGCGCCTCGGAAAGGCTGTTGAAATGCTGCTGCGCTCAAAGATTTCCGTAGGAGCCATCATACAGCTTTGGAAGCCGTTGTCTGTGGCTATCAGCATCGAAAGCAGCGCCACCATGGTTTTCCCTGAGCCCACATCTCCCTATGAAGGCGGTTCATCTGTATAGGAAGCCTCATGTCGTTTCGGTTTCTTTTAAAAACTCTTTTTGGGCATTGGTAAGCTCAAAAGGCATTCTGTTTTTGATAAAAATCATTGAAGAAATCGCCCACCAAAGGGAAAGGATTTCCCACTGCCGAAGTCTTATTGTATTGTTTTTCAAAGCATAGCCGAGCTGGAAGAAGAACGCTTCCTCGAATTTCAGCCGTCTGTCCGCCTGTTCAAATGCCGAAGTATCTTTGGGAAAATGAATATTGACAAAGGCTTCCTGTCTTCCCATGAGCTTGAGCGACTGGAGTAGGCTTTGCGGTAGATTTTCCTGCACAAGTCCCGTGACATGCCCAAGAATATGCGCTTGGATGCCTTGGAAAAATTTTTGATTGAGCCCTCGTTTTTGTGATTTTTCTCACTGCTCGGATAGATAGGGCGAAGTCTGAGTTCTTTCTCTCGTTTTTCTTCCAGTTCTATCTCTGGATGTGCCATAGAAAAACTGCTGTCCGAAGAGGCTGACCCTTCCGAAGATGTAGAGCTTTTTATTGAGTGGAATCTGATCTTTCAGCCACTGGGTGTATTGGAACCAAACCAAATCCAAAGCGCCTGTCTCATCGCGGAATTTCGCGGGAGAAGTCTTTTTGTCCTCTTCCGTAGGTGATTTCTTTTTAAATCATAAATCCTTCCTTTCAGCTGGATTTTCTACATTTTCTTCCTTTAAATCTGCTACTCGGTAGACCTTGCTTTTATCCAAATACCGCAGAGGGAAGAAATAGAGAAAATCCTCCACGGTAGAAATTCCCAAAACATTTTTTTAATCAGTTTGGAGCGTTCAGGGCCGATGCCTTTTTAGATATTCTATGGGAGTAGATAAATCCAAAATGCGTTAGTATGCTCTTTCTTTATTGCCTTCAAAGAAATTGATGTAGGCTCTATTCACCACTCTGTTTCCGCCAGCAGTAGGGTAGTCACCAGTGAAATACCAGTCGCCGAGGTTTTTCGGGCAGGCTTTGTGTAGGTTTTCTACGCTTTGGAAGATGATTTCCACAGGGCAGTTCATTTCCTCAGGAACTAAAAGTTCAGTTATTTTTCGCTGAAATTTCTTCATCAGAGAATGGAGCATAGATTTCTTTGACATAGTTAATGACTTGGGAATCTTCTAAATCCACTTGAGATTTACATTTTTCATAAACTTCCTTTATGATATGGTCAGAACCTCTTTCTTTGTGCAGTTCTAAAGCCGCCTCGAAAGCCACCAAATCCTCCAAACGAGCCATGTCTATACCATAGCAGTCAGGATAGCGGATTTGTGGAGCAGAGGATAGAACGATTATTTTTCAGATTCAAAACGATTTAGAATTCGTAAAATGCTGTTTCTCAGTGTAGTTCCTCTTACGATGCTGTCATCTATAATGACCAGATTATCAATGTTTTTTCGGACAGAGCCGTATGTAATGTCATAAACATGGGCTACCAAATCATTTCGGCTGCTGTCTTCCGTGATGAAAGTACGGAGTTTAGCATCCCTTGATGGCTACTTTTTTTCGGTTGTAGGGTGAAGGGATAAAATCTCTTTCAATTTTTCCTCTGAAATATTGTTTCCTAATTTTTAGGATTTGGTTTTTCTTGTATTCATTTAGATGGGCATCAGCCTCTTCTATTAGTCCATAAAAAGAGGTTTCCGCAGTGTTCGGAATGTAGGCGAAAACCGTGTTTTTCAGGTCTTCATCTACGGAATTTAGAATTTTTGGGAAGAGTAGGGCTCCCAGTTTTTCTTTCTTGATAAATTTCCTTGTCGCTGCCTCGGGAGAAATAGATTCTCTCAAAAGAACAAGCCTTGTAGGGCAGGGCTGGGAGAATTTCTTCTATGGAAACATTTCCGTTTTTCTTGATGATGATGGCAGAACCTGGGTTTAGCTCTGTAATTTGCTCAAAATCAAGATTAAACGCAGTCTGAATAACAGGCCTTTCGGAAGCAACAACTACGATTTCATCATCTTTATAGTAGTAGGCTGGACGAATACCCGCAGGGTCTCTGATTACAAAGGCGTCGCCATGTCCTATGATTCCTGACATAGCATAGCCGCCATCCCATATGTATGCAGATTTTTAGGATTTTTGCTACATCCAGTTGGTTTGGGATTTCTGCTGCAGCATCTTTTTGGAGTAGCCTTCGGCTTTTAGTTTTTGATATAGGTTTTCAACTTCGGTGTCTAGGAAATGCCCTATTCTCTCCATGATGGTCACCGTATCAGTCTGCTCTTTCGGGTGCTGGCCGAGTTCTACCAGTTTTTGAAAAGCTCTTTGGAATTGGTCATGTTAAAATTCCCAGCCACGATGAGGTTGCGGTAAATCCAGTTGTTTTTGTCGAAGAAAAGGATGAACATTTTTCTATACTGTTTTTTTCCCAAAAGTCCCATAGCGGACATGCCCTAAAAAAATATATTCCCAATGTATGGAAGCAGATGTTTCTGGGCTTCTGTGTCGTTTCTTATTTCTGGATTTTCTTTTAGAATATCGCTGATTCTGGTATTGATTTGATTGAAAATATCCTGTATCGGCTGGCTGTTATTAGAACGGATACGGCTGATGTATCTCTCGCCAGGCTGCATATCAAATTTTACGCTAGCCAGTCCAGCGCCATCCTGCTCCCACGGTTATGCTGTTTTTTTCCAGCATTAGATACATTTTATTGATACCATAAAAAGGAGTTCCGTATTTTTCTTTGTAGTACTCCAAAGGTTTTAGTAGGCGAAGCATTGCAATGCCGCATTCATGCTGTAAGTGGTCGCTCATAGTTATATTTTGTTTTTTTATTTAAAAAAATCTTTTGTAAAAATACTAAAAACTAAAGTTGGGATTTTTATTTCCCAATCATATTTTTGATTTTATTGAGTTTCATTAGGGCTTCTATCGGTGTCAGAGTATTGATGTCTATTTGGGTAAGTTCTTCTCTGATGTTCTCTAGAGCAGGGTCGTCCAGCTGAAAGAAAGAAAGCTGAAGATTTTCCTCAGTTACTCGTTTTATGTTCTCCGTGTTTTTGGTCTTGGCTTCGGCTGTTTTTCCAGAGTTTTTTTAGAATTTCTTTTGCTCTATTGACTACTTTCGTAGGCATTCCAGCCAGTTTGGCTACATAGATACCAAAGCTGTGTTCGCTGCCTCCTGCGACTAGTTTTCGTAGGAAAATTACATTATTTTTTTGTTTTTCCTGTATGGCGATATGATAGTTTTTAATTCGGCTGAAACTATTCTGCATTTCATTGAGCTCGTGATAGTGGGTCGCAAACAGCGTTTTTGGCTGTGTAGGGTGCTGGTGGAGGTATTCTGCAATAGCCCAAGCGATGGAAATCCCGTCATAAGTGGAAGTTCCTCGCCCGATTTCATCTAACAGAATGAGGCTTCGCTCTGTGATGTTGTTCAGAATGTTGGCAGATTCGTTCATTTCCACCATGAAGGTAGATTCTCCAGCCGAAATGTTATCCGATGCTCCCACACGGGTAAATATCCTGTCTAGAACTCCTATTTCGGCGTGTTTTTGCAGGGACAAAACTACCAATCTGCGCCAAAAGACAGATGATGGCGGTTTGTCTCAGAACTGCCGATTTACCAGACATGTTGGGGCCTGTGACCATCATAATCTGCTGGGTATCTCGGTCAAGGAAAATATCATTTGGAATGTATTTTTTTCGCCCAGAGGCAGGGATTTTTTTCTATCACAGGGTGTCTTCCTTCTTTGATGTTTATTGTAAAATCCTCATTGATAATCGGTTTGGTGTAGTTTTTCGCTATCGCAAGTTCCGAAAGTCCTACCGCGCAGTCTATTTCTGCAATGATTTTAGAGTTGTTTTGAATGGTGTCTATATGCACGAGAACCCTGCTCTTCTATTTTTGTAGAGCAAATGTTCCAGCTGGGCGATTTTTCTTCCGCTCCCAGTATCTGTGATTCGTATTCTTTCAGTTCCTCTGTGATGTACCGCTCTGCATTGACCCAGAGTCTGTTTTCTTATCCAGTTTTCAGGAACCTTGTTCTTTTATGCGTGTTTCGGACTTCTATGTAATATCCGAAAACTATTGTTGAAATCTATCTTTTAAACTTGAAATTCCTGTTCTTTCGCTCTCGCGCTGGCACATTTCATCCAAATAGGATTTTTCCACTAGAGGAGGTTTCTCAGTTTGTCCAATTCTTCGGAAACGCCTTCTTTGATTACATTTCCTTTGTTTATACTTACAGGGAAGCTCCTCGTTTAGGGTGACTTTGGAGATAATCAATGAGTTCTTTATGGCTATGCAGAGGAGTAATCCAAGCCAAAAAGCATCTGGATAAGGCAGCAGCAGTTCTTTTTATTTTTTTCAATGCTTATCAAACTATTTTCGAAGTTTCTGAGTTCTTTCGGCGAAATTCTCTGCTGCAAGTTTTTCCCTAGCAGTCGGTCTAGGTCAGAAATAGATTTTTAGAAGGTCGTGGATATTATATTTTTAGGTTTTTCTTCTTTGTTAAAAAAACTCAATCAGAGAAAGCCTTCGGTTGATTTCATTTACGGATTTCAGCGGAAGAATCATTCTCCTTCTAAGTAGCCGTCCTCCCATAGGCGTGGTTGTACGGTCTATGATGTCCAGAAGGCTTTTTGCCCTCATGGTGGTTGGAATGAATGATTTTCAAATTTCTAAGCGTAAAGCCATCCATCATCAGGTAGTCATCCTGCAGGAATGTTTTGTATTTTTGGTAATGTGCTGAATGAGAGCATGATGGGTGTCCTCTACTAAATAGGCAAAAAAATAGCACCAGCAGCAGTGATGGCTAATGGAAATTCCCTCTATGCCGTAGCCTTTCAGTGATTTTTGTTTTTGAAATGATTGGTAAGTTTCTCATAAGCAAAAGGATACCGATATGCCCCAGTCTTCCAGCGCGAAAGAGTTTCTGTCTTTTATTCTATTTGGAAGTTCGGTTTTTCGCTGATAGATAATTTCACTAGGGCTGAAGGTATGGATGATGTGCATCAGCTTATCCGAATTCCCTTCCGAAACAAGAAACTCCCCTGTGGAAATATCCACCAGAGCCATGCCGTATTTTTCTTTTTCACGATGGATAGACAGCAGAAAAATTATTCTCTTTGGTGGTGAGAATCTGCTCATTAAAAGTAACTCCTGGTGTAACCAGCTCTGTAACGCCTCTCTTTACGATACCTTTGGTCATCTTTGGGTCTTCCAGCTGGTCACAGATTGCGACACGCAGTCCAGCACGAACCAGTTTGGGAAGGTAGGAATTAAGAGAATGGTGAGGAAAACCAGCCAGCCTCGGTATGGGAGCCGCCGTTATTTCTCTTTGTGAGAACAATGCCCAGTATCTGGGAAGTTCGCACAGCATCCTGCCCAAAGGTTTCGTAAAAATCCCCACACGAAAGAGCAGGACAGCATCTGGATATTTAGCTTTTGATGCTGTTGTACTGAGCCATCAGCGGAGTTTCTTTTTGTGTCGTTTTTGCCATAAAGTGAAATTAGGTTTAAGGGAACAAAAATTAAAGAAGATTTCAATAAAATTTTTGTTAAAAAGTATTATTTTTTTGTGCAAATTTAAACTTTTTAGGGCTAAAAAGATATTATATGCTGGGTATATGATAATAAGCACTGGATATCCATACTGCTGAGTATACATAAGTCAGACTCACTAAAAACCTTGAGGTCAGGGATGATTGCCATGGCTGTATATGCGGCAATAGTGGCTTTTTGGAGATAGAATATTTTAAAATAGACAAGGATTCTTCGATTAAAAAAATATTTCCCTCATCCACACGCTGCTGGGTTTTTGTCTTGTCGATGCTTTTTGGTTTTCAGGACTAATACCGCCTATGACCGCTGGTGGGAAGGGCGAAAACTTCTGGGAAGAATGGTAAATGACTCCCGAAATTTTGCCATTAAACTCCATACCATGCTGGACACAGCAGACACCGAAAATAGAGACTTTTTTTCAGAAATATCTTTGTTTTTTTCCTCACTTGCTCAGCAGACATTTGTCTAAAAATCCACTAAAATGGAACTGGCACAAGACCAGCATCATACGGAAGTAGAGCAGCTTCCACATCCGCCTAATGCGCTGATTTGGAGGATACAGGAGAGAATTCAGAAATTGTATAAAGAAGGTAAAAATATCGGGAGAGCAGATGCTGATGCTGGATTATCATGCCAGAGGGTTTTTGGAAGTCTGTGGCGGCTGTGAAAGAATCAAAAACACGCCGATTCCATATTCTTATTCATCTTTTACAAAGAAATTTATCGTCATTTATGTGATTACTCTTCCTATCGCCTATTCTATGAGTATAGGGTATCTTATGGTATTTCTACTGTTTTTCGTATTTTTATGTGCTGATGAGTATGGAGGTGCTGGCAGAGGAGATAGAGGAGCCGTTTAATAATGATGAAAATGACCTTCCCATGGAGCTGATAGCTCAGAATATAGAGAAGAATGTAATTGTATTTTCAGTGAATCCTAAAAAAATAATTATTTTGGTTCAGAAACTTAAATTAGAAGAACTGGGGAGAATAGATGTAGAAACATTTAAACAAAGTTCTAAAACTCCTCTGGTTATAGTCCTTGATAATGTGCGTAGTATGCATAATGTAGGAGCGGTATTTCGTACAGCAGACGCTTTTTTTGGTAGAAAAATCTTACTCTGTGGAATCACTCCGCAGCCGCCGCATAGAGAAATCCATAAGGCTGCACTAGGAGCTACGGAAAGCGTGGATTGGGCTTATTTTTGAGTCTGTTACGGAGGCTTTACAAAGCTTAAAAATCAGAAGGGTATAGAGTGGTAGGAGTGGAACAGACTACTGGAAGCCAAAATGATTACAGAATTTGACTTTGCGAAGAGCCAAAAATATGCATTGGTTCTTGGTAACGAAGTGGAGGGCATCAGTGATGAGGTTCTTCCGCTCTGTGATGACTTTTTGGAGATACCTCAGTTGGGGACTAAACACTCTAAATGTGAGTGTTTGCGGTGGAATTGTGATGTGGGAATTTTTAAACACTTGAAATAAATTGGGACAGGACACGCCTACTTTTTCTGATTTATTCCTGCATTTTTTCTTTTTGATAATGTTCACCATTTCGGTGGCAGTTTTTCAAAAGAAAAATCAGATATAAAAAAACTGATTTACAGTGTTTTATTGGGTTTTTTATGTATGTTTTTGTATTTGCAGATTTTTGTCCATTATAGAGAATGAGACCACACTGAGAATCATCACTCATACTAAGCTCAATATCAGCTATATACTATTTTTCTTTGGTGTGTTTTCTTTTTGCTGATAAATAGAGGGAAACCTGCTTTTTATTTTTGGCTCATTGCAGGAGTTCAGGGCATATTATATTATCTTTCGTTTAATTTGACAGGAACAGGCTTTTAACGAAAGTATTCCATTTCACCCTGAAAACAGGTATTAAAGGAGCAGGAATAGGGATTTTTTATAAACTTATCATAGACATCACATTATTGGTGGCTTTATTTGTTTTTTCAGCGTTTTTACTTTAAAAAAATCATCAAAAGAAACAAAACAGAAAACCATCAAAGCTAAAATTCCAGTGTTTTTTGATGCTGGTTTTATTGCTGTTTAATCCTTTAAATTATGATATTTACCAAACTTATAAAGTGGTAGATGAAGACCCGAAATTTTTGTTTAAAGATAATTACCAGCCTCCAAAACAGCCCGTGAAAAACGAAACGAAGTATAATCTGGTTTGATTTATGCAGAGGCTTTTTGAGCGAATATACCTCAATCAAGAAATTTTCCCTGACCTTGCGCCTAATTTGGCTCAGCTGGAGAAAGAATCGCTTTCCTTCTCTAATGTTCATCAGGTCTGGGGAACAGGCTGGACTATCGCAGAGAATAGCGAGTTCTCAGTGCGGAGTGCCCTCTATATGCAGTGGGGCGGGAGAATAACGACCTCGACCAGCTTCCGAGTTTTCTCCCTAAAATAAAAGGGCGTGGGTAATATACTCGCGGAGGATGGCTACAAAAATATTTTCATACAAGGTTCGCTCCCAAAGCCTTTTTGGGAATGATAAATTTTTGGAAAGTCATGGTTTTCAGATGTTTTCGCTTGAAAATATTGATGAAAAGTATAAAACACCGAGAAATCTCTCTCGCTGGGGGCTGAATGATGACAAAACCCTTGAATTTGCTAAGGAAAAAAATATAAAGGAATTAAAGTCTAAAAATCAGCCGTTTAGCATTATGATTTCTACGATAAACACTCATAGTCCGAGAGGTTTTGTTCCGCCAGATTTTAAGAAGAAAAATATAAAAATGGGCAGAATGTTACCCTAAATGCCCCTTCATGTAAGTGATTATTTGATTTCGAATTTATCAATGAAATTAAAAACTGGATACAGAAAAAAACACCATGATAGTGATTTCTTCGGATCATCTCACGATGAGAAATATGGTTTCTGAAACGCTGAACGCCATCTGACCTCCGCCGAAATTTATTCATGATACATTTTCCGAATAAAATTTCATCAAGAATTTCTGAGAGAAACACCTCATCTCTGGATGAGGGCGTTACGGTTCTGAATGCTATGGGCTATCCGCTGGAGCGTTTTGGGCTGGGAGTTTCTCTATTCAGCAATGATCTGAAAGAAAAACACAGAACAAAACGGATGATATTCTGAAAAAGCTGGAAAAATATTATTTCAATTTTGGGAATAGACTGTTCTATCTGATTTCTCCATAACCAATAAGCCCATCGTAATTTTTTCCAAAAGGAGTGTAATATAGAAAAGCTTGATATTGGTTTTTTGTGTCTGCCAGAAATTCCCGATTGATTTCACCAAAATTTAGTTTTCCATTTCGGTCTTTTTGTTGCAAGGATATAGTTGTAAAAATCCCTGTTTTAGGAATATTTTAGCAAAATATTTTTTTGGCTTTTTTGGGTCGTAGTGCATTTGGCTATCTTCATTAGCCTGATAGTCATTAAACTGCCCTAAAACATAGATGTCTTTCCCTTCTAAAGGATGACTGTCCAAAGAAAACACCACCCAAGAGTAGTCGCCCTCGTAGTCGGCATTTCTTTTCTTGTCCCATGTTATTGCTACGGAAATAGAAAGCGCCATTGACATCTGGCTGATACTGGTAGCTGAGCGGTGAAGTCCAAGTAGGGGAAGAGGTAGGTATGGTTCACGCCATCGATGTTTTTCCGTTCCTGCCACCATGTCGGAGGAGGCGTTTATTGTTTTATTATCAAAGTAAGAAAACTCGTTATTCCCTTGAAAAACAAGATTTAACTGCTGAAACATCAGCTGGTTCCCGAAGAGGACAGAGGAAGGTTTTAGGTTAAAAATTCCATCATTAAAATTATTATTTTTGGATAATGCTTAGGCTGACAGAATTGATATTTCAGCTGGTTTCTGGGTCGGTAAGGGTGGCTTTGACTTCTACTCTTTGGTTGAGGTTTGGAGTTTTCGCTGCGGTGTATCGGCTCACATTGATACCGATTCCTGCTCCGTTTTCTGCCACCGAAAATCTCTTTGTGAAAAAGAGGTTTTTTCGGCGAATCTTTATAAACTATAAGTTCAAAAATTTCCCGATATTTTAGGCTGAATGTCCTTGTTAGGAAAGGTCAGAGAGGTGGTGTAGGCTTGGTGGGTGTTGAAAGAATATTTAAAATTATCAATCAATCCGCTCAGTTTTCCAGTCGCAAATTCCGTGAAAAACAGACCGTCATCTTTCCAGTTTCTGTCAAGATGTTTTATCGTATAACGATAAATCTGGCTGCCGTTGTCCAAGTCATCAAAACGAAGGACAAGCTGCTCTCCGAACCTTATGACAGGCGTTTCGTCATTGGTCTGTGGATTAAATAGCTGAATACTTTTTAATATTCTGCCCAATGGCAAAAACGCCCAAAAAACAAGAACAATAGTCTAAACATTAGGCATTTTTATAACGGTTAATCTCGCCTTAGTGTGGTAATTTCCTTTGTTTGAAGAAACGGGTGAAAAAGTCCAGTTTCTTCTTTTGTATAATTGTTTTTCTTGAAGAAAGAAATCTTTTTCTCGCTCACTTCTATGCTGTAGTCCAGAATTTCTTTTGGAGTAGAAATTCGCCAAGAAGATTTGGTAGAAATCTTGGTCGATTCTGTCTTTATCCAAGAATTTATTTTTGTTTAATACAAAAAGCGTTTCTATATTGAATAAACCTCAAAACCAGAATTGATATTATGGAAAACTACCATCACAGTGTCTGGTTTTTTTCCTCTTCTTTGCTGCTTTTTGGTTTGTATTTTTTTCACGGCTTTTTTTCTTTTTCCTCTGCGGATAGACCGGCAGTTTCTGTGAAGAAATCAAAAATATCCGTTCATAAAGTCGTCCACCTCATCTTTTTTAAGGAATACGATAGGAACCCCTTGTTATAGATAAGGAATGCTTCGTGGTGTTCTTTTTAGATTTTCACGGATAAGAGCTTGAGTCTTCCATGAAACTAAGGGATTCTTTAGAGTGGATGTTTTGTTTTTCTTTTTCAATGAACTCCTCATTGTAGTCGCTCATGATGGAAACTCCTGAGAACCACCATTCTTTATGCCATTCTACGATGCCCATGAAGATGATGCTTTTTCCTTTAAATCTTTGTGTTTTAGGGAAAGAAGATTTTAGAAGTTTGAATTTCTTATCGGTAGCGATGTGTTTTTATTTTAAGGTATTTTTCGTCTTCGCCAAGGAAAAGGAAACTTCCCTGAACTCGGAGACATTTTTTTCTAAATCTTTCGCTACAGGATGTTTTTACCCAAAATCAGAACAGCCCATTCCTTCAGCAGAAAGTGCAAGGAGAGGTGCATGCCTCATGGATAAATCTGTCTCTGTTGTCATCCAGAGTAGCTTCTACTCTTCGTCCTACTTCCATGATTTCCGCCTCTTGTCTCAGTAGAGCGAAGCCTGTATCTGGGAAAGAATAGATAGGTTTTAGTTAGGATATTATTGAGAAGTCTTCTTACTTCGTAGTAGTCTTGGGTAGGCTCTATTTGGTAAGTTTCTCTCAGTAAATCGTTTTCTGGAGCGTATTCGTATTCTGTTTCAAGATACCCACCAGCCCTTCAGAAATACTTTGTATCAAAAAGGATCGTGAGGATTGAGCAGGATATTCTTGTTCACGGTATTGATGAAATACCAAACCAAAAATTTTACATCTTGGATATTAACCTCGCTCTTCTACATAGTTTTTGTCGGTTTCGTAGAATGGAAGTGGTTTCCGTAAAAGCTCTTTATGTTTTTTTGATGAAAGAATTCCATACTTCAGACCCAGAAATGATGTCTTCTAAATAAGAAGTCAGAAACATATGCAAAAACAAAAGAAATCCCTTCTTCTCTTATGAAATTCTGCAAAGGAAGATGAAACTCTTTTTCGTAGATTTTATCATTGATTTCATTGCTTATTCCTAAAAATAAAGGTCGGATTTAGCTGTTTTGTTATAAGGTTTTTATTTCTTGCCAGTCTTCTAATAAAAATTCTTTTCTGTGCTGCCATCTTTCTTCTTTTTGTTTCCACAAAGATAATAAAATATCTCCACCTAAATATCTGAAAAATATCATACTTTCTAATGGATGCCAAATGAAATTCCCAGCACATTTTTGCAGTAAAAATATTGAGGAAAAACTATCTTTACACGGAATAAATAGAATTTTCTCTAAAAACAATGGACACCTCTGAAAATAAGATAATCCACATCGATATGGACGCTTTCTGCTTCCCGTAGAGCAGCTGGACTGTCCAGAACTTAGAGGAAACCCATTGCTGTGGGCGGTGCAGGAATAGAGGCGTAGTAGCAGCAGCAAGCTATGAAGCGAGGAAATACGGCGTTCGTAGTGCGATGAGCGGTACGAAGGCAAAGGAAACTCTGCCCAGACCTTATCTTTGTTTCGCCTCGTTCTGAGCGGTATAAGGAAATTTCTCTGCAAATCCGCGAAATCTTCTATGAATACACTGATTTGGTAGAGCCGCTTTCCCTCGATGAGGCGTATCTGGATGTGACTTTTATCAAGAAAAATAATCCCTCCGCTACGAACATCGCCAAGGAAATTCGGAAAAATATTTGAAAAATAGGGCTGATCTGCCCTCGGCAGGCGTGTTTCGGTCAATAAATTCATCGCCAAAAATAGCCAGCGATTATAAGAAACCTAATGGGCAGACTCACCATAAAACCCAATAAAATCATTCCGTTTTTTTGGACAGCCTTGACATCAGAAAATTTTACGGAATCGGCAAAAGTAACTGCCGAAAAGATGTATGCTCTCGATTTTTGACAGGAAAAGATTTGAGGGAAAAATCACTGCTGTTTTTGCAAAGTCATTTTTGGGAACAGCGGACTTTATTACTACGAAATTGCCAGAGGAATCCACAGAAGTCCCGTGAATCCTGTCCGAATTACGAAATCCATAGGAGTGGGAGCGGACTTTTGAGCATGATAGAACAGCACCAGACTCACCCTATGGCTGACACCTTTGGAAGTGCTTTCCAAAGAGCTGGAACAAAGGCTCAAAAACGAAAATCTTTAGGGAGAACCATTACTTTGAAAAATAAAATACAGCGATTTTTACTACGCAGACACGGAGCAAAAACATTAGCAAAAATTTGTTTCAGACCAAAGTATGCTTTTCCGTATCGGCGAAAGAACTTTTGTTTCAAGAAAACCTAAAAATTCGGTAAGATTATTAGGGCTTTCCGTATCTAACTTGAATGTTTAGGAAAAACAAAACCAGCCAAAAATACATTCAGCTTCAGTTTGAGTTTCCGCCTCACGAGAAAAACCGAATAATTATTAAAAATCAAATTTAAATCCTAACACTGAAGAAACTTCTGCTAAGTCGCTCACTCCCATAGCGATAGTTCCCCAGAAAAGTAATACGAAGAATGGCTTTCAGTGGGTTAGAGCCTCCTGTTTTAGCGGCAATTCCGCCCAAAAGCGCAAGGAAAAGAATAGCAGAGCCGTAGAGATAATACTCTAAATGATGAAACGGAGCAATGAAGACCACCAGCAGAGGCAGCATACCGCCAAAGAGAAACGCTCCGCCAGATGCCAGAGCCGCCTGAAAAGGTTTAGCCTGACTGATTTTTCGGTGATGCCCAGTTCATCTCGTACATGCGCCGCCAAGGCATCATGCTCAGTTAGTTCCTTTGCCACCTGCATCGCTGTTTCTGGTTTTCAGCCCTCTCGCAGTCTCGTAGATATGCGCAAGCATTTGTAGTTCTTCTTCGGGCGTGTCTTTCAGTTTCTTGTCTTTCCCTCTCAATGTCCGCGTGTTCTATATCCGTCTGCGAGACTTACTGAAACATATTCTCCCTGCCGCCATGGACAAAGCTCCTGCGATAATTTCCTGCTGCTGTTGCTAAAATCACAGACTCTGGCGTGGAACTCGCTGCGGCAACTCCTATGGCAGGGCTCGCTGTGGATAGTATGCCGTCATTAGCGCCTAATACTGCAGGCACGAAGCCAGTTACTACGATGGATATAGTGTTTATCAAGGTAATCGTCAAGGGTTTTCATTGAATCTTTTATTTAAAACTGAAAAATCGGATGCAAAGATAGTTTACTTTTATGTAAATCTTACTTTTGTTATCAAGAAAAATATAAAATTTATAAAAATTTATAAAAAGAATAAATAAGAATATTTTTTATGAAAAAGTTACAGAGCAATGAAAAACGGAGAACTCCCTAAAGAAATTCCTCCCATTGCATTAAAAAAACAAAATGAATAAATTATAAATCTATATTAACCTCCAGTTTCTCAGCCAAAAGCTTTGCAACTTTTAGTTTTAGTGGCTCTATGTCTATGTTTTCCATAGCATCATTCGCGAAAGCATACAGCAGCAGCGCCTGTGCTTCTTTCTTGGAAATCCCTCTGGCTCTTAGATAGAACCAGCGCCCTCGTCATTGAGTTGTCCTACAGGTACATCCGTGTGAACATTTCACATCATCTGCAAAAATTTCCAGCTGCGGCTTGGTGTCTATGGTAGCTCCTTCGCTCAGCAGGATGTTGTTATTCTGCTGGTAAGCGTTGGTCTTCTGTGCGATTTTATTTACGAATACTTTTCCGTTGAACACGCCATGCGCCTTGTCCTTGAAAACACCTTTGTAGTTTTGGTAAGACTCACAGTTTGGCTCGTTGTGATGTACGGCTGTATGGTGGTCTCACCAGCTGTTCATTTCCGATGATGGTAATACCATTCATGGAAGGAATTGATATTTTTCTCCTGTGTGGATGAAGTCAAGATTATTTCTCACCAATTTACCTCCGAAAGCAAAAGTATTCACTGTCGCTGCTTCGTCTCTGCTCTTGTTTCGCTGAAAAGTGCTGTCTCTATCAGATAAGTAGTCTGGCTGTCGTTTTGGAGTTTGTGCCAGTCAGCCTTTGCGTTTTTACCCACGAAAATTTCCGTAACCGAGTTGGTAAAAGTATAGGTTTCATCAAAGTTATGATGGCTCTCTATCACTTCCACTTTCGCGCCTTCTTCTACGATGAGGAGATTTCTCGTTGTGTAGAATATATTTTCATCCTGATTTTCAGAGATGTAGAAAAGGTGAATAGGCTTTTCTATCACGGTGTTTTTAGGGACAAAAAGGAAAAATCCATCGCTGTACAAAGCATCGTTTAGGGCTGTGAATGCTGTGTTTTTAGGCTTTTATTTGGTTAAAATATTTTTCGATTAAATCTTTATTAGAAGAAAAAGCATTATTTAAAAAGTCAAAAATCTGCATTTTCTACGGAGATTTTGGATAGAGCCTTTTGGAATTTTCCATTGACAAAGACAATGAAATCAAAGTGCTCTTCTCCCAGATGCAGCTGGTCTAGCTGCTCTTTTTGTAATGTGAAATTCTCTGCTTCGAGTGCCAGAGAATATTGCTTTGTTCTCACAGCTTCGGACAGGTCGAGTATATTTGTATTCCCTCATCTTTTTGGTGGGAAAACCTGCTGCCAAAAACTGGCATGAGTGCCTCGGCTCTCTCGCTGGAAAGTGTGGATTTTAGTTGTTCCTATTTGATTTAAAATAACATAAATTTTGAATTTGATTTGAAATTTTTGGAGTTTGAAATTTGAGTTTTTAATCTCAATTATTTTTACCAGCCAGTCGTATCCTTTTTCTTCTAATTCCAAAAGCACAGTTCCTTGCCTCTTTTTATGATTTTTCCGTCTGCTAAAAACATGCACGAAATCAGGCTGAATGTAGTTTAGCAGTCTCTGGTAGTGCGTGATTAGAAGCACTGCATTTCCTTGGTTTTTGAAAATGGTTCACACCTTCAGAAACGATTCTCAAAGCATCGATGTCAAGTCCTGAATCGTTTCATCCAAAAATAGCTAAATTTAGGGTTCAGCATCAGCATTTTGGAAGATTTCGTTTCTCTCTCTCCACCAAGAAGCCTTCGTTCAGCGAACGAGAAAGGAAGTCTTTTTAATTCCCAAAAGCTCTGATTTTTCGCGGATGAGCGCCATCATTTTCTTTTGCTGGCATTTCTTCTAATCCGTTGGCTTTTTCTAGTTTCGTTGATTTCGCTTTGATGAGGTTGGTCACCGATACCCTCGATTTCCACAGGATACTGAACGACATGAAAATACCTTTCTGAGCTCTTTCCTCTGGCGCATCTTCGCCGATGTCTTCACCTTCGAAAAGGATTTCTCCCTCCGTAACTTCATAGTCTTCTCTTCCTGCAATTACTGAAGAAAGCGTGGATTTACCAGCTCCAGTTAGGGTCCCATAATGCATGAAACACTCACTAGGTTTTATCTCTAAATTGATTCCTTTTTAAAATTTCAGCTCCGTCTTCTATGACGAGCGTGTAAGTTATTGATTCTAAGCATTATTAATGAAATTTATTTATTGTTAAATTAAAAATTATTATTTATTCTTTTTATTATGGTTTTTCTTGTGTTTTTAATTAAAGTTTTTGAGCATTATCTTTATTCTCTTCTTCAAAAAGTTACAGTCACATTAGGAATTTTTAAGCTCCTCTATGCGCTCTTTTGAAAGCTCCTAAAATATACTCTTCCCATGGATTACCATACTGGTCATTGTAGTATAATTGCATTTTTCTTGCTGTATTCCAATCGGTCAGTAACAGCTTTGTTTTTGTCGCCAATTCAGCGCTTTGAGAGCATCATCATACTTTGTCGTTTTTAACAGAATAGGGCTTTACCCCGCACATAGAGTGTTCCATCGATGTATCGCGGAGGTATACTATCTGCTTCATTTTCAATCCATGTATACAAAGGTCTTCTCGCCATCTATGGAAATATGCTGCTGAACTAATTGTGCAAATTCCTCATCAGACAATAAGCCTTGGTAGCTTTGAGTAGAATTTGGAAAAACACGCGTGAAATCAGTGAGTTTTTCGACTGTAAAACCTCTTCTAATATTTCGTGTTGCTCTTTTTTGGTAACATAGGGCCAGGTGAGAGCGAGAAGATTTGTGATATTTTCCTGAAAATCACCTTCACTGCGCACCAAAGAACCCCTCATATATATCATTCACGGAGCTGAGCATTTCATAGAAAAGAAGTCTTCTAAGGTGTCAGCCAGCATTTCGCCTCATCAGAATCGTGGTGCAGTAGAGCAATGGGCGGTTCTAGTTTGGGATTGTTTTTGTCATAGAAGAAACAATAATAATCTCCTCCGCCTGTTTGTCCGAATGGAATAAAAAGATAATCAGGATTGATACTGAGCCAGCTGTTTCTCGCCATTGAGCTCCCTCAATAGTTTCGGCAATGTTAGCAGGTGGTATCAGCTCAAACTCGCCACTGTATAAAAATAGCGGCGGGTGGTTTTTCAGGCGTGGATATACTTCTTTACTCCAAAGGGAAGAATATTCACCTATGTCGAGCATTTGGTCGGCATAGAGCTGGTGGTAAAGCTCTGGGTAAGCGAAGTTATATTGTTGTTCTAAGTCTTTAAACATATTGGTTATTTAGTAATTTTTTATTTCCATATTTTATTCATTACCTCTTCTGCAGTAGGCTCATGATACTTACCATTTTTATCTTTGATGGTATTGAATGCAGAAGGGTCGAAATGCGGACAGTTGATTTCTAAAAACTCAAAGAAGTAGCCATCGCTGTAAAATATATAAGGCATAAACTTCCTTTGAAAATCATTTTTCGCACTCAAATTCATTGTTCTGTGACAATACGCACTAAAAAGCAGCGATGATCTTCACGGGTGAGGTCGTTTGTGTTTTACAGGGTAGGGCATTGCCAAATCAAAGGCAAAAAGTTTCAATACCATTGCCTTCCCACCATTCCCACAGCCAAGTGTCGGAAAGGTCTTTTACCTGTGAGCTCACTGAGGTATTGCTCCATCGCTTTCTATTCTTTATCAAATACTTCCCTCAGGAGTATCTTCACTTTGGGCATCCCAAAAGCCCTCATAACTCTCAGGCGTTTTTAGCACGAGAGGATACAGCTTTTCAGCAGTAGCAAAATCAGGGCGTGGTTTCTTTCCTTTAGAGTGTTCATTTGATTTTAAATTTAATTAGAATAAATTGGTAAAAATACTAATTATTGTAGCTTCTTCTTCCTTCTCTGATGTAGAATATTTCGTGGTAAGCAATATGAGAACCAGTCATCTTCTATCAAATAAAGAAAATTGATTCCAAAATTGCCATCTTCTAGTAATTTAGGATTAAATTCATAGAAAGCTTCGGCTATTTTCTTCTCGGCAGCTTTCAGCAAATGCTGTAAAAAGTTTTTCATTGGTAGTGAAATATCGGCACCTTTTCAACTGAAATACACCTGACAACAGGCAGGCAACACCTGATAAATTCTTGAAGTGAGATCATTTACCAGCACCACGGGTTCATCGGTATAGTCATCATTGGTAGGGAGCAAAAAATACGCTTCCCTCTTCATTCAGCACCAAATAACCATAGTAGCATTTCCCAAAACACTGGAAGCGCTGCCGCTCTGGCGTTGCATAGGACAAGTTTCATCAGGAAAACGGATAAATAAAATTCATCTGCGGATGGTCATTCAGCAGAGCAAACTTGTTGCAGTATCTCATCAAGGTTCATTAGCTGTGGCTGAACAGATTTCAACTCAGCAGTAATGCCCGCTTGGCGAAGGGTTTCATGTCTTCTTCGTAAAACTAAGCATATTTCTTCTCTATTCTCTGATAATCGATTTTTCCTATATTTTTATAGTAGTCTTCATAAAGTAAGATTTTTAAGATATTCTATATCGCTCTTGTTACCAAACGCCTGAAAGCATACGCAGTAGCACTGCACATTATCATTTCGTTCTTTTTGTTTTGTGCAAAGCTGATGATTTGCTTTAAAATAGGCACAAAAAGCGTGAGGTCTTTGCCCACATTCTCACTACTGAGCTGGTGTGATATACAACAGCGAATAAGCATATTTTCCACAAAATCCTCCTGCTCATTGCGTAATTTCCAGTAGAAAAGTTTTAGCAATTTCTAAAAGGCAGTAAAAGCCTCACTGATAGATATTTCTTCTAACACTCCAAAAACAATATTGAACAATTCTTTTTGCTCATTAAGGACTTTTATAAGTCCTCGTGTGCCTTCTTCCAAGTAAATACAAATCGCCTCTACCCATTCAGCATAAGGTACGAAAAGAACTCCTTCTGCGGCGGCGGATCGCTTTTTCCACTGTTCTGCCATTTCGTCATGTGGAGCAATGTACTCTTTTGCTTGGAGTTTTGAGAACTTTTAGGAGATGTACCACCTCCAGTTTCGTCTTTTTATCTAGTCGTTTGGAGTTTTTGATATGTTTTTCTACTGCTTCTGTCATTCTTAATAGCTTATCGTGTTAATCTTCATACGAAGTGTACATCCCATTCCAGCCCAAAATTTTTCATCTCCTCTAAAACTTGTCAAAAAGTCTTGAGAGTGCCTATAAAGATAGCCGTTGTTCGCTTTGTTTCTCGGTGTATGGAGAGGACTATCACGATTGCAAAATCCTTATCAGTAAAGACGCGCTGTCCTTCGCAGCAGAGTTCGGTAAGCGTGTCATATTGTTTTCTATATAAGAAACTGCCTGTTCAGGCACTTCAAAGCCTTCCATATCCCAGCGCCCATTGCATTGCAGCATTGTAGGGACAGTCCTCCCAAAGTACCATTGTAAATAGCCATATACAGCCAAAATCCGATGAGTTTGGGTTTTCTAATACCCAGTCAGGGTCGGTTTCAGAGCCGTAATTTCCCCAAATGGGAGGGTTAGGGTTTAGCTAAATCTTCTTTGCAGAATAGCCCACATTACCACGCCTTGATTTTCTTCACAGGGAAACAAAGAAAATCTCCATAAGCATAGCTCATTCCAGGCGTAGCCAAAGCTGTTAAACGATTGGTTCACGCTTTTCGTAGCGCCCTAAGTGTAAGTAATACTCTCAGAATACCTGAGGAACTTAACCGCCAATTGCTTTTCGGCTTCTAACAATTGTTCCTCCGAAAAACCCTTGCAGTCTTTAGGTGCTAGATGGAATAGATTTTTGATGTGTTTTACTAATGTTTCTGTCATTTTTACTTTAACTACTGAAAGAAAAATCTTGTTTTTACAATGTGAAAAATAACTGCGAGTATGTTTATCCTACCTTCCTTCTAGACTGATTTTCCAATAGCTTCTGTAGCTTCTATGGCAAATTCCATCGAGCAGTTTGTTCAGAACCTCTTTGCTGAGAACCATTCACTATCAGTGCGATAGCTTTTTCGGTATCTATACCTCTCTGGTTTGCAGTAGAATATCTGGTCTTCACCGATTTTAGGTTCGTAGCCTCGTGCTCCAGCTGTGCAGAAGGGTCTTTAATCTCGATGTAAAGGGAAAGTATGCGTCCCTGCGTTACCCATCAATAGGGAATCACACTGGGAGAAGTTTCTCGCTCCTTTTGGCAGTTGGAGAACTTTTTACCAGTCCTCTGTAAGAGTTATTAGTTCCCAGCCGAAATCCCTTTAGAAATGATAGATAGATTTGGTATTTTTACCGATATGAGATCATTTTCGTTCCTGTATCTGCATACTGGAATTTATTGGTAGCCACGATGGAGTGAAACTCATCCCACAGAGTTGTCACCTTTCAGGAATGCAAGAAGGATATTTCCAAAGTAACTGCAGAGCCTGTCTCTACCTGTGTCCAAGAGATTTTTGCTCCCCGTTTCGGCAAGTCCTCTCTTCGTCAGCAAAGTTAAACACACCGCCTTTTCATTCTTCATCACCTGGGTACCAGTTTTGTACTGTGGAATATTTTGAGTTTCTGCATGGTCTAAAGCGATAAGCTCCACCACAGCCGCGTGCAGTTGGTTTCATCCTTCTGAGGCGCTGTACATCCTTCTAAATAGAGATACATACGCACCTTCATCAGCGATGAGACCAGGGTTCTTTCAGACCGACCACTTCCTCCCTGATTGATTCTGAAATAGGTAGAAAGTTCCATAGGACATCTCACGCCTTTGGAATGTAGCAGAATGAGACCATCCGAAAACACAGCAGAGTTGAGTGCTGCGTAGAAATTATCATTTTGTTTCACCACTGTACCGAGGTATTTTAACCAAATCAGGGTGTTTTGTATCGCTTCGGAAATAGGGCAGAAGATAATTTTCCTTTCTCAATAAAGTTTCTTGGAAAGTGGTCGCTACGGATACAGGAGTCCATCACCACATCCACTGCCCGCCAGTCAGTCTTTTTTGTTCTTCCAGCGAAAGTCCCAAGTTTTTCAAAGGTTTTCAGTAATTCTGGGTCTACTTGGTCCAGGCTTTCTAATTCTAGTTTTTTCTTTGTGCAGCAGTAACATTTTATAGCTTGAAAATCAGGTTTTTCACTTTATATTTGCCCAGTCAGGCTCTTCCATAGTCTGCCATATATACGGAAGCTTTCCAGACGCCATTCCATCATCCATTCTGGCTCGTTTTGCGTTTGAGAAATTTCACGAACAATGTCTTCGTTCAGTCCTGTAGGGAAACTCCTCATACTCTATATCGGTATAAAATCCGTATTCGTATTCCTTGTTTTTCCTAAATCAACCCTAAGGTCATCTTCTGTGTATTTTTGACATATTTATATTTTTCTACTTAAAATTTTTATTAATGCATAAATTTCCTTTCCAAACTTTTTAAATTTGGGATTGATATCAACTAATGAGAAATAACTTATAAAGAGAAAGACTCTCGCAGCCTGGGTTTCTTTTGGCGTTTGGATTATTGAAGACAAAAGCCTTTTTCCAGTTCAGTCCGCCCTGAAAACTCCAGAGTGGTGCCTATGACGGTATAGGAAAGATTTTTATCTACGATGATTTTAATGTTGTTGTCCTCGAAAACTTGGTCGTTTTCTAATCTTTCTTTATCAGAATTTTCAGGACATATTCCAGCCAGAGCAGCCGCCACTTTTTCACTCCTACACGGATGTAGTCTGTGTCAGGGTCGTAGCTGATCTTCCTTCATTAGTTGTACCTGCTTTTTCTTTTTGCAATATCAGAAACTTTTATCATTGATTTATATATAAAACTAATTGACAAAGATACAAAACAATCAGAAATATATCCTCAAAAAGAATTAGATACTATCTATTTTATCTATAAATACAATTTTTATGATTGAGAAATACTATTAGAAGTCAGAATTTTTGGTAAAAACCTTTCGCATCTATGTATTCAAAACTTCAGGCAGAGCATAGGGCGGACATTCTCTCTAATCATTTTTCTGATTTCAGTCGCAGAAAGTTCTATTATTGGTGCATTTATTTTGCAGATATTTTTCAGTGTGTAATCATTCTTTATCAGTGTCTTGCGATAGGACGCGTGGATAAACGATGATTTGGTGATTTTTATCAAAGTTTCGTAGTTTTCCATTTTGGAAGGCTGACAAAGTGTCCCTCGCCCACGATTAGGGCAAAGTATATTCAGGTATCTTTCACGAAGATAGGGTGAGGGAATCTAGGGTGGTAGGAAGGTTTCAGCATGGAAAAATTCTATATCCGAAAACGCGCATTTTAGGATGAGTTTCTATCGCCATTTCTACCATATCATGAGCGGTCGTGGTCGTGTAGGGCTTTTTGACTTCAAAGGATTCTGCGGACTTACAACGAACCAAAGCTCATCTAAATCAGTATGTTCCACGATATAATTTGCTAAAATCAAGTGTCCGATATGAATGGGATTAAAAGACCCAAAAAACAAGGCTATTTTCATACAGAATGTTTGGGAGTTAAAACTGAATATCTTTGATGTAGAGTATGTGGCGGGTCTCGCGCCTTTCCAGTGGTTTTTTCCCTCAATGGAAAACCATGTCAAAATCTTCTGCAAATCTTCATGGTAGCTGCCAAAGCTTAAAACCAGTGCATTCTATGTTTCCTATTTTCTGAGGAAAGATAGAATTTTACATGGTTTTATCTTTTGCGATTAGCTGGACAAATTTAGGGTTTGAAATATTTTTAGAGCAAAAACAGGTCGCATATTTTGCTGGCTCGAGATGGAAACTAATTTTTAGTGAAAAATCGAAAAATTTTTCAGTTGAGCTGACTGAGTTTTTGATTTCACAATCTATCTCTATTATTGGTGTTTTATGGTGTTCTTGGATTTGCTCCGATACCACTTTTTCAAATAAAGTTTTCGAAACTCTTCAAAGTTTTTCTTTCTTTAAAGTAAAGTCCAGCTGCGGCCTGATGACCTCCAAATTTTCTCAAAAGGAGGCTGCATTTTTCCAAAGCTTTATAAAGGTCAAAGTCCGACACTAGAGCGGGCGAGGCCACCATTTCTCTCTCTCCGTCTGTAAAAACGAGTGGTAGGTTTGTAGTATAATTCTGTAATTCGTGAGGCTTAGTGATACCCACGATTCCTTTGTTCCAGTTCGGATCATAAACGATGATAGAGTTTTTATCTTGCTCTGTATCAGTTGACTTTGCTGCAGCTTCAGTAGTAGTTTGGTTGTCCATTTCTTTCCGCTGGCTGATTTCAGCTCACAGATTTCCTCCACGATTTTTTAGCTTCGTTTTTCATCATTGAAATCATAAGTTTTACGGCATTTTTCCGTGAGAAATTCTGCCAGCAGCGTTTTATTTTGGCCCCAATTTCAAATACAATATTAGAAATAGTAAAGTTTTTTCGAGCAGTTCTTCTGGGATTAAATATTTTAATCCCATTTTTCTGTATTGTGGAGTTTTTAGTCCTAATTTTACTAAAGTTCTATTTTCGCCTGTGATTGGGACAATATCCGAAGCGATGCTGATAGCCAGTAAATCGGCCAAATCATAAATTTTTCGGATGGAATTTTGTAGATGGAATTTAGAGCTTGGCAGAGTTTGAACCCCGACTCCGCAGCCGCTCAGTTCCTTGTATGGATAGAGGCAGTCTTTTTGTTTCGGGTCTAAAACGGCCGCTGCCTTTGGGATTTCATCGCCTGGGAGGTGGTGGTCACAGATGACAAAATCTATCCCAAGCGAACTGGCGTAATCGATTTCTTTTTATGGATTTGATGCCGCAGTCTCAAAAGCAATGACAAGCGAAATCCCATTTTCTTTTAGCAAAATCTATCCCTTGAAAGATATTCCATACCCTTCAGCGTAGCGGTCTGGAATGTAGAAATCAAGATATTTTTCATCACTGAAATCTCCGCTAAATATCGATACATCAGCGAAACCGAAGTGGTTCCGTCTACATCATAGTCGCCATAGATTAGATTTTTCGCTGTCTTTCCACAGCAGTAGCTATCCGTTCTACAGCTTTGTGCATGTTTTTCATCAAGAAAGGATCGTGGATGTCTTCCTCTTTTAGCCTGAAAAACATTTTGATTTTTTTCTAAGTCAGTCAGATTTCTCAGGGCAAGAATTAGAGCTTCTAAAATCCTCGCAGTTTAGCCTCAGATTTTAGCTGATGTAGAATGCTTTCGCTTGGTTTATCTTTTAAAAATCCACTTTGGTTTCATGGAGGACAAAGTTAATATTTAACTATAAATATAGCAACGAATATGTTTATAAATAAAAATTGCCAGAGTCAAAGACTCTGGCAATAGAGATATAATATATGATTATAGTATATATTACTGAATAGGCATACCATATATAGCACCTTCTCCCCAAGTAGTTCCCCATAGAGATACAGGTGATCACTTGCTCTACAAGTTCCTGTTCCTCGTGTATCTACAGTTCCAGCTATGGTAGAAAGTTTTAATATTAGGGTTATTACTATTGTCTAAGATTATTGAACCTTGTAATATAGCATAGAATGCTCCTTGTGGTAAGAGTCCAGCTTATTAAAGTCTTACCATTTTCACCGTATCTTCTTTGACTTGTAGGGCTGTCAGAGAACATTGTTCTTAACCAAAAATTACAAGGACTCACTTTTACCCATAGACATTAAGGTACTACTGTTACTAAATATTTAGTCTTAGCAGGAACATCAATATAAGAACCTGTAAAAGGAAATTACCTGTATTAGCTGGTATATTTACACCAGGGTTTTCCCTACGTGACCTTGTGTCATAGGCTACAGCTGGAACTCTTCAAGTTCCCACCCTGTTGGCATCACTGGTAAGTACTTTTACCTTCAGCTTGGTTGAGTATCTACAATCTTGATAGCGTTTGGTCCGTTAGCTGATGATATGAACTTTAGAATCTGGTTGGTAAGTACCAATCCCGATATTAGGGCTTAAATTGTGTCCGTTTTTATAACCTAAGATAATAGTGTTATCCTTTCCTGTACTTGCTGTAAGATCAGATGAACTGATACCATTTCCTATTACTATTACATTGTCTAGTTCTGCAGAGTAAGAAGTCTGGAAAGTTCCACTTCCTAAATGTACATTGTTTTGACCTTTTATCCATTCTCCTGAATAGTTACCTATTGCGATACTTTTTATTACCACTAGCATTATTAAAGAGTGAGTTTGCACCCAATGCGATATTATGCTCTCCAGTAGTGTTATTTGATAATGAATAGGTTCCTAAAGCTATATTGTTATTTCCAGTGGTCTGATTTTTCCATAGGCTGGTATCCCTAGTGAAATGTTGAATGACCCTGAGGTGCTTTTTCTTTATAGGAAATACGCAGCAACATTATATCTTCCCTACAGTATTCGCTAGCAAAGCACTGTTACCAATCCCGATGTTAGAATCTCCTGTGGTGTTATTAGATAGAGCATTAACACCGATTCCGATATTTGATGCTCCTGTTGTGTTCTTAGAAAGTGCAGATATTCCCAAACCAACATTGTATCCTCCTGTGGTATTTCCATTAAGAGCGCCTTCACCGATAGCAATGTTTCTAGTCCCTGTAGTATTTTTCACGAAGAGCGTCAGCACCCATACTGATGTTGTTATTCCCCGATGTATTTTTGTTAAGCCCACCAGTACCGATAGCGATGTTATTTATCCCTGTAGTGTTAGAAAAAGGGCAGTAGTTCCCTATAGCGATGTTATCCTTTCCAGTAGTATTTAAACGAAGGGCGTGTGTACCCATACTGATGTTAGTTACTACCAGACTGGTTAGAATATAATGCTCCTGGTCCCATACCGATGTTGCTTTCTCCAATAGTATTTGATGCTAAAGAGCTAGCACCCATTCCTATGTGTATTATTTCCGTAGTATTATGTCTTAGGGAATTAGTACCTAAACTAATATTACTATTTCCTGTTGTATTGCTTGCATTAGGGAGCTGTTTCCATAGCTATATTGTCAGATCCAGTAGTGTTGTTTTGTAATGAATTTGCACCGATAGCCATGTTGTCCCTTCCGTAGGTGTTTTCGTATAAGGCATTTGTACCAACAGCTATATTATACCCACCCTGTATTATTTCTCAATGCATCTTTTTCCTATGGCTATACCGCTACCTCCTGCCACAGGGCGCTGTTACCAACAGCAATGTTACCAACAGAACCAGCACCAGCATTACGAAGTGCGCTATTACCAATAGCGATGTTTTCTAACCCTCCTTGGTTATTGTATAAAGCGCGGTTACCGATACCGATATTTCCAACTCCTCCCTGAGTGGAGTAAAGAGATTTTTTTCACCAATAGCGATGTTTCCAAGTCCACCACCGATAGAATATAGAGACTCTTTCCCTATACCGATATTGCTGCCACCACCACCATTTGTACCAGTTCCTCCTTTTCCTGCATCTTGTGTAATGTGGTTATCTGTTCCTACTAGTCTAAGGTCTTGTCTCCTGCATAGCTCCTTCTGCTATTTTTTACCCACTTACCATCAGTAGTGCTGTAATAGTAGAACCCTTTAGAAGTTACATTAGTTGTAGTAGCAGTAGAACTTCCTGAAATATCAGAAACATACACCAAAGTAGACTCTTTCAAATTAGCAGTAGTGATGCTGTTTTAGTCTTGCTTTTGCTTACCTCGGGATCAAAAACCCCTTCGTTTGTACGCGCGCTTACAGCAGCATTGGCTGTGCTTGGCTTTATATCCAAGGTAGCTTCAGGACTGTTTGTGTTTATCCCCACTTTTCCTGTTTGGGCAAAAGCTAAACTTGTGGTCGCTAAAAACCCCAATAGAATAATGTTTTTCTCATATTCTAGTATTTTTAATTAAATAGTTAAATAATCATAAAATATTATAAAAATATAATACCCTGCAAAACTAAACATGAATATATAAAAATAATTTATTATAAGGAAGAGTTTTTATCCTCGCACAGCTTTAGAAACAGGCTTTCTATTTCTGTCATATTTTTTTGGGCAATTTTGCTGAGCGGTAGAACATCATATTTAGAGAATTTTTCTCCAAAAGTCTTTATGAATAAAGGTTTGTTGAGGCGGTAAGTTTCTGCAGAAGGCGTTTTACCTCTATTTCTGTCCACCGCTTTTTTTGAAAAATTTTAGAAACAGAAACTCCCACTTTTTCGGGTTGGCAAATCTTCCCTTTTGTAAGGAGATGATAGCCAGTTCTTTATACGAAAACCATTTTTCCCTGCTCAAAGAGTAAGGAAATATCGGTCTTGTTTTTTTAGTTTCTCATCTTTTTGAAATCCGTTAGGCTTCATTTTGTTCTTTTAGAAGAAATCTGATAACTTCGGCAGCGGCATACAGCCCAAAAATAGCGGGCATATAGCTGATCGTGCCGTAGAATGACTTTTTATAATTGCTGCCATCGGTCATTTTTCAGGCTGTTTTCATCTTGAATTTCGGTGGAAAATACGCAGCGAAACTTTTGTGTATTTGTTCTTTTTGAGTTTTTTCTGATTTGTTTTGCCAAAAACAGTTGTTGGTTTTGCTGATATCCCTTACCATTACCCTTGCTTTGGGTCAGTTTTTTTCCGCCTGCGCCCATTGCACTTACCAGCTTGATTTTTCTTTCTTTTTACAAGTGATGATGAGAGCCAGTTTAGGGCTGAGGCTGTCGATGCAATCAGAACATAGTCAAATTTTTTTCCTAGTGTCAAAATCTCCTCCATTCGCTCTGGTTCTAGAAACTCATTGATTTTCTTTTAAGTTAATTTCAGGATTGATATCCAAAATTCTTTTCGGCAACGACATCGGTTTTTATTTTTTACCAATGGTAGAGTTTAGAGCGGGTAACTGTCTGTTAATGTTGGTGATATCCACTGTATCCCCATCCACAATGGTCAAATTCCCCAATTCCAGAACGCACTAAAAATTCTGCAGCGAAAGACCCTACGCCGCCGAGTCCAACTATCAGAATATTAGCGCTTTGCAGTCTTTTCTATTCCTTCTTCTTTTACCAAAAAGTTCGGTTCGCTGTAACCACTCACTCTGCATAAATCAATTTTATTTCTTAATCAAATTTTTACTTTATTTCTATTTTTTCTCCACCAAATTTTTGGTTCTTTTTCCAATGAGAAAATCCACAAAAACTTTGGTTCTGGCAAGATATTCTCTAATCTTGGTTTTTGATGCCTGCGTATTTATTTACATCTTTTGCATTAAACCCAAAGGCCTGAATTCCATTTTTGAGCTAAATAAACAGCTCTTTCGTTATGAAACTTCTGGGAAATAATGATGTAGCTGTTTTGTCCCAAAAATCTCCCTTTTGCTCTTCACCACCGAATCCAGAGTCCTAAAACCCGCAAAATCCTCATAAATTTTTATCCGCAGGAATGCCTCTGTTTATCAGTTCGTTTTTCATGTCTTCGGGTTCGTTGTAGTCCTTTCGGCTGTTGTCTCCGCTGACGATGATGTATTCTATTTTTCCCTGATTTGTAGAGCTTTTTCTGCGGCATCTATCCTGTAATAGAAATAGTAATTTTTTATACCCGCTTGGCAGGGTTTTTAGATGTTCCCAGCAGCACGCCTACTTTTTGGTTGGGCAGTTTTTCAATATCATCGGTTACAAAGTTTTGGGTTTTGCTTTCTATTTCAAAATTACTCCAAAAACAAACCAAAAATTCCCAGCAACAAGCCTCCCAATCCCCAAAAGGACAATTTTTTAAATAATTTCATTAATATTTTTAAATATTAAAACTCACCCATTAGGAAAGGCTTTTTCTGAAAATGAACAAAAGCACACCTCCGACTGTAATCGCTGAGTCTGCAACATTAAATATATATCGGAAAAAAATTCCACATGCTGTCCTCCCACTAGAGGAACGCCTTCTGGAACAGTGAAACTAAACAGCGAAAAATGAAGCATATCCACCACACAGCCTCTCATGAAGCCAGAATATCCTTCTCCAAAAGCCAGAAATGCCGTCATAGCCTACCCAGCTGCCAATATCTTCTATGAAAACGCTTCCGCTGTCAAAAATCATTCCGTAGAAAAAGCCCCGTCAATAAGGTTGCCTATCGCTCCAGCAAAAATAAAACTCATAGGGACAAGCAGATAGTTGCTCGCGCCTTCTTTTATCCATTTTTGAAATAATATACCATTCCTAAAAATCAATAAAATACGAAGTGAAATGAGCAGGTATTTTTCCGAAAATTCCCCCAAACTGCATCCCATACGCCATTCCTGGATTTTTCTACAAAAGTGAGCCAGAAACCAGTCCAGCCCGAAAAACAGGAATGCTTTTCACCCAAATGAAAATGGGTTTTGATGTAAAAGTTTGGATAACTGGTCTATGAGCAGTACCAGCGCTGTGATGAATATAATTTTCATTTTAGTTGGTCAAATTAAGTAAGAGAGCTAAGATATCTTAGCCCTCATATGTGTGATATTTACCGCTGCATGTTTTTTTCGCTTCTATGCTCAGTGTAGCGTGTGGAACGGCTTTCAGTCGCTCTTTTGTCTCATCAGTTTTCCCTGTTACACGGCAGATTCCATAGGTTTTTGTTTTCTATACGGATAAGCGCGTGTTTCAGGTCGCGGATGAATTTTTCCTGTCTGCCTGCCAGTATCGCATTTTGTTCTTTTTGCTGAGCGTTTCAGCTCCTTCTTCAAAGGCTTTGAATGTAGGCGAAAGTATCATCTGTTCCGTTGTTTTGGTCATTGATGAAACTTTCTCTTAACAGGACCAAATCTTTTCTCTGCTTTCTCTATTTTCTGCTGGATAATAGCCTTAAACTCCTGCAAATCAGCATCGCTGTACCTTTATTCTATCTTCCATCTTTTTGTTAATTAATTGTTTTTTTACTGTAAAAAATTTTTATACTCTGTTTAATATTTTATTTTGAAATACACATCATTAATTTCTATTTCATCAGCTTGAGAAAGTGAATCTACAAACTCTATATTATTTGGCCAATACTTCTGCAGAAATGTAAGAATTATTAGCATTGATTTCTGACTTAAACGGATTATTCTCCTCTAATTGTATAGAAAATTCTATCCATCAGGTCAAAATCTTTATCTTTTCTAAGATTTTGGACACGATTCACGAATTCTCTTGCCACACCTTCTGCTCTGAGTTCATCAGTTACAGTAAGGTCTAAATGCTACAGTTATTCTGCCTCGCTGGTTACTGTCCATCCAGGGATATCTTTGGTCAAAGATTTCCACATCATCGATGGTAATTTCATGTCCTGCGATGCTCATTTTTTCCTTCTTTTTCAAGGGTTGCTATCTGCTCTAGAACTCATTGCAGAAATTTCTGCTCCCACAGCTTTCATGTCTTTTGCCTAGTTTTGCTCCCAGAACCTTAAAGTTAGGTTTGATTTGTTTTCACAATCAATGTGGAAGCCTCTTCAGCATTGATGAGCTGCAGTTCTTTTCACATTTACTTCTTGTTTGATTAAATCTGCTACGGCTAAAAATCTGGCTTTCAGTTTTTCTTGTCCAAAAACAGGAATCATCACTTTTTGTAATGGCTGACGAACCTTGATATTTTTCTTTCTTTCTTAATGAAAATACCATCGAAGTGATAGACTGCGCCAGATGAGTTTTTCCACCAAATCTGTATCTATTTTGCTTTCATCCGCTACTGGGAAGTCTGACAAATGCACGCTTTCTGCCTTGTCTTTTCTGTCACAGCATTTAGGTCCTGATACAGCCTGTCCATGAAGAACGGTGCTATCGGTGCAGAAAGTTTTTGCCACGGTATCCAGACAAGTGTAAAGTGTCTGATAAGCAGAGATTTTGTCCTCTGTGTAGTCGCCTTTCCAGAAACGGCGGCGGCAGAGTCTCACATACCAGTTAGACAAGTTGTCATTCACGAAAGTATTGATGGCTCTTGCCGCTTTCGTAGGTTCATAGTCTTCGTAGAAAGCTTTTACTTCCTTGATTAAGATATTTAATTCAGACAAAATCCATCGGTCAATCTCTGGTTTTGTTCTGTACTTCCTGCTTCTTCGTATTTAAAAGCCATCTACATTGGCATAAAGCGCAAAGAAAGAATAAGTATTATAAAGCGTTCCGAAGAATTTTTCTACGAACTTCATCGATTCCTTCAATGTCAAATTTCAGGTTTTCCCACGGATTGGCATTAGAAATCATGTACCAGCGCGTAGCATCTGGGCCATATTTCGCCAAAGTTTCGAATGGGTCTACGGCATTGCCTAGTCTTTTTAGACATTTTTTTGTCCGTTTTTTTATCTAAAAACTAATCCATTGGAAACCACATTCTTATAAGCTACAGAGTCAAAAACTGCTGTAGCAATCGCGTGAAGCGTGTAGAACCATCCACGCGTTTGGTCTACTCCCTCCGCTATGAAATCCGCAGGGTAAGCCTTGTTTTTTGGTCGATAAGTTCCTTATTCTCAAAAGGATAGTGCAGCTGAGCGTAAGGCATCGCACCAGAGTCAAACCAAACATCTATCAGGTCGCTTTCTCTCTTCATCGGTTTTCCGCTGTCAGAAACTAAAAACGATTTCATCCACGATGTTCTTGTGAAGGTCTATTTTAGCGTAGTTTTTCATTAGACATATTACCGATTTCAAAGCCTTTGAAAGGATTTTTCAGCCATTAGCCCAGCGGCTACAGATTTTTCTATCTCGTTGATTAGTTCCTCTACAGAACCAATGATTTTTCCTCTTTTCAAATCTTCTGTTCTCCAGATAGGAAGCGGAATTCCCCAATATCTAGAACAGGATAGATTCCAGTCATTTACATTTTTCCAGCCAGTTCGCGAAAACGCCCCTTCACCAGTAGCTTTTCGGCTTCCAGTTGATACCTTTGTTTAGTTCTACCAAACGATTTTTACCTCGGTCATTTTCACAAAACCAAGAGTCCAGTGGATAGTATAGGACAGGCTTGTCTGTTCTCCAGCAATGAGGGTAGGAGTGGCTGTATTTTTTCTACCTTAAAGGCTTTATTTTCAGTTTTTTAAAAGGATGGCAAGTTCCACATCCCAAGATTTTTCAGGAGCGGTGCCGTTATCGTAGTATTCGTTTTTAATGTATTTTTCCTGCGAAAAGTTCAGGAACATTTTTCTCTTTGATGAATTTCCCTTGTAGATCCACTAATGGCACAAGGTTGTCATTTTCATCTTTTACGAGCATCGGCGGAACGCCAGCTTCTTTCGCTACACGGGCATCATCCGCTCCGAAAGTAGGCGCTGTATGCACGATTCCTGTTCCATCCTCGGTAGTAACGAAATCTCCTGCGATTACACGGAATGCTTTTTCAGGGTTTTCTGCTGGAAGGAACCACGGAACGAGCTGTTCGTAGGTGGTTTCACCATATCAGAACCTTTGAATTCGGCTAAGATTTCGTAAGGGATTTTCTTTTTGCTGTCGTTATTGTGATTATTTTGGAACGAAGAAAATTCGGCTTCGTCAGAAGTTTCAAAATATTTGTTCCCAAATTGTTTATTTACCAATGCTTTAGCAAGGATAATGTTGATGGGCTCAAAAGTATATTGATTAAATGTTTTAACCAAAACATAGTCAATATCCGCACCCACAGTCAGCGCCGTGTTAGAAGGCAATGTCCATGGTGTAGTAGTCCAAGCAAGGATGCTCAGATTTTCAGTATTTGAGATTTTTAGACTGAAGCTGCAGGGCTAAGGTTTTTACCTTAAACTGAGCCACGATCAGTCGTGTCGCTCACATCGCGGTAAGTCCCTGGCTGATTGAGCTCGTGCGAAGAAAAGCCCCTGTTCCCTGCCTTTTGGTGAATAGGCTGGATGGTGTAGCCTTTGTAAAAAGTAAATTTTTTATTGTAAAGTTGTTTCAGAAGCCACCAAACAGACTCCATATATTTTGGTTCGTAGGTGATGTATGGATTTTCCAAATCTACCCAGTAACCTATTTTTGGTAAGGTCATTCCAGATATCCGTGTAGCGCATCACCGCATTACGGCAGGCTTGGTTGTATTCTTCCACAGAGATTTTTACCGATATCTTCTTTGGTAATTCCAAGTTCTTTTTCCACGCCCAGTTCCACAGGAAGCCCATGAGTGTCCCAGCCTGCTTTTACGGAAAACCTGTTTACCATTTTGAGTTTGAAAACGACAGAAAATGTCCTTGATAGTCCTTGCCATCACATGGTGAATACCAGGGAGACCATTAGCAGAAGGCGGCCCTTCGTAGAATACGAACTCTGGGTGTCCTTCGCGGATTTCTACTGACTTGTGGAAAGTATCATTATTATGCCAAAAACGCTGCTATGTTTTTCGGCAACATTTATCAAATCAAGGTTCTTATATTC
>BNJT01002596.1_pt1 | contig 112784 bp, 146 predicted proteins | sample 8540491 | NCBI WGS metagenome assembly BNJT01 (sample SAMD00202455, study PRJDB9452) | human saliva metagenome | host: Homo sapiens
GTTGAACTGATCCCAAAGAAGATCCATTGAAAGCTGAACTCCCTTGCCCTGGCTTAACTTATCATCTTTATCTGTTCTGTTCTCTGTTGTACCTGTTGTATAAACACCCTTTGCATCAGGATCCATGGCTACACCAACGAAGATATCAAGTCTTTGATCTGTAGCAGGTGCACACTTAATAATGTTGTTCTGTAAAGCCTGCTTTAAGTCTACATCATCAAGTGCTGACAATCTAACAGAGTCAACACCGCCAACTGTGAAGAATCTGTCATCACTCGGTACTTCGCTTGCTACAGCCTTAGCAAGTTTGAATGTATCTTCATTTCCTGTATTCTTAGGTTTGTACTGCTCTCTGTGGATATATACTGCAACACCGATCATATCCTCAAGATTTCCCATATCCTTCTTATCAAGTGTCTTTGCCTCAAACTTAATGTTGCTAAGCTTTGCTGCAATATCACCGACATTTACGATATCTGAACGGAATACCTGTGCATATCCCGGATACATATTGTCAACTGTTATCTGGATCTTACCGCTTGCATCTGTAACTGCCTTATTGTATGGTCCAACTTTCTTTGATAATCCCTCTTTGTCTACAAGTTCTGCATTGAAATCAACACTGTTGTATCCCTTTGCTCTATCTTTGTAAGCATCAACTGTTCCCGGTGCCGCAATGCTGTTGTAGTCCTTAGGACCTCTTAAGAAGAACTGATCACCAACAAATCCCGACTCGTCTATACCGTCTACGATTGACCAGCCTGCACCCTTCATTGTCTCATCTGAGTACTGTCCGTATAATCCAAGGTCAACGAATCTTACACCGAAATCTCCTGTTGTTGCCTTAGTTGTTACGTTTAATGAATCTGTCCAATAAGCATAACCTGTTCCTGCCAATACTAACCCTAATGCTACTATTCCACCAACTAATGTGTTTCTTCTTGATTTTTCTCATCTTTCCTCCTAAAAAAATCGGATATTAAATTGTGAATCATGATACTCAACTTTTGAAAAACGGACATTTTCTCGTTTTTCACTTATGTCCCAATTGTATAGCATTTGTTACATTTGTAGAATGTACTCAAGTTATAATTTGGACTACCACTAAAGTAGTATATGAATATCAAATCTAAGCATTACTCTCAAAAAAGTATATATAATCCTTTGAAAGTATATATATCTTACCGTCCTTAGGCAAAGTTTGTTTTCACCTTCAATATAAAAGTACAGGACTCTCTGATTTCATCTGCCAATCTCTATCAGATCTGTAATACTTTTTACTCTTATTTCAGACTTTTTGTGAAATATCCGGTATATTTCTCGATACAAATCATTCTGCTGCCGTACTTTCTCATCAACTCTGAAAGTTTCTTTTTGTTCAAGTTCCTTTCCTCCATATTTGAAGTAAAGAATCTTACAAATACTAAAGAATACCTGCAGATACAAAAAGTAATGACTATAAATATCGCATAAGAACTGAAAGCACGGCATAACATTTAACAAGATTTGACTCTTTAATATCACCACTGTCCTCCTCTAGCTCAGACTTTCTTATTTCATAAAATTTATCATTGTTTATAGGTATATCAATTTCTGTATGAAAATAGGCTTTTTCCTCTCCGTCCACAGTATATTTTCCGCTAAGCTCAACATAGAAAATCCTTTTCCTGTTTCTCCTCCAAGTGCATCTTTCTATCTCCTGTGCATAATTTCTATATGTCGATCTGTCTATACTTATACTTTCATTTATTGATGCACTGTTTGTAACACTCTCAATCACCCTGCCCTCAATAATCAGGATATTTTTTTCATATACAGGAACTTTATCTTCATCTTTTTCCGGTTTGATATCCTTCCAACACAGCCTGTATAATGTAGTCTCCGGATATACTGACGGCATTTGTCATAGCTATTTCAGAATTAAAATCAATATTTATAAAATCCGTAATCGCACTTGGATATACCCTTCCTTCTTCCAAAAACTCTTCTTCAAAAAAACATTGTTTTCTTTTTCAGATGTACCCTTATAAGAAGCACCTGTTGTTATATTATAGGAATTTACCACTACTTCCTCTGTCGCGGGTATACGGTCTTGTATTTATAAATAGAAAGTATCAAACTTATCGAGACACAATATACCGCCTAAAGTATAAAGAAAAAAATTCTTGTATTTTTTTGTCAGTTTAATATCTTCTTTTTTTATCCTGTTCCAAGGTATGTACATCTTTTGTCTTTTTCTTGTTCTCTTTTTATGATTTTCATTAATTGTCTATAACTCCCTCCGGAATTTTATCCTGTCCTTTCAGTATCAATGTCGGTAAACCAATCTTTAGGTACAACTTTTATCACTGTGCCCTTTACATCATTTCGGCTGTACTTTCTCTTCATCAACCGCATTATTGTTATCGCCCTTAGTCTCAAAGCTTACATTACCCGCTTCGTCTTTAAATACTTCTTTAATTCTATGAGTTATTATGATATTACCCCGCTTAAAGTTTATGATATCACCCTCTGAAAGCTCATATATTTCATCTTCATTTGATATTTTATGTACCAATACCACATCACCCGGCATAATTATAGGCTCCATACTTCCTGTAAGTATTACAGAAGGATATACCGGAAATACTCCCGACACAAAACCATGCAAAAGCTGTTGCAACTAAAAGTGAAATCAGATACATCACATCACTTTTTTTATCTTCTATACTTTTTCTTCCGCTTGCAAAAACATGATCCGATATAAACATGGCATAGACAATCGGGAAAACAATTCCTATAGCACCGTCAAGAAGCCACGACAATTCAGGCAATACGGGAAAACATTTTTCAAAAAGCTGTATTATCCCGATATACACTACGCTTGGCAGCACACCTCCATAAAAATACAAATACCGACATAAGTATATTCTTTTGCTACTATCGGCAATAAAATCTGTGTGCTGTATATGAAACAACTCTTTAAACTCTTTTTATTGACAAAAGATTTCCAAAATTGATTTCAATAAGACACATTATTATTGTTATTAAAAATATAGCTGTTCTCTTGTGTTTTAAGGTTTTACATGCCGATGCAAAAGAGTAATACCTTATCATTTCCTTTCCCGTAATTGCCGGTATTATCGTCAATGAATTTATAAGTATTCCTGAAATTGATGTATCATATGGACTGGCTCCCAGTTTTTTTCATAAAGACCCCGGGCACAAATTTCAGTGCTATAAATATTATTCCCCCTGATAAACCGTATCCGACAAGATATCTGCTTGCCGGATTTTTTACAGGTATATAAAGCCATGGTAAAATAAAAAGTATAATGCCTATAAGAGTGCACCAATATAATGATGTAATAAAAGGCATACCTGAGCTCTTTACTTTAAAGGTATGGTAAAGCCGGAATTATAACACCTAATAAAAAGTATACTTGCATAAATAATATATTTTTTTCAAGGCTTATCTTTATCATATTATTTTTGATTCTTTGATATTTTTCAGGCTTATCTTCATTTATAGGTTTATGATTTTCCTGTACTTTTTCTGCAGACTTTTTCGGCCTTATAACAAGATCTCTTTGATCGGGCTTAACAATATCATTTTGTTCGGATTTTTTAACTATATCTTCCTTTTCCTCTTTTATAGTAGCACTTTCATCCGACTTAACTCCTTTTGTCTCTACATCTTCTTTTACTTCTATTTGTGCATCATAAATAAATGCAACATTGGCTTTTTACTTTTCAACTCATCCTTCCAGTATGCCCATGAAGTCAGGCAGAATATTGACGCTATTGCTGATGCGGCTATACATAAACAAATTCTTTTTTTCATATTCCTCTCCTATTTACTGCCGTCCTGCACTTTAGATCCTCCCTGAAATACATCAAAAGGTATATCACAGGAATATGTCACCACTACGCCGCTTCCTACTGAAGCTACAAGATTTCCTTCATTAAAATCGAAATCTATACTTTCCTGCATTTTCTCACTGTTTATAATGAAACTTACCGGCATTTCAAGTATTTTTTCTGCACTGTCAGCTTGAAGTTTTAAATAAATCTGTCCGCCAAACTCATCATTTGACGTCTTCACTTAAAGTCTTGTAAACTTCAAACTGTAGAGGTTGCATAAAAGCAGCCTCATCTTCTCCAAGAGAATAAGCCACTCCCTCATATGCAAGCACAGCCTTATCAGCTTTCAACTCCAAGACCTCTCCTGTCTTTGTCATATCAAGCTTTGTATAATTTAATTTATTAACGGTACTGTCCTCTGAAGTTGTAAGAGGAAAATCCAATTTCAAAGAGCTTTTCCTTCAAGTAATGAATTTTCATCAGGTAAACCCTTCATTAAATGTAATCTCAACTTCCTTATCTGTTGTACTGAATTTGGCATCTATCAAAGTTTTCATTATTTCCACTTTCATCAGTCAGATATACCGAATACTTTTTCATCGGACATTTTCGGCAAATAAATATATCCATAACTCCGCTCGTCATCTTTCATTTCCGCTGATAAAGCGGAATGCCAACTTGAATAAGCTCCCTCCTATTGTAGCCAATCCGAAAAAAATAAAATCAAAAACAAACGGTTTCTTTTGAAAAACTTTCTATTACTGTGCATAACTCTCCTATCCTATATATGATTTTTATAAATTACGGCTTGTTTCAGCCGAATTAAATGCCAGTTCAAATTTTTCAATATTTCGTTCAACAAATACCAATACTTCCGTTCTGCTGTACATGTCAAGCTTACCGAATATATTTGAAATATGTTTCTTTACAGTACCTTCAGATACAAACAAGTCCTCTGCAATTTTTGCATTTGTATAGCCCTCTCTTAAAAGCAATGCAACTTCCAGTTCTCTTTTTGTCAAAGTCTCTATCTTCTTTTCTTCTTCCGTAAAGCTTCCCATATTGTCAACCAGATTTGAAGAATAAAACTTTCCTCCCCTGTCAACAACTTTGAGGCTATACATAATATCGTCTATAAACGCATCCTTTAATACATACGCATCTATCCCGAGGTTTTTTGCTTTTACAAAGTCGCTTTCACTTGAAGATGAAGTTATTACAAATGTCTTTATAGCTTTATCATGTCTTTGTACCCACTCCAAAAACTCAAATCCGCTCTCATTATGTAAATGCAAATCTACAAATGCCATATCTATATGCTTGTGCTCTACCAAATCGATGGCTTCACCGACAGTACCCGCCTGCAGAGTCTCCTCCTCAGGCTTTATGAAGTTTTATAATTGATTCCAGTCCCTGTCTTGCAATAGGGTGATCGTCTAAAACAAGTACCATATTCCATCCTCCTGTTATCTCGGCAAACTAAGTTTAACTCTAACACCTTTTTTATCGTCATATACCACACTCAAATATCCTTTTAATAAAACAGCTATATTTCGCATATTTCTTAAGCCGTTTCCCTCGGAAAAGTTTCTTTATCCTCTCTTGAAAAACCTGTTCCGTCATCTTCTATCAAAAAGCTCTACAGTATCTGATTCCATTTTTTAATTCTATATTTATATTTTTTTGACTTACCATGTTTTATAGCATTATTCACAGCCTCACATGCAACTCTGTATAGAGCTATCTTTTTGCGCTATCTTTATATAATCCGCTTCTTCGTCCAAATTTAAATTTATCCTTACATCATTAAGACTTTCAAGTTCCTCCATATATGCATATAGCGCATGAATAAATGTATTTATGTTATCTTTGAATCTTTTTCCGTAGATACTTTCTCTAAGCTCCGCCATAGTACTCTCCACTGATTTTTTCAGCATCTGTATAGACTCTATTATCTCACCTTTTTCTATGGACTGCTCCGACATCTTTGCCTTGCTTTCCAAAACCGCCAGACTACAGGTGATTCCGAAAAGTTTTTGTATTACCGTATCATGTATTTCATTTGCTATACGATTTTGTTCCTCTACAGCTACATATCTTTCTATTTGGGCATATGTATCCAGATTATTGAATACTGTCTTTTATCAACTGTAAATAAAAAAATCCTTTCCGTCATCATGCAACTCCGGTGCACGCCTTAGCAAAATACCGCTTAGATAATCAGACTCTCCTATCTTTTATTAATTCATAAGTATTACCGTCCGACTCTATATTTAATATTTCGACATTCTCACCATTACTGGAATCTTTCATATTGAAACTGTCGCCTTTGCCGACTATGTCATCATATACATCTTTTATCAATACCGCAACTCTCTATAATCTCAGGAAAATCATCACGTTCAAATTTTTACAAGCATAAATTCCCGATACAAGTTGTTATTTCTGAAAAGCATTGACAGCTTTTTCCATGATTTTTTTCGGATCCGTCATTGCAAAAAGTCCAAAGCTCTCACTCAGCTCCGTCAACATTACAAATGAATAATTACTAAGTTCCTTTTTCTTTCTTCAGCTCCGCATTCAAGCTTTCTCAAGTTCTTCATTTTGTTTTCCTATATAAGCCACATAATATCTTATTATGTAAAACTCACACATAAGCATACCCATACCCAAGAATAATATTTGATATCCTGATAAGACGAATTTTTCTATACTCTTTCCGGCTATAGCACAAAAATAAACACCAGATACAGGCAATGAAATGTTACAGTTATATTTTTCTATCTAAAGCAACCATCAATAAAATGCAGTTTGACTTCATACCATAAATACGGACTGTTGCATCCTCCGCTAAGAAATATAAATATTCCCATAGGCAAACACTTCCAGACTGAACATAATCCTAAAGTGTAATCTGTTTTTCACAAACCTTTTTATACAACCAGCAACTTAATGCACAGGAGACTGACATCCCCAAAAAAATAATCAGGTTTATATTTCTCTTTGTTATATACCGAAACCGAAAATATAAAATACTGTTGATATTATAAAAAGTAGCTATTCTCCACAATACGTTTATATTTATATATGTGGAGCATTCTTTTTCCACCCATCTAAACTGTTTCCCTCTGCACAGCCCCTAAAAGCCGTCTATTAAAATTTTTTTAATTTATGATTTAAGATCTATATTACCTTCTTATTATATATCACTATAAGATATATATCTACCAAAAACTTTTTTTAGCAATAGTCACATGTTCAAATAGCTTTTATATTGCAATAAAAAAAGAGCCCCGAGACTTTTATAATAATCTCGGAAACTCTTTTTTATATTTGAATTATCTGTTCATATCATATGAAACAAATGCATCAACCTTTCTCTTTAGAAGGACTTCCTTCATCAAATTCATTTGTAAGAAATGCATATATCAACTCTTCTCTAAGTTTATCACCAATTGTAAATGCTCCAACACAAGCTATATTTGCATTATTACTCAATACAGCTCTCTTGGCAGAATAAATGTCTGAAATCAATGCAGCATATGCTCCCTTTACTTTATTAGCAGCAATGGACATACCCAGTCCCGTACCACATAGCAGTATACCTCTATCAAAATTTCTTTATCAGAAACTTGTTTTGCCACCTCTATAGCAACATTTGCATATATCGCATCATCACTTCCAAAATCTGTAACTTCACCCAAATCGCTTTTTTTATAAATTCTATTAATCTATATTTCTCTCAACAGCATTCGGATCTGAACCTATAGCTATTTTTCATCATTTATACCCCCTAGCTTTTTACCGCCCCTGCTGTGATACCCTTTACCAACTGTTCCTGAAAGAAAATGTAAATTACAATCACCGGAATCATCATAATCATCAGCCCCGCAGTAATAAGTCCGTAGTGCTGTACATACAACCCTCGAAGATTAAAACATGCCAAATTCAAAGTACTTAGCTTAGGACCGGATGTAATCACCAAGGCCAACAAAAGATCATTCCATGAGTTAATAAAGGCAAAAGTTCCAATGGTGGCAAGCCCCGGCTTTGAGATAGGCAATATGATTTGGAAAAAGGTACGTAGTCTTGAACTCCCGTCAATTTGAGCCGCTTCCTCAATTTCCCTTGGTATAGTTTTCATAAAAGCCACCAAAATGAAAATACTGAAAGAAAGCTCTGCTACAGTATATGCCAGAATAATTCCAAGTCTGGTATTTACCAACCCAAGTCTTCTAAGAATCATCAGCATCGGAATGATTACTGCATGGATAGGAATCATAATTCCCAAAGCAAAAAAGTTATATAGGATTTTGCTCGTCCACACCCTGGCAAGAATATAGGATGCCATAGCAGCCACTAAAATCAAAAGAGCTACAGATGTAAAGGAATAAAAAATACTGTTTAAAAAGCTGGTAGCCACCTGTGCACCTTTCCATGCATCTTTGTAATTGCTCCAAACCCATACCTTAGGCAAACCAAATGAATTGCTATATATTTCCCTATCAGGTTTTACAGAGCTAAGTGCTACCCAGACAAAGGGTAGAATACAACTAAACCCTGCTAAAGTTAAAGCCAGATATTTTAAAGCTGTAACAGGATGAAAAGAAACTCTTTTTTATACTGTTCTACTGTTTTCATAGTGTTCTCCTAATATTCAAGACTTTCACTTTTATTTATCTTATTAAAAACAATGGTAAACAAAAGAGAAAATACCAGCATTGTAATAGCGATGGCTGTACCCTCCCCCAGCTTATTATCGGTAAAGGCTCTCTCATACATGCGTATAGCAAGATAAGAGGATTTTACCCCTGGACCTCCTCCTGTCATAACATAAGCTTGGTCAAATGCCTTAACACTTCCTGTAAAGCACAAAACAACACACACTCCAATGAGACTTTTCAGCATTGGAATTACAATTTTTAAAAAAATCTGGAAAGAATTGGCTCCATCCATTCTGGCACTTTCCAAAATATCTTCGGGGATAGACTGTATCCCCGCTAAAAATATAATGATATAGTGGCCGATATACTGCCAAATCATGGGAAACATCACTGCATAAAGCACAGTACCGGAATCCGAGAGCCAGTTTCTTGTAAGACCATGTAGCCCCAGATTTTTTAACATCAGATTAAAAGGCCCGAAATCCCCATTTAAAAATATCAAAAACATTGTGCCTATGGCAGTAGGTGAAATCACTGCCGGTAGGAAGTAAATAGAGCGAAACAATCTGTAAAAACATCTTGGTACGACTTAATAAATAGGCAAAAATCAGTCCTAAAGGCAATTGAAATGCCAAGGAAAACAGAATGCACTGCACAGTATTCCCAAAGCAGATCCAGTAATCTTTATTTTTAAAAATCCTTTGAAAATTTCTCAGTCCGATAAATTCCGGCATTCCTGCCCCTGACCACTTAGTTAGGGAATAGTATATTGACATGGCAATGGGCAAAATCACAAAACCCAAGTATAATACCATTGCAGGGGAAAGAAAGGCGGCGGATATCAATGTATTTCTTTTTTTCGTCTGTTTAGCATACATAATCGGCCCGTCTCCCCTTACCTGTCTTCTTTTGCCTCATCTAATGCTTTTTGACAGCCTTCACTAAACTCTTCCGGTGACATGGAGCCTGCAAACAGCTCATCCAGCTTTTCCATGAAATAGCTAAAAGGCTCTCCATCCGGATATGCCAACCAGTGGCAGGACATTTTCTCCTTTCCCTTGGCATTTTCAATCACTGAAAATAAAATAGGCATTTGCACTTTGTTTGGATCAATTGTAATATTCTTGGCATTTAATGTGCCGGTTTCATAAAACATAGTTTCCACCCATTCATTGGATGTAAACATATCTCCCAGCTCAATAAGAGCTTTTCTCTTCGCTGGATCTGCAAATGATTTAGCATTAAATACTAAACCATAGGTACTGTTGCTGCTGACAAAGCCTGCAGGATCCACTGTACTGCCCGGCATCTTCGGAGCATTGATTTGCACTGTTTTTGCCTCAGTTTCCGGGCTTAAGGCTTTAAGCTGCCAGGTCATAGTGTATACCATAGCGGCCTTTCCCTCATCATACAGAGCAAAGCTTGGTCCCCAGTCCCCATTTGCCACCGTATCTGCCGGAAATACATTGTTCTTTTTCATATCTGCAATCAGCTCTGCTACCTTGCGGAAATTTTCATTGTCTACTTTCCAGTCATCGGTCAATTCCGAAAATTTTTCTTCTGCCCCGGCATATTGGCAGAACAGTTCGCTAAAGAAAAAGTGGGCGGGATTTCCGGCCTTTGAGCCCATAGCCAAAGGTACAATGCCGTTTTCATTAAATACCTTAGAAACTTCCAGCAGTTCCTCATAGGTAGTGGGATACTCCAAATTGTACTTTTCAAATAATTCCTTATTACAGAACCAAAATCCTACATAGGACTCCGTCGGAATCCCGTAAATCTTTCCGTTAAACCTGAATGAATCAAACATTGCGTCAGGATAATCACTTTGGTTTACTTTTTCCGACTCTTTAAAGTACTCTCCCACATCTGCCAAAAGTCCCGATTTGATTAAATTACCGCTATCTGCCATAGATCCCCAGTACATCCAGGCATCCGGCAGATTATCTCCTGCAATATCCACCTTTATTTTTGTGAGCATCTCATCACCTGCCACAACCTCTTCCACCAGATTTATACTGTCCTTATGAGACTGAGCAAAATCTGTCACAAACTTTGCTCCCACCGCAGTATCCCCTGATGGAGACCAACCATGTGCGAAACGAATAGTTACAGGCTGACTGCTCCCGGATGCTCCCTCGCCACCGGCTCCTGTCACAGAACTTCCATTTGTTTTAGCACCACAAGCCGCTCCAAGCATTGCAAAGCATAATGTAAAGGTTAAAAAGATATTTCTTTTTTTTATCTGTAAAAGCCATAAATTTCCTCCTTTAGGGAATTAACAAAACACGCAATCCCTCTTGATTTTTTTGTAACTTCAAATCCCTTTTTCCCACTCCTCTAAAGGAAAAGTATGTGAAATGATTTCCTGTACATGCACTTGTTTTCTATCTAAAAGATCAATACATCGCCTCCATGTTTCTCTGTCAAAGGCAATGCTTCCAATAATTTTCTGACTGTGATATACCACCCTCCCCAAATCTATCTGAGGATGCTTTCCAAACACTCCCCACTTGTGTGAGCTGTCCCGCAGTCTTTAAAAGTGCCAATCCTGTATCCAGTCCGGCTTGACTGCCTGTACATTCAATCACAGTATCTACCCCACGTCCCTGCGTCAAATTCATAACAAGTTCATGAAGATTTTCTCTTTGTACATCCAAAGTATAGTCACAGCCCAACTCCTTTGCGAGTTGCATCCTGCCTCCATCCTTTGTAATTCCTGTCAGAATCGTTATAGCTCCGGAAAGCTTTGCTATCTGCATTGCAAACAGTCCTATAGCTCCCGGGCCTTCGATTAAAACTACATCTCCGGGCAAAATTTCGGATTTATTTACAACGCTGTTGGCTGCAGAACATAGTGGCTCCAAAAGAGCCGCCTCCTCAAAGGAAATGGAATCAGGAATGGGAAATATCCAGTCATCAAAAGCTTTTACGCAGTATTTTCCGAATCCACCTTCCATACAGGATGCCACCCTGTCACCCGGCTTAAAGCCCGTTACCTCTGCTCCTACCTCGCTGATTATCCCGGAAAATTCATGCCCTAAAACTTTTCCCACATCCCATGGATAACTTCCCTCCAGAATGTGCAAGTCTGTAGCACAAATGGCACAGGCCTTCACCTCAATCTTTACCTCTTTTTTTCCGCAAATAGGTTCAGGTATTTCTCTAAGTGCTACCTCTCCGGCTGCCTGTCCATATTTTACAATCGCCTTCATACTCCTCCTTTTACTTGCGCAGCACAGCCTCAAATGAAGCCTCAAGCATATCCATGGCAGTATTTGCTTCCTCTAAGGTAATTACAATAGGTGGCTTTAATTTAATTACATTTTCAGCCAACTGATAAAACAGTCCCTGCTTAATGGCTGCCTGAAAAAGTTCTTGCATGGTTTCATTGGAAAGAGGCTCCTTACTCTCAGGGTTCTTTACCATCTCCACACCGATAGCAAGTCCCGGACCACGAATATCTCCAATTTCCGGGTACCTTTCCTGCATAATTTTCAGCCTGTTTTTAATAGCAGCACCCACCGTCTCCACATTTTCTAAAAGATGATCACGCTCAATTATCTCAATGGTTTTTAAGGCGGCCGCATAGGCAATGTGGTTGTTTTGGAAAGTCTGCATATCCTCCATAAGGTTTTCAAATCCTCGAAGTCTTTTATGGATCAAAATACCGGCTGCAGGGATGCCTCCACCAAGTCCCTTGGCAAAGGTGATAATATCCGGCTCCACATCATAGTACTGAGCCGCAAAGAAACGATTTGTGCGACAATATGTTTGAAATTCATCAAAAATCAGTAATGTTCCCATCTCGTCACAGATCTTACGTAGCTTTTGCAGATATAATTTAGAAAATTCAATCTGTCCTCCTGCAGACTGTACCGGCTCCACAATCACTCCTGCGGTTGGTCCCGGCACTCCATTGAGAATAGTGTCTCTTACCATGTTTGCATAGTACTCTGCCATTTCTTCTTCACTACCTGAAAATGGAGAGCGATATGGGTAGGGACGAGGTGCACGAATGCAATTATTGGAAAGTACACCTGCAAAATGAAACAATTCCGGATTGGCTTCCCCCCACTCATGCAACCTGCTTGTTAGGAATGTGGCATTGGCTGCACCAAAAAGTGGTACCATGATATCCTCCCTGAAGGCTGACAAAAATTTCTGGAACCCGGCACATTTTTTAAAGCAATCTTCATAGCAGATTCAATGGCAGGACCCCCACCTACGGTAAATGACATGCGATCCAAATTCTCAGGCGCAATCTGAGCAATTTTATGACACAAACTGTAACGAAGATCTGTTTGATGTAAAGGAGCTACAATGGTAAGCCCCTTTGCCTGCTCATAAATTACCTCGGCGATTTCCTCATTTCCAAATCCCAAAAATACAGGCAAACATTTCCGAGGTAAAATCCATGTACTTTCTGCCATCCTGATCTTCCAGATAAATCCCCTTAGCTCCCTTTTTAAAGGAAATCCCCTTGCTTACGGTAAGCCGGCATCAAATATTTAGCATATTCTTCCCTTTGTTCAGGCGTCAAATTCCATGCTCTTTCTAAAGTTTTATCCATACATCCTCCTGTTAATAATAATTTTCTATAAAAATATTACGAACTTTGTCGTATTTTTTTAAAAGTCAATTTCCTGCCTCAAAGCCTCCATGGCCTTTTCCCATTTTTCTAATACTTTATCCTCAAACTGCTCCTCAAGCGGCTTATCAAAGGTACCGATTTTATCCTGATGTTCAATAAAAGCTCTTGCAGCATCCTCCATGGAATACTCCCATACAAAATCCGGAAATTCCTGTTTAAATTTGTCCACAGAGAAGTAAATATTATGAATAGACAAATCCTTTAAAATACTGTCTTCTACCTCTTTTCTTTCCAGACTGTACATAAAATCCGTCGGAATGTGTACGATTTTTACAGGCATTTCCCAAAACATTTGCAAAGGCCTTAATATATTCATCTTGGGTATTAAATCTATCATGTCCGCATGTATAATCCTGATCTTTACAATTATCATTTTCTGCAATACGGGCAATCATAAGCCCTGTATTATAGGCTGATCCGGTTTGTAAAAGAGCATTTCCGTCTCCCGGAACATACACCGGCTTACCCTCTCGGATTCTTGCCACAATATGTTTACCCCTGTTTCTCTCAAAAGCAGACAGTGCAAAGGTTTTTCCCATTGAATAGGCGGGTCTGGCAATTGTTAAGGAGGTGTATGTATCGGCAAATCCCTCCTTAAAAATCTGTTCACATTCTTTTTTATTCTTTGCATACAGACAGTTCGGTTCTCCCCAAGGATCCGATTCTCGCATTGGAAGACGATTTAGAGGATATCCGTACACATCCACCGTACTCACAAAGATATACCTGGCACAGTGCATCTGCTTTACCGCCTCCACAGCCACTTTGGCTTGAAATGGCTCAAAGCAACAAAAATCAATGATAACCTCAGGATCAAATTCCCTGTATACCCTCATCAAATCCTCTATATCATTTCGGTCTCCCCTAAAAACTGAAATCTTTCCATCCAATCCTAAAAGGTCGGTGGTAGCATGGGTCAATACACCCACAGGTACTTTTTTTTCTAAAAAATAATGAATGGTAGATTCGGAGATATTCCCCGGTCCCCCTAAAATTAATACATTTTTCATATTCTCCTCTACTTATGCCATTCCGGCACTTTTACAAATCTCCATAATATTTAGAATCTCTTTTTTAAAATAGGCAATGGTAGCACCACATATTTCATGATACACCGGCTGACCGTTTCTTTTTTTTGCAAGTTCTTCCAAACTCCTCCACAATCCTAAAGTAATATTAGTATAAAAGTGAATATTACTGATTCCTGCCTCAATACTTTTTTTATACTGTTCTTTTGTAAGACCTGAACCTCCATGCATAGTCAGGGGGACTTCCGTCATCCCCGCTATTTTTTCCACCAATGCATAGTTTAGTTTTGCTTCTCCCCTATACCTTCCATGAACATTACCAAAGGAAATAGCAAGGGAATCCACCTGACTTTGTTGAATAAACTCAAGCACAATGTCAGGATCTGTTTCCCGACTCTCTTCGCTCTCAATATCACAAAGAGCGGAACCTCCCACATAGCCCAGCTCAGCCTCCACATCGCAACCAAAAGCATGTGCCATTTTTACAATTTCCTTGGTTTTTTGTATATTTTCCTCCACAGGTAAATGTGATCCGTCAAACATCACGGACTGCATTCCCAAAGAAATGGCTCTTGCCAATATTTCATACCCTGTTCCATGCTCCAGTTGAATGGACACGGGCACAGTAGCTCTATCTGCAGCTTCCCATAACATAGGCACTGCATACTCCAGTGGAATCATGGCAAATACCTCCGGAGCAAAGCCCAAAGCCAAGGGTGAACCACACTCTTTAGCCGCCTCTATGGCAGCCAGTGTCATTTCAAAATTTGCCCCAAGGAAATGTGGCACCGCATATCCTTTTTTCCTAGCCTCCTTTTGCATTGCTGCAAGTGGCACTATCATAGTTTTCCTCCTTTCACAATCCTTGCTAAAATAGAAAAATCATCCTTAACATCACGGTAGAGCTTTTCAAACAACCTGTAATACTCCATATAAATTTGGTGATTCTTTTCATTCGGTTCAATGGGATCAATGTAGTTTGCCTTATCTTTAGCAATCTGATAATCCGGAAATACACCTGCTGCCACTCCCGCAAGAATTGCATCACCGTAAGGAGCTCCCACCCGGTTTTCCACCATGGCGGTTGGAACTGCAAACACATCAGTGATTATTTTTCTCCATAGTCTGCTGGATGCTCCTCCCTCATTAAAAATAATGCAATTTCCCATGGTTTTTTTCCCCGATTCCTTCATTAAAAGAAAAGATGAGTACAAAGCATATGCCACACCCTCCATCATGGCCCTTATCATATGCCCCTTTGGTATGGTGAAAAGACATACCGAATACTACTCCCTCTGGCCTCGCTATTCCATAATGGGGTTCGTTCTCCCATAAGATATGGAAGTATGAGCAGCCCCTCGCTACCCGGTGAAATTCTTTCTCCTTCCATATCCATCATTGTGTAAGCACTCATTCCTGTGAGTTTTTCCAATGATTTTTCTGCATCCCCGAAGAAATCTCTCAAATAGCGAATGGCTCCTCCACCTGTGGTAGTGGTTGGAATGGTAATATATGTATTATTGGAATTTGCTGTAAAGGCACAGGCCAGCATTGTGTCCAGAAAGTTGCTGTCCTTGTGAATAACTCCAAAATTACCGCAAGTTCCCAAATTCATATTTATATCTCCCTCTCTGAAAAGTCCCGCTCCAATACAGCCCGCATTAAAATCGCATTGTCCGGCACTAACCAAAGTTCCCGGTGATAAACCCGTGTCCTTGGCTGCTGTTTTATTCACCTCTCCCACAATATCCTCACAGCCATAGATTTCCGGCATCCAATCCGGATTAATACCCAGATTTAACAGCAGTGTCCTATCAAAACTGTTTTTTCTAATATTATATCCCCTAAAAAAATACTCCACAGGAATGATTTGTTGTATGACTTCCACACAACTTATAACGGATATATCCGTCAATAGTATTTACTTTTTTAATTCGGGCGAAATCCTCAGGACGGTTTTTCTTTTCCCACAGAAGGTTTACAATAGAAGGATGATCCTCCAGTCGATTACCCGAAAGGGCAAATATCTGCTCTTTTCCGGGATTTTCCATCAATTCCTTTGCTTCCATCCACGCCCTTTTATCCATAAGATTATAAGCTTTTTGAATAGGTGCTCCATTTTCATCAAGCATCACCAAACAGGGTAGAGCGGAGGAGACAGCAATTGCCACAATCTCCTTTGGAACTACTTTTGCCTTTTGAATACATTCTTTTAACAGTTCACAAGCTGCTTCCCAATAAACCAAGGGGTCATGCTCCGACCAACCGGGATGCTCCACTATTATGGGATACTCACGATAGGCATAGGAGAGAACCCTTGCCTCCTCATCAATGATACAAGCCTTGGCACCTCCGGTGCCATAATCAAGTCCCGCCAGATATTTTTGCCATACTTCCTCCTTATATTGCCGTAAGTTTCACCGCCTTCCACTTGGCAGGAACAAACGCTGTTTGTTTATGAATTTCATACTCCTGTATTTTTTTACAATTCCAGACATCAAACACTTCCACACGATAGTTATAAAATCCGGTTTTGGCATTCCCCGGATAAATTCTTTTATGGGGCATATCTGTACCGAAAAACAAAAGGTACTCCATATCTTCTTTTGAAATCGAAAAGTAATTTATACCGTCGGTGTTTCTCCAATCCGGCTTCATCTCCTGAAAAGAGCATCCCAAAGCAATCTCTTTTAAAAATCGAATTCTCTTTGCACTCTCCCCTGTAATCTCCCCCCCATAGGTCCAGAAAATATCACGATTATTCTTTATTTTTATAGCCTCCCCATGAGTAGCATATCCACCTGCCATAAAGGACAGCCAGTGTGAAAAAACAACTTCCTCCGGGGTACTGTTGCCCCACTCATACTTTACATTCCCCTCATATTGGTATTCATCATTCACCACAGGCTTTTGATAACGCCTTTTCAAATCAATCAACAGTTGGTAGGTATTCGGATGCTGATAAGATACATGTGTCATCCAGCTACGATTGGGATAAATCTCCCCCGAAGGATAATTATGAATTGAGCGTGGGTGCTGATAAGGATCGTTAGCCTTAATGTATTCCCCTATTACATCCCAGTTTCTTCGATTTACTCTGGTGCGTACCATACTTTCCCCGTCACTGTCTGCTTCCACAGATACATCATACTCATTTGCCAAGGACCACCACACATTCCTAAAGGCACTAAAGCGACGAATCACATACTGCAAATAGAAAAGGGCCTGTTCTTCGTCCATTCGGTCAATACCAAAATGTCCGAAATCATAAAAATGAAACAAAATCACATCAGCTTCTATTCCACGTTTTTTAAGATCTAAAAGGCAGCGTTCATAGTTTTGAAAATAGGCGGGAATAAAACGCTCAAAATCAAAATTTCCTGGCTTCCCTTCAAAAGGGTAACATTCAGGCTCATAAGAAATGTCCACATCTCCATCCTCTCCCTGATAATATTTCGGAGTTAACAACATTCGTATTTTATTGAATTTGTACTTCTCAAAAGATTCCAGGGTTTTTGTCCTTATGTCATGAGGTCTGTAGGTCCAACCGTAAGCAGTGGTTCCCAGTACAAAAAACGGTGTACCGTCAGCATATGAAAAATGTAGGATTTCATTCGGATATACCGGCCCATGATTATTTTTCACCTGCCGGCAAAGAGATGAAGCTTCCGCTGTGTTCATTCATATTCGGATCATTGGAAAAAATGTAAAATGTATATTCGCCTGTTTCTTGTGGCATAAATCGAATCTTCCATCTTCCTTCTCCATCATAAAATCCCCACACCCTTTCACATGTTTCCTTACTTTTAAACTCTCCCCAAAGAGATACCTGACGGAAAGGATTTTCGTATTTAATGTGAGAATACAATGTGATTTCAAAAATATCCCATTTTTCTACACTTTTCGGATACTGTATAACCTGTGGTTTTTTTCTGATATTTCTTTCGCTTTCCACATTTTATTCATGGCGATACACCTCCCATCCCATATATTTTTCAAGAGCCTCTTTTAAAATTACTGCTGTGTGGGAGCGATTCATAGCCACATGATGTTCAAATCCATTTTGACAAATATACTTCATAAGCTTTTGCATACCCTTTATTTCCACTACTCCCGGACCTCCCGGAGTGGAAATATCTTCATGTACAAATTCTCCCTCTCCTACATAGGCTTTAATTCTTCCCTCAAAATCATCTGTACTGATTTTTGCAAAGGTGAATGGCCCCGGAACAATAACCCCCTTACATGCTCCAAAACAGTTTTCCTCACCTAAAGCCAATGAAAGTATGTCCAAATTACCGATTTCAGGTTCCATACCCAAAAAGCTTTTTGGATAGTTGGCACAATGAATCATCATACACCGATCTCTATTGTCTGCAAATCCGTTATTCCAATCCAGATATCCTGACGGCTTTCCCGAAGCCAGATTGAGAGCCGCCATACTAACCGCCCCCATAACATCCATTTCACAGGCACTCGGCATTCCCATCTCTCCCATCATGCTCATGGCAAGACAGGATGCAATTCCATAATTTTTTTCCAAAGAATCCCAGCACTGAATAGCACTGGCCTGACAATCATTCTCTTCCAGCCAATCCTTCACTGCCAAAAAAAAGCCCGCCTGTTTTCGTAACTTTTCCTCACTGACTTCAAAAGCCATATTTCCATAGAGGCGGATACTCTCCATCACATCTCTAACCCGGGAATCCTTCATTTTTTCCCCGGCTAAAGCCAAAATAACCGATAAATCTGTGGTTTCCACAGTAATACCTGCTTCCTGCAAAAGCTTTTCCGAATATCTGACTGTACGAAAGGCTGACGGTCTGGCTCCGATAGCTCCAACCCTAAGATTTTTTTAACCCCCGCACTACTTTGCAGATTCCGGCAAAATTCTCCACATCCAGCGTAAATTCCCGACTGTCAATGCTGCATGTATGGTAAGTTGTATTGGTAAATGGAATTCGGTTCTGGTAAAGATTATTGCATACGGATAATTTTCCACAAAAAGCGTCCCTGCGGTGTGAAAGATCCAACTTATCTTTCTCATCGTCACAGGCTTGTACCAGTACAGGTACCCTAAGCCCTGAGCGAACTATGGCCTCCGTCACCGCCGCCTCATCCCCGAAATTAGGTAAAACAATTATAATACCGTCAATTTCCTCCCGATGTTTTGCAAAAAGTTCTGCACATTTTTTTGCATCTTGGTAGGTTTCAACCACACCCAATGGAGTTTCTGTCGGAGATAAAATAATGCATCCAAAGCCCATTTCCTTCATTTTTTCCAAAATGGCATCTCTTCCATTTTTTTGCGAGTTCCTTAGGAAAAAAATTCCTGCTACTTACAATAATACCAAATTGAATCCTTGATCTTTCCTTTTTCCATATTTCCTCCTGTAAATGAGCACGTCCAAAATGAAAAAAACTAGGCAAATTTATCTCAATACTTATGCCTTATTTCTATATTATTTACTTTAATTTTTTTCATCTTATTTACAATAGAATATTCTTTAGATTATTTGTACTTTTTTTATGTTGTTAATCTCATTTTAATTTAACATCTTTCAAGTTAATGCTTCGATAGCGTATAGATTCGTATTACTATTTGCATAATTTTTATAAATAGGCGCCAATATTCATTTTTTTAAGAATATTGACGCCCTAAACTTAATTACTCCTATCTTTCCTTTTTTTCTCCCCTCTTTATATTCAAGTGGAGATTTACCAAAATATTTTTTTAAATACCCGATTAAAATAGCTCACATCTCTGAAAACCAAGCATATGAGAGACTTCTACTGCCCTTAATCCCCCTTCACATAGAAGTCTTCCCGCTTTCTCCATCCGAAGACCATTGGTATATACCACAAAACTTTGCCCCATCTCCTTTTTAAATAATGCTGAAAAATAAGTAGGATGCATGAAAACCACACCCGCTACCTCCTCCAAAGTGATATCCCTATAGTAATTCTCTCGGATGTATTCAATTGCCCTTTGAATGGGTTCCTTCTGTTTCCCTGTATCCCTTGGAGTCTCCAAATAACTTTGAAGCTTTTTTAACTCTGCATTTATTCTCTTTTGATGCAGAAGTTCTTTTTGTTTAGTCTCCAAAATCCTCTGTACCTTTTTAAGAGCTTCATCCAACAAATCCTCCTCCAAAGGTTTTTAATAAATACGCAGAAACTCCTCTGTGCAATGCCTCCTGTGCATATGAAAAATAGCTATAGCCACTGATAATAATAGACTGCATATCAGGCAAACTTTGCTTAATCCTCCCTATCATCTCCAGCCCTTCCATCCCGGGCATACGTATGTCTGCAAAAAGGATCTCCGGCTTTAGTTTTTCACAAAGAGCAATGCCGCTCAGGGCATCATTAGCCTCCCCCACAATTTCTACCTTATGCTTACTTTTTTCCACCAAATATCGAATCAAATAACGTATATCTTCCTCATCATCCACAATAACAGCTTTAAACATCTTCCCTCCTTTCTGCAAATATACTGCCGCTCTGCATTTCCTTCCGCCTGTTTTCTTCACTGTAAATTACAAATGGAATATCAAAGGAAACCCTGGTTCCCTGTTCGTATACACTTTCTATTTGCAATCCCCTTTCTCTGCCATAGTAAAGTTTTTAGCCTTGAATCCACATTTTTTTCAGTCCTATGCTATCTCCCGAATGCTCACCCTGACACTTCTGCAAATGTTTTTGTAAACTGTGTAACATCTCCGGTTTCATTCCCATGCCATTATCTTCAACAGCAATTTCTACACCTTCAGGCGATTTGTGGCAAAATATGGAAATTTTACCGCCTTCTCTTTTTTGATCAATACCATGATAAATAGCATTTTCCACCAGAGGTTGCACTAAAATCTTAATGATGCGGTTATCCAACAGTTCTTCATCCACATAAAAAGATACCTGTAATCGGTTTTTATAACGTATTTTTTTGAATATTAATATAGCTTTTCACATGTGCAAGCTCCTCTCTTAAAGTAACCACCTCATCTCGGCTGTTGATACAATAACGAAAAATCAAAGCCATAGACTTGGCTATATCGGCAATACTTTCCACACCGTTTCGAAGAGCCAAACTGCGAATAGTTTCCAGCGTATTATAAAGAAAGTGAGGATTAATCTGGGCCTGTAGTTCCCTTAGCCTTGCATTAGCACTTTCATGTTCCTTAATCCTTAAGTCTTCCATTAAGTGCCTGATACGCCGGGACATCTTGTTAAACCCTTTGGATAAAGCCAAAATATCCCTATTCCCCTCCTCTTTTGCTCGAACATGAAAAATCTCCTTTCGAAAACTCCTCCATATGGGTCAAGAGCCTTTGCATGGGGCGGGTTATTCTTCTGGCCAACAAATAGGAAAGTGCAACTGAAAAAAGCAATGTTAAAAGGGTAATCCCCACAAAGGTTCCCCCTGCTATTAAAAACCGACTCCTGAAATTTTCCTTAGAAACCACAGCCTCAAGCTTCCAGTCATAACTTTCCACTCCATATCGGTACAAAGAAAATTCTTTCAAAAATCCGCCTTGCTCTACACCGGTTTCACTATCCAGACATTTTACAATTTTTTTTATATCCTCCTGCGTATAATTTCCTTCCCCACAGACACTTTCCAAAATTTCTCCTTCACTGTTTCGCAAAAGTATCAAATGATCATCATCAAATGTATGACTACCAAGAGTCTCCTCCAATAAACGAACATCCAAATCCACCATAATCACACCAATTATAGTTTTGGCGTCATTTGGACTGATAATCTTTTTGACCAAGGAAATAACCTCAGGTCCCTCACCAAAAAACACCTGATAGTCCGCCTTATGTCGCTGTACCGTAACCATATTCTCCCCGGATAAAAGCGCCTCCTGATACCATGGCTTTTGTACCAGAATTTCCTTGGAGAAAAAGCTGCCGGATGTATAGTATCCTCCCTCATACACCATGAAAATATTGCTGATAATTGGACTTGTTCTACGTATATTCCTTAATACATTTTCAATATTCTGTGAATACAGTACATTCTTTTGCCCTCTGGTACCTGTACCCTTTTGAAATAATTCCTGTTCTATTACCATTCCTGTAAGAATACGTTGGGTCGTTTGAATATTCTCACCATAGCTGTCCAGGGTTTTTCCGATTTGCTTTAGATTTTGCTCTTGGTAAAAATCAATTTGTTGGCTAATATATTGACCCAAGGTATTAAAGCAATACATCCCAAGGACTAGGCTGGAAAAGGTGATAACCAAAAGAAAAGAACATGTAATCTCAAATAATGTAGTTTTATTTTTATGCATTTTTTTATCTACTACCCTCCTTAGTCAATATTTTATAATTTAAAAAAATATCATATTTTTTTCATAAATTTTTATACTAGAATCCGAATTATTCATGGCATAATATTTAAATTAAAATCAGTCATAAATCTTTAAATTTGATTATTGTTTTTGAAATAATAAAGTGTTTAACATATAATCGTATTTTTTTAAGTAAAGCAAAAACCTATATCTATTTCTAAGATAATATATTTCATATATACTCTTACACATAATAGGCATTTTTTTGATGAATTTCGAAAAAAAATAATACAAGCCAAAAATATCCAATATTCTTTTAGTTCTAAAAGTGTTCGATTAACTCTTAGCTGTACCTATGGCAGGTGCTTTATTTATTGTCGTGTTAGAACAGGTCCTTGCCCTAACAATAAAAGGTGGGTTGAAAAATCAACCCACCCCAGCATTTGACACAGAACCCAAAAATATCTAGTATTTACAATTTAATTTTTATATTGCACCGCCTAGAATTTCTTAATTTAATATATTATCTATTGATATCATATGAAACAAATGCATCCACCTTCTCTTTAGAAGGGCTTCCTTCATCAAATTCATTTGTAAGAAATGCATATATCAACTCTTCTCTGAGCTTTTCTCCAATAGTAAATGCACCCATACATGCTATATTGGCATTATTACTCAATACAGCTCTTTTGGCAGAATAAATATCTGAAATCAACGCAGACATATGCTCCCTTTACTTTATTTGCAGACAATGGACATCCCCAAACCGGTACCACATAGCAGTATACCTCTATCAAATTTTTTTATTGGCAACCTGTTCTGCTACTTCTATCGCAACATTTGCATATATTGCATCATCACTTCCAAAATCTGTAACTTCACCCAAATCGCTTTTTTTATAAATTCTATTAATCTATATTTCTCTTCAACTGCATTTGGATCTGAACCTATAGCTATTTTCATCATCTATACCTCCAATTTCCCTTCAACAAATTCTCTCATGCCTTGTATTATCAAATATACTGATGTTGCTCCTGCATCTTGGAATCCAACTGCCCTCTCGCCTAAAGACTTAGCTCTTCCAAATTTAGCCACATATTTCTTTGTGTTTTCTACACCTGTTCTTGCAGCTTCCTCAGCAGCTACAAGCATTTCTAATAACCCTTTATCGGCATTATTCTTCATTGTTATAACTACAGGATGCAATGCATCTACCATTGTTTTATCGCCAAGCCCTGCATGCCCTATCTCAACCACGGAATTTAAACTCTTTTCTTCCATATCAGCCAAATCAAATGCTGTTAAAGATGCTTTTGGTACCATATCTTTAGCACCTGCTAAATACATACTTCCAAAAATCACTCCTGAAGCACCACCCATTGACATCAACATGGCATTACCTGCTTCTTCAAACAATTTATATACACTGTCTACACCATTTAGTTTATGTAATACTTTTTTTACTTCTTCCATTCCAAGCGCCATACCTATACCATGGTCACCGTCTCCTATCTTACTGTCTACTTCTGTCAAATATGGCTTATTGGATATTATTTTATTTGCAATATAAAGTAACATGTTTTTTTGTATCACTTACATTTAGTGTTTCCAATACACCGGATTTACTTCTTTTAATTAACTCATTTTCAACATTTTCATTTTTTACTTCAAAGAAATTTTCGCTATCATCAGACTCGGTTATCTGATTTTCATAACTTCCCTTAGCATAATATGGGGAGAAACATGGCATATCATAGTATTTTTTAAGTTCTTCATCTATTCTGAATACAGAAATTGAAAAACCTCCCATTTCCATACATGTACAATAAGAACCTATATCTGCATCATGTACCCTTAAACCATCTTTATGCATAAGCCTATATAAATTATAATAAACTATATTCAATTCAAATAATGGCGTGGATCCGAGACCATTGATAAGGACACAAATCTCGTCTCCTTTTTTCAAGTCCATCTCTTTTTTTATTTCACTATACATCCTGTCTACTATAGTCTCAGCATCTACAAGCTTTGTTCTTTCAATTCCGGGCTCACCATGTAATCCCATTCCGTATTCCATCTCATCATCTGCAAGTTCAAATGTCGGTTTATCATTTCCCGGAAGTGTTGCAGGACTCGTTGCTAACCCGATAGTACTCACATTATCTCTTGCTTTTGAAGTAATCCTATGAACTTCCTCTAAAGATTCACCGGCATCCGCTGCCGCACCGGCTATCTTAAATACAAATACATCTCCTGCAATTCCTCTTCTATCATATTTTCTTTCTTTGGGTGCGGATGAGAAATCATCTTGTACCCTTACGTTCTTCGTCTTAATACCTGCACTATTACATAAATCTTCAGCCATATCGAAATTCAAGTTATCGCCGGCATAACATCCATATATAAATAGAACGCCTTTTCCCTGGTCCACCTCTTTAGCTGTATCAAAAATCAACTTAGGATTTGGGGATGCACAAATATTTCCACATGCTACGGCATCTGCTAAACCCTGCTCCACAATATCCTATAAAAAGTGGCTCATGTCCGCTTCCACCACCTATAACTATGGCAACCTTATCTTTTCTATGCCCTTTATATATAATAGAATTCTCATCTACCGGCTTTTTTTATAATATCTATTATAAGCATATACATATCCGGACAACATTTCTTTAACTGAATTACCAATATCTTTATTCAAAATTTTTTTTGACATATATTACTCCACATTCCTATGTCTCTTTGACATATCCTCAAATGTTAAATCACAACTGTCTACTATCATCATTACTACCATATCCAGTACAGTAAATAAAGTTTGTTCAAATAGGTTTCCCATTGGCTGAATCGATTCTACAACTTTATCTCTACCTCTATAAACACTTGCCGGAACGAATAGTACATCATCTGCCAGTTCTTTTACAGCACTCCCTGATTTCGATCCGGTAATCATATATATGTATCCGCCATTTTCTTTTGCTTTTTGGCAAATATATCTTATATGTCCAATCTCACCATCTCCTAATGTAGCAATGAGCAAATCTCCTTTATTTATAGAAGGTGTAGTATCATCCCATATCCAATGTATCTCTTTTCCCATATGCATGAGTCTCATAGCAAAAGCTCTGGTTGCCATTCCCTCTCTACCCACGCCAATTAAAAATATCCTATCATGTTTTTTTACTGTATCTATAAATCTATATAAGTCTTTTTTCATCCAAACTTTCATATACTCTTCGATGCTCTTGTAAAATATCTTCATATAACTTTTTTTATATTCCATAGTTTACACTCCAAGATTCTTATGTAAGAATTCCATCGTTTTTTTCATATTTTTAAAAACAATTTCATCCTTTTCTTCATAAGCTGTAACAACTTCCAAATATTGATAAATGTCGTCCAGACCGGACTTTTTTGTGGCCTCTAAGATTTTCTCCGGCGTTATTATTCCATTGGGATTTGTAAAATCCCAATGTCTATCATATAGTCCATCTGTTTGTTGTAAATGTATTCCACCGATATGTTTTTTACATTTTTCAAACCATATATCAATATCTGCTTCTTCTTTTAACAACGGACTAAATAATGCATGTCCCCAATCAATCAATAACTTATATGGTATACTGCTTCCCGACAAATCTTCCATAAGTTTCAATGATGCTCCGGGTGAGTGCGGAAACTCTGTTTCCAACGGAGTTGCTTCTATTTGTATCTCTTTTATTCCACTTTTGGAAGCATATTCTGCCAAAACAAACAAGTATTCCAACAGCTCCTTATATGCTTCCTCTCTTAATTTACTGTCGTATGAAACTTTATTTGACATACCACCTGCGGGACTTCCAATAATATCTGTACCAAGTTCAAGTGAAACATCTACAGCTCTTTTAAAGTATTCTAACGCCAAATTTCTCTGTTCTTTTATCGGACCCAAGAAATGTGGAAATGTGTATGCGGCATTTCCTGCAAAATTACTGTCTATCACCAATCCAAAGCTATTAAAAGCATATCTGTACTGCCTGGCAATACTGTTTCTTTCTTTTTCACTCCACCATGGGTCTATAAAGTCCCATGAGAATTGTATATGATCTATATTAAAGTCTTCTTTACATATTTTTGCTAATATTTCAGGTTCCATCCACCTTTTTACAGCAAACGATAAGTTTAAACCCAGCTTCATGATCTTGCCCTTCTCTCTCTTATTATTTCCATTATAGAACTGAAAGAAATCGCAAGAACCACTACTATTCCACTTACTGCTTGCTGCCAATATGCATTTACTCCAAATAATACTATCATATTTGATATTATGCTTATAATAGCTGCACCTATTAATGCACCGGCCGGATTTCCAATACCTCCATTTAATGAAACACCACCTATAACTGATGCTGCAATTGAGTTCATTGGCCAGCTTTCACCTAATGTAGACTGTGCAGAGCCAAGTCTGCAAACGTACAACAATCCTGCCAATGACGATATCAAACCAACTGCAACGTAAATGAACACTCTTATTTTATCTACTTTTATACCCAAAATAGTTGCCGCTTCTCTTGAGTTACCTATAGCATATATATATCTACCTGTTTTAGTTTTTCTTTACTAAAAATAACACAAGTAGCAATACTATTATACAAAAGATAAATGGCATAGGCACAATACCAAGGCTTCCTTTGCCTAAAAACTGAATTTGCTCCGGTATTCCTGTTATTGCCTTTCCCTTCGTTAAGACCAAGTTTATTCCACCATAAACTCCCTGCATACCTATTGTGGCAACCATTGAATTTAATCTAAGCTTTGTTATAATAAGTCCGTTTAGTAATCCAAAAAATATTCCAAATATTAAACCACATATAAGAGCTAACCAAGGATTTATTTTTGCATAAATCATAAGCATTCCTGATAATATTCCACATAAGGTTGCTATCTTTCCAACTGATAAATCAAGTTCTCCCACTAAAAGTAATAAAGATTGTGCAATACCTATCATACCTATTATAGCCAGATCTCTTAGTAAAGACTGAATATTATATACATCCAGAAAATATGGAGATCCTATACATGCAATAACAAACATTATAATTAAAACCATTCCGATGGCAGTCATATTGCTACGCTTAAATATATTTAAAATGCTATTTTTATTTTTCATCACTTGTCACCTGTTTAACCTTATTTAATCCTATTATCGCTCCAAGTAGAGTGCTATCATCAGTTGATGCATCATATTCTCCTGCATTGTGGCCATCATAAAGAGCTATGATTCTATTGGAACACTTCATTATTTCTTCCATTTCCGAAGATATCATTATTATTCCTATTTGTTCCTCTTCTGCTAACCTTTTCATCAATTTATATATTTCAATCTTAGTTCCAACATCTATTCCTTTTGTCGGCTCATCAAATACTAAAACTTTAGGTTTTGCATTCATGGATCTTCCGATAATTACTTTTTGTTGATTTCCTCCACTTAAGAATTGTATCTGCTTATCTGCATCAGGAGTTTTTTTATATCATATAATTTAATTATATCATCCGCCAAGTCTTGCTCTTTTTGTTCTTGAAAGGCCAAGACCCGACCTTAAACTGTCTAAACGCAGTAATTGATATATTTTCTCTAATTGAAAGCATCGGAAGAATTCCATCTTTTTTTCTTTCTTCCGGTAAATAAATATACCCTTTAGACACGCTCCAATTACTATCACCCTTTTTCCAAGGTTCACCTTCAAATATGATTTCACCGGAATATATAGGTAGTATTCCCAGAATAGCTTGCATTAACTCGCTCCTTCCGGCTCCTACCAAACCTGTAAATCCGAGTATCTCCCCTCTTCTCAAATTAAAACTGACATCATGGAATCTTTCACCACTCAGTTTTTTTACTTCCATAATATTTTCATTGCTAACTTTTTCTGAATAAAACTTCTGATCAAGCACTTTTTCTCTACCTGTCATCTGCTTTACTATCCAGCTATCATCGACTTCGCTTATCTTTGCATATGATATCCTCTTACCATTTCTAAATACTGTAATTACATCACATAACTCAAATATTTCTTCAAGTTTATGAGAAATAAAAACAACAGCTTTATTCTCACTTGCTATCCTTTTAACAATATCAAATAATATTCTGGTGTCCTTGACAGTAAGGCTGGTGGTAGGTTCGTCCAACATAAGAACTTCATAATCTACATTCGATACGGCTCTTGCAATTTGAAGTAACTGCTGTGATGATACTGAAATATCTCTCACCAAGTCACTTGGACTTACCGGTATATTAAACTTCTCTAAAATAGGTAACGCTTTTTTCCCTAATTCTCCTTGATTTATTGTGCCCTTAATATCAAATTTTTTTCAAAAGGCATAAACAAGTTTTTCTGCAACAGTCATATGTTTAAACAGATCTATCTCTTGAGGTACATACGCAACCTTCTTTAAATAAGTCCTTATTTTTTTATTGCATTTTTTCCTTCTACTAAAACTTCTCCTTCTTCAGGTGTATATACTCCTGTAAGACATTTTATCAATGTACTCTTTCCGGCTCCATTTTCTCCTATTACTGCATGTATTTCTCCAGGTTCAAATGAAATATCTACTGAGTCCAGAGCCAAAACCCCGGGAAATTTTTTACTTATATTTTTTGCTTCTAATACTGACACATTGACCTCTTTTTATAATTTTTGGTATTAAAAAAGACCCATGAGCCAATTAATTAGCCATAGGTCTCATATCTTCTACATTTTATTCTATTTTCCTGATACTATTTGTTTCCATTCATCTATATTTGAGGCATCAATATAGCCAATTCCCGTATCAATCTTCTTTGGAATTTCCATACCATTTGCCTTTTGCCACATCATAAGAACTGCGTATTCTCCCTGCATCTGTGGCATTGTTGATGATGTAGCTTGAATAGTATTTGGTACATAATCTAATATCTCAATAAGATTATCCATAGCTACGAACTTGACTGTACCTGACTTACCTGCTTCCTCTATAGCTGCTGCTATACCGGAACCACCGGCATCACAGTTTAAGAATCCTGCCAAATCAGGATTTGCGGCCAAAACTGCTGCTGCTTGAGTCTTTGCAGTTTCTATACTGTCATTATCAATTCCACCATCAATAACTTCAATATTAGGATACTTTTTCAATGCTTCTAAATGTGCTTTATATCTCTCTGCATGATTTGGAGCCGATGGTGCACCTTGCATAACTGCAACTTTTCCCTTCTCGCCGATCAACTCTGCCAGTTTATCTGCAGCAATTGTAGCTTGCTCCGAAAAATCATTTCCAACGCTTGTCAAATTACTTCCTTCCGGAGTTGGTGCATCAAAAAGTATTACCGGAATACCTCTAGCCTCTATCTCCTCAATAACTGCCTTACTGCCCTCATAATCTACCGGGTCAAGGCAAATTCCATCCGGATGAGTTGCAGCCGCCTGCTCAAGTGTTGAGTTCTGCTCAGTCACGTCTGCATTCTCAGGTGCACGATAATCAATTGTTATTTTTCTTCCGGTCTGTGCTGAGAGCATATCTGCTTGTTTCTTAGCACCTATATTTACCTGATCAAACCATGCATGTACAGTCTTTGGAACTATAACAAATGTCATATCTTTGCCCTCACCTGTAGCTGCTTGAGCAACTTCCGTGTTAGCCCCTGTATTTTCTACCTTGCCCCCTGTATTTGAGCATCCTGCAAGAAGTGTGAATGTCAAACAACATCCAACAATTGCTCCAAAAATTCTCCTCTTCATTACTACCTCCCTACGTACTGTTTTATTTATATACAATATACTTATAATATCACTCTAAAAACAATGTGAATAAACCAAGAATTTGTGTGAGTAATTTAAGATAGCCTATCTTTTTATATAGATATGATTTCATCTGAAATATCTTCTATATACTCAAGCCTTGATTTTTATTACTATTACTGTCGTCCCCTGCTTTAGCAAATTTTCTTCAAATAATTTTTTTAATCAACGACAATCCATAGTTATCACAATATATAAACGGTTCGAATATAATAAAAACTTTTGGCCTAAAAATAAGCCATCTTTCCAATGAAACACATATCTTTTTGGTTTATATCTAATTCACTAACCAAATCCTCCTTATTTATGTCCTTAGATTTTCAGCTCTTCGAAATATAACCCTTTTTTAATTCATATTGATTTATTAAATAATTAATATTAGATATTTTTATTCAAAGGAAGGTAATATAAGATTATCTTCTATACTCATATTTTTCAGCTAAAAAAATCTCTCTCTCCTATCCCGTCAACAGAAATTATTTTTCTTCACAATTAAATCTTGTACATGTATCACTTCTTGATAGTATCTTTCGATAAAATATTTTTTTATCTTTATTGTCCGCTCCGGATATAGCCTCAAAAAAATCTATATCTATTATTATGATCTTCTATTATAAAGCTGTATATCTTTCCCCTTTGCAAAAACTATATGTTTCAATATTTTTTTGCCAAAGAAATTCCCACTCACCGAATACACTTCATCATTGCCATTATGTAATTTATTATATGTATATCCACTGCTTAGACTACTTATTTTTTTCATTCATAGTACTTCCGACTATAAAATTATATAATTTATCTATACCGCCAATACTATCTTTTCTACATACTTTTTACTATGCACCCTTTTTTTAAAACAAACAAATATATCAGAACATTTATATGAAGCTATTTGTGAATATGTATTCAATATTATTGTCATATCCTCTTTCAAGTTTGATTTTAAGCCATTTTGAGAATAGTTCTATATATTCATATTTCATATTTGTAAACTCATCCTCAATTATTATAATTTTCTTATTTAATATAATTGCTCTTATAAATTCTATCTGATACCTTGTCAGGACACCCAACTCCCCTACTTTTTTTACTACCTGAAATATCTAACCCAAAATCTCCTAAAACCACCTCTATTCTCTTTATCATATTTCTTAAGTTATTTTTTTACTTAAGAACCATTTTCCCTCTCTCAAATATATATATTCAGCCACGGTCCAATCATCTATTATCTTGTTTTGTAATGAGAATATGTATATATACTCTTTAATTTTTTTTGCACTATTCAATAGTTTATTATCAACAAAAAACACTCCTTCATATTTCTTATCATCAATGTTGCCTTTAATAATCTTCAGAAAAATATCTCTGCCTGAATAATCTAAACCCGCAAGAGAATATATCATTCCACCAAAAAAAGATATTGAAGCATTGTATAGTTTCCCCATGCTTTCTTTTTTCAAACTCAAATTTTTTACCTGAAACAAGATTTTCATCATAACTCATCCTCATAAGCTTTCAGCTGTATCGGTAGCAATATTTCAACATCCGTTCCTTGTCCAAAACTGCTATACACCGTTAACCCATAATCTTCTCCATAGAGTAAATTAATTCTTTTATGTATATTTGGTAGAGCTATTCCTGTATTATTCGAATTCGGATTATCTATTAGCTTTCTATAGTCCCCTTCAAATATTCTTCTATTTACTTCCTTTAATTCCTCTACTTTCATCCCCCTTCCATTGTCCATTATCATTATCATCAAATATTTTTCAATTAAGTTCACTTCTATCCTTACAATACCGCCGTTCCGTACTCCTTCAAGACCATGATAAATTGCATTTTCTACTATAGGTTGCAGAATAAGCCTTGGAACATAACAATCATATACATTTACGTCATCTTCCCCTACTTCTATCTCCAAGTGAAATCGTCCCCTAAATCTATACTCCTGTATCTTCATATAGTTCTTAACATTTTCCAACTCATCTCTTAACCTGGACATATTTCCATTTTTACTTATACTATATCTAAAAAAAGATCCTAATGTCGCTATCATATCTGCAACATTATCATCATCATTACATAATGCTTCTCCTCTTATTGAATCTAGCGTATTATATAGAAAATGAGGATTTATTTGGCTTTGTAATGCTGTCAATTCAGTTTGTTTATTAAAAAAATTTCAACGATATTTTTTTGATTTTTTTCATTTGTATATTTTTTTCTATATAATTTTATCAGTTCATTACAAAAAAATCATTTTTCCTTCAAATTATCCTCAAATACATCATTCATTGTATTTAACAGTCTTGAATATTCCAAAAAGGTTTTTTTAATAAATATAAAAAAACAGCAATTAGTATAAGTTCTTTAGTTATTTTTAAAAAAACACATTTGTACTATAGATGATTTCAGCAACACTAAGAACTATAGCAATACCCACCATACATATAATTTTTAATAAAAAAATCTCATATGGCTCCCTCTAAGAATGTATCTTTCTATACAAAGCCGGCTTTATTCCCACCGTCTTTTTCAAATAGTTGACTAAAATATCTGGTATCTTTATAACCAACCTCACTTCCTATTGCTGCAATAGTATAATTTGTTTCTATTAATAAACTTTTTGCAGCATCTATCCTTACTTTTTTATCAGATATGAAGAGAAGTTTAACCCAATTTCCTTTTTTTAAATAAACTACCCAAGTATATCGGGTTTAGATCTACTATCTCTGCCATATCTTCAATAGTGATTTTTTTCCCTATAATTGTCTTTAATATATGAAATCATAGTTCTTATAGGTTTTTAATACCCGACCTTCCGATTTGCTTTTTTTATATTCCAAGCAATCTAATACATATTTTTAATATAACTTTTTTTACAATCGCTTAAATTACAACATGAATTAAGCGGCGATAATGCATCTCTATACTCTTCCTCTATTTTTTTCATCACTATAATCTTTAAATAGCCCATAAATCCGGTCATATATTTGATAAACAATATCCTCATTTTTGGCCATCAGATATCTTTCTAAAAAAATCTCAGATAATATATACTTTATTTTTTTCTATGTCGAATGATTCCATACCTTTTTTTAATTCATCATTATATTCATTCATTATATCTACATATTCATTAGATGAATTTACCCTATTTAAGTCCTCAAAAATATATGACCCTATTAATTCCAATACTTAATCTTTTTTTCTACAGTATAACGCACTTCATTAATTGATATTTTTTTATATCATTTAGCTCGCTCTTTTTCATTACCTACTCCTATGGTTGCACGGTATCTTTCAAATCCTATTAAATATTCATTTATTTTTGCTTAGAAATAGCATTTAGTATACTCCCTATAGACTTTGCGTCTTCAATACTATAGTTAAATAAAAAGAATATATTCATAAATTCCTTATTACACCCTATGACTTCTCCCACATTTACCTCGAGGATTTTATTTACTATATCAACCACCTTGGCTACCGTTATACTATCCTGTCTTTTATAAACCTGGTCTATATTCTCATAATCCAGCTTTATATTTATGGCTCTAAACAGCCTTGAATCCTTTATTTAGAAAAAAATACTGTTATCATAATCATTATTTTCTATTATATCTTTCAAAAATACTTGATTTGATTATCTTTTTACTATTCTCAACTGTTTCTATAAGTCTTTTTTTCTCTAGCTTCTTTGTTTTCAATTTCGCCAAGTATCTTTATAACATCATCCAGAGCTTCGCTTAAATCATCTTTATTTATAGGTTTTAGTACATAATGATCTATACCGTATTTCATTGCTTCTCTGGCATACTCAAACTCACGATATCCGCTTATGATAATATATTGAATTTTATTTGAAATATCTCTTGTCTCCCTGATAAGATCCAGTCCTGAAACTCCTGGCATCCTTATATCGGTTATAACTATATCAGGAGTATTCTTCTTAATGTAATCTATTGCATCTTCTCCATTATCTAAAATACTCACGCACTCTAAATTTTTTTCTCTTCCCATGCAATTAATTTATATATTAATTTACCAATAAAAATATTCATCGTCTACAATTAATACTTTCTTCTTTTCCATAATGCCTAACCACCAAAAATGTATATTAAATCTTTACCTATACTATAAGTATATCATAATCTAACATAAGTATATATTAATATGTATATTATGAAATATAGGCTATCACCTTATTATGATAGCCTATATCTCATATTATTAATCTGTTTTTAGTTTTTATACTTCTATATATAACAATCAAACATACATTAAGTATATATTACATCACCTTTTTTTATTATGTTTTTTTAATGTATCTATACTTTTTAAATATAAGGGACGAAAACTGTTCCGCATTCCAAGCACTTCTTCCTACAAATAATCCATCAATATACTCTTGTGTAATTAAAGAATCAGCATTCTGAGGATTAACACTACCACCATACAACACCGGAATTTCAAGTCCACATTCTCCAAAAATATCTATCAGACATTCTTTTATCACTTTATGTTTAGAATTAGCGTATTCCTCTGATGCCGGCTTACCATTTACTCCAATTGCCCAAACAGGTTCATAAGCAATCCAAATTTTTTTAACTTCTTCTTTTCTTACACAATGAAGTCCCTTTTATAAGTTGACTACGAAGCACCTCATTGCTTATACCAAACTCCTTCTCATTCTCTGTTTCTCCAATACATAAAAGCATTGTAAAACCATGCTTTAAACCACAAAGAACCTTTTTATTCTCATCTTCATCTGTTTCTCTAAATACATGCCTTCTCTCTGAATGGCCTACCATCACAAGATTTACACTTATCTCATCAAGCATAAGTGGTGAAATTTCACCTGTATACTGTCCTTCTTCCTCCCATCCCATATTTTGTGCACCTATTCTTATTTTTATCCTGTGAAACAGAATTAGTTGCACTTGGTAAAGATATATATGAAGGAATAACAAAAAAATTCATACTCTTCTCTATTTATTAATTCAGTTCCTTTCTCTAATTCCTTCAAATAATCTACAGTCTGTTGTATATTTTTATACATTTTTAAGTTCGTTCCAAAATATACTTTTTTCATAAGCTTATATCCTCTTTTTCATTATCATAATATAATTAAAATAAATTATATTTATTAAATTTAGAATTACTATTATTCAGCGAAATTTTTTTCCACACTCAACCTTTCAATATCCACAGCATTCAGATATCTCTGTGTAAAGGTCTTAAATCCTTCCACATCCTTTTCATCAGCCATAATCTCACTTCCGGTGTTTTTGTCAAAAATCTTTTCTGATAAAAACTCATCCAGTTTGTACTTATCCGCATGAATTAAATACAGTGCCAGCAATGCTATTCCCCACGCACCGCCCTTCACTTGCAGTATCAAGCACTTCTACAGGAGCATTGATAGCTGCAGAAAGATATCTTTGTCCAACTCCTTTGGTCTTAAACAGTCCTCCATGTCCCATCATTTTCTTTATCTTTACATTCTCTTTCTCTGTTAAGATATCAAGCCCCACTTTAACTGCTGTAAGTGAGCTGTATAAATGTGCTCTCATAAAGTTTGCCAGATTAAACTCACTCTTAGGGCTTCGTAAAAATAAAGGTCTTCCTTCATTTAACTTTGTAATACCCTCTCCTGAAAAATATCCGAATGACATCAGATTGCCGCAGTCGGGACTACCGTTTAATGAATTTGTATAGAGTTTTTCAAACAATTCTCCATCTGAAATATTTATACCGAAAAGCTTTGAAAATTCTCTAAATAAGCCAACCCAGGCATTCAAATCACTTGTCCCGTTATTTGCATGTGACATGGCCACCGGATATCCGTCCGGTGTAGTCACCATGTCTATTTCCTCATAGTAATCATTAAGTTTCTTATCAAGTACAAGCATTGCAAACATACTTGTACCTGCAGACATATTTCCGGTACCTTTTTTAATAGAGTTGGTTGCTACCATTCCTGTACCTGCATCTCCCTCAGGTGGGCAAAGTATACTTCCCTCTTGTAAGTCACCGTCTTTATCTAAAAGACTTGCACCCAACTTTTGTGAGTATTCCGGCTCTTTGCCCTGCCAGCATTACCTTTAGGCAATATCTCTCTTATCTTCCATGGAAATTTATTATCTGCTATTTTTTCTTCGAAAATATCAAGCATTGATGCATCATAATCCATAGCAAGTGAATCTATGGGGAATATACCGGAAGCATCACCAACACCGATATTCTTTTTCCCGGTAAGTAGATAGTGAATATACGATGACAATGTTGTAACAAAATCAAGCCTCTCTACATGCTCTTCTTTATCAAGTATTCTCTGATACAAATGTGCTATTGTCCATCTGAGCGGAATATTAAACTTAAAGCTTTCACTTAAATCCTTTGCAGCTTCTTCAGTATTTGAATTTCTCCAAGTTTGAAAAGGAGCAAGCAGATTCATATCCTTATCAAATGCCATATATCCATGCATCATGGCACTTATACCCATGTATTTTATCTGCTTTATAGTTACTCCATACTTTTCTTTTATATCTGACTTTATACTTGCATAACAGCTTGAAAGTCCTAAAAGTATCTCCTCAAGCGGATATGTCCAAATACCGTCTACGAAACTGTTTTCCCAGTCATGTATACCTGTACCCAGTACTTCTCCGTTTTCATCAGTTAATACAGCTTTTATTCTTGTAGATCCAAACTCAATTCCTAAAAATATATCTCCGGTTTCTATTATCTTTTTTATTTCCATATTCCCCCTAGTTGCCATAATAGGCATTCTTACCATGTTTTCTCAAAAAATGCTTATCCTGCAAGTATTTCGGTGCTTTCTTCGCGTCCGGATTTATACTCAGTGCAAACAAATTCATCTTTGCAACTTCTTCCATTACCACCGCATTATGTACTGCCGTATATGCATCCTTGCCCCAAGCAAAAGGTCCATGGCTATGGCATATACATCCCGGTATATATACAGGATTGATATTTCTTTCTTTGAAAGTTTCTACTATCACTTTACCTGTATTCAGCTCATAATCCTCATAAAGCTCTTCTTTCGTGAGATGCCTTATACATGGAATATCTCCATAGAAATAATCACATTGTGTAGTACCCATACAGGCAATGTCCACTCCTGCCTGTGCAAATCCCGTTGCATAGGGAGAATGTGTGTGTACAACTCCACCTATATCCTTAAAGTTTTGATACAGTATAAGATGTGTCTTTGTATCGGATGAAGGATTATATCTTCCTTCCACACGGTTGCCGTCAAGGTCCATTACCACCATATCCTCCGGTGTAAGTTTGTCATACTCTATTCCGCTTGGCTTTATTACAAAGTATTTTTCCACTTTCATCAATGCCCGATACATTTCCCCATGTAAATGTCACCAGACCATATTTTTGGCAAAAAGCATATTTGCCTCATATACCCTCTTTTTTTCAGTTTCTCCAGCATATTCCTCCTGATATAAATACATAGATTTTTACGAATTATTATATTAAATATTTTTAGCTTTTTAATGTGTTTATTAGCAATATATTAATACTTTAATTTTTTTACTGTATTTATCACATTTTTCTTGATTCTTTATCTATTATCTCCCAATTTTTACAAATATAATTCCTACATTTTTGCCGATTGATTTATCTTAAGAATTCTGTCATAATACTTACATAAATTCTAATATTTTTAGGATTGTTACTGAGACGCAGGCAAGACCGAATTTACCATAGTACTATGGTTTATTTGGTTTTTTTATTGCTTTATGGTGGTGCGATGATCATTGAAAAAAAATTATAAATAATAATATCGTCTTGACCCATGACCATAAAAAAACAAGGAAATTATTGCCATGGGTAAAGGGTATAGGCTTTGGCAGAAAAAAAGGAGATACTTTATCGGAGTCTGAAATAGAGAAGGTATTTCGTATCAAGGAAAATGAAATGCTTCTTAAATTTCAGGATATGATTGCTGATATTCCTATTGAAAGAATAACTCTTACTGATGATGTCATTTCATATGCAATCAATGTAGAAAAGCTCAAACTCAGCCAAAGTATTTATCTTACTCTGGTTGACCATGTGAATTTTGCTATTGAGAGATTTAAAGAAGGTATGACTCCCGAGAAATGCCCTGATGTGGGAAATCAAAAGATTTTATCCTCAGGAATATGCGCTTGGACTCTATACTCTCAGACTCATAAATGATAGAATAGGGCTTTCCCTTCCGGATTCGGAGGCAGGCTTTATTGCACTTCATTTTGTAAATGCACAGTACAGCACTCATATGAAGGAGACCTTGAGTCTTCCACATCTTATGAGAGATATAATGGATATTGTAAAAAGTGAGTTGAATGTAGAGCTGAATGAAAATTCTATTCATTATGAAAGATTTGTAACTCATGTAAAGTTTCTTATTCAAAGACTTTATAGAAATGAAATGCTCCATGATGATGATACGATTTTTGAGGATATGATGAAGGAAAAATATCCCGAAGAATTTGAATGCGGAAAAAGAATTGCAGAATATATAGAGGTTGAAACCCGTTCAAAAATAACCAGAATGGAAATGACCTATTTGGCAATTCATATAAAAAGAGTAACTATGGCAGAGGAGTAAAATATGTTCGGTTTATTTAAGAAGAAGAAAAATGCATTTTTCAGCCCTATGAGCGGAAAAAAAGTGTTTCTATAAAAGAAGTTCCTGATGAGACATTTTCATCAGAGATGCTTGGAAAGGGAGTAGCAATCGTTCCAAACGACGGTCTTGTAACCTCTCCTGCTGACGGCAAGGTGACCATGGTTTTTGAGACCTTACATGCTGTCAGTATATTAGCCGATACCGGTGAGGAAATTCTCATACATATCGGTCTTGATACCGTAAAGATGAACGGTGAAGGATTCTCTTCCTTTGTAAAAGCAGGAGATAGAGTTAAAGCAAAAGATCCGCTTATACAGGCAGATCTTGAAAAGATAAAATCGGCAGGATTTAATACCATTACCATGATGCTTATTTGCAATACTATGGATTTTTAAATCTGTTGAAAGTATCACAGATAAAGCTGTGAATAAGGACAGTGAAATATTGGTAGTAATACCAAAATAATAAATTTTCTCTTTGACCGGCCGGCAAAGGGATGAGCTTAAATAATAAGGAGAAATTTTTATGAAGTATTTACAACGACTTGGGAAGTCTTTAATGCTTCCTGTAGCCTGCCTTCCTGTGGCGGCGATTTTGATGGGTATCGGTTATTGGATCGATCCTACCGGTTGGGGTGGAAATAATATAGTAGCGGCTTTCCTTTTAAAGGCAGGTGGTGCTATCATCGACAATATGGCTATTTTTTGTTTGCCATAGGTGTTGCTGTCGGTATGAGTGATGACGGTGACGGTGCCGCCGCACTTGCAGGTCTTGTTTCATGGCTTGTTATCACAACTCTTTTATCAAAGGGTTCTGTAGCTATGTTTACAGGTGTTGAAGCTGATGCTGTTCCTGCAGCTTTCGGTAAGACACAGACTCAGTTTATCGGAATTGTTTGTGGTCTTATAGGTGCAACTTGCTATAATAAGTTTAAAACAACAAAGCTTCCTGACGCGCTCTCTTTCTTTAGCGGTAAGAGAAGCGTGGCTATTGTTACTGCAGGATTTTCACTTATTGCAGCTATTGTTTTATTCTTTATTTGGCCTCTTATTTATGGAGCATTGGTAAGCTTTGGTGAGGCAATTCTCAGCACAGGTGCTGTAGGTGCAGGTATCTACGGTTTCCTCAACAGACTTTTGATTCCATTCGGACTTCACCATGCACTTAACTCAGTATTCTGGTTTGATGTTGCAGGTATCAATGATATCGGTAAATTCTGGGGAAGCGCAGAAGGCGGTGTTCTCGGACAGACCGGTATGTATATGTCAGGATTCTTCCCTGTAATGATGTTCGGTCTTCCGGGCGCTGCACTTGCTATGTATCACACAGCTAAGGATGCAAGAAAGAAAGCCGCTTACGGTCTTTTACTTGCTGCCGCTCTTTCATCATTCTTTACAGGTGTTACAGAACCTCTTGAGTTTGCATTTATGTTCCTTGCACCGGTACTTTACCTTATCCACGCTCTTTTAACAGGTATTTCACTTGCTGTAGTTTCACTTCTTCCTATAAGAGCAGGATTTAACTTCAGTGCAGGTCTTGTTGACTGGGTACTTAGTTTTAAGGCGCCATTTGCACAAAACCCACTTCTTTTGATTCCAATCGGTGTGGTTTACGGTGCTATCTACTATGCAATCTTCCGCTTCGTTATTACAAGTTTTGATCTTAAGACTCCGGGTAGAGAAGATGATGAGGAAGAAGAGAAAAAAGCAGTTTTAGCTAATGATGACTTTACTGCAGTTGCAGCTATTATATTAGAAGGTGTAGGCGGTCCTGAGAACCTTACATCTATTGATAACTGTATCACAAGACTTCGCCTTGAAATCAAAGACTATACAAAGGTTGATGAAAAAAAGATTAAATCTGCAGGTGTTGCAGGTGTTATCAGACCTTCAAAGACTGCCGTACAGGTTATTATCGGTACAAAAGTTCAGTTCGTAGCGGACGAGTTCAAAAAGCTTGCTAAAAACAAATAATAATTAACACACTTCATAAAAAGGGGAGCATATCAAATATGCTCCCTTTTGGTTTACTCTAAGTTTTATTTTGCGGATAATGCAGCCATTGTGATATAGTTATATGGCTGATTGAAATGTGGAAGGAAGAATATATCAAGCAATTTGAGCTTGTCTATAGTTACTTTCTCCTGTATTGCAAGTGAGAACATATGTATACCCATTGACATATCATATGTAGATGCCATCTGTGCTCCAAGTATAACTCTTGTCTTTGCATCATATACTATCTTTATGTTTACCTTAGGATTTGTTGTTTCAATGAATGTTGCCTTTTGTAAGTCTTCAAATGAAGTTGAAAGCACATCCATACCAAGCTGCTTTGCCTTCTGTTCGCTGAGTCCTGTAGATACAAGTTTTAAATCATAAATTGAAATAGCATTTGACCCTTGAACACCGATGGTCTCAAGTTTCTTGCCGCAGGCATTATATGCAGCTATAATTCCCGAACGTACAGCATTTGTTGCAAGCGCAATATATGACTTCTCTCCTGTAGAATTGAAAAGTACTGTTGCACAGTCACCGATTGCGTATACATCCTTCTTGCTTGTCTGCTGAGTTTCATCAACGATATATGCACCGTTTGACATTGTTTCAAGATAATCTTTTCCAAGCTCCGTATTAGGTCTGAATCCGATAGCAAGAATAACCATATCACACTGATATTCATTCTTATCTGTTACTATGGCCTCTACCTTGCCGTTACCCTTAATCTCCTTTACAGTCTCACCGAAAGCAAGTTTAATTCCATGATCTGAGAGATTCTTATCCATAAGTGCACTGAACTCAGGATCATAGTAGCTTGAAAGTGAAGTCTTTGCTATATCAACGACTATTACCTTCTTATTATGTCTCTCAAATGCCTCTGCAAGCTCCACTCCGATGTATCCCGCACCTACTACTGCAATTGTCTTGATATCAGGATTTTCAAGTTTCTTAATTACTTCTTCGGCATTCTGGAAAAGCTTTACAAGCTGAACATTCTCCAAGTCTCTGCCCGGTATCTGTGGTACTATAGGAAGTGAACCTGTAGCCAGTATCAACTTGTCATAGCTTTCTTCTACTTTCTGACCGTTCTCTAAAGTTGCACATACGAACTTTTTATCAAAGTCTATTCTCTCAACCTTACTGTTCATATTTACTTTTGCACCCTGAGACTCAAGCTTTTCTTTATTTGAATAGAAAAGTCCGTCCGGCTTTGATATCTGACCACCTATCCAAAGTGCCATACCACAACCTAAAAAGCTGATATTTGAGTTCTGATCAAATACTACTACTTCATCTCCCTCATTGAATCCTGTGATTGTATTGATTGCACAAGTACCGGCATGATTTGCTCCAACAACTACTATCTTGCTCATATTTTCCTCCAAAATATATTTTAATATTTATTTTTGACTTAATGGCCCTGTCTTTTTAAGACACAGCTCTTTAATTCATTGTCATCTCTTTAACAAATTGTACTATGTTTTATATCTTTTTAACAAGTATTTTTCGAGCTTGTACAGTTAAATTTTTTTAAAATATTTTTGAAAAATAAAAAAAGTCTTGCTCTATAGATGTATTTCCGGTCTATTTTGCAACAGCTCGCTATTATATTGTTGTTATAAACTACCCAGAAGCATTGGAAGTCCAAGGCTTATAACAGGTATAAATGTTATCAGTAAAAGCGTAATTATCATACACAGATAGAACGGCAATGTTGCCTTTACCACCTTTTCCATAGGCAATTTTGCTACGGCCGAACCTATAAAGAGTACTCCTCCAACCGGTGGTGTAAGAAGACCTATACCGCAGTTTAAGATAACCATGATACCGAACTGTATCGGTCCTATTCCTATAGAGTTTGCAATAGGAAGAAGTATCGGTGTGGCAATAAGTATGATAGGTGCCATATCCATGATACATCCGAGTATAAGCAAAATAAGGTTAAGAAGTAAGGCAAGTATTATAGGATTGTTTGTAAATCCTGTGATTGCACTTGCAGCCATATCCGGAACATGAAGTGTTGTAAGGCAATATCCGAAAATACTTGATGTTGAGATAAGGATAAGTACGATTGACAATGTATTTACACATTCATCAAGAGTCTTCCATACACCCTTCCAGTCAAGACCTTTATATATGAATACGCTGACAATAAGGCTGTATATAACCGCTATAGCAGCCGACTCTGTAGCTGTGAACACACCGCCTACTACACCTACTACTACGATAAGCACTGCCGCCAATGCCCAGAATGATACGCTAAGCTGCTTTAAAAGCACCTTCATTGAAAACTTTTCACCTTTTGGATAGTTTTTTCTCACTGAAATTATATATGAGCCTATCATAAGTGATACTGCAAGCAATGCACCCGGAATATATCCTGCAAGGAATAAGCTTCCTACCGATACACCACCTGCTGTAGTAGCATATATAACCATGTTATGTGAAGGAGGTACCAAAAGTCCCTCACAGGATGAAGTAATTGTAACCGCTGTAGAAAAATCCGCATCATATCCCTGATCCACCATCATAGGTATAAGAATTGAACCGAGTGATGCCGTATCTGCCGCCGCTGAACCTGAAATTCCTCCAAAGAAGTATGAAGCCACGATATTAACCATTGCCATACCTCCACGCATCCAGCCTACACAGGCATTTGCCAGTGCAATAAGCTTTTCGGATATACCTCCGCTTCCCATAAGGCAACCCATTGTTATAAAGAAAGGAACTGCCATAAGTGAGAATGATGAAATACCCTTAACCATCTGCTGACATATTGTTGAAAGCGGTTGTCCCTGTGCCAAAAGGCAGAGCAAAGATGAAAGTGCTACCGCATATGCAATCGGGAAACGCAAAAATATCATTACTAAAAAGCTTATAAGTAATATAGCAATTGCTGCTCCTGTACTCATGCCTGCACCTCCTTTGAATCTTCTTTTAAGCATATAGCCTTTATATGATTATAAAGTGCTTCAAGCTCAAATATTAACATTGCAACACCTGCTAAAGGTATAGGGAAATACTGCCAGAATTTTGAAAGTCCCGGCATACTTACATAAGTACCCTTTGCACCAATCTTCATAGCATAATTTCCAGCCTACAACTATCATTACCACTGCAAGTATCAAAACCGCAATATCTGAAAGTACATCCAAAAATCTTACAAGTCCCTTCGGAAGATATGGATCAAATGCCGTCATCCTGATATGTGCACCTCTTCTTATTGCAAGTGCGGCTGAAAGTACTGCCATATATGCCATAAATGTAAGAACTATCTCCTCACTCCATGCAGGATCCGGTATAAATGATATATATCTTCCGGCAACCGCCATTGTTGTGATTGCAATATCTCCTATCAATAAAAGTTTACATAGAAGCAGAACAAATTTGTATGTAGCATCATATGCCGGCTTTATTTTATCTACCGCCTTAAAAAAATCTGACATAATTACCTCTTATTCTATCAACAAACCTCTTGGAGAAGTCTCCAAGAGGCAATAATATTATTTATCCAAGTCAACTATCTGCTGATATAATTCTTTCTGATCAGTTGTATTCTTTTCGATAACATTCTTTGTAGCTTCTTTCCAAGGTGTTTTATCTGTAACTTCAACAACATTTACACCTGATGACTTAAGCTCCTCTAAAACCTTGTCCTCCGCCTTTTTGAGCGATTTCTCTGTTTACCTCACCTACATACTTTCCTGCCTCAACAAGGACATCCTGCTGCTCAGGTGTAAGCTTATTCCAAGCGTCATCAGTGATTACTACCTGGAATGCTCCAAGTGTATGACCGTCAAGGATGATGTTTGGAGCCACCTCAGGGAAAGCATTTGACTTATAGTTTGTTATAGGCTGCTCCGCACCGTCTACAACACCTGTCTGAAGTGCTGAGTAAAGTTCGTTAAATGCAACTACTGTAGGAGATGCACCAAGACCCTCAACCAATCCGTTCATAACAGGGTCATTTGAAACTCTCATCTTCATTCCCTTTAAATCCTCAACAGAATTTACAGGATTCTTTGTAAAGAAATGTCTGAAACCTTCCTCACCATAGTACAAGCTCTTGATGCCGAGGTTAAGATCTGATGTTTCCTCTAAGAACTCCTTTGACAAATCGCTGTCAACAAACTTCCAGAAATGCTCTCTTGAGTTGAATGTGTATGGTAATGAAAGAAGTGAAGCCTTCTTTGCGCCATAGCTTGTAAGAGCGAAAGCTGAGATTCTTGACATATCTACTGTACCTGTTCCTCCAAGCATTCCGTCAAGTACATCGTTCTCTGAACCGAGTACACCGCTTGCCTGAACATCGATATGAATCTTTCCGCCTGAAAGCTCTTCCACCTTCTCCTTGAATGCTGTACCGCTCTGTCCTACGATTGTATCAAGCGGGTTTACCTCCGCATAAACCAAGGTTACCTCTGCACCCTCGCCAGTGCTGTCTGCCTTTGCAGCAGTTGTCTCTCCACTGTTTGCGGCAGTTGTTGTTGTCTCAGGACTCTTAAGTCCGCAAGCTGATAACGCTAATGTAGCGATTGCTAATGCAAAAAAATCTCTTTTTCATTGTTCCTCCAAAAAAATAAATACTTAAGACTAAAAAGTCTTACATCTCTTTTATATATTCTATATTTAAGAAAAAAACTTATGTGAATGGTAATATTTTAATATAATAAGTAAATTTTTAATCTTTAAATTAAATGTTACCTCTGTACTCTGAAGGACTCATTCCTACCGCTCTTTTAAACACCTTTGTAAAAGTAGTTTGAATCTGTATACCCCACACTTGCACCGACTTCTTTTTATATTAAAACTGACATCTTTTTAAAAAGTACCTTTGCCTTTTCTATTCTCAGATTGGTCAGATAATTTATAAAATGTATCGTCAAAAAGTCTGCTTTAAAATATCTTTGAAAAAAATAAACATCCGAATAACCAAGTATACCTGCCACATCTCCGGCACTTATATCTCTTTTATAATTTTCCTTTATGTATTTTTTATAATGCTTTTTTTGTGAATCTTGAAGATTTTCACTTTTACCATCATCAGAACTTATTTCTTTTTATACTTAATATAGCTTCACTTATAAGTCCTGTAAGTTTTTTCCTCCTTCCACGGCTTTTAAAAGATAGTCAAAATGCTTTTTATATGCATCGCTTCTATGGCATATTCAAATCTGTCATATGCTGTTATAAAAAAATAATAATACAATCGTGATTTTTCTCTCTTATAAGCTTTGCCAGCTCTATTCCGTTCATTCCCGGCATTTCAATATCTAAAAAGTGCAATATTTATATCTGTATTTCCAACTATCACTGCCACCTGCTTTTCCGTTACTTGCCATGAAAATATCAAGCTCATTTTAAAAAAACTTTTTAATTGTCTTTTTCAAGTACCTTCAGCTCAAGATTTTTCATCATCCGCTATCAGTAAATTCACATTCTCTCCTTTCCTAAACGGTTTGCGGTATCAGAAAAATATACCACTGTCATCTTTCCTTCTTTTGGAGTATATTCTCAAATCACCTGTTTTTATATATTTCTTTTATACGCTTATAAATATTTCCAAAACCTATTCCGAGTTTTTGCCGTAGGCCTCTCTCTCATAAAAGTCTTTCAGCTGTTTAAGCCTTTCAGCATTCATTCCGACACCTGTATCCGCAACAATAATGTGAAGCATATTTTCTTTTTCCCATACTCTTATTACTACCTTACCCCCTCTTCCTTTTTGGAAATTCCATGGACTATGGCATTTTTCCACTATAGGCTGAAGTGAAAATGACGGAATATAAACATTGCCGTTGTCAACTTTTGAAACTATATCGTATGAAACACGATCACCGAAACGCATCTTTTGTATATACATATAGTCATTTACGATGCTCAGTTCCCTCTCAAGGCTTACCTGCTTTTCATCGGTCTTTAAGCTGTATCTGAATATATTTCCGAGTGCCCTTATCATATCCTCGGTATCCTTGGCGTCTTCCAGATTGGCTGATGCGGCTATGATATTTAAGGTGTTGAACAGAAAATGAGGATTTATCTGATTTTTAAGCAGGTCAAATCTTGCCTCATTGAGCCTTTTTTCCATGTTCATCTTTTTCCATGGCCTCTTTGTGCAAAAGTTCCGAAAGCTCATATCTTTCCTCTAAACTTGAAATATATGCGGAGGTGGCATGCTTTCATCTTGTTAAAGGCTTTTGTCAAATCTCCCATCTCATCCTTATTTCGTATTATGATATCCTTATCCGAAAAATCATTTTTGGCGATATTTTTTGATATCTCAACCATCCTGTTTATAGGTGAGATTATCAGAGCCTGTAACTTGAATGCCATATAAATTATCAATACTATGATAGGTATCAGTATTATCCCAAGTACAAGAGGCATTTTTCTTAAAGAATTCAGCCCTCTTTTGATATATTACATTGTTCTCACTGAGAGTGACATCCATCAGTCTTTCCCCATAGCTTATAAGATAATCCTGCATTTCATACACATTATATACTTTTTTTCTATAAAAGTCCTTTAGCTTCATATTTATCATCCAGAATTTCCTGTCTTTTGGCTGCATATACCGGATAACTGTTTTTTTATACTCCATATTTTTGGCATATCTTTCATTATCCATATGCATTATATCAAGTTCCAACTTATCAACTATTTCATTCGTTCTTTTGCAACTTGCCAACAATTCATCTATATTGTCCCTGTTTCTTATAAATGTACTGAAGTCCGCCTTTTCCTTTGTTATCGCATCCTGCAACTCATAACAAAGCGATATCTCATTTATTATCTCCCCGAAACCTGAAGATGTATATTCCACAACAAAAATCAAAACATAAATTCACTATCAATGCCGAAAACTACGGCAATAATGAAAATACCGATTTTTTACTTTTTATCGATTGATTTAAAACTTTTTTTCTCATAAATGCCATCCTAAAAACATATAATAAAAAGGATACTACAAAAAAATTTTTTTCTTCCATAGTATCCCTCATTTATATATTATGTATTTCCAGTATATTTGATAATAAAAAAATCCCAAAAATGTTTTCTTTTGATATCTTATAAAATCACTGTAAGAAAGCTTATAGCCTCTCCCCCATGACGATATATAAAAAAAGTCTTCTCCGTTTTTCTTTTTTTACAGTCATAAATCAGCACATAATGTGCATATATCCTTTGCTGTATTTACCGGTTTGAATATCTGTAACCTCTATGCCCTTTTTCCTTTTTTAAAAAAAGATAAAAGATCCGGTCCTACTCCGAGGATTACAGGCATCCCCGTCTGCAGACTTTTATTTACCTTTGAAAGTATATTGAAGCCCAATCCCCATCTTGCTTTCAAAGAAAGTTTATTTTCTTTGAAATAAGAATTTATGCCTCTTGCAAGGGCGAATCCTGTCAGTCCCTTTATAATCGGTGTATCAAGAATATTTAAATACTTCCTGTAGACCATAAGTACAAAGGCTATAAATGTATCTTTACCGACTGTGTTTTTACTTTTGTATACAGACTTCCAAAAGCACATCAAAAAATTGCATATGGCAATTATTCCGCAACCGTATTCCGCTATATCTTTATATCCAAGGCTTAGAAACCAACCTTGATTTCCACCTGTATAAGATTTTTTATCATCTGTTATAAGAAGATCGTTTTCAATTGATCTACATGCTGTGGTCGGCAAATGTGGCATCTCCCTCCCAAAGTACTATCTTTCCCTCTTTAGCACTTTGTTTCACATCTATAATTCTCTGATTTGAACTTCCCCTAAACCTTAATGTAATATCGAAGAGCTCCTGTACAAACTCACCGTCCACCATAACATCACAAAGCGATAAGATTTTCGATGTTTCATCAAAATAGGCTCTTCCGCCGGGAATAAGGTCCACATCATAAGTGTATCCTGAGTATATCCAAAGGCTTTTATCAGGATATCTTTTTTTAAACTCCTCTATAAGCGGTAGTATCCCCTTCTGATTTACCTTTTCCATAGGTTCTCCGCCAAGTATAGTAATTCCGGATATATACTCGGGCTCTACAGACTTTAATATATCTCCTATGGTTTCATCTGTAAATTCTTCACCGTATTTAAAATCCCATGCCGTCTCGTTAAAACAACCTTTACATGCATGTGTACAACCTGATACAAATAAAGAAGTCCTTACTCCCGGACCGTTTGCTATATCATCATATTTTATATTTGCATAATTCATTATAACATTTCAGCCATTTCCAAAAGTAGCTTCCTTGAATCTTCAAATCCAAGACATGGATCGGTAATAGATTTTCCGTATATATGCTCTTCTATTTTCTGGCTTCCTTCCTCTATATAGCTCTCAATCATTACACCCTTTACAAAATTTCCTATCTCCTGTGAATACCTCATAGAGTGTAACACCTCTTTTACTATACGAACCTGCTCTTTATATTTCTTATTTGAATTTGAATGATTTGCATCCACAATAACGGCAGGATTTTTAATATCTCTTTCCATATAAAGATCTAAAAAGAAGTCTAAGATCCTCATAGTGATAGTTTGGCAAACACTGACCGTGCTTATTTACCGCACCTCTGAGTATCGCATGTGCTAAAGGATTTCCGTCAGTCTTTATCTCATAGTTTCTATAGATAAACTCATGTGACTGTTGTGCGGCATATATCGCATTCAGCATTACAGACATATCACCGCTGGTAGGATTTTTCATACCTACAGGTACATCAACTCCGGATGATGTAAGTCTGTGCTGCTGATTTTTCCACAGATCTTGCACCGACTGCAATATAGCTCATTAAATCGTCCAAGTATCCGAGGTTATCCGGGTAGAGCATCTCATCTGCTGTAAATAATCCTGTTTCTTCTATAACTCTAAGATGCATCTTTCTGATTGCAATAATTCCCTCATGTACATTTGGGATTTTTTCAGGATTCGGCTGATGCAAAAAGTCCCTTATATCCGTCTCCCGTTTGTCCTCGGTTTATTTGTATAGACTCTTGGAATAACTATTATTTTATCCTTGACTTCCTCCGCCACTTTTTGTAAGTCTACTTGCATAATCAAGTACGGAATCCTCATTGTCTGCAGAACAAGGACCTATTACAGCCAAAAATTCTTTTTGCTTTTTTTCCTGTGATTACATCCGCTATTTCTTTATCAAATTCTTTTTCTTTTTGCCTCAAGTTCTTTACTTAAAGGATACTTATCTATGATTTCTTCCGGACTTGGTAGATTACTGATATATTTTATTCCCATAATTGCCTCTTTCATTATATATGTTTTTGAACTTCAACAGCTCCAAACTTTATTATATATTCTTTACAGTTACACGGTATCTCCATATAACATTTTTAACAGTATAAATTAATCGTAAAAAAATTATCAAGTCTTTATTACTTTAAAGTTCTAAACTTTAAATATTCAAAGTACAAACTTGATTCATTTTTAATTACTTTGTTATACTTCTCTTTTATGAAATTTTATCAGCCGAAGCTGCAATAAATAAAGGATGGATATGTATGAATTGTTATGATGAATTAAAGGCAAGAGGACTTATTGCCCAGGTTACAAATGAAGAAGAAATCAGCAAAATGATAAATAACGGAGAAGCCACATTCTACATCGGTTTCGACCCTACAGCAGACAGCTTACATGTAGGTCATTTTATGGCACTTTGTCTTATGAAGAGACTTCAAATGGCAGGCAATAAACCTATCGCTTTGGTAGGTGGCGGTACCGGTATGATCGGTGATCCTTCAGGAAGAAGTGACCTTAGAAAAGTCCTTACCATAGAAGATATCGATCACAACTGTGAATGTTTTAAAAAGCAGATGAGTCGCTTTATTGAATTCGGTGAGGATAAAGCCAGAATGGTAAACAATGCCGATTGGCTTAGAGATTTAAACTATATGGAATTTATCCGTGATATAGGTCCGCATTTTTCAGTAAACAATATGCTCAGAGCAAAATGTTATGAAAATCGTATGGCAAACGGACTCTCATTCCTTGAGTTTAACTATATGATACTTCAAAGTTTTGACTTCTATAAGCTTTTCCTTGATTACGGTTGCAATATGCAGTTCGGTGGTGACGATCAGTGGTCAAATATGCTTGGCGGTACTGAGCTTATCCGAAGAAAGCTTGGAAAAGATGCACATGCTATGACTATTACCCTTTTACTAAACTCAGAGGGTAAGAAAATGGGCAAAACCGTCGGCGGTGCTGTTTGGCTTGATCCAAATAAAACAACTCCTTTTGAGTTCTACCAGTACTGGAGAAATCTTCCTGATGCTGACGTTCTCACATGCCTTAGAATGCTTACCTTCCTTCCTCTTAAGCAGATAGAGGAAATGTCTAAATGGGAAGGTGCCAAACTTAATGAAGCTAAGGAAATCCTTGCAATGCATCTTACAGAGCTTGTACACGGCAAGGAAGAGGCCGAAAAGGCAAATGCCGCAAGCAAGTCTCTATTTGTAGGCGGTGGCGATATGAGCAATGTTCCTACATATGTTTTGCAGGATGAGGATTACAGAGACGGTACTATAGATCTTTCAGGTGTGCTTGTAGTCAGCGGACTTTCAAAGACCAGATCCGAAGCCAGAAGAAATATCGAACAGGGCGGTGTTTCCATAGAAGGTGAAGTTATAAATGATGTAAAGAAAACTTTTACAAAAGAAGATTTTGCAGGCGAAGGACTTCTTGTTAAGAGAGGAAAGAAAAACTTCTGCAAGGTTAAATCAGAATAAAATTTTTTAAGGGGCTGTCGGGAAATGATAGTCATAAGAAAGGGTGGTGTAGCTCAAAATGAGTCACACCACCCTAAGTTTTTACATAAAAAAATAATATTTCAAAAAAATCATCTTAAATGATCATTTGCTTCATATATATAAACAAATATATATAGAGCAAGTAGAAGAAAAAAAACTTGATATTTCCAAAAATAAACTATCAACAATTATTCCTATTATACATACTGCCATTGAAGCGACTATTCCAAAAAAAGTAGATAGATAGTAGTTTAGAAATCTTATTATAATTATAATATCCTGCTTTCATATTTGCCAAGGCTCTGGATATATTATTATCTTTGCAAAATAAAAATATAAGCCTAATACAAATGAAATTATTAAAAATTATTATACATCTAAACATTTATGACCAACCCCCAACATTCCAAATACTATAAGAAAACATTTTCATTGTGAAACCATACTGCCAGTGCTTGAGTTTTCCATATTGTCATCTATCATATTCGACTTTTTGGTCGCAAACGAAAGCAGGCTTCCCTGTACTAAAATGGAGACCAGCACTATAAAAAACACACTGTGAAAAATATCATATTCCGAAACGGTATTTAAGGTTGCCGTTATTGCGAAAACTATTGATAACGCTTCCCTAAATTCCGCCCAGGATATAAGAAATATCTGATTTAATCCGGCTTTTAAACTGCAGCAGACAGTGACACCGTAAACGTTCTGGCAATAAGTGTGATAAAGTCCGCCAAAATTAAGGCAGTCGGAGCTATCTGAGGAAGCCTTGAAGGATATGCAAGGAGTCCCAAAAGGAAAAAAATAACTATCTGCATAAGTCCGGTGTTTGCCTGAAAGAATATTCAGCCACACACATAATAATATGACCAATGCCGTAATCAATAAAACTAAATTCATGCATCCTACGTAAAAGGACTATGTTTTTGCAGATTTATCAAGCAGCCTGCTCTCCTCACTTGAAAATTCTCTGTCTGTAATAACTGCGGTGTAGTCGGAAAGCTCATTTATAATATGAAGTCCGTCTCTGTCAAACTTTGAATTGTCCACAGCCAGTATCGAAACCTTACACTGCTCTATCACAATTTTTTTAAAAAAGCTTTTTCAATGGTGGGCGTCATTACCTGAAGCTTGTCATTAATACTTGCGGCTCCGAAAAAACCTATATCAAAAGAGAATTTTTTAATCATATCCATAGCATAGTAGCCGTATACGCTTTTTGTACTCTTTTGCACCGTGCCCCCGCATATTATGAGGTCACAGTCGGAATTTACAAGCAGGGAAGCTATTTCTATGTCATTTGTAACTATGGTAAGATTGTTTATATTCATTATATTTTTGGCAATCTCAAATGTTGTTGTGCCTGCGTCAAGGAATACCGCCATTCCGTCATGTACATACTTAGCCGCATTTGCGGCGATTTTTATCTTGCTTTCATGGTTTTTTATCCTTTTAGCTTCGTATGTGACTTCGGTTTTTCTCACCGCTCCGCCGTAGCATCTCTCAATAAGTCCGGACTCATCAAGCTTTTTCAAATCTCGGCGGATAGTCATTGTGCTTACCCCCAATGTTTTAGCAAGATATTCCACCTCTGCCACACCGCTTTCTCTGATAATATTTATAATTTCCAGCTGCCTTTCGCCACTTAGCATATATCCTTCCTCAATCCGGCAGGGGAGGTGAAACCAACCCTACTCGTCTGCGCTGGGGGCGTGCGCCTTTTGTCGCTAATGTCCTTTCGCCCCCGTGTGCATAAAAAACTCCACAGCATAGCAGTATCAAAAGCTCATACGGGCAGTGATTGCATATGTGTGGAGTTACCGCAAATTATTTTGTTGTTCACCATAACTGCCTGCTTATAGGGGCGAAAGCCACCGCTCCCGCCTGTATTGTAGTAACAGTATATCACAGGCTTTAATGGAAGAAAATACTTAATATCATTATTTCCGCAAAACCGACAGCCCAAGCTATCGTGGAGGTTATAGAGTAAGTCCTTATCTGATCTTTTGTGTCGCTGACACCCAAAGTCCTGTTGACCACCCAAAAATATGAATCATTAAAATAGCTGAAAAAAAGCGAGCCTACACAGCAGGCCAATGCCGCCATATACGGGTTTCCTCCCGACTCGGCAACTATGGCTGCCGTAATACTGGCCGCGGTAGTCATTGCCACGGTTCCCGAGCCTTGAATAAATCTTATCAAAGTAGCTATGACAAACGGAAGAATTACAATAGGAAGTCCTGAGCCTGCAAGGCCTTGCGCAATGTAGCTTCCGAGTCCGCTGTCCTTTATTATCTGTCCGAGTGCACCTCCGCCTCCGGTTACCAGCATAATAATACCTGCCGAAGCCATACCTTTTTCCATTTCCTTAAGTATCTGTTCTCTGGTAAGGCTCCTTCCCAATGTAAGTATTGCCAGCACAAGTCCTATACCGACGGCACATATAGGCGAACCTATAAACTGGAATATCTGCATATAACCCTCTTTCAGCTTCATAGCAGATGTAACGGTCGCGATCAGTATCAATACTATCGGAACAAGTATAGGGAAAAACGATTCCACGGTGCCGGGGATATTTTCAGCTTCAAGCTTAGCCTCTTGTGAGTAATCAGGCTTTTGATAAGGCATTCTCTTGTATCCGCTCTCTTCAGTTTCGTCAGGCAGCTGATAAATTTTTTTTCCGATATATCTCGCATATGCCGTACAGGCGAGCGTCATGGGAATTGCGAGGACAAAGCCTATAAGAATGAATTTGCCCACATCTATTCCGTAAATACCCGCAACCCCGAGAGGCCCCGGTGTAGGCGGCACTAAGGAATGTGTTATAACCAGACCTGCCGCCAGTGCCGCTCCCAAGGAAATAACCGACTTTTTGGTAGCCCTTGATATAGCCTTGGCGATTGGCGCCAGAATAATAAATCCCGAATCACAGAATATAGGAATGGACACCATAAAGCCTGTTACAGCCAATGCCTCCTCTTCCCTGTTCTTACCGAACACCTTAAGGAAAGTAAGAGCCATTCTCTTAGCCGCTCCCGTCACTTCAAAAATCTGCCCCATAATAACACCGAAGCCTATAATTATACCTATAGAGCCCAGCGTATTACCGAAGCCTGTAGTAACGGAATTGATAATACCAAATGTTGCCCCGCTCTCCAGCTTCGTATTTACCAAAGGCATGCCTCCTATGACACCGATAACGATTGCCGAGAGAATCAGAGCTATGAATGCATGTATCTTTGTTTTCAGTACAAGCACAATAAGAAGTATAATGCCTATAATAAGACCTATCAGCATTCTCTCACCGCTTAAACCACCAACCATAAAAACCTCCTTCTAATTATTGGAAACGAATTTATTCATTTCCTGATTTATGCACACGGGGGCGTAAGGACATCAGCGCCAAAAGGCGCCCGATCACCCGCAGCCGTCCTTTTACACAAAGGAAAGCCAATATTGCTTTCCTATATTTTCTTGAAATTCGGGGCATATTTTGCAGCCAATCTTATAGCCTCCACCATACTTACCGCATCCGCAATGCCTTTTCCTGCTATATCAAAAGCGGTGCCGTGGTCTACTGAGGTTCTAAGTATCGGCATACCGTTAGTAATAGCTATCGTTTTATTAAAATCAAGTGTTTTTGTTGCAATATGTCCCTGGTCATGATAAAGCGACAGCACACTGTTATATCTTCCCTGAGCAGCCTGATGAAATACCGAGTCTGCACCTATAGGACCCGTAACCGGATAACCTTTAGCCTGCATTTCTTCTACGGCAGGTGTTATTTCTTTCATTTCCTCATCGCCGAAAAGCCCGTGTTCACCACAGTGAGGATTCAGTCCCGCCACAGCCATTTGCCTGTCATTTACTCCAAGGCGCTTTAGTGCCTCCAAACAGCGGACTATATAATCCTCTATTCTTTCCTTCTTTATCATATCCAGCATTTTTCTGAGTGAAACATGTCTGGTAAGAAAAGAACACCCTTAATCCGTTTGTTTCAAACATTGTCAGAGGATCTTTTGTATTTGTCAGAGCGGCAAATATTTCCGTGTGACCGATGAAAGGAACATTTCCGGCATGCAAAGACTCCTTGTTTATAGGGGTCGTAGCTACGGCGTCGGTCTCACCTGTGTTTGTAAGCTCTATAGCCTTTGCAATATATTCAAATGCAGCCTTGCCGCACATTCCGCTTACTTTTCCGAATTCAAACCCGCTCATATCAACATTATTCAAATCTATGAGATTAAGAACCCCGAATTCATACTTTCCTTCAGCAGGCTTGGAAACGGTATTTATTTTCAACGGTACCTTTGTAATCTGTATAGCCTGCTCCATTATTTTTTTATCCCCGATAACTATGCAGTCGGCATAATCAAACACCGCCTCATCCGCCAGTGCCTTGGCTGTAATCTCCGGTCCGATACCGGCAGGGTCTCCCATAGTAACTGCAATCAGTGCCTTTTTCATCTTTCCTCCTTTATTACATATATAGTTTTTCTTTCAGGTAGGTAATACAGCGGTTTGCCGCATCATCATCTCCTACCATTCCGCCCTTGGTGATTATCTTGATATCCGGAAAATCTCCCGACATCATCTCGGCATAAGCGGCAAGAGGCAGAACCTCATCTAACAGCCTTAGTCCGGTTGTATTAAATTTTTTGCACAGCGCCTGGGTGATATCGCCTCCGCTGCTGTATATACCCTTAAACGCGGGATTTTGCGACAATACATTATAACCTATCTGTGCGAATGCATCATTTATTCTTTCCGTCATTTTATCTGTATTATCATATCTGTCGGTATATTTACTGAAAGTCAATTCTGTTTTCGGAATATATACCGTCTCCCACAGCAGTCAATATCTCATACTTTGAGGACTTTTCAAGCAGCTCATCACTTACTCTCTTTATTTCGGCATCTCGTATACCGTCGTTTTCCAGCATCAGTGATGATTTTATAAAAACATTGTATGCTGTTCTCTGATTCAGCCACAGCTCTTCCACCTGTGCCTTTGTAACCGGATTTACAGAACCTATAAGCGCAAGAATTTTGTGCTTTGTATCCTTTTTTACCGGCGTAATAAGCTTTCTTGCAATAGTAGCGGTAAAGACCCCTGGGATCTACCGCCGCAAATTTCAGTCCTGAGGTTATGAGAGCATCGGCAATCAAATCCAAATCTCCCTGAGTAACACAGTCAAATACAAGTATACGATTTCCCTCATTAACAAGTTTTTTCATATGCTCCGCCAGTACATGCTTTCCGCTCATCATATCGTCAAGCTTTATCGAGCCAACCTTAAATTTGCTTTGCTGTCTGAAAATATCGGCTACATTGGAAGTTTTTACCGGACACTTGGGGTCAAGGGCAACAGATGTCTTATGCAGCGGCAAACCGTTTACCATGAGATATCCGCCCACAACCGTTCTGCCTGACTCCGGAAAACAGGGGGCGCTTATGGCTATGACATCATCTCCAAGCACATTAAGTATTGCATCAGTTTCGGCTCCGATATTTCCCCTCATAGTAGAATCAATTCTCTTTGCCCATACTTTAACTTCACTGTTAAAAAGAAGCTTTGCCGCATTATACACTCTGTTATATGCAAGCTCCTTATCAATGCCCCTGCTGTCTGTCGGGTACATCAGACAGTCGCAGCTGTCCGAGAGCGAAAGCTCCAGCCGTTCGGCATTCATCATTGTATAGGTATTGTAGTCCATTTTTTTCAACAATACGCCTGTAGCATTCGCACCGGTCAGGTCGTCCGCTATAACAATACACTTTGCCATTTCACCTCCAAAAATGTTTGCTTATGAAAATATTTCTGTTTGACTTTGTTTTTATTTGCGAAAATTATGTTTGACTTTGTTATTATTATATATTATTACGGTGGAATGTCAAGAATAAGATACTATTACCGAATTTTTTTCGGCAAATCGTAGTTGTCCGGGTCTTTGACAGTTTGTTTGCCTAAATAGGCATAAAAAAAGTCCTGTAACCCGCATATAACCTACACTTCTCACTTGAAATTTTTTTGTCAAAATATTCGTTTTTAATATATTGTACTAACTATTATTTTTGAGATTGAGGATGAAGATGGCATTAAGAGATATGGCAAAAAGCAAGGAACATAGACCAAAACCCTATAATACAAATGAACAAACCTCTATTAAACCACTTGAAGAAAAATTTTTAAAAAGAGTTTGATTGTCAAAAAGTTTATTTACTGTAGTGATACCGGACTTGGTTTTGGAAAAAAATAAGAAAGCACAATCATATGGGTGAAAGAGGCAGTACCAAAAAAAGAAAGAAGAAATCCTAATGATCCGGCCAGGTTTCTTGGTAGTATTGCGGTAACTGATGATGGTGAAACAGCAAATGTATATAACTGTCTTAATACAGAAAAATAGATGAGGAAGCCAAGTATGATGGTATGTATGACGTCTCAACAGACCTACTTGACGATAATGTAAGTGAAATACTAAGTATAAGTGAAAAGCGTTGGCAAATAGAAGAATGCTTTAGAATTATGAAAAACCGAGTTTGAAGCAAGACCTGGTTGGAAACATTTTTTTATTTGAATAAGTTTCAATATCCGCTTAAAATCAATGTTTTCCCACGTTTTCAGAAAAGAAATATTTCATCTAATTTGAGTAACTTTCAATTGAATGGTGTGAATTTTTACCCTAAAAAAATACACGAATTGAGCTAGAATTTACTAAAAAGTTCACACCATTTAAATTGTTATTGTTTTTGTACATGATAAATTGCAAGAATAAGTGCAACACCGTTTTTTTCTCTGATTAAGTGAGTATCTATCAAGCTGTTTGATTTAACTCAAACAGCTTTTTTGCGGACTGATAGCCATGAATTTGTCTGAGCCTTTCATTGATATCCTTTTTATAGTCTTCTAAAAGTGTCGGATTTAGTTCTTACAAACTAAAACAATGTCTCTGGTATTCATACTGTCTAATGCCCCTACTATCTTTTGTTCATCTTGATAGAAAAAAACAAAGTAATGGTCACGACCGTCTAAAGATTTGCTTTTTGTTTAGTTTAAAATAGTTTTTCAAACTTTTAAAACATACTTATCTTCTTCAGTAAACAAAAACACCCCCTATACCAAGCTTGTAGCTAGTGCAATTCAAGCCAATAAGCATAGAGATGTAAAACTATTACGCATTAAAACATGATTAGTTATTAAAGAATAACAATTGTGTACGAAATGTCTCAATTAGTTTTTCGCTAGTAAATATCATTTCCAACAAACACCCTCTCAATTCCTCATCCTGATGATGCAAGATATTCATTAACTCATGAGAATTTTTTTCGCATTGATGAATTGATTTAACAATCTATCTTTTAATTCATTCGGTACTTCGACATCGTGTACACCCTTTACCTTCGGAAGTTCCCGACTAACTAATGGGGATTTGTTTAAGCTTCGTTGGAGTTTCTCCTTCGCCAAATATTGGTCAAAGTTGCTGGATTCTCTCGCAAGCCTGCTTTCTTCTATATTCTTTAGAATCTGCTCTCGGTTATACTTCGGTACTCCGACATCTCACTTTCACCTTATTGAGACTAAACTTGCTAGTTGATGAAGAAGCTGTATACCCTCCTATCAGGTTCCCTAAAAAGTTTGCGGTTTGAGCGTCTTCTTCGCTTCCACCTAGAAACTTGGTCCCATGATAGACAAACTGACCAGCGGTATAGAGATTCATTTCTCCTAGAATACAACATAATTATACAAAAGTCTAGTTGAATAGTTTGATTGCTCTCCATTTTTTTAGCTGTATTAATAATATTTTCTATTTCTCTTTGAGTTATCGGAAGGTCCTCATGAGGTGGCTCCCATTGTGTCATACTATCTTTATAAACAAACAAATTTTTATTGATCAGCAATTCTCCTTGTGCTTTTTAAGAGGAAACCATTCTCTAAATCAAAAGTAATTGTTGATCTTGTTCCTGTAATTTTTCATTTCTACCTCTCGAATATAATTTTTTTCTACCCCTGTTTTTAGGATCTATTGTTGTAGTCTTAGTAACATTTGGATTGGCCTTCAATCTTGGTAGTTCTGATGTTTTCCCAAATATTTCCTGGTCGTAGTTCGCTACCAACTACAGCTCTTATTTCACCAGATACTTGCTCTGCGTATACATTCGAAGCTTCCTCCCAAGCTGTTACACTTGAAGGAGTATTAAAATCCCATTCAGGCATTACAATATTCGTATCATCAATCGTAGATCTAATGTAACTCCTCCTTTATTTTTTTGCTATTTTTTTCGCAACATCCATGCCTCCAATGCCATCTGTTCGTCCTGACCAGAAAAAAAGCCGTATCTGGATCAGTTTTCAATCTACCTCTTATTAACTCAACATCAAAGTCAGTTTGAGTAAAAATCTATTTTTTTGAATATCGATTTGAAAAAAACAGAATTATAACTATAAAAAAATATACTTACTTTATTTTTATCATAATTCTTAGCTAATTGAAAATCAAACAAAAAGGATTTAGTCTTATAAAGCATTCAACTAAATCCTTTGGTTTAATCATCTTATTCTTCGACCATTTGTTTACATAATGCACAGTTCATTGTTTTACTCTTAATCCACAATTGTATAATCTTCGCTTTTCAGTAATTCCAAGACTTTTTACAAATTGCATTGACAGCAATCCTTCAATCTTAGAGCCATGGGTTTTGAAATTTTCGTCGATTTCTTGAATTTCTAATTCTGTATTGCTTTTCGGCAATTTTCTCAGAAACAGGTGAATGAAAACTATATTCCCCAATTTCGTAATATAAGAAATATAGATATTTTTTTGTTCCTAGATGATAATCAAAAACTCGATCTCCATATCTTTATCGTAATCATAGTAACTATTTTTTCCAAAAATATCATTAGTTTTTCTTTCAACAATTTCTCATAGTTTTTCATAACTATATACTCTTTTTCTTTTTCGTCAATGAATTATTTGCGGATCAGATTCAGGGTAAATACTTTCAAAAATTCTTCTTTTAGTTGATAGTATTTCCCCATTTCCTCTTCCGCTTTTTCAATATTACTCTCCAAATGCTGATGGGACCTTCCATTTTTGTATTCTTTAATTTTTATCACGATAATTTTTAGCTCGTTTATTCACAGAATATACACATTCTGCAATAATTTCATTGGTAATTTTTTTCTCATTGATCAAATCATTATACAGCTTTGGAGTTTTTCATTTCATTATCCCTTTCGAACTTTCTCTTACTATCAGATATTTAAAAATAATTCACTTGTTTTATTGTAACGTCTAGTTATCGTTTTTTTCAATAACTAGACGTTTCAATTTTTATTTTTTACAAAGAACTGATATAATTACGCCCTCACTTCTTAACCTGCTTTTTTAGCCTTGATTATTTACAGATATCTTGAAAAAAATTTTTAGAACACAAGTATACATGCGAAGAGATTCTAAAAACCTTAAAAGATTTTAATTTTTGTATATATAAAAGAGCAAGGTTTCATACCTCTATATAAACGAACAGAGCTCACAGATAAACTGCATGAGATTTGTCATTTTTAATACATATTTTGAATTTATAACAAAAAGTCAAATGAGGACAATACAAAAAAACAAAGTAAAGGAAAATAAAATACTATTTTTTTAAGTTTCAAAACGAAATAAAAAAATGCCCTGAAAGCCAGTAAAACACTGGGTTTCAAGGGCATTTTAACTTTTTAAAACTGTCAAAGACAGGATTATATCATATTTTTGATTAAATTGTCATCTGAGATAGTGATTTTTAAAAAGCTGGAAATTTTTTTCAATTGTATATTTTGACGATAAAAAAACACTTTAATATCAATTTAATGATTTTTAGAGCGTTTTTTTAGCTTATTTGATTTTTAAAGTTGTCGTCTATTCCTCAGAATTACTTGAAGAACAGGAAAAATTCGACAACAAAGTAAGTCGATCTATTCAGTTATAAAACCTATGAAGGTCTTTTCTGCTGGAACTAGCTACTCCTACTTTGGAGATGTAGATTATACTCTTACTTATTCAACTGATAATATCCCTCATGATTTCTCCTCATGTGGTGCTAGTATACTCCTATATTATAGAACGAAAGGGATAGAATCAACATTTAAAATAACACTTTAGAACGAAAGAATATACTGTCTTGTACCAAATTCCTATTTTTAAAAAAAGGTAAAATAATTTATTACTAAATTGGTTAATAATTTACTCCAATAACACTACACTCTGTAAAACTAAAAACACAAAAATTACCAATAGTACCTTTTTCTCACTCAGATATTGTTCTTTTTGTTCTCTAGAATTTTTCATGATTTCTAATTCCTAGTAATTCGTCTGTTGAAGAAACTATTGGGTCAATCCAGTCAGCTTTGGATCTAATCCAATCAATTTCATCCTTACTAAGTCTTCCCATTTAGGTACGTCGGGACTGAAGGTTATGTGCGGGCTACGGCTTGCTGGTTTTTTAACTATATTTCAACAATTTTTTCTTCATGTAATGCTTGAATTTGTTTCAAAATAATCTCGTTCATTTGTTTTTCTAATAAATCATTAGTAGAGTTGCAGATGATTTTTAACAACAGAAGCGAAAGAGATAATAGTCCTAACCTCATAAAGTATTCAAATTCAAGGTCATCATCTTCAATTGATTCCTTCACATTTTTCCATTCCTTCTTCAACAAAAATATAGTGATAGGTGTCGTGCAAAATAATTATCTAATCCTTCTTGAGCACCTTTTTGGCTTTTATACTCGGTTACAGACTTTAGTAATTCAAAAGATTGTTTTTTCTGATCACTAGAAATAATAGGAGACTCATTCAAAAGACCAAGTATATATTCTACATCTCCCCATATTTCAAAATCCTCTTCAAATTTCACTTGCAAAATAGCAGGAGTAATGATTTTGAAAGGTTCATATATCTTATTGACAAATAAACTACTAATTAAGTCGGTAAGCGCTTCTCTACTCTTGGAATTATTAAAAGAAAATTTCTTTTGAAGAATAGCAATCTTCTTTTTCTGATTTTTTGTAACACAAAATTCAGCAATTTTATTAAAGTCTATATTCATAGTTTTAAGGCCTCCATATATTGGTTAGATTATCTTGAATTTTTACTTGAACACCATTAGACAAATGCGATAATGTCGCTTTTCTAAATTTTTTTCATTAGGGTAATTTGAACAAAAACATTACCTTCTGAACAACTTTCATTACAGAAAAAATAATAAAACTCATCTCCAAAATCTTGCTGGAACATATTATCTATCTCTCCTGCATATATTTGAAATTGAAATGACATATTTGATTTCTGAATAGGATCTTGTAGCCAGTATGGTACCTCATCATCAGACTCACTGATTAAAAATCTTTTTGCTAGGTTCGATACAGCTTATTTTTACTTTTTGAAGAACGAATATCACTTAAAATTACACAAGAACTTTTTATTTGGCTCTAGATTTTTTTATCGCTCAAATCATATATATGTTGGTCATCTTCATGATCGTAAGTGATAAAAAAATATTACAATACAAGTTAATATCTAGTTTTTTTATTTAATAAATTTGCAGGAAGACCTATAAAGAACAGCATAGGGTTTCCATTATAATCTACAGGCCAACTAACTTCTTTCTCTAAAAAGAGCTGGGTCAAAACATTCGAAAATCAAATTTATCCGCAAATTCATCTATGATTTTTTTAATTCACCTAACATTTTAGTACCTCCTAAAAATTTTATATCCTAAAGATCTCAAATATCGCTGAGCCTGTTTTTCATCATTTGATTAACAAAATCTTTATCATTCTGAGTTAATTCAGACTTATTACCACAGTATGCACAAACTATAAACATTATTTCCTCCTAATTTAAACCATCGTACCACACATTCTCTGCGTCAGGATTGAAGGTTGTGTAGGTCTGCACTTACTCTACATCGGAATTGGAAGTTTCATTGGCTACAGTTCGATTAGACCTCGATAAAACATTCAAAAATCAAGGTGATTTTTTTATCAAATGCAATTAATAATTTACCTTCAGGAATTTTTCCCTGTCATACCTCCTATACAAATTCCGAGATTCTTAAAAAGAATATATTTTTTTCCTTCGATAAATTCTGAATCGATGACTTTAAGATCTTCGATTGAATTTTTTTAAATATATCAATATCTCCTAATATGGGATTAGAATCTTTTTAAGCAATACCCATAAAACCAATTTATTGTTTTCATAAACTAACTCACAAGCATTCCTATATTCCACCTTATTATTCATAATATTATCTTCAACCATTCTTACTGGTTTTCCATATTTTTCTTGTATTTCCTCAAGAGAAGTACCAAATATAAAATCACCAATTGATTCAAATGGCTTAATCAAGTAGTTCATATTAACCCTTTCCAATATATTTACATTAATAAAATTAGGAACATTTACCAATAATTCTAAGCAATCTTGTCGCCTGTTTCCTAGAAATTAATCCCAAAAACTGTCTAAATTGTTCAATTCCTTCCACTCTTCTAAAGAATAAAGAAAAAGGCAAAAGAAAAAGTTTTTCCAATATTTTTTTCTTTTTAAATTTTTCTGACACCATGAATGCTCCTGAATAATTATAATTGGTAGACAATAAAATATCCTTATCTGAATTAGTATATGCCTCCAGTGAAAAATCATCTTCATCTAATGCTAAATCTGGATAAACAATTTCATCCTCAATTTCCCAATCAACTATTCTTACCAAATAATAGATTTCATTCGTCAATAGCTCGCCTTTTGTATTGACAATAATTGCTTTACTCATTCCAAAATTATGATCAAACCCATATTTTTTTATAAATTCCAAAAAAACGCGCTGACATGATAAAGAAATCATTATATGGAAGAAAATCAAAAGTAACACCTCTTGCTTTCTTTAAGCAGACATAAACCTCTTCAGGCATTGGAGGAATTTCTTGGCCCTTTACGAACCAACTCCAGGGAAAGTCAAAATCAGGATGCGTTTTTTTAGGGTTAAACTTCTCTGATATACCTAGAACACCACTACTTACACGTGGTAACCCCATTTTTTCTGCTTTATCCATGCTTTGTAGGGCATATCCCCATACTAGTAATTTTTTCATAATATACTCCTAATCTAATCGTTTTGGTGAGTTGGTAGATGAACATCCTCCAACAGATATGGACTTACTCAAACGTTTTTAACCTTTCTTGTAAATCTCGTACACGCCATCTCACTTGTGCCTGTAATCGACCATGATATGGTTGCGGTAGGCGAAACCGCTAGTTTTTTGTCGTCACGTCCATAAACGGCGGTCAAATCGCCGTTTGCCAGAATCGACTTTGGCAAACAGCAGCCGTGCACCGCTGTCGGGTGCGACAATTTGGTAGAGGTCGTCTGAAATATCGAATCTTACTTTTTGGTTTTTTTCTTAGGATTTAATTCTTCTTTACGTTGCTTATAAAATTGCCAATATTTTTTGTCTTCTATGCTAAATGGATAATACCCGGCATCATTATAAGCAATATCGAAATATTTATAAGCATCATCATATTTTTTTCAATATCATAATAAAAAAAGACCGCCTAATAGATATGTTCCTGCATTAGTTGTTCCTAAATCAGCAACACTTAAAGCAATAGTCAGCCATTCTTCAGCCTGTTCATATTTCTGATTTTTTTATAATATAAGTCGAATAAGGCCATCGCAACCATTGTAGTTGGATGCGCCCATTGAGTTACTGGCTTGGGTATTAGCTCAAATGCTTCTTTTTAGTAATTTTTCTTGTTCCAAAAAAAGATTTATTATAAGCTTCGCAAACTAAATCATTAATTTTTGATTCTAATTCTGGGTTAACTGCATCTAAATTCATAGCATACAACTCCCTCAATAAAAGTTAAACGATATTAAATGTAAATTTTCTATGTCAATCATGACCATAATCAGATTTCGGTTTGCCAGAATCGACTTTGGCAAACAGCGACCGTGCACCGCTGTCGGGAGCAGCAATTTGGTAGAGGTCGTCTGAAAAAAACAGAAACTGCGTGTGAATGTGCGTTCTGTATATGCTCTATTTAATTCAAGCATAATCAATATCTATATAAGGAATATTCTGATTTTTAAGTAAGTCTATTGTAGCATTATCAAATGGACGCTTACAATCTAACACGATTAAATATTCTAGGCTTTTAATATTAGCCAGTTCATTCACATTTTTAAGGTTAAAACAGGAAACTAAGTCTAAATAGCTTAAAGAGGGCAAATGAGTAAATAACTCACAATCTACTTCAGCCTTTTTGATTCCATTCAAAGCAATGTATCTCAAATTTTTAAATTCTTTCAATTTCGAAATTGAAAAATTCTGCCCTGAAAATCCAACAAGACTGATTGACTCCAATAAATCAGAGCTTATATTTTCTAATATATTCAATGATTTACCATGATGAAAACTGGCATGAATTAGTTTCTTAAAATTTTTAATTTCATCAAGTTGCTTAATATTTTTATACTTTGAGATATTGCACTCTAAGTAACTGATATTAGGAAAATTATTTGCCTTAAGCCCGAATAAACCATTGATTTCACATCTTGATATAAATGCTGAAAGATTGGGCATTTCCAGACTCGCTGGTATTTCAAATTTTTCATCATCCCATTCTCTTGGAATGAAAAATATAATGTTTCTAATGTAAGCGCAGAATTTTTTTATGGTATTTTCTAATTTAGAAAAAAACAAACATATGGAAATGCCAATACCTTTAAATTACTGAGCGTATTTATCCAATCTGGTAAGTCGGATATATCATACTCACCAGATTCTGGCTCCTCAATAATCAATGCTTGAATTTTTTGACAACTCTTCTGAAGAAGGGGTTTTTATCCCATGTCAGAAATTTAATATTTTCAAACCTGTCATAGTCATCCTGTAAAGTCTCAAGCTCATCATCATCTGCTCAAGCAATAAGTGGTCAGATGTGGCTTTATCCACTGACTTAATTCAATATTTTTTTAAAAAAATAAATTTTTTCCATTTTTGTATCCTTATACTATAAATAATTACTTATCAACCTGATGAACTGTCCTTTTTGGTTTTTCTTAGGATTTAATTCTTCTTTACGTTGCTTATAAAATTGCCAATATTTTTTTGTCTTCCATAGAGAAAGGTGTGTAACGTAGCTCATTATAAGTTAGGTCAAAATATTTATAGGCATTTTTCCATATCACCCAATTCGTAATAAACGATTCCTGTCCATATAAATACACCTGTCGCAGGTTCATCTTTTTCGTGCCTCAAGTGCAATTAACATCCACTCAAGGGCTTTTTGATAATCACCTAATTTTTTTATAGCTTCCTGAAATACCACAAGCAATTGCAGAAGTAGGTTCAACAAATTGAGTTGCTGGTTTAGGTAAAAGTTCCCATGCCTGCTTTAGAATATCAATTCTTTTCCTCCGGTGTGGGCGCGTCATTTGAGTTACATACAAAATCATTGATTTTTCTTATTTAATTCATAATTTACTTGATCTAAATACATCATTTCTCCTTCTTAGATTAACAACTTTTGGGTAACTTTCCATTTTTTTAAGCTTACGGGGTTTCTTATAACGTTCTTTACTTTTCGCTCCACGAGAACAATTGCCTGGCCCATATTCCAATCGATAATTATTAGAATCAAGCGCCCATTTCCGTACTTCCTGAGATTTAGCTCCATGATAACGACCGCAATGATTCCAATAGGAAACAGCATCCTCAGGAATCTGTATGGTCGTCTGAAAGTTGTATTTCAGACAATCTTGATGTTGAGCTGTAATCGGATTATTAAAGAACCAATACTTCGACAACCTCAAAGAACGGATTGAGGCCGTCTGAAAAACAGAAACTGCATGCGTGCGTACCGCAAAAACCTACGCCAGGACTGAAGGTTTTGTGCAGGCTACAGCTTTGTTACAAGGACTAATTATTGCATAATTTGTTGTTTTTAATTTTTGGTCAAAAAGAATTTTCCAGGAAGATCAAATCATGCTTGCTAAACAAGCCGTTATCATTTTCTAATACTTTTTTTATCAAACAATAAAATATTCTGTATTAAAGGATCATTTAGTGGTAATTCATTCTTATTTATAATAAAAATAGCGGTTAATGCTTTAAAACGAAAAGCCTCTGGATAAAGTTCTAAATATTTTAAAAACTTCTTTGCTACCGGAATGGAAGGCCATAATGATTGGAACATGATTTTGTCTGCAAATGCTTTTAATACATCTGGATAGATTTTTTTGCATCATTCTCAGATTCAGGTAATTTAATGGTATCTCCATAAGGAAACGAGGTAATAGGGGGAGCTTTTAAAAAAATGCGCCTGCGAGATAGATAGTTGTACAAATACTAAATCATATGGATTTGACGATTTATCATAAGGAGGAACATTTTGGGAAAAAAATTCTCATTTCAGAATTATATGCATATAGGTGAAGTATGACCCCCTCGAAAGTACGAGAATTGCTAAAGGATATTTCACCATAAACATATTTTCCTTTTTTAAATTTAATCCTATCTTTTAGAAAATTAGCATCAGGAATATTTAAATTATTTTTTAAATATTCAATAAGACCTTGAATAAATTCTTTACTTTTCATAATTATCGTCCTTATAATCAATCTTTGAATACTAAAGTCATAAAGCGAGCAACGCCTTTGGATGAAACCACATCCGTTTGCTTATCCTTATTTTTTTGTTGAAACCATATATGCGACCTTCGGACATTTTTCCTCCAGCATTGTGCAGTTTTTTTAAATTAAATAACCCTGATCTCTTTTTAACCTTTTCGTTAATCGTCCTGTGTTATATTTTACCTCAATAAAATAGATTTTTACCATCTTTCATTGCGACTATATCAGGACGAATTCGGACCTTTTTTTCAATTTTTTTCCCTGTTCTATCGAGAACTTTGAATGTTACTTCATCTGATAAAAATTTTTAAAACCTCTACTTTTTTTAAATACTTAGTTGCTTTATCAATTCCACGTTGAGCACTCTCTGATTGTACGTATAATCCTAATGGACCAACCCAGACATTTGTATAAGGCGCAAAAGCATACAAATTCTTTTCCAGCCAACAACCCAATCGGATCTTGGTTAATAAACCGACCCGCATCAGGCTCGTAATACCTGAAGAAGTTGTAGTGCAGCCCCGTTTCAAGGTAGCAATACTGGTTTTTGCAGGCGGAAGGGCTGGTGAGCGCTATCCGTAACCTTGGGTTCCTCTTTTTGACGACCTTGCAAGATTGTTAGACCTTTAACCAATCTACGGCTACTTTTTCTAGAAACCTTGGCTTATGTATTCGATTAACAAAATAATAAGTAGATTTAGGAATTATTTATTAATTTTTCGAGATATTCAATACTTCTGAATAAATAATGTTCACCTATTTGCTGTATCAAATTTGATGAGTCCCCCAAATAATATTTTTTCCAAATACTTTTTAGAATTATAAGCTCATCTTTTTTAAGAGATTTAAAGCATGAGTGATGTTTTTCTGCGGTAGGTATATTTATAATAAATTCTTCTATATTTACTGGAATATCATCATTTCTAATGCCATTACTGATGCTATCAAAAAAATTTTTAGGCATTAAATAATTTATTCCTTCTGGTGAAAAAGATGAATGGTACTAAATTATGTTCATCAATAATAATTTTTCTCTATTGGGGTATATTCGTAATACTTAAATTCATCTTTAAATTCCTCTATTTTATAGATGTTTTTCTCGATAAAGTTTTTTGAACAATCCTTTTTTAGGGTAATCTCTGTAGGGGATTTTCAGGAAGGGCATATTTATCTCCATTATGTTAGATAACTTTTACATTTATAATGATTTTCCCATGCGGTGTATTCGACGAACCACAAGAGGTTGCCGTCCTTATAGGTTATCTCTCTTAGGATGCCGATTTGGTCGCAGTGGAAGTAGTGGGTTTGTTGGCCGCTTTCACCGTTTTCGCTAGTCCGGTTATGTACCTGTGCCAAGGGTTCGTGCGTACCGCACACACTTTACGTCGGGATTGGAAGTTTCATGTGGTCTACGGCTTTCTTGAGCTACTTTACAGTTGATAATTAAATTTAGAAAATTATGTCTAATACTCTATTTTTTTAAAAATAAATTCTTTTTAAATGTTCTAAAATATTATCTAACTCTTCCTTGCTTAAAATTTGGTTGGTCTTAGTAAATTTTTGCTGTTTTCGCATATAGGGAAAAGTGAAACTCATTATTTGGAAAGAACATTTCTCCTTCAAATGAAATTTCATGTCCATTTAAAGAAACAATTAACATACCTCTTGAAATTTTTTTCAATTACGAAATCATCCATAGTAATTACCTTTTGAAATATAACAGTTGAAATCTTTGTTTTAGGATCTATTATTACTATTTTTTTGTTATATTAGGATTGTTCTTCAAAGCGGGTAATTCTCTATTTTTCCCATATTTCAAAAAATCTTCTTCAAATTTTACTTGCAAAAATAGCAGGAATAATGATTTTTGAAAGGTTCATATATCTTATTGACAAATAAACTACTAATTAAGTCGGTAAGCGCTTCTCTACTCTTGGAATTATTAAAAAGAAAATTTCTTTTGAAGAATAGCAATTTTCTTTTTCTGATTTTTGTAACACAAAATTCAGCAATTTTATTAAAATCTATATTCATAGTTTTTAAGGTCTCCTTATATTGATTAGATTATCTTGACTTTTTACTCGAACACCATCAGATAAATGCGATAATGTCGCTTTTTATAGATGAACCCTGCTCCCCGATTATCACTTGGGCTAATGTAGAGAACATCTGCAATTTTATTTGGGCAGTTAATATTTTTTTCCACCCTCTTTAGACATTTCCATTAGCCATTCATCCCTATCTTTACCTTTTTGACACTTATGGCTTTTTTTGAACTTTCTCTTCTCCGATTTTTGACTTTTTTCTTATTCGAGGCCGTCTGAAAAGCGGAAACCGCGTTCGTGCGTACCGCACACGCCCCACGTCAGGACTGAAGGTTTCATACTGGCTACGGCTTACTTCAGATTATTACAAATTCTATATTTGTACAGAATTTAATTGTCTTTTTGCCGTTTTTATTTCTTAAGATACTTTTCTATATATCTGTATTGCTCTTTGCGTACATTTAACTGAAAAAAATTATTTTTTTCCACTTATAATACTTTGAGCAGAAAAATATCTTTCTCATATTTGAATTTTTATTTTACTTTAACGGGATCATTCCTTTTCTATTTTTTCTTTCCCACAAAAACAGCTTATATTGTAACTCATTATTACTTATCCCTATATCTCCGCAAGTTTTTGACTATTATATTCTGATACAACTATATTTAACCAGCCATGTTGAAAATCATAAGAGTAATGTGAAACATAAGGTAATTTAGAAGAAGAGGATACTATTAGATATAAATTTAAAATTGATTTCATAATTTATTTACCATTTAATTTATTAATTTTTCTTAGCTAACGAAGCAGGAGTAACCCAACCAGACATTTTCATTTTTCCCAGCAACTCATACACTCATCGCAACAGAAAAAAATAACTTATTAAAGTTAATGTTTTTTTAATAATTAATCTTCCTTGTCCATCACATATAGGACATTCTTTAAACCAAAAATAATCAGTTTTTTTCATATTGGGTCTCCTTTAATAGATGTCTGCCTTCACATAGTCTTAAAATTCCTACTACGTAAACAATGCTAGAATTTTTACATATTGCGATATTACGTAAGTTATAGCTTGCACAAATTATTGTGCTAAATACCCTGTGTCATAATCTAAATCGTCAGTTTCCACAAACTCATCTAAGAAAATATATATTTCTTCTATATCAACTTGAATTGGTATGTTGATTGCATAGAAATTTGCATTAAATGCTTCAAACTCACATCCAATATCCTTTAGTTTAGTTAATATTTTATCTTTAAATTTCTGATTTTCATTAAAGAAAACAATCCGCAATGTACTATTTTTACTATGAATGATAGTTTTATCATATAATAAGTAATTTTCTTCCTTTTGTATTCCGCTAACAATATCACCAAAAGAGATTTCTTTGCTATAAAAAGGAATATTATTTATTTTAAAATAGCCTTCCTCAGTCACTTCTGCCCAAACGCTTTCCATAGATACTGGAGGATAACCATCAATTACTTCTAGATTTAAAAATAGTTTTTTCATTTTAATTACCTTAAATAACCTTGCTAACTACTGTAGGATCTTGATGTAACAATTTGCACTTACTTAAGTTAAACTTTAGTAATATTCTTTATAGAATCATACATTCATTCTTCCAAATAACGAATATTTTCATGACAAATATTTATTTCTATGTCTTTGAAAAAAGAATATCCTCTTGAGTCAGATATGTCAACCATTCCTTTTGAACTCTTTCGATTTATAAATATCTCTAAAACTATTTCATCAATTGAAGCTTGTGTTTCTCTTAATTTGTAAAATGTTCAATGCGTATTCGATGCAAGTTGATATAGGTTAAAAGCCCCCTAGCAACCTAATCAGGTCTTGGTCGGAATAATAATTACGGCTCCAGACCTGCGGCAAAATGCCTTCAAAGGCAAATCCGGTTTCACCAGTTAGTAACTTCAAACCGTGTATTGGATTCACCGGTCGGCCGGCAGCGGCGGGGGCTTTGCAGGAAATACAGGGTTTTGTGGAAGTGCGGGAAAGTATGCCCTTTATAGCTGGGAAGTTATAAATAAAGTTGAATAGTACTTGTTATTTTTTTGTGTGTTTCAACACTAATTTCCTGGTTAAAAATTTTTGGATTAATTTTTAAAAAAATCAATAATTAAGTTGATTTGACTAGTGTTAAATATCGTACTTTGGTTTCTTAGGGCAATACATAAAAAAAGTCAACAACGTAACCATATAAATAAAAATTTAGATAAATTAGAAAAAAATATATTTTTAAACAGCAAGGAGTAAAATATAATATAGCCTTATTAGTGAAGGCTTGCCACTCTAGTGATTCAAGTATTGAGAGAAAATCATCGTATGTTATCTCAATCCAAGTTTTAGTAGATAGTTGCGTTATAGAAAATATATAAGAGTTGTCACTGTCATCAAAACTTATGATGTTATTTTTATCAACTTTGAAAACTGGGAAAGTAGGCCTAATCTTTTCCTCTAGACAATTTCGTTCTTGTATATATTTTACCTCCATAAGAAATTTTTCAAATTCACAACATAGTCCTAAGTCTTTGACAAACTTGGAAATGTATTCTAAAAAATCATAAATGATATTGATTTCATTTTTGGTTAAAGATTGTAGCAAATTAAATAGTTCACTTACTTCTCCTTGGGATATGTTAGAATAATAGCTAAATAATTCTATGAAACAATCATTATCTATGCTAGGATTTTCTATCGAGCTTAGTAAAAGTGTATTTAAATGTAAAAGCATTTTTCATTTTTTTGTTTATCTGACATTTGATTTTTTTAATTAATAAAAATTAGATTGTTTTTTTGTTCATGTCTTACTTTCTACATTATAAGGTATGGCAACATTTGCAGGAATACTTTTCCTTAATTAACACTTCTGAATCTGCCACATTGGCATTTCGTGCAAATGGAGTTCCCAAAAGAAGCTGTTTTTTTACAACGTGTTATTTAATCAAATTGATTTTTCAAATCTCATAAAAAAACATCCTTTGTACATATTTAATGAAAGAATATTATCATTATTTTTCAATAATATATTTTTTTCATATAGAAAATTTGGAAAAGTCAGCCAATACATCTGTAACTGCACTATCTATTGCTTCATACTCATTATCTGTCAGTGGTGAGTCAATATATACATAAAGAGCAAATAATTCTTCAGTCATATCAAATGCAATAAGTCTGACTTTGTTACAAATTGCCCCAAGAAAAAGCCCTTTGCATACTTAAAATAATTTTTTTGTTTTTTTCATAATTAATTTCTCAAATAAAATATAGAATTTATGTTATATCAGGCAATGCAGGAACAATATGGGCTCTTTTTTAGATGAATGAATTGTTCCCCATTCTGTCGGAGTCTCGTCTCCTGTATCCTTGCTAAGTTGTAGAGGTTAAATACAATATATAATAAATTTTCTAAATTAAATTTATTATACCTGTTGCATTTTAATGTAGTTTTCGAATGTTTCTATATTTGTTAGTTTTTATTTCGATTAAAAAAATAGGTATCTAATAAATCAAGAAAAATCGAAATAATTTTTGTTTATCTTTATTTTTCATCAAAATTTATCCCTTTAATTAAAAAAATGAGTACTTAGGAAATAGATTCTCTAATCTTAAAATAAGATCCGCTCCCCAAGAAATTTCTTTTTGGCGAAATATTAGGAGAAGTTGCATAAAGATTAAAGTAATATTGCTTAGAGTATTTACTTTTTGGATATTAAACATGCATTGAATATGACTATTATTACTATTATAGAAATAATTGAGGTATTCAATTTTAAAAAAATCATTTTTTTAAAATAGCTCTTAACTCTTTAAAATTTTTTCTCAAAATCAGCATTCATGTTGAATTTCTCCTTATTACACTTTTAAATTTTAGGAAAAATATAGGTTTATGGTTTTATAAAGATCAAGTATACCTTTCCATTTCCCTTTTGCAAGAATTAGGGGCCTTCACTATTAAGGACCCTCACATAGTTATTTAATTGTTTATTTCCCTGACTTTGTTCTAAAACTACTTTCAAAGTCATATCCACCACCCTAATGTAAGAGAGTAATTTTTTTATGAGCTCTTTTCCCAACTTAAATTGTTGCTTTTAACAACGGGATTCGCAACTCCTTTTTGCTAATCCTAGAAAGTCTCACCCAAATTTGTACATTAGGTACAAACTGATAAAAATTAAATCTACCTTCTAACCCAATCGGGTCCTGATTCACAAACCGCCCAGCCTCGGGTTCGTAATAACGCATCAGGTTGTAATGCGTCCCTCGTTTCACGGTCGGCATACTAGTTTTGCAGGCAGAAAGGTTAGTATGCGCTATCCGTTACCTTGGTTTCACCCCAACCGTAATAATCCCCAAACCAAACAAGATTGCCTTCTCCATCGGTCATCTCTCTTGGGATGCCGATTTGGTCGAAGTGGAAGTAGTGGGTTTTCGGCAGTTTTCGCCGTCTTCGTTGATGTGGTTTTAGACAGGCGAAACCTCTTGCGTGCGTACCGCACACACATTACGTTGAGATTAGAGGCTTCATGCGGGCTACGGCTTGCTAACACTCGTCGCGTAAGAATTTGAAGTCTCATACAGGCTACAGTTTGCTACTGAAGTCATCTATTAAATATATCAATTTTTTTGTATATCAGATTTATTCAAAAATTAGAATTCTTAGATGATAAGTCAAGCATTAACTGTGCTATCAAAAAAATCTTCTTCATTTCTAATTCTGTTTTTTTCTTGATGATACGTAAAAAAATTTTTATAAAAAAATTTTCAACTATTTCTTTTGTTTCATTATTACTTATTTCTTCATTATATGTAGCCAAAGCTACCTCAAATTCCTTTTTTTCGTCAATAAGTTCTTAAGTATCAATGGTATTTCACACAGCCCTTGCAGTAATCCATTTTGTAACTTATACAATGGAGTATTTCCATCTTCAATAATTTGTTCATATTTAGAAACACTAAAGTCGAAGCTATATTTTTAATGGTTTAAGTTCAACAGAATAAATATCATACAATCTATTGATTATAAGGCTGTAAGTTTTTAATTAGATTATAGATGCTTTGTTTAGTAATCTTTACTACCATAGTCTCATTCTCGCAGGGGAATTATCAGGCAAGGCTCCGAATTCTGCTGTAGAAGCCCAGTTATAATATGGTCCATTCGGGTTCCAATCAGAAACCCCATTAATTTTTATTTCTAGCAGTACCTCCAACACTTTGCGCACCTCCAACAACAATGCCAATAGTTGCAAGACCAGAAGTAATACCAACAGCTGATAACCCTACAGTACCCTAAACCATAAAGAGCGCAAAATGAACCTATGCCACCAATACCTGCTCCCAATGCTCCAGCTAACACTTCTGGGATTGGACTCTCTCTTATTGTACGTGTTTTATCATTAAGAGCTGCATGACCCTCATTAATTACGTTTACAACTTGTTGTAGTGACTAACAATACTGTCTATCCAAAAAAAACTAGTGTATTATTTGTAATTATACCCTATCCTTTATCATTCACGAGAAATACTCACACATCAACGTGTGCTTACATCTAGCTTTTCCTTCTATAAATTTACTAAAGTTAAATTTGGGGTATTAGAGGAATAGAAATATTCTCTTTCTAATCCTATAGATATGCCTATTCTGTTCGAGTTTCAGCTAAATATATTCCCCATTCAGCTAATTCTTCGGGCAAAATCATAAACAGTTTTTCCATTACTTTCATAGATTTCAGAGATTCCTGGTGAGGTCTTAGAAAAAGTTTTCCAAGCTGTCACTAGTTCTTCTACAAATTGAATATTATGAGGTTCAAAAAAAAGTCATTAAATTTCGATAGTTCTTTTACTATAAATTGTCACAACATTATAGCTATCAAGCATGATTTCATCGTGACTTTTATGTCCACCAAATCCAAACTTACTTAATCCATCATTTACAAGTAAATCACCGTATCTAATCAACAGTGCTAGACATTCTTCTCTTGAACAACCATCAATATAATAAACATCCTTATGGGATTCCTTGATAATATTCTTTGCTATCACTTTTTTTCTCTATCAATACTGACAGGCAATTCCAAAATAAAAAAACAAGGGCTCGTCATGAATCACAATAAAGTGTTGAAAAAAATCTCTAATATTTTTTTCTGCGTGTACATTCGCCATCAAATGATGTTCAGTTAACTTTGTAAATGATTCAAACAGGTTTTCTACCAAGCTAACTTGGTGACCTTTTACTAAATTCAACATTACACTTCCTCCAGAAAATTAAAACAATATCCACGTTTATAATCTCATTATATCATTAAAAACCCTAAAAAGACTGCAACTTCTCGGTCACAGTCTCTTATAAATCCACTTCAGTTCCTTCAAGGAAAGTTACTACAATTTGTCCCAGCTTTCTGAAATAGATTGATAGCATGTCAGACTATAGTATCCAGAAGCCATACTTGAACTATTACTCTGATTCTTACCCTCTATTCGATTAGAGAAGCTACCTTCACGCTTTTCATTCTCCCTTTCGTTCAAAGGTTTCTAATCTTTTACAAGCAGTGATACCGCCTCAACGTGGGTTTTTAGAGGACTAAATGAAGTCTGAATTGCCTGATAGAGATGTAGTATTGATTAAGCAATCAACAAATAATGTACTAAAACAAAAATAAAGTACACTGCTTAATGAGTGTACTTTATCCTTCTAATTCAGTTTTATCAATGGTTTAGCTCTAGTTAAGTCAATTGTACATAAATTTTTAGTTTTTAAAATACTATTTTTTTAAGTTTTTGAAACTGTCAAAAGATAGGAACAAAATATCCTGACAAAGTAACAAAGCCAAAACGCCTTGTATTTGTCAGGATATTTCTATTTCGCTCTGCGAGAAGTAAAATTACTTAATTGTGGACAGCCCCTTTTTGCATCAAAAAAGCTGCCGCATTTTTAGTGCAACAGCCTTTAACTTTATATTTATTTTTATAAATGCAGTACTCTATCCGCAATCTCCTGAGTTCTTCCCTGGTTCCAGAACTGTGTTCCTATATAACCGCAAGTTCTTCTTGCCACATTGAGCTTATTCTGATCCGTGTTTCCGCATTTCGGGACATTTCCATACAAGCTTACCCGCATCTTTAACGATCTTTATCTCTCCGTCAAATCCACACTCCTGACAGTAGTCTGACTTTGGTATTCAGCTCGGCATACATTATATTGTCATAGATAAATCCAAGCAAACTCATTACCGCCTCAAGGTTATCCTGCATATTCGGAACCTCTACATAACTGATGGCACCGCCCGGTGAAAGTTTTTTTGGAATTCACTCTCAAACTTAAGCTTTTGTAAATGCATCAATATCCTCAGATACATGTACATGATAGCTGTTTGTAATGTAATTCTTATCTGTAATACCTTCTATGATTCCAAATCTCTTTTGAAGTGACTTGGCAAACTTATATGTTGTGGACTCAAGCGGTGTACCATATGGCGAATAATCAATATTCTCCGCCTGCTTCCATTCATTACATTTATCATTCAACTTCTGCATTACGCTGAGCGCAAAAGGTTTTGCCGCATCATCTGTATGGCTCTTTCCTGTCATATATTTTACACATTCATAAAGCCCGGCATATCCAAGACTTATGGTTGAATATCCGCCATACAAAAGCTTATCTATCGGCTCGCCCTTCTTTAATCTGGAAAGAGCTCCATGCTGCCAGAGTATCGGTGCAACATCTGAAGGTGTTCCCTTTAATCTCTCATGTCTTGCTCTGAGTGCACGATGGCAAAGTTCAAGTCTTTCCTCAAAGATATTCCAAAACTTTGTAGTATCTCCACCTGATGAAAGTGCCACATCTACAAGATTTATAGTAACAACACCCTGATTGAATCTGCCGTAGTATTTCGGCTTACCGTTCTCATCCACATAAGGTGTTAAGAAGCTTCTGCATCCCATAGGTGTGTAGCAATTTCCGTTGCCGTTTTTTTATCCACCTTATACTCAAACATCTTTTTTCTCTGAAACATAGTCAGGTACAAGTCTCTTTGCGGTACATTTTGCCGCAAGCTTTGTAAGATGATAATACCTGGTTCCCGGTCGAATATTGTCCTCTTCTAAAACATAGATAAGCTTTGGGAATGCAGGTGTTACCCAGACACCGTCCTCATTCTTCACACCCTGATATCTCTGTCTTATCATTTCTTCAATAATAAGTGCCAGATCTTCTTTTTTTCTCTTTCATTCTTTTGCTTCATTTAAATACATAAATACTGTAATAAACGGAGCCTGCCCGTTTGTAGTCATCAAAGTAACTACTTGATACTGTATGGTCTGTACACCCTTTGTAATTTCTCTGCGAAGTCTTTTTTTCAATAATCTCTTCTTTTCTTTCAGTAGACACATTTAATCCGTACATCTCGGCCTCCACTTCATCACGGATCTTTTTGTCTGCTTATATCCACAAAAGGAGCAAGATGTGTAAGCGAAATACTCTGTCCGCCATACTGGCTTGAAGCCACCTGTGCAATTATCTGTGTAGCAATATTGCAGGCTGTTGAAAAAAACTATGCGACTTCTCAATAAATGTGCCTGATATCACAGTTCCATTTTTGAAGCATATCCTCAAGATTTACGAGATCACAGTTGTGCATATGCTGTGCAAAAATAATCCGCATCATGGAAGTGAAGAATACCTGTCTTATGAGCTTCCACTATCTCAGGATCAAGAAGTATTCTTTCTGTAAGATCCTTTGAAACCTCTCCCGGCCATATAATCTCTTTGCACTGAGGCAACAGTAGGATTCTTGTTTGAGTTCTCCTGCTTTACTTCCTCATTGTCACATTCTATAAGTGCCAATATTTTATCATCTGTTGTATTTTGTTTTCTCTTTATACTCTGAACATATCTGTATGTGATATATCTTCTGGCTACCTCATAAGCATTCTCTCTCATGATGCCGTCCTCTACCATATCCTGTATTTCTTCCACGCTCATCGCACGGTTCATACTCATGCACTGATTCTCTACAGTATTGGCAATACGGTCAACTTGAGCCTTTTTTAATTTATCATCTTCACCTACTACAGCATTTGCTTTATAGATTGCTGAAATGATCTTTGAAATATCAAAATCTACTTCTGCACCGCTTCTTTTAATGATTCTCATGTCGATAACCTTCCTCACATAATATATTATCTGCTGTTTTTGCAGCTATTATATAAACTCGCTTTAAGAGTACATAACTCTCTTGAATCCTTAGTATACACAATATATTGTGCTTGGTCAATGGCTTTATTACTATATAGTGTAAGCGTATATATGTGCATATCAGAGAAAATTTTGTAAAATTTGCAAAAAAATTTTCATCTGTGTTATTATTAACCTAAAATCAATATATAGATAATATTTTTTTAGAAAGGGTAATTATGTCAGAAAATGTAAAATGGCCCGGGGACCTGCAGGACTTATTCCTGTAACCAGCGGTAAGGCGGAAGATGCAAATGTGCACAACAGAAACTATTTAAATAATATTCTTGTGGAGATGAGAATTATAGATGCAATACTTCCCGATAAGCATAAAAAAATATTTGGGACAGAATTTGACTCTCCAATAATGATGCCTGCGTTTTTTCTCATTTGAATAAGGTAGGCAAGGACGGCAAAAAGCCTATGCTTGAATATGCAAAAGGTCGCAAAGGCATTAAATATACTCAATTGGGTAGGGTATGGAGCCCTGATGATGAATTCAAAGAAATAGCTGATATAGGAGCTAAGACAGTAAGAATAATAAAACCTTTTGCCGACCATGATATAATCTTTGAGCAGATAGAGTTTGCAAAAAAATGCGGTGCTGTTGCGGTAGGTGTGGATATTGACCATGTTCCTGGAACGGACGGAAAATATGATATAGTTGACGGCATAGCCATGGGCCCGGTTACTCAAAGCGATTTGGAAGAATATGCAAAAATTTGCAAAAAAATACCTTTTTGTGGCAAAAAGGGGTTTTATCGGTTCAAGATGCCGTAAAAGGCAAAGCTGGCAGGTTGCAGCGCTATAGTAGTATCTCACCACCATGGTCGTATTCCTTTCGGTATACCTCCGGTTATGATACTTCCGGATATAAAAACGGAAGTAAGCGGTATGGAGATATTTGTAGACTGTTCAATAGATACAGGCTATGATGCCTACAAGGCTTTGGCTCTTGGTGCAGATGCCGTATCTGTCGGCAGAGGAATACTTTCTCCGCTTTTTAAAGGAAGGTGAAAAAGCGGTGTCGTTGAAAAAAATAAAACAGAAATGAATGAAGAACTTTCAGAGCTTATGATGTATACAGGTGTGAAAAGATACAAACTCATTTGATCCTTCTGTTTTTATACATAAGATAAAATATACAGGCTTTATTTTTTTCAATATTTTATATTGAGAAATAAAGCCTTTTTAAATTTGAAACTCATTTTCATTTTTCTCTTGACATATCCCTTTCTCTTTTATATTCTATTATCATGTTTACAGCTTTGCTTAAACAAATAAATTTTTACCTTTTATTGGTGGAAAAAAATTGTTTAAATATATTTTTAAAAAGATTATTATCATTAATTCCTATACTTATAGGCATAAGCTTTCATATCCTTTGCGCTTATATACTTTACAGGCGGTGATGCGGTAGCGGTAAGATATGAAGCGATAGGAGGAGTACTTTCTCCGGAACTTATAAATCAAAAAGAGGGAAGAACTTGGTTTAAACCGTCCCTTTATAGTTCAATATATCAGCTGGCTTTTTGGGGTGTGATTCAAGGTGATATGGGTATCAGCTATGTATCCGGCAAAGCCGGTATTTCGGCTATATCTTTTCTCTAAACTGCCGAATACTCTCTTACTCAGTATAAGCTCTTTACTCACCACCCTAATTATCTCCCTGCCGCTTGGTATACTTTCAGCGGTAAAGAAAAACTCTGTATTTGACAATATTATAAAAGCCCTGTCATTTGTAGGAAATTCTTTGCCGAACTTTTTTGTGGCGCTTGTACTTTCATATATTTTTGCATTACAGCTGAAAACTTCTGCCGGTAATCTCACAGGGAACAAGTATAAAAAGTCTGATACTTCCGACTCTTACACTTGCACTGGCGATGAGCGCAAAGTATATCAGACAGATCCGTGCACTCATTGTGTCGGAGCTGTCAAAGCCTTATGTTACAGGAGCAAGAGCCAGAGGTATAAAAGAAAACACAATCATATTCTTTAATGTACTAAGGCTTACATCTCTCACTCTCATAACATTGATGGCACTCAGTTTTCGGAAGTCTTCTTGGTGGAAGCTCCATAGTTGAGAGTATTTTTCATGTGGGACGGAATAGGAAAGCTGGCTATTGAATCCATAAACTTTACGTGACTATCCTGTGATTTTTGGCATATGTACTGTGGATGGCATTTATATATGTATTTATTAAATTTAATGGCGGATATCTCCTATTATTTCTTAGATCCGAGACTTAGAATCGGGAGGTGGAAAATATGCGAAATAAAAAAATAATCTTCCCTTTTGTTTTGACGATTGCACTGCTGATATTTGCATTCTTTTCTCCGATGCTTACACCATTTGATATTACACAACAAAACTTGATGATGGCGAAATCTCCTCCGTCCTTTCCTCATATAATGGGAACGGATATATATGGAAGAGATATGTTTTCAAGAGTTATTGCAGCCTCAAGGAGTCAGTATATTTCTCAGCTTTGGCTAGTAGTACTTTTTAATGGCTTTTATCGGCGTTGTAATAGGGAATATTTTGCGGATACCTGGGAGGAATTGCAGACACTTTGCTTATGCGTTTGTCCGATATATTCTTGGCATTCCCGGGGCTTGTACTTGCAATTGCCACTGCCGGACTTTTTAAAAACGGCATATTCGACGCAATAATAGCTCTCGCCTCCGTAGGATGGCCAAGATATGCAAGGCTATCAAGAGGTCTGGTGCTTTCCGTCAAAACCTCTACATATATAAATGCCGCTAAAATAAGCGGTAGCAATACAATACGTATAGTATTTACAGAAATTCTTCCCGAATATTATAGGGCCTATAGTAGTGACCGCAAGCCTTGATATAGGTACAAGCCTTATGGAAATGTCCGCACTTTCATTTTTTGGGACTTGGTGCCACCCTCCCACTCCTGAGTGGGGAAGCATGATAAGTGAAAGCAGGAGTTTGCTTCAACTAACTCCATGGATCACTCTTTCACCCGGAATTGCTATCTTTATCACAGTCTCTATATTCAATATATTCGGTGAATCGCTTAGAGATTACTTCAATGTATAAATCAATATACTTTTGAAACTTATTAAACAATACATAAACGGTTAAACATATGTTTATCCGTAAATATATAAAGGAGTTTTTTTACATACATGAGAAAAACAAATAAAATCACTTTCTGTTGCCTTTGCGGCAACACTACTTTTGGGAGCATGCGCTTCTCCTTCAAAGACCGCAAATGAGAGCTCTGCAAATACTGAAACCTCGTCAGTTTCAGTCGATACTTCAGACACTGCAAAGACTCTTGTATACGGTACAAGCAGTTATGGTGTAGGTATGTCCGATGCAGGTCTTAATCCACATGAGGATTACTCAGGCTGGAGCTGTGTAAGATACGGTGTCGGTGAGACTTTGTTCAGATTAAATGAAAATATAGAACTTGTACCTTGGCTTGCCGATTCTTATAAGTTTGTAGATGACAATACTCTTGAAGTTGTGATTAAGGACGGCATAAATTTTTTTCATCAGGCAGAAAGCTCGATGCAGCGACTGCAAAAAGAATGCTTTTGAAGATTTGATAGCGGTACATGACAGAGCACCTAAGGATATGAAGATACAGGAAATAAAGGCAGACGGTCAAACAATTACATTTGTAACTACAGAGCCTAATCCTGCTCTTTTAAATTTCCTTGCGGAGCCTTACACAGCAATTATAGATATGCAGGCAGGTGTGGATGCAAACAAAAATGTTTCAGGTACAGGTCCTTACAAAGGCAACTGCAGTGTCTGACAGTGAAATAAGTCTTGAATCAAGAGATGACTACTGGGGAGGTGAGGTTTCAAAGAAAAAAATATCACAGTAAAGTCTATCACAGACGGTGATACATTGACCATGGGACTTCAATCCGGAGAGCTTGATGCAACCTACGGACTTCCTTATGCAAGCTATCCGCTGTTTTGAGAAATGACAATTATAATATAAACTCAGTCGCTACAAGCAGAGCATTCTTTCTTTGCAGTTGAATTTTGACAATGAACTTCTTAAAGATAAAAAAATATCAGATCTGCTATAGCTATGGCTATCGATAAGGACGGATTTGTCAACGTTTTACTTGGAGGGTCATGGAAAAGGTTGCAAACGGCCCGTTCCCTATGAAAGACGGCGAAGTCTCAAACTATGGTTTTTACACCTGATAAGTCAAAAGAATTACTTGCAAATGCAGGCTGGAGTGACAGTGATAATGACGGCTATGTAGATAAGGACGGAAAAAAATTTTGAGCTTAATTATATAACATATCCGGGAAGAAGTGAGCTTCCTATACTTGCACAAAGCATACAGGCAAACTTAAAGGATATCGGTATCAAGCTTTAATATAAACAGTACTGAGAACTATCTTGAGGTAATGAAGGACAGCGCTACCTGGGATATCTTTGGCAGTGCAATGGTTACAAATCCTACCGGAAACAAAGGGTATTTCTTTGATATGACTTCTCTTACAGAGTCACCAAAGAACAGAGGACATTACTCTAATGCCGAACTTGATGAACTTGCAAAAAAACTCTCTCAACAACATTTGAAAGTGAGAAGCGTGAAGAGATAGCAAAAAAATATGAGCGATATTTTGGTGGATGATTGCGGTTTTATATTTGTTTCACATTTACAAATGAGTCTTGTAAGCAAGAAAAAAATATTAAAAGGTCTTTACTCCTATGCCAAGTGACTATTATGAATTCAGTAAGGATCTGGTAATCGAATAATGAAAGAACTTTTTGAAATTTGAGAAATATAAATGTTTCATATGACAAAAAGACAAGTTTTTATATGATCTTTCATTTTCTCTAAATTCAGGTGAGATTCTTGGTGTAGTCGGAAACAGCGGTTGTGGAAAATCCACATTGCTAAAAAGTATCATGGGGCTTTCAGGCCCCAAGGTACTTACCGGAAATATATTTTTTGAAAACCTGGATCTTTTATCACTTAATGCTTCTGAAATGAGGAGAATTCGAGGTAATCGTATAAGTATGGTTTTTCAGGAATCCGGTATTCACACCAATCCTTTAAAAAAACTATAGGTGACACTGTTTTTTTGAAAGTATGAAGGCGCATAGACAGATTTCAAAGGAAGAAGCTCTTGATACTGCAACAGGCATTTTTTTGAAAAACCTCTCATTACCCGACCCGAAAAAGGATTTTTAAGAGCTTACCCATTTGAGCTTTCAGGCGGTATGAATCAAAGAGTTGGTATAGCACTTGCCATGTTAAACAATCCTTCTTTAATTTTAGCCGATGAGCCTACAAGTGCACTTGATCCTATAGTGGCAGTGCAGATTGTAAACGAGCTGAAATCACTGCGTGAAAAAAATACAATACAGCTGTTATACTTGTAACCCATAATATAAAAGATAGCAAGAAGTATCACTGACAGGATATTGGTATTAAATAACGGTAAAACGGTTGATTACGGAAAAACATGTGAAGTACTCTCCTCTCCTAAAAGTGATTTTACAAAGGAGTTGATAATTTCCGCATTTCGGTTAGGATATCTCTTTCATTTCGGAGTATATATGAATGATATTTTTAATTATAAATAAACTTACAAAGCAATTTGATGGCGAGAAAAAAAGCCAAGTATTGAAAATATTGATCTTACATTAAAATCAGGACGCTGTCTTGGTGTTGTAGGTGAGAGCGGATCCGGAAAAAGTACTCTTGCAAGAGCAATCACCGGTCTGATACCGGTAACGTCCGGAGAAGTGATATTTGACGGTAAATGTATCAGCAAATTTTCTCCATCACAATACAGGAGGATATATAAGGATCTTCAAATGATTTTTCAGCTTCCGAGGGAAAGCTTTAATCCTGATCAGAAGCCTTGGCGAGAGCATAGTTTTAAATTTAAAAAAACTTCGGTTTTTAGAGGTAATTATAAAAAAACAAAGCGAGTTTCACTTTTTAAACCGTCTGCGGTCTTGATTCTTCTTTCTATAATAAATATCCCGGTGAGGTAAGCGGAGGTGAATGTCAAAGGGCCGCCATTGCCCGAGCCGTCGCCTGTTCTCCGAAACTTCTTATATGTGATGAGGCAACCTCGGCACTTGACATGATAGTTCAAAGAAAAAAATAATATCTCTACTGGGTGAACTGAAGGATGAATTGGGAATGGCAATACTTTTTTTATCTGCCATGATATATCTTTTGGTTCATTATATGTGTGATGATGTAGCCGTAATGAAAGATGGGCATATCGTGGAAAAAGATGTAACAAGCAGAATAATTCACCACCCGGAAAACGAATATACAAAAGCACTTATAGAAGCATCCGATATATACTGATATATTGGATGCTGTTTTATTAATATTTAAATATTTTCATATAATAAAACAGATTGAATACAAATATAATTTATGCTATAAATTACGAAGATAATTAAAAAGGAAGGCAAGTATCATATGAATTTTTTTACACTTTAGACTATATTATAGAGCACCAGTCTACCAATATGATCATCAGATCCACATTTATCATTCTACTCTTAGCTGTTGTTATAATAACCGGTTTTCGCTTTATGAGAGACAGAATGAAGACAAGGCTCAGAGACATTTCTATAGGTATTGCAGTTTTTACATTTATACTTTTGGGCATCCATGTGGAAATTTATACTAAAAATCACAAAGATTTTTCACAGTCACATGTTCTTGTAAAATTTATAGAGAGTGTAGCTACGGATGCACATGTATCACCTGAAGAAATACTGGTAAATTCCACCACTTTAAAAGACGGCATTATAGTACGATATAATGAAGAGGACTATACGGTGCATCTAAATAATGACAATAACTCCTATACTTTGCAGCGTACACATGTGATAGATCATAATGTATATATAAACGGGGAGAGATAATTTATGAATATATATTTATTAGTCGGTATAAAATTTATTCTGGGTATCATGGTACTGATTTTACAGATACATATACTTGGAAAGTATGAATTTTCTATAAATACTCCGCTAAACCAGATACAAAACTATGTACTCGGTGGAATTATAGGTGGCGTTATCTATAACACTTCCATTTCCATTTTAACATTCCTTATTTTTATTTTGGTCTGGTCTTTAGTTGTGATTATCGTAAAATTACTGGTCAATATTAAGGCTGTAAAGTCATTGATAGTCGGAAATCCCGTTATCCTTATAAAAAACGGTAAGGTAAATGTTGAAAACTGCGCCAAAGTAGGAATATCTGCAGACCAGCTTATGCTACATATACGTATGGAAGGACTCTTTTCTACAAAAGAAGTAAAGTCTGCAATAATGGAAACAAACGGTAAGCTTACCATTATAGATATGCAATCAGCCACACCGAAATTTCCTATTATTTCAAACGGCAGAATAAACCAAGATATACTTGAGGTTATCGGACGCGATGAAAAATGGTTGCTTTCTTCAATCAATGAACAGGGCATTGAAAAACATACAGGATATTTTTCCTCGGTGAATATGTAAACGGCGAATTGAATCTTACTATTTATCCGAAGATTTTATAATCTGTTATATAAAAAAATGCATAACTATAAGTAATAAAATGTATTTCCCTAATATTTTTTTACCGGTGTTATATTAAAAAAAGTAACAAAAATCAGTCAATGGTTTGGTTGTGACTGAAATAAATATATTAGGAGATGAAAATGGCAAACTATAAGATCACAAAAAGAGACGGTTACTATACATATGAAGCACCGGGACATAAAGAGTGCAAGCTGACAAGACTCCACGATCCTGCCGATGTTGAAGGAGGAAAGCTTATTTGCGGCCTCTCTCACTTTCTTCCTGCAGGAGGCGGTACAGAGTACGGTGCAAATTCTTTAGAGTCACTCTATTACATTATCAAGGGAAAGATGCTCTTTAAAGATGATGACGGAAGTGAGACCGTAATTGAAGAAGGCGACAGTGTGCATATCGCACCGGGAAGCAAAAAGAGTGTTACAAATATAGGTACTGAAACGGCACAGATGCTTGTAGTTTTACTTCCACCCTTCACAAAAACTAAATACTGAATAAAAATGACCCTCGAAACTCGGAGGGTTCTTCTTCTATCTGTCTAAAAAAATAATGCTTTTAAGATATCTTATGCCGGTTTCCGTTTTGAAAACTTTTCTCATCATCTCTTCTATTGCTTCTTTTTTTAACTTCATCTCATCAGCATTTACCAAAAAATCGGCTTCAAGTAGAATTTGTAAATCAATACCGTCTATATCTGTATATGTATGATGATGTGCTATCATAAAATCTATCCTGTCTACCATAGATTTTTGATATATCACTACCTTCAAAAAAATTTTTCTAATCATCGGTGAAGACACCTCTTCCTGCTTTTTACCGTCTGCTTCACCATACTTTTTCTCTAAGTGACGGACAGGAAATATCATGCACTATAGCGGCTATTTCAAGTGTTTTTTTGAGTATCATCATCCAGATTCTCTCCCGTTCCTATATTTCTTGCATATCCCCATACTTTTTAAAAAAATGATTGATATCCCTGAAAAGCTGCCCTTACTTTCCATTATCATCTTCTCCATTACTTCACTTACGGTCATATTACACCTCTTACAAAAAAATATTTACTTAATATTATATATTATTTTTTACACTTATAAATAAAAAAACGGGCTTTTTATTCAAAAACCCGCTTTTATTCTTATTCCACTTTTCCACCTTCTATTACAAGAGTATCTGCATATTCACTGCCATAAGTGTCTGTAAGTGTCTCTTCATAATCCTTGTGGAAGAAGTTCTCTTTTCCAAGATTTTCAATCTCTGTATTGATCCATTCAAGTAATGTAGTGTTTCCCTTTGTTACAGCCGGTGCGATGGTATCCTTAGCACCAAGATTATCAATACCTACAGTATATCCCGGATTGCTCTTTGCAAATGCGATAACCTCAGTATTGTCATTTACCCATGCCTTACCTGAACCGTTTAAGAGCGCATTCTTTGCATTTGCATATGTGTCATACTTTTGAAGCTTAATATCAGGATAATTCTTGATCATATAAGTCTCGGCTGTTGTTCCTGAAATAACTATCATCTCGTCCTCGGCCTTCCAATTATCAAGGCTTGTTACAGTATCTTTATCAGATGATATAACACCTAATCCTACATTCATATATGGAAGTGCAAAATCTACCGCCTCAGCTCTTTCAGGTGTAACTGTAAAGTTTGCAAGTATAATATCCACCTTACCGGTCTCAAGATATTCCACTCTGTTTGCGGCCTCTGTACTTACATAATTGATTTTTAACTCCAAGGTCCTCTGCAAGTCTGTTTCCGAAGTAAACATCATATCCTTGATATTCACCGTTCTCATCAACATATCCAAAAGGATGCTTGTCTGAGAAAACACCTATATTTATAGTTCCCGCACTCTTTATCTCATCTAAAGTTCTGAATTTATTCTTAGCTGCACTCTTTGAAGATGAACCACATGCACTGAGTGCCAAAGCTCCTGCAGCCAAAATACCTAATAATCCTATTAATTTACCTTTTTCATTTTTATATTCCTCCTATATGAAAAATCTATATATTATATTCTTCCTTATCATCCTTAATGGATTCAAATTCGAAAAATATTCAAAAATTGTCTTGCTCTTTCAGTCTTCGGTGAAGTGAAAAAGCTCTTAGGTCTACCCGTCTCCACTATATTTCCCTTATCAAGGAAATACACTCTGTCGGCTACAGCCTCTGCAAATTGCATCTCGTGAGTTACAATAATCATAGTTGAACCCTGTTTAGCCAAATCAAGCATTACATCAAGCACTTCTCTTACCATCTCAGGGTCAAGAGTCGCTGTAACCTCATCAAATAATAAAAATCTCAGGATGCATTGCCAAAGCTCTTACTATTGCCACTCTTTGCTTTTGTCCGCCTGAAAGTTCTCTCGGATAAGCATTTGATTTATGTGCAAGACCTACTCTTTCTAGAAGCTCCATCGCTTCCTTCTTTGCACTCTCTTTATCTACTCCGGCCACCTTTGTCGGGGCCAGTATGATATTTTCAAGTATTGTCATATGTGGAAAAAGCTCATAGCTTTGAAAAACCATACCTATTTTTTGTCTGAGTTTCGTCAAATCATTTTGCTTATAGTCAATGACTTTTCCGTCAAGGCTTATACTTCCACCCTGTATTTCTTCCAGACCGTTTATACATCGAAGTAATGTGGACTTACCGCAACCGCTTGGCCCTATAAGCACTATTACCTCTCCCTTGTTCAGTTCAAGGCTCACACCGTCAAGTACAGCATTTTTTCCGTCATAATTTTTTACAACATTGTTTATTTCCAATAATGCCGGCATATTCTCTCCTTCCTTCATACTAATTTCTTTTTTCCAGATATCTTGCAAGCATACTTATCGGGGTACAAGCGATAAAATACATCATAAAAACCACCAGATATACTCCAAAAGCCGCATTCGGACTTGAAGTTCTGTTTGCCTCCGTTATCTGCTGTGCCACCTTTATTACCTCAACAACTCCTATCATAAGTACAAGTGATGTAGTCTTTATCATTCTGGTAATCAGGTTAATTGAAAGCGGAATAAGTCGCTTTATCGTCTGAGGTATAATGATATATATAAAAGTCTGTTTCTTACTCAGTCCAAGTGCTTCACTACTCTCATACTGATGCTTTGGAATACTTGTAACAGCTCCCTTACCAAATCTCCCATCTCTGCAGTTCCCCAAAGGCTGAATACTATGATTGCTGAAAGTTCTGCTGAGACATCTATTCCAAGTGCTCTTGTACTTCCGAAAAAAATACTATAAACAAAAAGTACAAGGCTACGGCATTATTCTTATAATTTCAAGATATACTCTAAGTACCGCTTTTTAAAATCAGGATTTTTAAAAGTCATCAAAATACCGACCAAGATACCCAAGGGAATACTGATAAGCACAGATATTAAACTGATTCTAAGTGCTATACCAAGTCCACCAAGAAGTCTTATTGCATTCTTTCCTTTAAATACCACATCAAGACCCAAATCCGGCATATCGTACCCTCCTTTCTACATAGGAACCGAGTATTGACACCGGTAATAATATAATTAAATAGAAAAATACCAGCAGTACAAGACTCTCAACAGTTTTATAATACAAGCCTATCAAATCTTTTGCGGTAAACATAAGATCCATTAAGCTGATAGCTGAGAACACAGATGTTTCTTTCAAAAGAAATATTATATTGGCTACAAATGCGGGTGTACTTATTGAAACAGCCTGTGGAAGCAAAATATAAAAGAGTGTCTGATTGTGGCTAAGTCCAAGACTTAATGCACTCTCCTCCTGTATCTTATCTATAGTTTCTATTCCGCTTCTGAAAGCCTCACACATATAAACTTTGCCTCCCAGAAATGCGAGTCCGAATACCCCGCATGCAAAGGCATCTACCTTTAGCCCAAGCTTCGGCAAACCGTAGTATATAAAAAACAACTGTATGATAAGCGGTGTATTTCTGCTCATTTCAATATATATACTTACCAGTTGACTAAGTACCGGTATCTTCTTATGTAAAACAAGCGTACATAAGAGCCCCACAATTATTGCAATTAAGATTCCCGATATACCTATTTTTTTAATGTCAGTATGGTCTGCATCTACGTATAAAAGGAAACACCTGTTTTATAAATTCAAAATCCATAATGTTACTTTCCAAGATACTCTTTGTATCTCTCATTTATTTTACGGAGATGATAATATCACTATAAACCCTTTTTTTGTCTATAGGTTTATAGTATTTATTTTTTATATCTGCATAATGCAAAAAAATCTTTACAAATATAGTATGGTCTTTAGTAAAAAAACCTATACCTCAAAAGCAAAAATACTGCTTTTAAAGTATAGGTTGATTTTGTTGATTATAAAATAATTATCTTCTTGCACCGAAGTTTTGAACCCAATAAAGTGTACTGCCGTCGCTATAGCACCCTACACCTATTAAGCTGAAATCATCACTTAGTATATTTTCTCTATGACCCTGTGAGTTCATCCACGATTCCATAACGCTTTCAGGGCTTCTCTGTCCCATTGCAACATTTTTCTCCCCAGGTCATAAGTCCTGAAGGCATTAAAAGTACGGTAGCTCGAACCGTCAGGTCTTGTATGTGAGAACAATGTCACAAGCTCCTTTGCCCTTATGCCTGCGCTGTTCATAAGGGCACTGTCGGCTGATAAAGGCGAAAGTCCGTACTGTGCTCTCTCATCATTTACAAGCTCAATGACTCTTTGCGCAAAGGCGGCTGTGGAAGTCTGATTTGAAGTCGATCCCGATGTTGTATTTGCACTGTTGTTTTGTCTGCCGTTTGTTTCCGTCATTCTTCCTTCCGGCTGATATGCTCCGCTTGCATCAACAAAGTATCCGTCAGGTGTATATGTGTTTACATCCATTCTGCCGCCATTGAAAGGATTCATATAATACCATGTATTATTTACATTGACCCAGCCTACTTTCATATCTCCGTTGTTTGTATCAAGATAATACCAGTCTTTTCCTTCTTTTAACCAACCTGTTTGCATATATCCCGATCCGTTCATATAATACCAGACATTGTTTATACTAAGCCATGATGACCTTACATATGACCCGTCGGAAAACTGATACCACCATCCGTTATTATCTCTTTTCCAACCTCCGGTTGCTCCAAATGTAGGCACAGCCATCAATAATGTACTTGCTACCAATCCAAGAAAAACTCTTTTTTTCATACATTACTCCTTTCCGGTAATAAATATTACATATAGTTTAACCCTAAATAGAAGTAAAATAAAATAACAATTTTCCATACAAAAAGCGCGATTTTCTCATGCACTTCCAAAAAAACATCTTATAAATTATATAAAACTTCCTTTACATTATCAAAATGTAGGAATTCACCTTTCTTTGCTATCTCTTTTATCTCAGGAACACTTGAAAATCTTAAAAATCTGATACTTCCTCTACCTGTATATTTCACATTTCGAATATCTTCTTCGGATATAAGATAACAGTACATATCCACAAAATAACTGTTGCTTTCAGTATTTATCCTCTTATAGGTATACAGCTTTTCATAGTCTCTGTCATAAAAGATTTATATTGGTCTCTTCCAAAATTTCTCTGCGTACGGCATCCTGTGAACTCTCTCCGGCTCTTACTCCACCTCCCGGTATCTCCCAGAGTCCTCCGGCATATCTCTTATCTGGTGAGCGTTTTGGTAATCAATACTTTTTTTATCCTCTGTAAAGAGTATTCCTATTACAACCAGATGGAATTGTTTCGGGTTTAGAGAAAGATTATATCTGTCTACAGTCTCTCCTGTAGGCATCTTGTTTTCATCATATATGTCCCAAAGTTCTTTTTCTGCACTCATTCTTACTACCGTTGCTGCAAATTGTCAGCTCTTTCAAGGTCTATGCAACATCTCCCATTTCACTTAAGATTTTTTTCAGCATGGTACGAAGCTGTGCCATCTCTTCATCATTTATATTCAAACAGCCTCTCATACCGACCGGTATGTCAAGCGCACTTTCTCTAAGCTCTTCTCCGCTTTTTGTCAGTGTAACTATAAGTGTTCTCTCATCTATCTTTGAACGCTCTCTTGTAACATAACCCTTTGATTCAAGCTTCTTTAATACAGGTGTAAGTGTACCTGAGTCAAGGAAGAGCTTTATCTCCCAACTCTTTTACATTCAATTCCTTATCTTCCCACATTACCATCATTACAATATACTGTGTATATGTAAGATCAAGCTTTATCAAGATATACTTTATATCTTCTTACTATTTCCTTTGAGCAGGCATATAGTGGAAAGCAAAGTTGATTTTTCCAGTTTAAGTAAGTCGTACTTATCCGCCATTTTAATATTCCCTCTTTCTTTTTAAAAAGACTTCAAGGAGCCTTTATTTTTCATAAACACTCCCTTGGCTTTTCTATATTAGATTAATTTTTTTACAGCCTCTTCTACTACTTCAACGCCTTCTGTAGGTTCAAATCTTCTTACAACATTTCCGTTCTTGTCAATAAGGAATTTTTGTAAAGTTCCACTTTGATATCAGGCTTGCTTGCATAGTCAGGGATCTGCCTCACCAAGCATCTTTGTAAGAAGCTTTGACATATCATTGTCTGCGCCCCAGCCTGCAAAACCTTTCTCGCTCTTAAGATACTTAAATACCTCACAAGCTCCGTCACCGTTTACTTCTATCTTTTGAGAACAATGGGAAAGTTACACCGAATCTTGAGCTGCAGAAACTTAGCAATCTCCTCATCACTTCCCGGGTGCCTGATGTCCGAACTGATCACATGGGAAATCAAGTATCACGAAAGTCCTTATCCTGATAGTCTGCATAGAGCTTTTTGTAACTGCTCATACTGTGGTGTAAATCCACACTCTGTTGCAGAGTTTATTATAAGTACTACTTTATTCTTATAATCACTAAGGCTAACTTCCTCACCCTTATTGTTCTTTTACTTTAAAATCATATATATTCATATCTTTTTCTCCTAATTATATATTCAGTGTTTCCACATATTTTGTTATAGGTCCCGCAATTCCTGCTACCGCACCGTCTCCTCTGCCGCAGTTACAAGCTGACGTACTTCCTTTGTTCTTCCGTCTCCCTGCCGCAAAATACACCTTCCGTCTTTTGTCTTGCAGTCTTCACCCGATACGATATAACCTGCCTTATCAAGCTCTACCACATCGGCAAAAGCCGCATTATCAGGTACCTGACCTATTGCTACAAAGAGTCCGTCCACTGCAATCTCTCTTTTTTCACCGGTATTTTTATCTTCTACAACTACTCCTGTAACTGCAAAGGACTCTTCCTTTATCTCCACAATATTTGAGTTTAAAACAAACTCTACATTGTCTTTCTTCTTTAAAGCCGCAACTACGGCTTCCTCTGCTCTGAACTCGTCTCTACGATGTATCACATATACTTTCTTTGCAACATTGGCCAAGAATGTAGCATCCTCTATGGCTGTATTACCGCCACCGTTTCACTGCAACAACTCTGTCTCTGTAAAACATTCCGTCACAGGTTGCACAGTATGATATACCTGAACCTACCACTTTTTTTCTCATTAGGAAGACCGAGAGGTCTGTTCTTTGCGCCGGTAGCAAGTATTACCGACTTTGCATCATAGGTTTTCCTTTTTCAGTCTTTACCTTTCTTTATATTTCCTTCAAGGCTGATGCCAACCACCTTTTTCATATTTTTACTTCAGCTCCCAGATCTTTTGCCTGATTGAAATAAATCTGTGGCAAATTCAAAATCCTGAAGTTTTTCTTTGATAGCAGGATAATTTTTCTATCTCAGGAGTATTTATTATCTGTCCTCCATAGGATGCGCCCTCAAGTACAAGTACCGATTTTTCCCTGCTCTTACTCCGTATATTGCAGACTGACAATCCGGCTGTTCCGGCGCCCACTACTACTATATCGTACATATAATCACTTCTTTCTTTTAATGTGAAATGTATCTGAATATGCGATACCGCTCTTAATCAGCTACTATTATGCCAACAAAGCCTTTACTTCATCCTTTGTTATAAGACCTACAGACTTGTTTACAACCTCACCGTTTTTGAATACCAAGAGTGTAGGTATTGACAAAACATGAAATTTGTTTACCAAATCAGGATTCTCATCCGCATTGATCTTAGCTACTGTAAAACCGTCCGCCTCCTCAGCCACTTCATCAACTATAGGTGAAAGCATCTTACATGGACCGCACCATGGTGCCCCAGATATCTACCAATACAGGTTCTTTTTGCATTTAAAACTTCCGCTTCAAAATTTTTCACTTGTAATTATCTTTACTGCCATAACTTTTTCTCCTCCAAATCTTTTCTTAAATAGCTTATGATTATATTTTTACACAATCTTTATTTTTATTGTCAAGTGTTTTTTTATTTTTCTTTTTCCTTCTGTCTCAAAATATTCCTTTGTCAGCTTAACCACTACATTTTGCAAAGCAGGAATAATGCTATAAGGTTAGGTATTGCCATAAGTCCGTTAAAAAGTCTCCGATATATCCCATAAAAGTCCCGAGATCCATCGTTGCACCTACTATTGCAGTCAAAGAATATACCACCATAAAAGGCTTTTATAACCTTTTTCACTGAGTAAGAACTCTATGCATCTTGCACCGTAAAGTCCCCATCCTATAATTGTTGAGAAAGCAAAATGAGCACATAGCTATTGCTGTAAATATTGATACTCCCGTTTACCATAGGTCTTTATAAATCCGCCTATAGTAAGTTCAGCACCTGCCGGTGAACCGAAAGGAATAGTGACACCTGAGCAAAGTATTACCAAAGCTGTAAGTGTACATATAACTATGGTATCGGCAAACACTTCAAATATTCCGAAAAATCCCTGCTTTACCGGCTTACCTGTATCTGCCGATGCATGAGCAATAGGCCCCGTTCCAAGTCCTGCCTCATTTGAGAATATACCTCTGGATACTCCCTTTTTCATACTTATAAAGAAGCTTCCTATAATACCTCCGGTGACCGCTCTTGGATTGAAGGCTCCGTATATAATACTTCCAAAAACCTCAGGTACTCTACTTATATTTAAAAAAACAACTCCAAATGCCAATATTACATATATAAGTGCCATAAAAGGTACAAGTTTTTCAGTTACAGAACCTATTCTTTTGATACCGCCAAGTAAAACCATTCCCACAAGTATGGGTTACAATAATTCCAATGACCAAGTTTATCATCTCATGTCCACCCGGTTTTCACTATTCCATATCCCTTCGAGTGCTACATTTATAGCTGCCGTAATAGTATTTACCTGAGTGGCATTTCCTGTTCCGAATACCGTAAGTGTACCGAATGTTGCAAAAAGGTACGCCAAAAACAGCCATCTTTTTGAAAGACCGTTTTGAATATAATACATCGGTCCTCCTACAAGGTCTCCATGCTTATTTGTTTTTCTGAAATATACGGCAAGAGTAACCTCTGCAAATTTTGGTACACATTCCAAGTATTGCGGATATCCACATCCAGAATACACTTCCCGGACCGCCTATTGATATGGCACCTGCAACACCTGCGATATTTCCTGTTCCCACTGTGGTCGTAAGTGCCGTAGTAGCGACTTGGAAAGGTGAAAGTGCACCGTCTGCTACATCTCTTTTCCTGAAAAATTCTACCGACAGTGGTCTTCATTATATATCCGAATTTTTCTTATCTGTAAAAAAATCCTGTTCTGATACTCAGAATATACCTACACCCATAAGCGCTATCATTGCCGGCACACCCCTATATGAACCCGCTTAAAGTCGCGTTCAACTTCGTAATTGTTTCAATCATATTTCCTCTCAAATATATTATTTAATTTGATGATACTTTATTCTGTAACATCCTTTATCAAAGTCCTTTAATTACTTCTCCGGCTATTATCAGTCCCACAACAGAAGGAACAAAAAGCAACGGAACCCGGGAATCGATCTTCTGTCCGTACATTTTCTCTCAGTTCCCGGAGGACATACACAGTGAGAACTGCAACTTATACTTTCATCCTCAAAAGGTACTATAGCCGCTTCTTTTGAATATACCACTTTAAGCTTCTTTTATGTTTCTTTTCTTAAGTTCACGCCTCATAACCTTTGCAAGAGGGCAAACACTTGTCTTATATATATCACTCACCATAAAAGCCTGTAGGGATCGAGCTTATTTCCTGCACCCATACTGCTGATTATATTTACATTACTTTCATTTGGCCTGCATTACAAGATTTATTTTTTTGCAGTCACTGTATCCACAGCATCTATTACATAGTCATACTGTGAAAAGTCAAAGTCTCCCGCATTCTCAGGCAGGTAAAAACACTGATGTGTAGTTACTTTGCATTTAGGATTTATACTCAGTATCCTCTCTTTTGCAACATCAACTTTGTATTTTCCAATACTCTTTACATCCGCAATTATCTGTCTGTTTATATTTGTCAGACATACCTTGTCGTCATCTATCAAATCGATAGCTCCTACGCCCGATCTGGCAAGTGCCTCGACACTGTAGCCTCCTACACCGCCTACTCCAAATATCGCCACTCTTGAATTTTTTTAATTTTTTTCCATAGCTTTTTTTACCAAGTAAAAGCTGAGTTCTTGCAAACTGATCCATATATTATTAGATAAATCTATCCTCTCGTTATTTTTTTACTATCAAGCAAGTTTATATTTTAAAGCAATAAATGTCAATAAATATAATATAAAAAGCCGACATCTCTGTCGGCCTGTATTTGGGAGGAGAGCCGAATGTATCGGCTCGAGTATTATGAAAAAAATCTTTTTATTTTTTTATAGACTCGCTATCTCTCGTCTATGTTTTTGTATTATAGAAAACAAAAAGTGGCTAAAGTTTGTTTTTTTATGTAAAAGGTTTTTTTGAATTAGATATGAACAATATATGAACTCTGCCCCGAGCCGGTATTCTTATAAAAAAAGCCGCCGTATATTCCGACTTTTGAAATATACGACAGCTCTTTTTTATTTTTTAGAGAAAATTATTTCCATGCAGGTAAATAAGCACCCTTATATACATCTTCAATAACTTTCTTCACATCATCACTCTGATATGCCTTTACAATCTTTTTGTAATTCTCATTGTCCTTGTCTTCACTTCTTGCAACAATAACATTTACATACGGATTGTCTGTTCCTTCCTGTACCTTCTCAAGGAAGATAGAATCGTTCTCAGGATTTAAACCGTTGTCTACAGCATGTCCGCCGTTGATTACTGCGGCAGCTACATCAGGTAAAAGACTTGGTGTATTTGCAGCCTCTACTTCTGTGAACTTGATATTCTTAGGATTCTCTGTAATATCACTGAGTGTAGGTGTATATCCCGCATCAGGATTTACTTTGATCACTCCTGCGCTCTCAAGTACCTTTTAAAGCTCTACCTCCGTTTGTAGCATCACTTGGGATTGCAATTGTATCGCCGTCCTTTAACTCTGAAAGATCTGCAATCTTCTTTGAATATACTCCAAGAGGTGCAACGATTGTATCACCGATTGCCTCAATCTTATATCCGTTATCCTTTATATCATTTGCAAGATATGCCTTGTGCTGGAAAGCGTTTAAATCGATTTCTCCGTCATTTAACGCTCTGTTTGGCAATGAATAGTCTGCAAACTTTACAAGCTCTACAGTGATACCTTCTTTTGCCATAGCCTCTATTACAGGAGTCCACTGCTCATTGTTCTCACCTACAACACCGATTTTGATTGTTGTATCGCCTTCTGTCTTAGCGCTCTCTCCCGCTTTAGTGCTTTCTTCCGCCTTCTGACTTGCATCCGCCTTTGTGCTCTCCGCACTTGTATCCGCCTTCTGACTTGAACCGCATGCAGTAAGTCCCAAAGTTAAAATAGCACCTACCGCCAATAATTTACTTAATTTTCTCATAATAATAAACCTCCTTATGATTATATATATTTTTATCAGTGCTCCGAATAAAATCAAATCACTGTATAAAATCCTGTTAATGTGTTTTTTTCTTTATTGCTCTGTTTCCAATGCCCTGTATCAAAGCTTACCATTACAAGTATAATGATTACCGTTACATAAGTTACATCAGTCTGATTTCTTTGATGTCCGTATCTGATTGCAAAAGTCTCCCAAGACCTCCACCGCCTATAGCTCCTGCCATCGCTGTAAGTCCCAAAAGTGATATAAATGTAATCTGCACACCTCTGATAATTCCGGTCATACTTTCTCTTAAATACACTCTGAAAATAATCTCTATAGGTGATGAACCCATGCTCTGTGCAGCTTCTATCAGACCATTGTCCACTTCATGCAATGCACTTTCAATCTGTCTTGTAAAGAAAGGTACCGTACCGAATACTAACGGAAGTATAGCTCCCTTTGTTCCTATTGCAGTTCCTACCACCATTCTTGTAAAAGGTATAAGAGCCGCAAGAAGTATTACAAAAGGTATGGATCTGAATACATTGATAAGTTTATCTAAAATATTATAGATAAACGCATTCTTAAGTATCCCCTTCGGTGCGGTCACAACTATCATAACTCCGAATATAAGACCGAAGAAAAGTGAAATTGCACCTGATAATACCATCATATTCAAAGTTTGTAAAGTAGCTTCGACAAGTTCATTCGGTTTAGCCGATATGTTTGGTAAGAGAATGTGTAAAAATTCTTTCATCCTTTATCACCTCCACTCCTACTTCCTTATCATGCAAATGCTTGATGGCGGCATCTATATCAGCCTTTTGACCGCTGACAATTGCCACTGTCCCACCGATAGGTGCTCCTTTTACTATCTCCACATCCGCATATATTATATTTAGATTTATATTAAACTTTCTGGAAACTTCTGAAATCAGAGCCTCCGAAGTATTGGCTTTCTTATAACTGAGTCTAAGTATAACTTCTCCCGGACTTAACTTAACCACATCAGATCCTGATGCTATAAGCCCCTCTATCTTTTGAAGATTTGAAGTAGTCTTTATAAAGTCCTTTGTAATCTGATGTTTAGGGTTTGCAAATATTGAGAATACATCTCCTTCTTCCACCACATTACCGTTTTCCATTACCGCCACTCTGTCACAGATCTGCTTTACAACAGCCATCTCATGTGTAATGACCACTATTGTGATTCCAAGCTTTTTATTAAGACTTTGCAAAAGTTCCAAAATGGAAGCCGTGGTCTGAGGGTCCAGTGCCGAAGTAGCCTCATCACATAAAAGTACCTTGGGATCGTTTGCAAGAGCCCTGGCTATCGCCACTCTTTGCTTTTTGACCGCCTCGAGAGCTGACTTGGGTATGCATTCTCCTTTATCCGCTATATCTACAAGCGATCAAAAGTTCTCTGACCTTTGCTCTTTTTTTGCCTTTTGTAAGTCCGCTTCCAAAAAGTGAATATTCTACATTATCCGCCACCGTCCTTGACGGCATCAAATTAAAGTGCTGGAAAAATCATTCCGATTTTTCTTGCTTTTCTTAATTCTCTAGCTGAAAGGGCTGTCAGATCCTTGTCATCTACAAATACTTTGCCCGAGTTTGGTCTTTCTAAAAGATTTATGCATCTTACAAGTGTTGACTTTCCCGCTCCGGAAAATCCTATAATGTCAAATATCTCCCTTTTCTATCACTAAAGATACATCTTTTCACAGCATGAACCGTATTACTTCCTGCACTGAAAGTCTTTTGTGACATTTTTCAGTTCAATCATAGTATCCTTTATTTCCTCATTTCCTATCATAATAGTAGGAATTATAAAGCACCTGCAAAAAATTTTGCAAGTGCTTTTAAAAATAAATTTATTTATCTTTTTCCTATTCTCCATACTCCCGGGGCTGAACAAAAGAAGCATCGGATATAACTCCAGTCTTCCCGCCAACATATCAAATGTAAGCACCAGCTTTGAAAAATATGAATATATATTGAAAGTTTGCCATAGGTCCCACCTTTGCAAGTCCCGGACCTATATTGTTGAATGTAGCCGCCACGGCTGTAAAATTGGTTTCAAAGTCAAAATTATTTAGTGAGAGTAAAAACATTGATATTACATATATCATGATGTATGTGAGCATAAATACTCTTATACTGGTCAGTACCGGCTTTTCAAGTACCTTACCGTCCATTTTTATAGTTTTTACACCTCTTGGGTGAATATAGTAACCTATCTCCTGGAATACCGATTTTAACATAACTATAATTCTTGAAACCTTAATTCCACCACCTGTACTTCCTGCACAGGCACCGCACATCATAAGGAAAATTATTACATTTCTTGAAAGTTGCGGCCACAAATCAAAATCTGTGGTTGAATATCCTGTGGTGGTAATAATCGATCCTACCTGGAATGCCGCATGATTTAGTGCTGTCAAAATATTTTCAAAATAGCCTCTGATATTTATTGTAATAATAATAATTGCGGCAAAGATTATTCCGAAATACCATCTGACCTCTTCTATCTTGAAGGCATCTTTTTTATGCTTTCCAAGCAGTAAGAAGTAAGCATTAAAGTTAACACCGAAAAGTATCATAAAGACGGTCACCACCACCTGTATCGCATAGGAATAACTTCCAAGGCTGTCCGCCTTTATACCGAAACCTCCGGTACCTGCCGTACCGAAAGTAATACAGAGGGCATCAAATACCGGCATCTTTACAAACAGTAAAATAACAAACTCTATAACCGTCATTGCCAGATATATAAGATAAAGAATCTTTGCGGTATCTCTAAGTCTTGGAACCAGTTTTCCGACTACCGGTCCCGGGCTTTCCGCCTTCATAAGATGCATATTGTAGCCGCCTGCCATAGGAAGTATGGCAAGAAGAAGTACAATAACTCCCATACCGCCTACCCAGTGTGTAAAGCTTCTCCAGATAAGTGATGTATGACTGAGGCTCTCCACATCTTCAAGTATACTTGCTCCTGTTGTGGTAAATCCTGATACCGTTTCAAATAAAGCATCTACCATATTCGGAATCTCACCGGTAAGTACAAAGGGGATTGCTCCCACCACACTGAGTACTATCCATGAGAGGGCAACCATTACAAAACCTTCTCTTGCAAAGAAAACATTTTCAAATTTTTTCTTACTGGAAATAAGGTGTCCTATAATTGCAGACACAGCACCCACAATCAAGTACGCCATGCCCTCGTGTTCACCGTATATAAGTGATGTTACCGCCGGTATCAAAAAGCAGGCAGACTCCAGCATCATCACCTTTCCCACTATATATAATATAATTGAATAGTTCATTACTTTAATATATCCTCTAAATTTTGCATACCTGTAATTCTTGTTATTATAATAACAGAATCATTTCTTTGTAATGTTGACTTACCGTTAGGTATCATCACTTTTCCGTCTCTGATAATACCGGCAACAAGTACACCTTCTCTTATCGGTAATGCCTCCAAGGTGGCATCTGTCATACCCTGAATCTTCCTTTTATATAAAACTCCAAAGCTTCTACCTTGCCATGTATAATCCTATAAAGTGCCTCGACATTATTGCTTCCTACACTGTTTTGTAATCCTCTTACGTATCTTACAATGTATTCCGCCGTGATATGCTTAGGATAGATCATACTTCCAAGATCAAACTTCTCTATAATATCATCAAAGGCAATACGATTTATCTTTGTAACTATTTTGGCATTTGAAACACTCTTTGCATAAAGTGAAAGGAATGCATTCTCCTCATCGATTCCGGTAAGCGAAACAAAGGATGAACATTTCTCTATTCCCTCCTCCAATAATACATCTTTATCCAGTCGCATCGCCGTGGATAATGACCGCATTCAGAAGCATTGCGGAAAGTTCCTCACATCTTTCATATGATTTTTCTATTATCTTTACTTTTATTCCAAGAGGTAAGAGCTGCTTTGCCAGGTAGTAGGCGATTGTTCCTCCACCGACTATCATGGTATCTCTTACACCGCTACTGTTGCATCCGACTTTCTTAAAGAAGTCCTTTGCATTTTCTGTGGAGGCCACAATACTCATAATATCACCGCTTTTGTAATACAAAGCCACCATTTAGTATAATTACCTCATCGTCTCTTTCCACTGCACATATAAGTACATCCGACTTTATATTTCTTCCGACATCTATAAGGCTCTTTCCGACAAGTATATTGCCCTCAGGTATCTTATATTCCAAAAGCTCCACTCTTCCTCTTCCGAAAGTATCGATTTCTATAGCTGAAGGAATCTTAAAAAGTCTTGCCATTTCTGTAGAAGTCGCATACTCCGGATTGATGGTCATAGCAAGTCCAAGTTCTTTTTCATAAAACCCTATATCCTGACTGTACTCCGGATTTCTTACTCTGGCTATGGTATGCTCCGCTCCGGCCTTTTTTTCCTACCATGCAGACATAGAAGGTTTAACTCATCCGATTCGGTAACTGCAATCAAAAAGATCGGAATCTTCTATTCCGGCTTCTTCCAATATAGTATGTGTTGCTCCGTTTCCTGTAACACCCATTATATCGAGTCTGGTAGCCAAAGCCTTTACAACCGCTTCATCTGTATCAACTATTGTTATATCATGTCCTTCTGCACTAAGTTGCTCCGCAATAGTCGAACCAACCTTGCCACAGCCTACAATTATTATCTGCATTTCCATCTCCATTATTGAAATACTCATATTATGTCACCCCGTGACATCTGCCTATTGTAGCACAATAAACTTATATTTTGCCATATCTAAGAAATTCACTTCTTTACTCTGCATGTCTATTTTTGCTATACTGTAGAAAAAAATATATTTGTATGGAGGTTTATGTGAAAGTACAAAAATATCAAAGATGTTGATGCTTTTTCAAGGTAATCGATGAATGCAAAGGAACAGTTGAGCTTGTTTCCCCTGAAGGTGACAGAATCAACCTTAAGAGTAAGCTTACACAGTATCTTTCAATGGCAAACATCTTTTTCAAACGGCTATATCAAGGAACTCGATCTTGTAGCACATGATAAAGAAGACGTTGAAAGAATAATAAAAGTTCATGTATCAAGGTGAATAAAATATATTTACCTAAAAGGTCCGGCAACAACACCCGGACACCTATCTTATAAACATTCTCACTCTTATAATTTTCACTGTTCTATTTTCTGCTTGGAAGCTTTCAATATCCTTTTTGTTGTTACCGTCATCATCTGCCAGTAATAAGTACCGTTTATGGCTGATTTAATATAGCATTTTACAAACAATAGGTCCTTACCGAAGCGTGTCCTTTTCCTTCTAGTTTCCTCCCGCTTTGGCATATTTGGTCCTTATCACATACCACCATCTGTTATTATCATTGTAATCCTTTATCCATCCCTTACAAGTTTCCGCTTATATGAACCTTCGGTTATATGAACCAAAGTTGTGTCTGCTTGCAATTCTGCCGACAGCCTTTAACATTTCTCCTTCCTTAAGTTTTTTACTGAAGAAAAGTATCTGGTGCTGTTCTGACTCTTACACCATTACTGTAACAGTTAATCTTGCACTTACCGAGTTTCATTAAACCCTGTATTTTTAGAGTTTTGTTTAGCAACCTTATTTTCATAGCTTGGCCTTGCAAACCCTACTATTGTATAGCCTTTACCTTTAAAGCTTCTCTTTCTTGTCATTACCATACCCGCCGTTTGCGTATTTCCAGCGCCGGTATTACCCTCTATGGTTTCACACCATCTCTGTTTGCCGATATACAATTTCACATGATTTACTCTTCTTGATTTTGATATCTGCGGTCAGAATAAGAATGATATCTCCTCTTTGTCCCTTATCAAAAAGCATATTTTTATTTTGTAGTAACTGTATACGCTCTGTGGAGCGGTCTTCATTCCGTCACAAAAACATGTTCCTCGGATATCCTGAAAATATCCCGAAAAGTCACACACACCATGATTCTTTGCCACCGTCATACACTTCCTGCCCGTAATAATCATATTAAATACCACATTATTGCTTTCCATGGTTCTTCAGTAACCCCTATATTCCTTTACTTTATTTATCACATCATCGATTAAAGACATTTGATGTCTCCGTCTACTATTTCTATTTTTGCCTTCTTTCAAAAGATGTCCTACTGCTCTTTTAAAAGCATTCTTGCTAAGCTGAAGCTCAGCCTTTACTTCTATCCGGAGAAACGCTCTCATCAAAACCTAAACTTCCCGCCTCTGCTACAATTATATTGTAAAGAATATCCGCATCTGTAAGCAGCTGTCTGTAAGCTTTCTTTCTCGGACTCAAGTCAAGCTTTCCGTCTTCTCTTACTCTTATAACTCTCATATCCAGTCTGTCACCGATTTTGATGTCCTCAAAACTCTCATTTGGCGGAATCATACCGTTGTATTTGTCATCATACAGCTACAAATATACCCATCTTCTTTAATTTCAAATACTGTTCCGACGACCTCATCATCCTTTTTATATGGACTGTTTGGCGAAAGATGTGAATAGACCTTTGCACTGGGTCTGCAAAGTCTGTTACTCTTATCCACATAAAGATATACAAGTATCTCATCTCCCTCTTTACCTTATTCACAGTCTCCTTAAAGGCAAAAGCACATCTCTTTCAAGTCCTATATCCAGAAAGGCATCCCTATTCCCTGTGGTAGACTTTACTAAGAGTCTTCTACTTCTCCCAACTAAAAATTTTAGGTCTTCTTGTAGTCAGCAATAAGTCTGTCTTTACTGTCACGATATACAAAAACTTCAATCTCACTTCCTACTTCACAACCTTCCGGCACTTCCTTCATAGGCAGAAGTACATCTTCACCGTTTCCGTCCGTAAGATATACACCGAAATCCTTTTTCTGTCAACTTTAAGGCTCTGTATTTTTCCTAATTCCATAAATCCCCTTAATATTCAAATCTGACGATAGCATATGTATCTCCCTTTGGATCTGCCAGATTTACAATATATGAATTTTCATTCTTTGTAATTCTAGGTAAAAATCACATCATTCAATACGTCGCCTTCTTGTATTGTACGCTTATTTTTTACTTTGAAATCTTCTTCAATGATATTTTTGGCTTTACTGATATATATTGCATTATTCATATGATGATTTGTATCCAAATCATTCTTTTACCCTACAATTTCCTTGCCAGCTCGTACTCTGTCGGTATATCAAACTTCTGAGCAATCTCCGTCATATCGAGTCGTTTCTCGTTTCCCATGCAAATATCTTTTTAAAGCTTCATCTGTAGGTTTGGTAGGTCTTTTATTGTCCAAGTCATAATGAAACCATATGGAATCGGCTTTTAACCAAGAAACTCACCGATCTCATCTTTTTAAGAAGAAATTTCTATATCCGTAAAAGCTTTTTAAATTGTAAAGCAAATGTACCTACTTTCCACTTTCTGTGCCAGTCCCCGGCAATATGCTAATATCTATCTGCCAGGAATTCACCCACAAGCTTCCTTTTTCCCTGTAAATATTTCTATTCAAGACCAAGGTCCTCAGATTGAAATGTTGAACAGTCTTGAAACAAATTCAAAAAGTCCTACCAAAGACAGCTCTCCATTCTCCCCCAACTCACTGTATCTGATTCTTTCATTAAATGAATACATTTGACTCCCTACCTCACTGTCTCTTATTTTTAAAAGAGATTTGAAATACTTGAAAAATTTCCTCACCTACTACCGCATCATCTCTTCTTTGTTTATAAGACATTCTCTCAGGATGAAACTGTGTAGCTATAATCGGTAATTCTTCATGTATGATAGCTTCACATACTCCATCCTCAGAGCGTAAAACCTCCTTTCAGTCCCCGTCTCCCAGTTTTTGTGCTCCTGATGATGTGCCGAATTATATTGAAAGGTTTTGCCATAGAAATTTTTTCAAACAAATTTCCTTCTTCTACACTTTTTCACACTGTGTATGCTGTCATTGTCATTTTTCTTGTATGGATATCTCTTGTTACAAGGTCCTGATGTAAAGCTTCCACCAAAGTATATATTTATAAGCTGCATTCCTCTGCAAATGCCTAAGATAGGCTTTTTGCCTTTTACAAATGCATCCAAAAATATCTCTTTGCGCTTTGTCGAGCTCTCTATCAGGCTCGTCTGATCCGTTCATTTCTTCTCCATAGTAAGACAGGGTCTATATCTCCTCCACCCGGAAGAAGCAAAGCCGTCACATTTTGTATGGCCTCATCCACATCAAGAGTTGCGATAACTTCTATATCATTTTCTTTTTAGTGCATCAATATAATTTGTCAAGCTTTCAGTCCCTGCAAGTGCTACCTTCTTCATAAAAATCCTCATCTGTATATATAAAAACTCCCACAAACATCTTCGTTTGAATGGGGAGTTGTAAAAGCTGAGCTACTAGGATTCGAACCTAGAAATGCTGGAGTCAGAGTCCAGTGCCTTACCATTTGGCGATAACTCCAAAAACTGACCTTAGTAGAATAATCTATTAGGTCGTTTTTGTCAATAGTAATTTAAAAACTTTACTATTATATTTTTGTTTGAAAGCCTAATTTGAAAAGCTATCTGCAGTTATCATGTTTTACTTTCACAGTTAAACTGTATTTTGCCACACCTCTTCAACACCTTATGATTGCTGAAATAAACTTCATTTTGTATTTATATTGCCACCATTTACCATCTATCTATAAAGTGTTGCTCCTGTCAATAAATTTCTTTTTTCTATTTTAGGCTCTATGTATGTTGTCGGGTTTTCCGTCAAAAGTATATTTATCAGACGACAATACATCCTCTATAATAATAATATTCTCATATACTGCAAAAGCTCTATATTTCTGCATCAAGTTCGATATTCTTTTAAGCCTATAGGCGAGACATAAGACATTCTGATCTGCCCTGTTTTTGTTGATTCAAAACTTAAACATTTATACTCTTCACCCGCTTTTTGTTCCTCACCGTTTTATTATCGGTACATTACTGTGAAAGACTTCTGTTATTAAATATTTTCATATTCTGTGTCATCTTTAAAAGTAATCCTTTGTATACTCACCACATCCAAGACTGTAAGGAATATCTCCGCATAGCTAGTATAAAACTACCTATATCATTATGGTTTGAGGTTCATTATTATTACCACCTTTGATTGCAAGTCCGATATCACCACTGTTCCATATAGCCCACTGTGCTTTATAAAAGATAATTTGTACTCATCTGGGCATGATCTTCATTTTATCCTCTGAAAATTCACTACCCATAAATCATCAGCAGATTTGCCATAAATCTATAGCAACTGTCGGAGTCAAATTTCACTAGCAAGGTCTATAGGTGGAATTTCAAAAACCATTAAATTTACTCTTTAAAAACAAGCGAGTCCGAGTCTGAATCTGTCTATTGGTTGAACTGTCAGAAAAACTTATAGGGTTGCCACCCGGTAAAAAGCAGTTTTGTTGAAAACAATACAATGCTTTCAAGCTCTTATCGGCATACAAGTCTCCATCAGTATATTCCATATCAGCTGCCTTGCAAAACCGAAAAATATTCCATACCATATGTAAAATAACTCATTCCCTCAAGGCATACACCGTCTTTGCTGAAACCTCCTATATTTGTCCAGGGCACAGTTTGACTCTATCAAGTTTTTATCCTCACATTTTATCATCAGGCAAATACAATACAGCACTACCTATACTTGATGCACATACCGATATCCAGTTGTTATCCCGTTTTCCTATCTGTGATATCCGTATTCGCTTTTCCACATAAGGTTTTCTATTATCCTATTCCCACACATTTTCTTTTATAATTTCCTGCACATTCTCAGATAATATCTTACCCAAATAATGGTATATATCATGATAGGCCTGTGCCGTTTCAGCCAAAATAAATCTATGGTATCTCGTCTTTACTCATATCAACATGTGCAGGCAAAGCCTATGTATCTTCTTTTTATATTATTGTGTATATTATATCTTCAAGCTATATATATATCTTTTCCTTATGCCATAATGTAACAAAAGAAGAACATTCAAAGAAATTTTCTTCTCTCAAAAATATAGCTTTTTCATATATAAGTCTGTTTCCCGGTCTGTTCATACAGTAAAAACTTCTCTCACTCAAACAGGTAACCTCTATACAATAACTCACTATAGTTTTCTATATCTCTCTTAAATTCTTCCAGATGTATTCTTATTGCTTTCAAAATATTTTCATAATTTATTCTTTCACCGCACCTATCATAATACTCCTGGTAAAATACTTTTGTAAGAAAGGATACACATAGTATCGGTGAGTTGCAAATCTATAACAGTCGCATATCTTATCGTTCGCTCCACAGCTTCCAAATCTCCTGAAGAGTCCCCTGTGTCATAACTGAAGTGTCATTTGAGCTAAAATTTTCTAAGTATAACCTGAAGCGGATACATAGCTCTGTCTGTGAGTATCATCGGTAAGCCCAAAACCATCCGTTCCATACACCCACTCCATAGTATAAAAAGCATAACTCGCAAGTACAGGTTTTTGAAAGTGACAATACTATTGGAAAACAGAATTCTTATATGTCCCACGCCCTGTCTATTCTTGCAGCCTCACTGAGTGACTTTCGATACTTTCAAAATGACGTCTTTAAAATAATCATCATATTGTAGGTACTATCATAGGAAGAACATAAGCCTCAATGACTGTTCATCAAATGCAGGGATCTCCAGATTCTGATAAAATGGTATCATACTTCCGCTTATAAACATAGTCAGAGTGATAATAAAAACATCAAAGGCTTCTAAATAATACATCTCTCATCTTGAAAAGAAATATGCTCCTATTGATGTCATAGTTATTTGCAATATCAAACTTATAACCAGAATTTTGATAGTATTCAAACAACCTGATGAAAAATCATTTTATTTTTAAATACAGCAATATATGCCGCTATGTTCGGCTTTAATCGGAAACAACAATACACCGCTGTGCTGTGCATGATCGAGATTTCCGTTTGATAATGACTATCAACTCCTGCCATATAGACATAACAGAACAGTGGGCAAGTATCGGATAAATATACGCCATATTAAACAGATTGAACTATGCTTGTCACTTGAATCGCTTCTCATGCATTATCTCCTACCACTAGACTTGTTTCTACTGACTTTTTGCTCAACTGCCTGCAACTATAAGCGAAAATAAAGGGTGATAAATGAGTGAACAGACCTTATTGCTGTTGAACAACTCCAGCTTTCTTTCTGGCGATTCTTACTGTAAATATGAGTGGTGCTCATAACATCCGCTGTTCTTGCATAGCTGCCTCATTATACAGTATTATGGTTTTCTCATAACTGGATCGGTATCTGCCCAAAGCTTGTAATATAAGCATAATAATTATCGTGGTGCTTATCGACAACGTTACATCGCTTAAAAGTTTATCCCATCTGGTTTGCACCATCTATAGATGCCGCCTCGCCACACAGCTGCTCTCGCATCTGTACCCGGATCAAATGCCGCGCAGATATAGTATTATTGAACCCCCATCCGATTTCCCCGCCATATATCTGAAGTGATATATATTGGTCCTGTAGTCCCGGATTTTGGATAAGAATGTTCGTGCACCACCGAAAAATTCAGTATATCATTTATGAGTCCGGCACTGTGTAAACTCTTTATAATCACCTGTTGCCACCTACCAATGAAATAAATGTGTCAAATATAAGTTTGCTGTCTGAACAGTCTTCTTAAACTTCTTTTGTTTCAGGTTCATTTAAACAGCAGTGCAAGTATTATAGGTTGCGGAAATCCGAGAGATAATCCCATATACGCTCAGCAGGGCTGTCCAGCTGTTCAGTATTCTAACAAACATGAGCTATACCTTATGAACTGCGCAAAACCAACTCCATTCGCTTTCCTTTCTTTACCATAGTCTGAGTTGTAATCCATAAAGGCTATAATAGCACCATACATTGGTTTTCTTAGTGAAATATAATATAAAATATCAAAACCGCTGTGGGAACTACCATACAAACTCTTATTTAGCTTTTAAATCTTTTTATTTTCAGAAAATATCGTGTTTTCATATTATCACTGTCACAAACCGATGCTCGTAGGCAACGCGCAGGTCTGCCAAAATATCATGTCTTTTATCTTGCATTGTATCTTTCCAATGCCGCATTCTCCATTTCAACACCTCGTCAATCTCCAGCTGACTTTCGACTGTACTTACACACCATCCCACCCAGACATATCCATAGTTCCAAGGATAGACTTTTAATGTACATTCATCTCTTGTACGTATTTACTCGCATGCTTAATATTTCCTCTTTGCTATTTCTTTACTCCTCTTCACGCATTAGGAGTTATAGGCGGAATTGTATGCTCTTCATGTTGTGTCTGACCAAAGCTTTAATGCCTCTTTTGCTCATCAAGTGAGAACAGCTGCAGTATGTTACTCTTCATCTTTGAACGAGGTCCATTGGTGTTTGCTCTTACACGTCCCGCTACAGGGCGAGTTATTGACATATCGGTTATTGAGCGAAAGACTGTATATGTATGTTGCCGTCTTTCATCTCATAACTTCTACACCCTCTTGTCTGCAAAAGTGAAAAAGCACATGTCGGCTTCACTGTATCCAGTATAATCTCAAGAAGTCTTGCTGCCGCTTCCACATCCTCACAACTTGTTGTGATTGCCGCATCCAAGTCCTCGGATAGAAAGTATCTCTCCAGTCCCATTTTCCGGTTTCTGTCCCGGCTTCCAGCCCGGTGGTGGGATATGGTGCTCCCTAGAGCCCGAAATCAGGACGTCTGTCCCCTTTTTCCGGCTCGCGGTCCAGTCTCCATGTACCGCTGCCGCAAGCAATGACGCACCTGCAGCCCCGGTTGTTATCTTTGCCGCTACCTGATCATTTGTAGAGTGTTTGCGAAAGATCCGATCTAAAAGTCCCGCCTTCATCCACTCGCTCATCTTTTTGAAGATAATTTTTGTATGAACTCTCAGCACCATATGTAATCTTACCATCCTTTAAATAGAATGTTCTTCTTGCACCATATGCACAGGAAAAGGATTGTTGTTAGATCCGGTACTGAATACCAGTAGGCAAATGCTCCTGTAGCCCCTTTTTCTCCTTGAAAGCTGTAAGCACTGTTTCATTCATCCACTGTCTTCGGTACTTCAAGTCCAAGTTCATCGAGCCAGTCACCTCTAAGCATCGGTCCCATACTGGTAAGCAGAAGGTCTCCGCCTATAAACGGGAAGCAATAATAATCACCATTGTCTGTTCTTATCATTTTATCCACATCCGATGATCCTTCAAATATGCCTTTATATTCGGGCAATACTTATCAAATACATCATTCAAAGGAATTATTACGCCGTCAATATAGTTTTGCGGTCCGCCTTTATCCGAACCACTCCCATTCTACGATATCAGGTAATTCCTCATCCAGCAGCATAAGATTGAACTGCTCTTTCCGACCGAGTGCGGATGCTTGTACTCTACAGCAATTCTGATTGTTCGTGCAGATTTTTATATAAAAGTCGGTCTCTCCAAGATTTCCATAATTAGCTGAAACATTGACATTAAGTGGAACCAATAAGTCAATGTCTTATCTGTTTCCATAGGATAAG